>Ga0075418_10007957_pt1 | contig 11909 bp, 11 predicted proteins | sample SoiMetdeltSBSDD2_FD_81776 | JGI IMG/M metagenome (GOLD analysis project Ga0075418, IMG submission 81776) | Bulk soil microbial communities from a Populus tree surrounding site in Tennessee, USA - Soil MetaG P. deltoides SBSDD2 | ecosystem: Environmental > Terrestrial > Soil > Tree plantation...
AGCTCTTATAGATGTAAGCGGTGGAGGATTAATAGGGTCACCTGGAACCGCCGCAAAAATTTTTGATGCTCTAGCAAAGAATCAAGTTAATATTATGATGATTTCTCAAACTCCTTCCGAATCCAGTATTACAATTGTAGTAAAAAAACAAGATGTTGATAAAGCTATTATGACTCTAGAGTTAAATTTCCTAGGCAAATTAATTAAGAGAATAGATGTTAGCGAGAATGTTGCCGTTATTGCAGTAGTAGGAGCTGGGATGAGAGGAATTAAAGGAGTAGCAGCTAAAACCTTTGGAGCAGTGGCTAAAAGAAATATTAATGTAATAATGATAACTCAAGGATCTTCTGAACTTAATCTTGCATTTGTCATTGAAGACAAAAATTGTGAGGAAGCAGTGAATGTGCTTCATCAGGAATTTATAAACATTAAATGATCTATCGGCAAAAAGATAAATTTTGTCTTTAATAGTATATACACGTTGTCAAAAGGAAAATTGTATGTCGTAGGAGTTGGGCCAGGTAATCATGATCATATGACGTTTAGAGCAAAACATGTAATTGAAGAGAGTGAAATAATAGTTGGCTATGACACATATGTTTCTCTTGTAGAGGATCTAATCAAGGGAAAAGAAATATACCGATATGCAATGACACAAGAAGTAGACAGAGCTAATCAAGCAATAGAATTTGCTGAAGAGGGAAAAATCGTTTCTCTAGTATCATCTGGTGATCCAGGCATCTATGGAATGATAGGTTTAATTTATGAAATTTTAGCAGAGAAAGGATGGAATAAGGAAAGTGGTATGTATGTAGAATGTGTACCTGGTGTTTCTTCATTAAATTCCTGTGGAGCGTTAGTGGGTTCTCCATTAATGACGGATTTTGCAGTCGTTAGTATGAGTGATCTATTGGTGCCATGGGAAATGATAGTAAAAAGAGTGGAAGCAGCCGCAATGGGAGATTATGTTACTGTAATTTATAATCCAGCAAGCAAAAAAAGGATTCATCAACTAAAGGATACAAGAGATATTTTATTAAAATACAGAAAACCAAATACTCCTGTTGCAATAATAAAAGGAGCCTATCGCGATAGTCAAGAGATAGTCTTAACAAATTTAGAAGATATGTTAAATCATAGTGAAATTATAGGAATGATAACTACAATAATAATAGGAAACTCATCCACTTATAACTATAACAATATGATGATCAATCCAAGGGGATATAAATCTAAATACCAATTAGTAAAAGAACAGTAAAGTATATTGGATAATTTCCCTCCCCACTTACTTACGTAGGTGCTTACACTATTTTACAATAAGGGTTCATTGTTCTTAAAATGATTTCTGATTGGTTCTATTAGTTTGCACAGATACAATGAAGTAGATTGCTTTATGTCTTGAGGATGAATTTTTTGTTTATCATAGTCTTCTTTTAACTCTGTATAAGTATAATAAGAAATTGTTCCCCCATATTTTGAAGGACGTTCAATTATAAATTCTTTGAAACGATGAAAAATAATATATCTTATAATTTCAAGTATGGGATTATTCTCTGAAACACCTATAGGACAAAATGCTTTCTTAATTTTCATTTCTATTGTTTTGTTATCATCGTGAATAAAAATTCCACTCATTGGTTTACTTTTACTCATCTTGCTGGAAATCCTTAAATCTTCAGAACTATCCTCCGTTAACCCTAACTTGACAGGTTCAGTGAGTCCAGGAAGTAAATGGTGATGTAAACTGACTGGAACTTTCCAATTTAATTTTGGAAAAACTTCTCGCATAAGCATATGAATTTTTCTTTGATCTGTACCTGAATGTACAAGATCCAAATCTAGAGCATGAATATCTGTTGATTGCATAGCGGGATACAGAAATTGAGAGAAATCTAAGTTTTCGTTGGTATTTCTGCCCATAATTGTCAAGGATCTCATAGTCCTTGCTAAAGTAATTTGCTTGCAAAATTGCATAAAATTCTTCCAGTATTCTTTATAATCATTATAAAGTTGACTTCCTAAAATGATATTTACACCAGGACAAAATAATTTGAAGGCATCAGAATAATATTTAGAGGTTTCATTTATTTTATTCCAGTCTCCCTCTAATTTATTATTAATAAAAGTATGCCAATCAGCCAAAAAAACTGTAGTATTGAAATTAGCTTTTATTAAATCATTTATTTTAAAGCCTGGTAGAATAAGACTACCCAAGTGGAGTTTACCTGAAATTTCTAAACCGATATAATGTTTTGGTTTGGAAGTAGTTTGTAAAAGATTCTTTAACTCATTTACTGTAACAATTTCTTCTGTTGGTTCAGAAGCTATAAGTGATAGCTTTGATTCTAAATCCATATAAATTTTCCATATATTAACAGTAATTAAATTTTACATCATTGATAATTAATTAAGGGAATTCTATTAATCGCTTGAATATTTAGATCAATGAATGTTATTAAATGGAATAATACTAAATTTAAGAATTCTTTTTATTTTAATCCAATCTTTTTCTATTTATGGGATGTACTAATCACACGTTCAACTTCTGACCTCATTAAACTAAAGTTAAGTATTTTCCTGCAAATTATATTTTCCTCCATATTAAAAATGTATTTATTTTAGGCTCTCGGATGAAGATATTTCTCTAACTCAAAATCATTATTTTCTGTTGAAGTATCTATATATCTAGAAGGAAAGAATTGTATCCAGAATTGTATACATATTAGATACATTAATTTCTTTCTTTTTATATAGATAGATAAAAAACATCGAAATTCTTGTGTCCTAGTAATAGTCATAGTACCTAACATGTCTAAAATTATCTATATAAATGACACGGATTTGTAAGGATATTATCTATTAAGTTTGAGTTTTTCGTCTAATTATTATCTAAACTTTAAATACAGCGGTAATACGTGTATTATTGCTATTGTGGGTGTCTTTTCGCGCCTTTAAATTTTAGATTAATTCATCTCCTCTTTTAGCAAGAAAGAAACTTTCGTTTATGGTAACAGTAGTATTATTTACATGAATGTGCACTAACATGTAATTGTATAAATGATCTAGATCACAAGTCTTATTTGTTAGTACAAATTTAGTATAAGTTAAAGTTCGTTCTATTCTTACAATGTATCATTTACTTTTCTATTAAGCTCTTTTTTATCATCGTAACTGCAACTATTTTTTCAAATTTAGAAAATAAAATTCTCCAGGATACCTAATACGACAATCAGTTTACACGATATTGTTCCAGTAATGATGATGGAATTCTTTGATACAGACATGTTTCAGTTTGGCTACAAAAGAAAGATGTACAGATATTTGAACTAATCCAATTGTAATTCATTCCACTAATACTGCTTTCCAATTTTAATGATAGTTTCATCTATTATCGATGCAACGATCCTTTTCTTAATTTAGATTCGATAAGAATCAACTATCTATGTATATATCTAAAATTTAATAGATAGCAACTCCTATCAGAATGAATGTATTTATTAAACTAAAACCAACCCAAGAACATTCTACTAAAAAGAATACATAACTACAATTCTAGATATTGCATTTTGATACAATTGAATAAACCGTCTTATTAAGATAAGTCTTCTAAGATAGATCACTCATAAGTAAACAGCACCAGTTTTTATATACCTCTTAGTTTTTTATTATGGTTAAAAATAAATTGACTAGGGCTCCTTTACATGTTTGAGAAAGTATAATCAACTAATTTATTAAATCACTCACACTTCAAAATTTAGATATCTTAGTGAATCGCCAACATTAAAAATACAGAATATGCTTCTAATAATCATTTAAAATTTAATAATCGTCATACAAGTTCTTAGATTTTTACATAAAAGATGAAAGGAAATTCATGGAAGCATAAGAAAATTAGAATTGGTATTAGTTAAAAAATAAGAATATAAAGGCTCGTAAAAATATTTTTCTTGTAAAATAATGAAATTATTAGAATATCAAGGAAAGGAACTTTTTAAAAATTATGGGATCAATGTGCCTAATTCATATCTGGCAAAAAATATTGAAGAAGCTAAACAAGGATCTCACAGAATTGGTTTTCCATTTGTATTAAAATCACAACTAACAGTAGGCGGAAGAGGGAAGGCTGGAGCAATTTTAAAATGCAATAATGAAAAAGAACTTGTAGAAAAGTTCGAAGAATTAATCAATAAGGAAGTAAAGGGAGAGAAGCCTAAGACAATTCTTCTTGAAGAAATGGCTGATATAAAAAGGGAGTTTTATTTATCTTTATTTCTTAATAGAACTAAAAGATGTTACTCAATCATTGCTTCTTCCCAAGGAGGTATAGAAATTGAAAGTGTAAATAACAAGGTTATTATTGATCTTCCAGATGTTAATGGTATTTCCTCAGAATTAGCATCTGAAGTTGCAGATAAAATGAACCTTAACAATTCTGAAAAAAATACTTTTATTGATTTAATTCAAAAGTTATCAAAACTGATATATGAAAAAGAAGCTGAGTTGGCAGAAATAAATCCATTAGCCATCCTGGATGGTGAGAAATTTGTTGCATTGGATGCTAAAGTGATAATAGATGATAATGCTTTATTCAGACATGACGATTTAAAAAAATATGAAGAATTGTCAGAGTTAGAATCCCAAGCAAAAAATAATGGATTTTCATTTGTAGAGCTGGACGGGGATATAGCAATAATTGGTAATGGTGCAGGATTGGTAATGTCAACTTTGGATATGGTTAATGATGCTGGAGGAAAAGCTGGAGCATTTTTAGATTTTGGAGGAAGAGCTACCACGGAATCAATATATCAAGCATTAAAAGTTATAAGTAAGGTAGATAAAATTCGTGTAATTCTTGTCAATTTATTTGGTGGTATAGTAAGAACTGATCTTGTTGCACAAGCAATTCTTAATGCATATAATGATAATACTATAAAAGTTCCAGTTTTTGCAAGAATAACTGGAGCTGAGTCTGAAAAGGCTCAAGAACTGCTTAAAAATAGTAAAGCTAGGTTATTTAACACAGTCGAAGAAGCAATAAATGCCACTGTTAAATATTGATAGAAAACGTGAATTAAAATGAGCATTAAATTTGATATATTCAAAATTTTAATTGGTGACGAAACTGATAGGGACTATAAAAATAAACCTGTTATAATTCAAGGAATGACTGGTAGTTTTGGATCCACTCATACAAAATTGATGAAAGACTATGGAACAAATATTGTGGCAGGAGTTACACCAGGCAAAGGGGGTCAATCCTTTGAAGATATTCCTATTTTCAATACAGTTGCGGAAGCTGTAGAGAGCAAGTCAGCACAAATTTCAGGAATTTTCGTTCCTGCTCCCTTCTTTTTGAGTGCTGCAAAAGAAGCAATAGATAATGGAATCAAGTTACTAGTTGCAGTTCCTGAACATGTTCCGGTTATAGATTCTATAAAAATTTTAGAATATGCTGAAAAAAGAGGTGCCAGAATGATTGGGCCAAATACCCCCGGAGTAATAGTACCAGAAATAATGAAGGTTGGGATTATGCCTGCCAAACCATTTACTCAAGGTTCAACAGTAGTTTTTTCAAGGAGTGGAACCCTCATGTATGAAGTATCATATATACTATCGAATGCAGGATATGGACAAAAATTTTGCCTTGGAATAGGAGGAGATCCTATAAACGGTACAAATCTGATTGAAGCATTTGATCTCATAAAAGAAAGGGAAGATATTGAATCAATTGTAGTCGTAGGTGAAATAGGTGGCGACGCTGAAGAAAAATTAGCAGACTATATCATTTCTACTACTTTTTCCAAACCAGTAGTTGCTTATGTTGCAGGTAGAGCTGCTCCAAAGGAAAAGAAAATGGGTCATGCCGGTGCAATTGTATATGGAAATTATGGTTCAGCAGAGTCAAAGGTTTCAAACTATTCAAAGGCAAATGTACCGGTAGCAAAAAGACCTGGTGAAGTTCCAGAATTATTAAAATCTAAATTGAAAAAATAAGAGATACCAAGGATCTTTTTAATAACTCCTCTTTTTTTATATATTTTAGAACAATGCAGGAAAATAGATTTTGTGACAAATGTATGCAAAAAACTTTACATGAAATTATTGAAAATGAAAATATTATATACACATATAAACGTAAAAAAATTTACAAGTGTACAATTTGTCAATCTTCCTCCTACAAAAGAGGTTTAAGACCATCTGCAGAGTCTGTTTACTAAGTAAGAAAAGAATAACTATTATCCCAAAAAAATGTTTGAAAAAATTTTAAATAATTTCCTAGAAACTAAAAGAATTTACATACAAGACTTTAAACCAACAAATATAATAGCAGAAATACTCCCAGCCGAATATTGCGATTTTCTTCCTATTGATAAACAAATGTTATCAAAGCTTCACCAATTTGTTTCTTATAATCCAATTTATTTTAAGAAAACAAATATTTCAATTAACAATCTGAATTTTATCTCATATGAGGGAGATGTGAATGACTTTTATTTAAGCAGTAAGAAGTATGACACAAATTATCAACCATTTTATCCAACATGGATGTTGTCTGCATTTTTATTATGTCTAAAAGCAAAAGAATTAGGTTTTACAGAAATAATTGATATTGGTGCTGGAGATGGAAGATTATCTTATTGTGGATCATTGCTGAAGTTAAGATCAATCGGGATTGAGTTAGATACGAATTTAAGTGAATTACAAATTGATCTATGTAAAAAAACTAATATAAATTTTGAGATAGTAAATGGAGATGCTTCCAGTTTCGATTTTGGTAAACTTAATTTATCTAACCCCCTTTTTTTTGTTTCTGGGCTTCCTGAAATGGGCGAGATGTTCTTTGATAACTTAATTCATACAACTCTCCAAACTAAATTTCTATCATTAGGTATTGTATTCTTGGGAAGCATAAACCAAAGAAAGTTTGTAAAGGATAATACGCTTTATGGTTGGGGAGAAATAATAAAAAAAAATAATTTAAAACTAATAAAAGAAATAAATTTACCTACCCATTGGACTAATGATAATAATAGTGAATCAAAATATTTGATAACAAAAAAATTAGTAAATAATTCAAAAAGCTTGAATGGGACAAATTTCATATTTTTTTAGCTCTCTTTATTTAATATTTTATATGATGTTTAAATTTTGATTATATTTTGTATCTTATATGTTGGTAAATGATACTCTTATTATAATAAAAATCAAAATTTCCTAATGTAGAATCTGAGTGAAAAGAGCGGATAAAAAATTAACAATCATAAAAATAAATATTCAATTGAGAAAATAGTTCCTGAAGGGAGATATATAAGAAAGGTTGAAACATTTAGTAATAATATTAAAATGATTAGTTAACCATGATACGAGAGGTAGCTCTTAAATTGTTGTAATTTTTAATTAATAGGCTAATATTTGTATTCAACGGATAAGGGCTAATTTACAATTTTCTCGTAGTAAATTTTTGAAGCATTTTTGAAATACTCTGCTGCTAATTGCGATTCTCCTAGTTCTTCTAGCGATCGAGTTTTATAATAAATAGACACAAGAAGAGCTGGATCTATTTTTAATGCTTTATTTAACCATTCTAATGCATTTGCATATTGACCAATTCTGTAAAAAGCAGAACCTTTATTGGCGAGTGCATCAATAAATTTAGGATCTATTTTTAATGCTTTATCATAAAGTTCTATAGCTTGGGTATATTTACCTAACAAGAATAGAGAATATCCTTTATTATTTAAAATTTGTTTATTGTTCGGATCTATTTTTAATGCTTTATCATAAAGTTCTATAGCTTCCTGATGTTTACCTACTTCATCTAAAGTATAACCTTTATTATTTAAAACTTTTTTATTGTTCGGATCTATTTTTAATGCTTTATCATAAAGTTCTATAGCTTCATGAGGTTTTCCCAATTCAGACAAGGATAAGCCTTTTCCATTAATCGCCTCAATTGATAACGGATCTAAGTTTATCGCTTTATTATACCACATAATTGCACTTTTATAATCATCAGAATTAAAGGAGGTTAAAGCATTCTTAATGACATTAGTAAAATTAAACTCTTCAATGATAGACGTACTGGAACTAGTACCTGTTGTATTGCTAATATTTTTTAGACCTGAATCTGTTCCGCTTGTTTCAGAATATGAATGTCCAAGAAAAAAGAAATTCAAAAGTGATATAAAAAAAATTACTAAATAAAAAGTCATTTTATATTTATAAAAGAAGTCAAATATAAAGTTTTCAATAGTATCCAATTTTTAGTTACAAAAAGTATATATCAAATACTCGCACCAAAATACAAATATAGTTTTTTATTGATATTAATGATGAAAATACTATAGGGGCTTCAAAAAAAATTGATAAATAATCCAACCCATTCATTGGCTAATATCATCAATTGATCATATCTAAAAGTAAATAGATTATTTTTGAAACAAAATAATGTAAATTCTTATAATTATATTCTTAAAATGCTTGAAAATTATTAAATTATAGCTGGAAACCAAAAAATATTTAAACTAGAGATAAATATCAAAACTGTGAAAGAGATACTTTTCACATCAATAGTTGTACTAACTGTCATGGCAGTATTGCTTAGTCTATACGGAGTACCTGTAACAGCTCAAGAAACCACCGGAGTTATTGACGCACAGAATATGACAGGACCAGATTCCAACAATCTCACCTCAGATGATAATGCTAGTGAACCTGAAGCAGGTATGATATCAAGAAAAGATTAATTGATATAATCTAATGCTACATTCAAAAAATAAATTTTTAACTTTTTTTTCTAATTTAAAGGGACCAGAAAAAATAATCTTTATTCTCATAAATGTTTGCCTAATTATTGATGTTGCTATTTGTACAAGTCCCGAATTTATTCCGGAACAAGTCAAATCATCGTTTAGTTTTGTTCTATTTAATTTAATAACTATTGTAATAATAATCGGTCAAATGTATTTACAAAAATTTGCCGAAAAAGATAACAAATTACTTTTAACAAAATCCAAATATTTGAACTATTTGTCTAAGATAACAAAAATATCTTGTTTTCTATTAACAGCAAATTTAATTTTTGTTACCGGCTCTATGATTATTTTGAATGAATACTTTATAATAAATCTCTTAATTGCAAATAATATCTCATGTTTTGTTGGCTCATTCTTTTTAGGCTCACTAGGACTTAGGTTCATTATATGGTTTTCAATTAAAAGAGACTCTTATGTATTATTATTTTATGGCATGGGATTGATCTTTCTTTTTCTCTCCTTTTTTACAATATTTTTGTCAGATAATTTTTTAATTATTGCTAAACCGTTATCAATTAATGCAAATTTGGAAATCACTTATCCTGAAATTGAAAATAATATTTTTGACATTATTAATAATTCTTACATTTTTCTACGTACTGCATCATATGTTATGATGCTTATGGGCACTTTTGTCTTATTATCCTACTATTCAAATAAAACTCAAAAGATTAAATTATTTGGTGCTCTCGTTATTGTTTTTATTATATATTTTCTTTCATCTCTTGATGCTTTTCAAATTATGGAAATATCTATCTATGATGAAGAACTATTTGTCTACTATATCTTTCAATCTCTTATCACTACAGTTGGAGGAGTTATTTTTGGATATTCCTTTTTGAAAGTAGCAAGTAAATTGGAGGTAGATAATCCAATAAAAAAATTATTAATTATTACTGGATTTGGATTTATTTTGATATATACTGTAAATCAAACAACAGTAATAGCTACTGCTTATCCTCCCTATGGTCTACCGACTCTATCTTTCATCGTGATAAGTGTATATTTGCTATGCTTTGGAATTTATTCATCTGCTATTTCGCTTTCCAATACAATAGTTCTTAGAAATAAAATAAGATTACTAACGCAAAATAATAGTAATTTATTTAGTAGTATAGGTGAAGCTCAAGTGACCTCTCAACTAAAAAATGCTGTGAAAGCTGTTAAAACAATAGTAGAACAAGAAGAAGAGAAATTAAAAGAAGAAACAGGTCTAGAAGTTAATTTTACCGAAGATAAAGTTCAGGATTATATGGAACAAGTAGTGCAAGAAATCCTTAAAAGTAAATCACTTTCTAAAAAAACATCATGATATTTTTTTCAAATCTTTGATGAATAAATTTTATGAACTTTACAAGCTAACTTCTAATAGCTTGAATATAGAGCGGTTTATTTTCTTTAAGTTCTTTATACTCATAGATTAAAGGAAAGTGAGAAACATATTTCACTAATGAGATGTCTCTAGTTACTAATTTATTGAAAATTATAAGAAATAGTTTTTCAATATTTGGAAAGAGTCTTGTATTATGTTAAAGATAATAATTCCGAAATATTTCACTTTCAGTTAAATTTATCTTAATTTTTCAATTATAGTTATCATTGTGAAAATGCAATTTATATTATAAATATAAAAATGGCAACTCTTGAATATTATGAACTAAATTGATTTGGTAATTCTCAATATATGCATAAATAAGAAAGTGTAGTTTTTAAGTAAAAGCGTATACTCAATAAAGAACATAATAATTGATCTATGTCAAGAAAGAATACAAAAGCTAAATTAGAATATTAGACTGAAATCAATGGAATAAATTAATGAAAACGATAAAAAGAATAATCAAAATTTGATTTTCCAAATGAAGAGTTAAATTGGATTTTTGAGGTATTTTATTTAATAACAATTGAATAAAGAGAATATAAATCAAGAAATTCGAATACGAATATAAAAAATGACATATAATTGAGGAATGGTAATTTGGTAATTGTAAATTGTCTACCATAAACTCAAATTCCATTATAATGGTTATTTACGCTTACATTCTGGCTTAGCAAAGATAACATAAACAAGTAATTTATTATCTTAAATTAGATATTTTTAATAGTAAAAGGTATAAAAACTTCTCTTTATATACCTGATAATAGAAGGGGATTAATATATTTGCAGAGAGAGGAAGACAATAATAAGAATATCAAGTCTCAGGAAAATGCCTCAAATACAAAAGAAATGACATCTTCCAACAAATCATCCTATCGAATTTTGTTTGTAGACGATAATAAGGATATTCTACTAACCATTCAAAGTGGTTTGGAATCTTATGGCTTTATAGTTGATACATTTTCAAATCCTTCTGAAGCACTATCCTCTTTTAAACCTGGCTTATATGATTTAGTTTTAATTGATATTAAGATGCCTCAGATGAGTGGCTTTGAATTTCATCAAGAATTACTAAAAAAGGCACCTTATGGCACTGAAATAAAGACATGCTTTATTACAGCATATGAGGTATATTTTGAGACATTAAAGAAAGAATTTCCTGAATTATATGGAGGATGTTTTATACGCAAACCTATCAAAATAGAAGATTTGGTTACCAGGATAAACGAAGAATTAATGCAATAATTAACATATCAAGGTATTATAATAAAGTTAAAATTTTATTAATCTCTTCAGATTATCTATTTTACAACCTAATTCAAAATATCAACATACTTTTCAAACACATACCCGAGAATAGGATTAATTATCTTTTAATTCATAAAATAACAAATAAATTAACAATTAAAATATTAGGTAATTTTTTGTTGAAAGGTTTTATGTTGTATTTCCAACAAATTAAATTAAAGAGTCAAGCTGGCAAACATTTCATTTTTAAGGGAATATCTTTATTTCCAAATTTATTTCCCTGATATGCAGAATATAATTTTATAATTTGACCGTGTTTAATCTGATAATCACCTATATAATGAATGATTTCCTCGTATTTATCGTCCAATGTTAACAAAGAGTGTGCTAACCCAGCATCAAGTAAAATATGGTTATCATCACCAATATCCATAACCCTTCTTGCAAAAATAATTCCAGGCCCCCAA
>Ga0075418_10007958_pt1 | contig 11908 bp, 9 predicted proteins | sample SoiMetdeltSBSDD2_FD_81776 | JGI IMG/M metagenome (GOLD analysis project Ga0075418, IMG submission 81776) | Bulk soil microbial communities from a Populus tree surrounding site in Tennessee, USA - Soil MetaG P. deltoides SBSDD2 | ecosystem: Environmental > Terrestrial > Soil > Tree plantation...
GCGATTGTGTCGCTGGCCCTCTTGGCCTGGACCAGTCAGGCCAACGCATTCCATCATCGCTGGCACGGTTCCAGCGGCGGCTCCAGCGGCGGCTCCAGCGGCGGTAGCTGGGGCGGTTCCAGCGGCGGCTGGGGCGGAAGCTCTGGCGGCTCCAGCGGTAGCTGGGGCGGCGGCTACGGTCATCACCGCCATCACGGCGGTTGGGGCGGATCGAGCGGCGGCTGGGGCGGCAGCTCCGGCGGCTGGGGTTCTTCGGGCGGCTCGTCCGGCGGCTGGGGTTCCAGCGGCGGCTCGAGCGGCGGCAGCTACTACTACTCGCCGGCGCCCGTCGTCGATCCCTCGACGATTCCAGTCGCTCCGCCTGCGGGCGGCACGCTGCCTCCGGCCACGGTGCCTCCGGCAGCGGTTCCTCCAGCCGGCACGCCGGCTTCGTACAGCGACGGCCTGTTGGCCGTGAGCGTGCCGGAAGATGCCAGGATCTTTGTCAACGGCCAGCCGACGTCGAGCACGGGCGGCCTGCGGCAGTACGTGTCGCGGAACCTGAAGAACGGCTTCAACTACGCCTATGAAGTGCGGGCGGAAGTCGTTCGCGACGGCAAGCCGGTCGAGCTGGTGAAGAGCGTCAACGTCCGGGCGGGCGAGACCGCCGCGCTGGCCTTTGACTTCCCGGCGACGGACTCGTCCCAGACTTCGCTGACGATTCACGTGCCCGCGGACGCGAAGGTCTACCTGGCTGGCAACGCCACCAAGGCGACCGGCGAGACCCGGATCTTCCGCACGACCGGCCTGACGACCGGCAAGTCGTGGGACGGCTATACCGTCCGCGTCGAGCTGGATCGCGGCGGCAAGGTGGAAACGAAGGAAGAGACCATCTCGCTGAAAGCCGGCGAGACGCGCGAGATTCGCTTCGACTTCGGCGGCGACAAGGTGGCCTCGAGCCAGTAGCACGTAGGGTGGGCTGTGCCCACCTGAATCAGAAGTGGTGGGCGCAGCCCACCCTACCGAACTGTCTGAAGTAAACGGAAGCCCGCGGAGTTCGCTCCGCGGGGCTTTTTCGTTTGCCGGCCAAAGCCGCTAGGGCCGTTAGAAACTGCCTTGACGGTCGCACCGGCGCTGGCGGAATGCCTTGCCACTGGGCTCCCGCGCGGCCGATGAATGGCGATATGTCCAAACGCCAGGCCGCGGGGGAACAGGAGCCCCTGCCGCAACGATCGGCCACGGATTCGGCGCCGAAGCTTTGGATCAAGCTGGTCGTCAGCGCCGTCTTGGTCTTTCACCTGTCGGCGGTGTTCATCGCGCCGCTGGCTTTCGCTGCGGACTATTCCTCGCCACTGGTGAACGCCATCTACGGCGTGCTGCGGCCTTACATCGCCGCGATGTACCTGGATCACGGCTATTTCTTCTTCGCGCCGAATCCCGGCCCCTCGCACCTGATCGATTACAAGGTCGAGTTCGCCGACGGCCGCCCGCCGCTGACCGGCCGCTTTCCCGATCTGCAGACCGAGCGCCCGCGATTGCGCTATCACCGGCACTTCATGCTGACCGAATCGCTCAACAACCGCCTCCGCTATCCACTCACGCCGCCGGCGGAACCCACACCCCCGGCGCTGACCGCGACGGCGGAAGAGAAGGTGCTGTATCAGGCCAACCGGCAGGCCGACGAGCGGGAGCGGGCGAGCTGGCGGATGACGCGGAGGCAGTTCGAGGCCATGCGCGATTCCTACGCCCAGCATCTCCAGGCCCTGCACGGCGGATCACGCGTGACGCTGACCCGTATCGAGCACGTGCTGCCTTCGCCGGTTGAGGTGCGGCTGACTGGCCGCCGGCTCGACGATTCGCGGTCGTACGTCGTGCAGCCCGAGCCGCCGCGCCTGGGGGACGCACCATGAGACTCCTCGGTGCCTCGCGCGATTGGACCCTGGCCGCCGCCCGCGGCTGGGACCGGTTCTGGTTCACCCCCCAGCGGCCCCACACGCTGGCGCTGATCCGCATCTGCGGCGGGGCGATGCTGCTCTACACGCACCTGATCTGGTCGTTCGACCTGGAGGCGTTCTTCGGACCGCACCCCTGGCTCACGGTCGAGAACATCCGCCTGATGACGCAAGGCCCCGACGGACGCAGCTACGCCTGGAGCCACCTGTTTTACATCCAGTCCCCGGCCCTGCTGTGGATGGCGCACGTGGCGGCGCTGGCCGTCTTTGCCATGCTCACCGCCGGCCTCTTCACGCGGGTGACGTCGATCCTGGCCTGCGCGATTACGCTTTCCTATTGCCACCGCGCGACGGGCGCCTGGTTCGGCCTCGACCAGATCAACGCCTTCATCGCGATGTACCTGATGGTGGGCGCGGCGGGCGACGCCTACTCGCTCGATCGCTGGCTGGCCCTGCGGCGCGGAGCAGCAGCGGACGCGGGGCCGCGCATCGACACCAACATTGCGGTCCGCCTCTTGCAGCTGCACATGTGCGTGATCTACCTGTTCGGCGGCATTGGCAAGGCCCGCGGCGAATCGTGGTGGGACGGCACGGCCATGTGGATGGCCCTGGCCAACCTGGAGTATCAATCGCTGGACCTCGTCTGGCTGGTCCGCTATCCCTGGCTCTTGGCCCTGCTCACCCACGTCACCGTCTTCTGGGAGACGTTCTACTGTTTCTTCGTCTGGCCCAGGCTGACGCGGCCGATCTGCCTGCTGCTCGCGGTCTTCGTGCACGGCGGCATCGCACTGGCCCTCGGCATGAAGACCTTCGGCCTGGTGATGATCATCGGCAACCTGGCGTTCGTCTATCCGGAGCAGGTCCGGGCGACGATCGGCTGGCTCGGCCGGCTGATCCCGGCCCGGCAACCCCGCGAGAACGCCGCCGCGAGCGAAGCCCCGCCGCTGCGAAAGCAGTCGCTGGCTGCCGCGCCGCGGTAAGGCCGCTTGCTCTGGCGGGCTGCCAGGGTAGAATCTTATTGATACTGACGCCAAGCCCGATTCGTGCTTTTCCCTGCAATTCCGGCAGGCCTGGCGTCCCGCGGAGTCTCAATAAGCCGTCCCCAGGCGGCCGAAGGAACAGCGCCGTATGACCCAACCCGAGCCCTTGGGCCACGTGCCCGTGGCCCTTTCGCCCCGCGAGCGTTTTGTCGAGTTTCTGCAGAGCCGCGGCATGCGCGTCACCCAGCAGCGGCTGGCGCTGGTCGATCACGTGTTTTCACGCCACGAGCATTTTGACGCCGACCAGCTGATGGAGCAGCTGCCCGGCAGCGGCCAGGCGGGCCACGTCAGCCGGCCGACCGTCTATCGCACGCTGGGGGAGTTCGTCGATGCGGGATTGCTGCGGAAATTCGTGCTCAACGGCCGGGCCGTTTACGAGCACGACTACGGCTATCCGCAGCACGACCATTTCCACTGCACCGACTGCAACCAATTGTTCGAGTTCGAAAACGAACAACTCGTGCAGCTCCGCGAGCAGCTGGGCCGCGAGCACCACTTCAAGGTCTCCGGCCACCGCCTGATCATCACCGGCGTCTGCGAGGAGTGCCAGAAAGCCCGGCGGCGGGCGCGGCACAAGATGAACATGATTTAAGAATGGGGCTAGGGCTGGGGGCTAGGGCTAGGGTCGGCGGCGCGTTGCTGTCCGGCTTCGCTGCAGCCTATCATGATTCGGAAGCCCCTTGCCTAACCCTAGCCCCTAGCACTAGCACCTAGCCCCTCCGCATGTACGTTCTCGAAAACCCCGTCATGCAGCGCGAGCTGCTCGTGAACCTGCGGATGGTGCGGGCGTTCGTGCTGCTCTTGCTCTATCAGGGGCTCTTGGCGGCGGTCGTCTATTTTGCCTGGCCTTCGGAGACGCGGCTGGATCTGACCACGGGCAGCTCCAGCTCGCAGCAGACGCGGCGGCTGGTCGATCTGTTCTTCATCGGCCAGTATGTCATCGCCTCGATGATGGCGCCGAGCTTCGCCGCCGGCTCGATCACCGGCGAGAAGGAACGCAAGACGTACGAGATGCTGCTGGCCAGCCCGCTGCGGCCGGCGGCGATCGTGCTGGGCAAGCTGGTCGCCTCGCTGACCCACCTCAGCGTGCTGATCTTCGCCTCGCTGCCGATCGTGATGCTCTGCCTGCCGCTGGGGGGCGTGCACTGGTCGGAAGTCTGCGCGGCGTACCTGGGGCTGATGCTCTCGGTCCTGACGTTCGGCATGATCAGCGTGGCCTGCAGCGCCTATTTCCAGCGAACCAGCGCCGCCCTCGTCGTCTCGTACCTGATGATCCTGCCGCTCGCGCTGCTCGGCGTGATCCTGTGGATACACCTGGCCGACAACGGCCTGTTTCGGCTGATGCTGATCGTGACGGTGCTGCCGGCGGTCTCGTTGGCCGTGTGCATCGCCCTGTTCTTCAACACCAGCGCCCTGCTCCTGCATCCGCCGGACGTCGGCAGCGAAGGCAAGGAAGTCGTGGACCTGGAGCAGGAGGCCCAGCAGGCCGTGGGCCTGGTGATTCAGCGCGACCAGTTCCCCGACAAGCTCTTCGCGCCGCCCAAGCGCGACGACCTGATGGAGGACGACGCCAACCCGGTCTACGACAAGGAAATCCGCAGCGAGATCTTCAGCCAGGGGACGCTGATGGTCCGCCTGGTGATCCAGGTGAGCATGCTCCTGGCGATTCCGTTCATGGCGGTCTGCCTCTACATCTGGCCGCAGTACGCCCCGTACTACATCTGCTATGTCGTGATCTTCAACATGCTCGTGGGCCCGGTGTTTTCGGCCGGCAGCGTGACCAGCGAACGGGAGCGCGAGACGCTCGACCTGTTGCTGACGACCATCATCACGCCGTGGCAAATCCTGTGGGGCAAGCTGATCGCGGGACTGCGCGTCTCGAGCGTGCTGACGCTGTTCCTGGTCTGGCCCGTGCTGCTGGCCTGCGTGATGGTCTCGCTGTACTGGTCGAACCTGCTCTCGGTGGTCGCCTATTTGTCGATCGTGCTCATCACCTGCCTGACCACGGCGATGCTGGCCCTGTTCTGCTCGGTGCTCTTCAAGAAGACCTCCAACGCCTTGATGACGACGTACCTGGCGATCATCCTCATGTTCTGCGCTCCCTTGGCCGTGAGCTACTTCGCGGCGACGTTCTTTCCCACGCACGCCGCCGCCGGCGTGATCGAGGATCTCGGCTTCACCAGCCCGTTTGCAGCCGCGTTTGCGATCCCGCTCGACATGGGCGTCTCCGGCGACACCGCCAGCGCCGCGGCCAAGGCCGCCCTGGGCAACTGGCCGCTCTTTTTGGCCTACGTCGCCTTCAGCCTCGGCCTCAACGTGGCCTTGTTGGTCGTCATGATTTGGCTCTTCAACACCCGCTGGCGCGTCGCGGGGTAGGGTCGGCTGTGGCGGCGACATCGATTCCTGGTGGGCACAGCCCGCCGCGCACCACGAGGTCAGCGATGCGAAAGGTTGACGAGGAATTTGAAGGCAGCGTGCCGCGATTATCGGCTTCCACGGACAATTACGAATTCGTCCTGAATATCGGCACGGAAGAACTCGCGTCGGTTTGTAAGACTCCCCGGCTGCAGAGTCTGGCCGAGCTCGCCTACCGCAAGCAGGAGCCGCTGGTTCGCGTCACCATCCGGGACCGGGAGGTGATTGCGATCGCTGTCCCATATAAGGTCAAGAAGGCGGCTCCGCTCGGGGACGGAAAACACCTGGACGTGGCGGTCCTTGGATTCGCCGCGACCCAGAACCGGTGTGAGATCGTCGTGGAGTATGCGAAGCGCAAACGAGCGACGGTCATCGCGGAGGCACCCCACGTACAACGCATGCTGGAGATCTCGTACGAAACCAAGCGAAAGCTGATGTTCATCGTTGTGGAGACCGGCTACGTCGTAATGGCCAATCTGTCGCGACCTGCGCCCAAAAGGACACGCCAGCGCCGAGCTTCCCGATGAGATTCACCTGCCTGGCCTTCGTGCTCGAGGTTTCATTTGCCGCGGCGGCCCTGGCCGCCGACGCCGATTGGCCGCAGTGGCGCGGCCCGCAGGCTAGCGGCATCGCGGCGGCCGGCCAGTCGCCGCCGCTGGCCTGGAGCAGCACCGAAAACGTCCTCTGGAAGGCCAGCATTCCCGGCCGCGGGCACGGCTCGCCGATCGTGGTCGGCAATTCGGTCATCCTGCAGACCGCCGAGGAGGACCGCGAGGTCCAGTCGGTCCTCTGCTTCGACCGCCAGACTGGCGCGGAACGGTGGCGGACCGCCGTACATACCGGCGGCCTCGACCGCAAAGGCAACAAAAAGACCACCCAGGCTTCGGCCACGCCGGCATTCGACGGCCAGCGGCTGATCGTGAACTTCCTCAATCGCGGTGCGATCTATACCACGGCCCTCGACCTTTCCGGCCAACAAGTCTGGCAAACGCGCGTCTCCGATTTCGCCACGCACCAGGGCTTCGGCTCCTCGCCCACGCTGTTCGGGCCGCTGGTGTTCATCGCCACCGACAGCAAGAGCGGCGGCGTGGTCGCGGCGCTCGCGCGCGCGAGCGGCCAGGTCGCCTGGAAGGAACAGCGCCCGCAATTGCCCAACTATGCCTCGGCCACGGTCCTGCGGGCCGCCGGCCGCGACCAGCTCGTGATCCACGGCTGCGACGTCGTGGCCAGCTTCGACCCGCTGACCGGCAAGAAGCTGTGGGAGACGCCCGGCTCGACGACCGAATGCGTCACGACGCTCGTCACCGACGGCGAGCGGGTCTTCGTCAGCGGCGGCTATCCCAAGAAGCACGTTCAGGCGATCGCCGCCGACGGCAGCGGCCGCTCGGAATGGGAGAACACGGCCCAGGTCTATGTGCCGTCGATGATCGTCCACCAGGGACACCTCTACGCGACCCAGGACGGCGGCGTCGCCATGTGCTGGGACTCCCGCACCGGCCAGGAAAAATGGAAAGAGCGGCTGGGCGGCACATTCACTGCCTCGCTGGTCCTGGTCGGCGACAACCTGCTGGCCACCAACGAGTCGGGGCAGACTTTCGTCTACAAAGCCGATCCGGCAAAGTTCCAGCTCGTCAAGGAAAACAAGCTCGGCGACGAGGTCTATGCTTCCCCCGCCGTCTGCGGCAGCCGGATCTATCAGCGGGTCGTCGAAAAGTCCGACGGCCAGCGACAGGAAGTGCTCTACTGCCTCGGCCGCCCGTAGCCGTTACGATCGGCTGCGGCGCACCTCATCCGCCGGCAGGATGACGTGCACGTCCTCGTCCTGGCCGTCGATATTCAGCACGCATCGATGCCGGTCGCCCAGGCGGATGACGGTTCCCCTGGTGCCGGCCATCGGCCCATACAGAATCCGAACGCGATCTCCCGGCCGGACCGCCAACGGCCACCATCTGGACAAGGTCGGGCGAAATATGGCTCCGTACATTGGCGTACCTACCGGAAATGAGTCGCACAATATGTGCCCATGACGGCCTCGCAATTCTGACTTTTGCACCGCGGATATCGTGGATGACGCGGATAGGGCAGCCGCCGCCCTCTCATGCGCGCCATCCGCGTGATCCGCAGTCTTTCCTAGCTCCCCCCTTCCGGGACTTTTCTGGAAAATCTTTTTTTCGTTTGACTCAAATGGACCAGACTCCTGGCTCATTTGATTCAAACGAAAAAAAGATCGTTCGAAATAGTCGCGATCCGGCAGAGCGGCGAAATTCCTGCGGTGCGATCGCGGCACCTCTTGCATTATCTACAGCATGTAGATAAGCTTCGCTTGTTGACACGTTGTAAACGTGACTCGCCAGGAGAATGTCGATGTCCCAGTCGCGTCCGCCGGTGTCCGATGCCGAGCGGGAAGTCTTGCGGGAATTGTGGGACGCCGGGCCGGGCACGGTCCGCGAGCTCCAGCAACGACTGGCGGCGGGCGCGCCGAGTTGGACGCGCTCGACGGTCATTACGCTGCTCCAGCGGCTGGAGAAGAAGGGCTACGTCGCCAGCGATCGCAGCGGTTTTGCGTTCGTGTTCCGGGCGATCGTCAGCCGCGAGGAATTGGTAGTTCAGCGCGTGCGCGAGCTGGCCGCCGAGTTGTACGACGGCCAGGCCGGGCCATTGATGCTGGCCTTTGCACAGCGGCAGAGGTTCAAACCCGAGGAACTGGCCGAGCTGCGGCGGTTCCTCGACGAGCTGCAAAGCCAGCCCAAGCGCAAAAAGGGATGAGCGGGACGGGTCATGGCGCGCCACAGCGGCGCAGGAGCCTGACATGCACCAGATTCTCAGCTGGCTCGTGCAAAACACGCTGACGGTAGCGCTGCTGCTGCCCCTCGTGCTGCTATTGGCGAGGCTGTGGCGATTCCGCCCGGCCAACCAGCATTTGCTGTGGCTGCTGTTGCTGGTCAAGCTCCTCACGCCGCCGCTCGTATGTTGGCCGGTGTCGATCGAGATGCCTCCGGCGAGCAGCCCCTTCGCCGGGATGCCGATCGGGACCGCGGCGTACGAAGCGGCGGCCAGCGAGCCTCGCCAACTGATTGAACCAACTGAATTCGCAGCGCCCCTCGTCGATTCGCCATCCGCTGCACTGTCCACCGGCCAACCGGCGGCCGCCATCACTTTCGCGGCAACGCCTCGCGCAGTCGATCTGCCAAACCTGCTGCCGCAGGTCCTGGTGGGAATCTGGCTGGCCGGAGCGGCCGCCGTCGGCGCCTGGATCGTGCGGCAACTGCTGCAGCAGGCCCGCATCCTGCGGCGGTGCCAGGAGCCGACCAAGACCCTGCAGCAATGGGTCAACGACTCGGCTCAAGCGCTGCAGCTGTCGCACGTCCGCCTGCGAGTATCCGATGACGTGACTAGCCCGTTCGTTTCGTGCCTCGGATGGCCGACGCTGATCTGGCCGGCGCCCTTGGCCAAGGCCCACGAGCTCGCCTGTTACCAGGCCGTGTTAGCCCACGAATTGGCTCACTTGGCGCGGCGCGACCACTGGGTCACGTGGCTGGAGCTGGCGGCCATGCCGCTGTGGTGGTTCAACCCGCTCTTGTGGTACTTGCGGTCGCGGCTGGACGAGACCCGCGAGCTGGCCTGCGATGCCCTCGCCCTGGAAACCGCCGGAATCGACCGCCGCGGCTTTGCGGAACTGCTGCTGGCGCTCTCGACGCCGGATCGCTTGCCATTCTCTCCCGCCGCGCCCTTGCAGGCGGGAATCGGTTCTGCCTTTCACAGGAGACTTGCCATGCTGTTTTGCGATCGCACCAGCGGACGAATCTCGCTGGCCGGGCTGCTGGTCACCGCAATTTTTGCGGCCGCTGCGCTTCCCGGCTGGGCCCAAGCCCCCGCTGACCCCAAACCACAGGAAGTCAGGCCGGCGCAGCCTGCGGCCACGACGGATGCGGCAGCGGCGTCAACGTCGAGCGCAAAGACCGCAGACGATCCCGTAGAGCCATCCCAAGACCCGGACGCCAGTCGGCCGTCTGATGCTGCCCGGACCTATGGATCGGTCTTGGAGATCAAGGACGACATCCTGCTCATTCAGCTCGCCGAAGGCGCAAGCCTGCCCACCAACAGTCCGGTCTTCGTGATTCGCATTACACCGACGCACAGCGAGATGATCGGTCAATTGCGAATCCTGCATTCCAATGGCAAGGAAGTCGCCGCGAAACTGCAGCCCCAGGTTGCCAAACCGCAAGTCGGTGACAAGCTCTGGTCCACTGGGCGGTCCGCCGGTGCGAACACCTACCGGCGGAACGTGGCCGGGACTACAGCCCAGCCCGCTGCTGAACCGGTACCCAGCCCTCCTGATCCCCCTCCCGCGACGACGGAGTACCGGCCGTCTTGGGTCCGTGTAACCAGCGCGCTGAACGAAGGAGCTCTGACCTTCCAACTGGAGGATGGAAGCCGGATCGTCGCCCACTTGGACGCCAGCGGCACCCTCCGCATGTTCCTCGAGAAGGACGGCAAGCGCCAGGAGCTGGCCAGGTCCAGGGAATCCGCCCGGACGGCTAGCCGCGCTGCGACCGGAACTAGTTCCTCCACGTCACCGCACTCCTTGCCTTCGAGAGGCACGAGCGGCGGGGCGAGTACGCGCCCCGCGCCCATGACGGCCGTTTCGCCGCCGCCGACCGCAGCACGACCGGCGCCACCCAGCGACCTGGCGGTCCTGGAGACAAACCTGGAGTTGGCTAAGCTCGAGGTGGAAGAGAAGGAAATCCTCCTCAACCAGGCTCAGGAGCTCGAGAAGCAAAAGTCCATCAGTCCGCTCGAGGTGCGGCTCAAGGAAGTCGAACTGCGCAAGGCGAAGGTGCGACTGAAGCAAGCCCAATTGCAAATGGACGCCACCAGATCACGGCCGCAGCCAGGCGATGGACCCCAAGGCCGTTAGGATCCGTCGAAAACTAACTTGGGCAGTTTGTATTCAGGCCCGGAGGGCCGGCACGAGAGTTCGGGAATGCGGCTGCGCAGGTGTCGGCCCTCCGGGCCTGAGGGAATACATGCTTTTGACGGCGAACCCCCGACCTGACGGTCGGGGCTATTAACTGTCGGCCCTCCGGGCCTATTACTCACGGCCAAACTGCAGAAGTTCTCGTTAGGCCAACTTCAGTTGTGCTTCGATGCGCTTGATGGCGTCTTCGACGCGGCAGCTGCCGGTGACGAGCGAGACGGTTTTGCCGTCGGCGAGCCACTCGGTGACTTTGTGCTGGGCCGAGACGACCGTGCTGTGGCTCTTACGGCCGAGCGAGCGGCTGATTTCGGAGTGGGCGGCGCGGGTCCATTTGCGGGCCAGGAACATGACCAGCATTCGCGGCATCGTCACGGCGGCGGTCTTGCTGCCGGACTGCAGCTCGTCGCGTGGCACGCCGAAGACGTCGCAGACCGCGTCGACGATTTCAGGCAGCCGCACGGGCCGCCGGCTGGCGTGGACCAGGTCGTCGAGTGCGGCCTGGGCGAATTCCAGGTCGATTGTTTTGCCGTGGGCGTCGCTGGCCGCCCGCAGGCGGTGCATCGCGCCGGCGAGCTGCCGGGCATCGCCGTTAAGCTGGGCCGCCAGCCAGTTGAGCACGTCCGGCGGGGCAGCCACGCCGCTCTTGCCCGCCAGCTGCTGCAAGATGCCGCGCCGCACCGCAAAGTCGGCCGGCTGCAGCGTGCAGACCAGGCCGCCACTGAGGCGGGCCGGCAGCTCCGTTCCCATCCCGCGGAGCTCCGAGGGCGGGCGGTCGCAGGCGAAGACCAGCTGCCGCCCTTCGCGGAGCAGCGTATCGACGGTGTGCACCAATTCGACCAGCGTCGATTGCTTGCCGGCGAAAAACTGCACGTCGTCGATCAAGAGCAGTTCGACGTCGCGATATTTGCGGCGGAAGCTGGGAGTGCCCGACTGCCGCAGGGCCTCCAGGAACTGATTGGTGAACTGCTCGGCCGAGAGGTAGATCACCCGCTGGCAGGCCCGCGACTGGCGGACTTGCCGCCAGATGCCTTCCAGCAGGTGCGTTTTGCCGCTGCCGGGCGGGCCGACGAACGTCAGCGGCGAATAGGTGCCCGGCCGCGCTGCCGCGGTCTGGGCCGCGGAGAGCGCCACGCGGTTGTCGTCGCTGGCGAGGAAGTCGTTCAAGGCGGCGAATTGTCTCCGCGGCGGCCTGTGCGGCTGCCGCTCGTCGCTGTCGATCGCTGGACCATTTGCGGGAGACGCGAGATGCGCAGGATTATCGGGCGGCGCGGCGGACTTGAGAAGCGGCGTGGGCCCGCTGTCGCCCAAGTTCGGCTCGGAAGGCTGAGCGGCAGCCTGCTCGACGACGAATTCGAGCGCCGCTTCGTTGCCGACAACGAACTTCGCGGCCGCGAGCAAGTCGGAGCGGAAGGCCCGCCGCAGGTATTCCAGTCGAAAGGAATCGCCCGCCGCGATGCGAAGTCCGGCCGGGCAGGGCTCCATCCGCACGCCGCGGCCGAACCAGATCGCAAATCGCTCGTGCCCGACTCTGTCGGCGACGGCGC
>Ga0075418_10007959_pt1 | contig 11907 bp, 5 predicted proteins | sample SoiMetdeltSBSDD2_FD_81776 | JGI IMG/M metagenome (GOLD analysis project Ga0075418, IMG submission 81776) | Bulk soil microbial communities from a Populus tree surrounding site in Tennessee, USA - Soil MetaG P. deltoides SBSDD2 | ecosystem: Environmental > Terrestrial > Soil > Tree plantation...
ACAATAGAGTCTATGCTAGTCATGTGCAGGCGCCCTTCCCTACCAACTCGACCTTCCAGGGAGGCCTGGGCCGTGAGGGGCTCCTCATTGAAATTGAGTCGATTGCAGCCCTGGCCACCCCGCGACTGACGATCGACTCGGCCTTCATACAGGTTGGACAGGCGAGCCAGGAACAGCAACCTGACGTGATCTATTCTGATAAGCTCGCCCCACAGGTTGCCCGTCCGCACGGGGTACGCGTCGGTGACCTCATGTTTATCGGCGGCCATACCAGTATCGATGCCCAGGGGCGTCTGGTAGGTCCGGGCGACATTTGGGCCCAGACCCGGCACGTCCTTACTACTCTCGAGACAATTCTCGCACTGGCTGGTCTTGGACTGGACGATGTGGTCAAGACCACGGTGATGTTGACCGACTGGCGTCATTACAGCGCTTATAACGAGGTCTACCGGGCATTCTTCACAGTGCCCTACCCTGCCCGTTCTACTGTCAGTGGGAGCCTGGGGATGCCGGGCACGCTGATTGAGATTGAGGCCATTGCTATGGCTGGAGCACGTGAGACCGCAGTCGTGGTCACCAGCCCATAAGGCAAGTAAGAAGGGGACAAAACATGAGCCGTATCTTTTCACTCCTCAATTGTTGATGCACACTAAGCGTTTAACTCTTAGCCGCTGCCGGGATCTCTACCACCAGCCGCATCGAGATCGACAGCTCATCCAACTGGAAGTGGGGGCGAAGGAAGGCAACGGCACGATATAGACCCGGCTTTCCAGGTATTTCGGTCACGTCGACGTGCGCCTCTCGCAGGGGAAAGCGCGCCTTGTGCTCAGCGGCTGCAACGCTATCTCCCGAAACGTATTGTCGAATCCAGTTGTTCAGCAGGTTCTCGCACTCGGCACGAGTCGTTAGGCTGCCTAGGCGATCGCGGATAATACACTTAAGATAATGCGCAAACCTGGAAGTAGTCAGCACATACTGGAGTTGGGTTGACAGGTATGCATTCGCATTCGCCGCTTCATTGTCGTACAACCTCGGCTTGCAACAGGTTTGCATGGAAAAGAAGGCAGCATAATCAGTCCCCTTCACGTGGAGTAGAGGAATAAAGCCGAGGTCAGCGAGTTCCTTCTCTCGCCGGTCACTAATCCGAAGCTCCGTCGGACACTTGGGCACCGGCTCTCCTTCGTCCGACAGAAATGTTCCGCAAGGCAGTCCTTCCACCAAGCCACCCCCTTCGATGCCCTTGATTGCCGCGCACCAGTGATATTTGGCGAACGCATTGGTGATGCAACTGCCCAACGCATAGGCGGGATTGCCCCAAAGCCAATCATCGTGGCTTTCTACTTGCTCGCGAAAGGCAAACGCTTCCACTGGATGAGAGTCACCATAGGGGTGACGCAGGAGGATCCGAGGGAGGGTAAGGCCCACATACTTGGCATCGTTCGAATCACGAAACGACCGCCATTTGGCGTATTCGACCGTAACGAAGACCTGCGAAAGGTCCCGGGGCTGACTGAAGTCGGCAAAACTCTCGAGTCCGAACAGGGTAGGTTTGGCAGCAGCGATGAAGGGGGCATGCGCGGCGGCGGCTATACATGCAATCCGCTCGAGCAAAGCCAAATCGCCCGGCTCGCGCCCAAAGGCGTAATCCCCGAGCAGTAGGCCGAAGGCCCTCCCACCGAATGTTCCGTATTCCTCTTCATACACGCGCTTGAACAGCGCACTTTGATCAAAACTGGTGGCCCGCTCGAGATCCCTCATGAGTTCCCGCTTCGACACGTTGAGAACCCGGAGCTTGATAGCAGAGCTCGTTTCAGTCCGCGAGACGAGCAAGTGCAGCCCGCGCCAGGCGCTTTCCAGTCTCTGGAACTCCTCGTGATGCATGAGCAGATTAATCTGGTCTGAAAGCAGACGGTCAAGTTTCGCAATAATGGCCTCAATCGACTCAATGGCATCTTTTCCGATAAGATCCGCCTGGCGGGAGGCCTGTTCGGCGAGTGTATGCACCGCCCGCTCGAGCACTTGTTGCGCTTGGGCGGTTCTCGGCCTGAATTTCTCTTCCAACAGTGCGGATAGCCCACATCCCTCTAGCGTCAGACCCTCGTCTGAAAGTTTCTGACCCGCCGCGAGCGCATGCAGAAGTGCCGGAGAGGCCAACAGTTTGATGAGTAACTCCTCCGCCCCGTCGTTGTCGTCCGTATACACGCGCAGGCTGGAAAGCTGCTGTCGGGCCTCGAGTAATGTGTGCAACAGCTCCACCTGCGTGGCAATGTTGGCGGGGTCGAAATCGTCCATACGCTCGAAGTGTAGCTCTACAGCGAGCTCTAAGTTCGATTCACCGAGCTTGTTGTCTACTGTATACGTAAGGCACGGACCGATCCTCTTGAGGACCTCGTCGAAATTATCGAAATCGATATCGAGAAACGTGCGTTCCCTCAGGTGTGTTCGCTGTGGCTCGGCATTGCCGGAAAGATCAGCCAAAATGCCAACCTCGAAGGGCAGTTCCCGAAGCTCAATGGCGCTACCTGTCTCAACGTCGTAGGTAAGCCGCACGTGCGGGACACGGACGCGCTCCAATTTCTTTTGGGCGCTTTCCCTAACTTCTTTATTAAACATTGGCTTCCCTTTCCTGTCGCCCAAATGGCTGTGCGTCAGGGAGCTCTTGCTCTGCAGTGGCCTCAAGGTGTAGGAAATGTAGTCGTCCGGTCTGATCGCCAACCATAATCGTCCCCTGCTGTCCGATAGTACAAGCTTGCATGGGACTATCTCCAGTATAACTGGCAAACAGTTGGCCTGTTGCCAGGCGCCAGACCTTCACCGTGCAGTCGTCCGATGCGGAGACAATGTACTTCCCATCGGCGGCCAGCGCGACTGCATTCACTTTTGCCTCATGTGCGCTTAGCGTCCTCAGTTCAGTGCCCGTGTCGAGGTTCCACACTTTCAGCAGTTGATCATCGGAAGCGGAAATGACAAGGCGCTGGTCTGGTGCAATGGCCACACTATTGATACGCGCTGCATGCCTGCGGAGTGTCCGCAGTTCACTTCCATGCTCCAGCTCCCAGACCTTTAGCGTCCGGTCGTCGGAGCCTGAGACGAGGAGTCTGCCGTCCAGTGTCAAGGCAAGGGCGCGGACCCAATGACGGTGTGTATTAATGACACTGCGCGTCTCACCGGACCTGGGATCCCATACTCGAATGCTACGGTCATCCGACGCGGATATTACCCAACGGCTGTCAGCCGTGACTACGACGGCGCGCACTCTATCAGTGTGTCCACTGAGAACCCGGTGCACGGCTCCAGTCGCGCAATCAAGTACCCTCACAGTGGCGTCACCTGCGGCCGAGGCGATAAAACGTCCGTCAGGACTTATGGCCACGGGCCAGTGGCTATGGTTACGCACAACAACACGCACCTCAGCCCTCTCTTTAAGATCCCACATCTTCATCTGATGATCGTCGGAGGTGGAAACGGCAACCCAGCCATCTGCGGTCGCAACAAGCGCACGTATGCGTTCTGTATGGCCCTTGCGCTCGCCGCGCTGTTCCTCAGACTTGAGATCCCAGACCTTCAGGGTATGGTCCTGTGATGCGGATACCACGTGCTCGCCGTCCGGTGTCACGGCCAAGGCGTTAATCCAGTCTACGTGCCCCTCGAAGATACGTGTTTGGGTTCCGGTATCAACATCCCAGACCTTCAGAGAACAGTCGTCGGACCCCGTGATAATATGCCGTCCATCCGGCACCAATGCGATGGCGCGTGTCCAGGATGCTTGGCGAGTGATGACGCGCTCCAGGGATGGGTTCGAGTCGCGCTCGGCAGTGAACGACCAGAATCTGAGTGTGTCGTCCCGCGAGCTCGATACTACGAAGCGACCATCGCGGGCAGATGCCAGTGCACTCACCTGTGCCGTGTGCCCATGCAGCGCATAGAGCTCCGTGCCCAGCTCCAATTCCCAGACCCGTAGCGTGCGATCATCCGAGGCGCTGCATACATGCTTACCATCCGCAGTGAGGGCTATAGCATTGACTGGGCCTCTGTGACCTCTGAGTGTGTGAACGGTTGTGCCATTCTCTAGGGCCAATATGCGAATGTTGCGGCCATCCCCGGCGACCAGAATATGCCGATTATCGGGCGTTATGGCCAGGGTCTTTGGCCAGTCACCGTGTCCCCCCAAGACCCTTAGCAGTAATCCCGATTCGATATCCCATATACGGATAGTCTGATCATCACCTGTCGAGATCGCCCAGCGATTATCACTTGAAACTACAACGGCGCGAATCCAGTCAGTATGACCTTGCAACGCATGTACTTGGGTGCCGCGTTCTAAATCCCAAACTCTGACCGTCATATCGTCGGCACCCGAGACTGCATAACGTCCGTCTGACGTCACCGCGACCGCTCGCACTGCTCCAGAGTGGCCGGTGAGTGTGAAGAGAAGTGGCCCTCCAGGCTCGATCAGCGAGGACTCTAGGGGCCGCAGCCAGATTGCGCCTCGCCACTGCGATGCCTGTTCGCACAGTGAGACAATTTCCATCGGTCCGCCTGCAGCAAGGCGTCCAAGTAACTGCCCGGCAAGTTGGACCTTGTCGCGCGCCAACACATGGGCTGCCAAGCGAATAGCTCCATATACGGTCCTCAGGGGCCGGTCGTGCGTAAAGAATCTGAAATCCGACACCAAGGCTGTGACATCGGTTGCCTCTAGCTTCGCTTGGAGCCAATCAAAAGTGAGTAAAAGTGTTCGGAGCTGCTGACTCCGACCAGCTTCGACTAGATGATAAGCAAACCAACGCCAGGCGTAAGCCTCGTGCAGTCGGTATGGATCTGCCCACGCATCGATCAACGCCCCATGCAGCGCGGCGGCATCAGCCAGACGGGTGGCCAGGTATCCACGCATGACGTCGTGGAGCTGGAAGGCCGCAGTCTGCACGCTGAATTTAACGAGCGATAGGTTATCGAACCGCTGAATCACTTCTTCGGCGTCGAACTCGTCGCATCCCCACAGGCAGGCTACTACACTGAGCGGGATTTCGGTATCTTCTGGGAAGACGGTCAGCTCTTCGTAACGCTCACGCTCCTGGGTGTCCAACTCCTCGAGGCTTAATTCAATGGTTCTGGTTAAAGCCTGATTGCGGGCTGTCGCATTGCGTCGGTCAAACGCAACCACACCTTGCTCGTCCAGCTTGCGGTTCAAGTAGCTGAGCGCGCCCTCTACGCTATCGCCGCGTTCGACCCGCTGGCGCAGTGCCGCGTTTGCCAGTTCAAGAAGAAGTGGCCAGGCGCCAAGTCGGGCAGCGAGGTCGCTAAAACGCTCCCATGCGGTAGGCAAGACCGAGAGGCGGGCAGTGAGCATACGGACCGCCTCAGCGGGCGTCATTTCGTCGACTTCCACGCGGCTTGCCTCCGTGGCAACTTCGAAGCTACGAGTCGTAATGAGGCGGGTGCAGCCTGGGCCACCATGCAGGAAAGGCTGCAAATGGGCGAAATTCCAGACATCGTCAATGACGATGAGACAGTTCTTGTCTTGCAGCTTCTCGGACAGATGGAAGGCTGCGTCCTCCTCGTCAACAAAGCCTGGTCGTTCCCCTGTCAACGCCACATACAGCTTGGTCAACCCTTCCTGAAGGTTTGGCCTCTGCCCTAGAGTGACCCAAAGAATTCCGTCATCGAAGGCTGTGATCACCTCCTCCTGATGGCACAGCGCTATCGCCAGGGTGGTTTTACCGAGTCCACCGGCACCACGTAATGCCGTCGTAATTGCTACCGGATTTTCTCGTCTGGCATCCAGTAGTTGCCCGAGGAGGCGCTCAGTAAGCGCAGGTCGTTCCACAAAGCCTTCTGGAAGGTCCGGTGCCATGAAAGGCACGCAGGCTGCATGACACGGGCTCTTGAGGTAATGAATGAACGTGTCCCATTCGCGGTCGAGATCAAAGAAGTGTGCCCTGCTCATCCATTTCGGTAGGCCACTATAGTCCAGCTCGCTGTCCGCCGTCCCCTTCACCGGATACACGCATACGCCGCGCTGCCGTGCATAACGCCATTCTTTGCGCGTGACTTCTGACCGCATGGCGGCTGGAGTCATCACGGTGACCAAAAACTCGCATGTGGCGATTGCTTCTTCGATCTGCTTCCACCAGCCTACGCCGCCCTCCAGTTCCGCACGGTCTTGCCACAGCGTGATTTCCGGTTCCTCCTTCTCAAGCCTCCGGCGCAGGGCCGTAGCAAAGGCCTCGCCGTCCTGGCGTGCGTAAGAGACGAATACTCGTCGCTGCTCAGCCATGCTGCACGTGTCTCCGCAGAGATTCCTCAGAGTCCGCAGAAAGCTCTGGATGCATCTCTGCCCTTATGTTAAGCGCTGTACTCAGGAGGACATTAGTGGACCGTGTCAACCTACTACCGACTGCACCGCGGTGACCACAGCGACGGTCACCGCACAACTTATATGACGGGCTCCCTCATCCGCCTACGCCGCCTCCGCCCGTGGCAGGATAGGCGCGTCAGCCTCAACCCGGTGCCCGGCACGCAGGCAGAACGCCGGAAGGAGCATGCGGTTCGTGCTCACCTGAGTGCCCTCGTTATCGCGCAGCACCCAGCGGCCACGCTCGTCGTGCAGTACGGACACGTCGGCGACCACGCCAGGTTTCAACGTGCCGATGTCGTTTTCGAGTCGGAGCATGCGAGCCGGATTCGACGTTGCCATGGGGACCACCTGCTCCAGCGTGAGGCCACAGGCCATCAAGGTCGTCATGGTGGACACCAGACTGAAGCGCGACTCGCCGAAGAACATGTGTTCTTTATCCGGATGCTCGTCTGGCGTGCCGGCTGGCTTGGGCACGCGTGTGTTATAGCCATGCATGTCAGCGCCGAGGGTGTGCGGTACAATCCCGGCGTCGAGGGCAATGCGGGCCATCTTGAAGCTGAAGTGCGAGCCGTGGCCAACGTCGACCCACAGGCCACGCGCTAGCGCTTCGCTGACGATGGGGTGCACGCGGCCGTTCTTGTCCACAAACCCACCGGGATGACGTGTGAAGGGGTGGGCCAGGATGTCGCCCGGCTTGAGGAGTTCGACCACCTGCGGCAGGATGTCATCGGCATCGACGTTATTGGCCCCTGTCTCAGGCACCGGCCACAACTGACCAAAATGGATATAGACGGGCAGATCGGCTTCCTGGCCGATGCGCGCCGCGAGCCGCATGACCTCGATACCCCAGCGCGCAAAACCGCCCAGTTCGGCGTGTGCCTTAATGCCTTTGACGAGATCGGCATTTTCCTTGGCGGCCCGCACCGTAGCCTCGACGTCCAGGCAATCGGGCCTGTAGAGCGACGGATAGGCGTGCCCTTCGAGGCCCCCGACGAGATACGCTGACAGGAAGGCATAGACGCGACTGCGCGCCGGCTCGACAATGAACTGCCGAAAACCCGGCAGCGTCATGCAGCTCGGCCCGCCCTGATCGATCAGGGCCGTGACCCCCGAGTGCACCCCCACCATGTCGGCGTTGAGGCCGAAACGGCCAGTGACATACTGATACACATGAGCGTGGGTGTCGATGAGGCCAGGCAAGACGAGTTTACCGGCTACGTCCAGGACTTCCTTAGCGCTGTCTTTCGGTATCGCTGCCTGCACCGCGGCGATGCGCCCGTTCTGTATCGCCACATCCAGGGCGCCATCTATGCCTTGCGCCGGATCGATCACCCGGCCACCGCTCAACAACATGTCGTATTGCATGCTCGGTACCCCTCGCTGGTTGTGCCTGGACAGCGGTGCTTGGGCACCATGTCCAGGCCGGCCGTCCGCCGTTGATGCTGTTCCAGGCCCTGTAGTCGCATCAGCGTAAACTACCTGGAGAGGGCATGCAAGCCAGGGTGTCTTGGCTTGCAAAGTACATGTGAAATGCGTACCCTATCGCCAAAGTGCACCAACTGATGGCGGCGCGACTAGGACAAGGCTGATTGCGACAAGCTGGGGACATAAGGTGCGCGAGGGCAACATCACTCACGAGGTGACGCATGATACGCACACGCCGTCCGCTCGGCATGCCTGGCATAGTCGTCTTCACTGTCGCCATAATCAGCCTGCTGATGTATCTTGCGGCTACTGGCGGGTCGCTGGCCTTTGCCCAGACCCCGGCCACGGGAGAAAAGCCCAAGTATGGAGGCATCCTCCGCCTCGCCGAGCGGGAGCCCCCGAATCTCGACCCGCACCTGAGCGTCTCCTTCAACCCGCAAAATATCGGCAGCCTCATCTACAATGGCCTGGTACGCTTCCCCTACGGACATGAGCAGAAAGACCCCTACGATCTTACCATCATGCCCGACCTGGCGGAGCGCTGGGAGTACACGGACGATAAGACTGTCGTGTTCTATCTGCGTAAGGGAGTGAAATTCCATAACAAGCCACCGGTAAACGGCCGCGAGGTGAAGGCGCAGGACGTCAAATACTCCCTGGAGCGCTTTGCCGCCAAGTCCGGCTTCCGGGCGCGCTTCGACGATATCGACCGGGTCGAAGTCGTCGACGATTACACCGTGAAGATTGTCACGAAATATCCCTTTGCCCCACTGCTGGTCAACCTCGCCAGTCCCTCCCATAACTTCATTTTTCCTAAGGAAGCGGAGGACAAGTATGGCGACTTCAATAAAGTTGAGGCCGCCATCGGCACCGGGCCGTTCATCCTAGAACGCTATGAGCGCGGGGTGAAGCTGGTCTTCAAGCGCAATCCTGACTACTACATCAAGGGCTTGCCCTATGTCGATGGCATCGAATGGCAGATCACGCCCAACGACGCGGCGCGTGTCGCTCTGCTGCGCACGGGGAAGGTCGATTTTGTGCATACTACGGGACTGTTGGCAGGGGAGGAGGCGGTCCCGCTGCTGCAGACCAACCCGGAGTTGAAGGTCTTCAAGTACCAGAACTTGAACTGGGGTATGTTCTATATGCGCACAGATCAGCCCCCCTTCAACGATGTGCGGGTGCGGCGGGCGCTCTCCCTGGCGATCAATCGGCCGGCGTGGTTGGAGACACTGGACTTCGGCGAGGGATGCCTCATCACCGGGCCCATCCCGTGTGCCCTGCCGGAGTGGAAACTGGACGTGAAGGAACTAGACCCGGTCAAGGCGAAGTATCTAGCGGGATTTGATCGTGAGGAAGCCAAGCGTCTGTTGGCTGAGGCGGGCCATGCCAAGGGCTTCACCACCCCCATGTATCATCATCCGGGCTATACGACTCCCTGGCCGTCGCGCTATGAGTTGGCGGTGGATGAGCTGAGCAAGGTGGGCATCAAGGTCGAGCTGAAGCCCCAGGAGTACGGCGACTATATCTCGACCACTTACCTGGGGAAGTTCGAAAAACTCGCCATGGGACCCATCACCCCCTTCCTGGAGGTGGACGATTATCTGTACGGCGTCTTCTATCCCGGCCAGCCGAACAACCGCAGCCATGTCGATGATGCCGAGCTCAATACTATGCTCCTCGCCCAGCGGCGGGAGTTGGACCCCGAGAAGCGTAAGCGTATTGTCCTGGACATCCAGCGCTACGTGGCTGACAAGGCGTACTATGTGTACATCCCCATCGGGCTCTCCTATCATGTCCATCAACCGTATTTGAAGGGCTTCGCACCGAAAATCGGCCATACCATGGTGCACAGGGTGATCGCGGCATGGCTGGACAAGTGAGGTGAACCATGAGGCGGACAAGCTATTCTCTGAAGGCTCTCGGCATCGTATGCCTCACGGTCGTTCTGGCCAGCCTGTTGGTACTATCCGTAGTCACCTGCGGCTCGCTGGCCCTGGCGCAAGGAGCCGCCGCGGCGGATAAGCCGAAGTATGGCGGCCTCGTGCGCATGGCGGAACGCGAGCCACCGAATCTTGATCCGCACTTGAGCATCTCCTTCCTGACTCAGAATGTCGGAAGCCTCATCTACAATGGCCTGGTGCGACTCACTTATGTATCTGAGCAGAAGAATAACACCGACCTGACTATCCGCCCTGACCTGGCAGAGGGCTGGGAGTATCTCGACGACAAGACCCTGGTGTTCTATTTGCGCAAGGGCGTGAAGTTCCACAACAAGCCACCGGTGAACGGCCGCGAGGTAAAAGCGCAAGATGTCAAATACTCGCTCGAACGCTTCGCCGCCAAGTCCGGTTTCCGCTCGCGCTTTGACGACGTGGAACGCATCGAAGTCGTGGATGACTATACGGTGAAAATCATCACCAAACATCCCTTTGCCCCCATGCTCATTAATCTCGCCACGCCGGCCTATTGTGTGATTCTCCCAAAGGAGGCGGAGGACAAGTACGGCGATTTCAACAAGGCAGAGGCGGCCATTGGCACCGGCCCCTTCACCCTGGAGAGCTACGAGCGTGGGATAAAGCTGGTGTTCAAGCGCAACCCCGACTTCTACGTGCAGGGTCTGCCCTACCTCGATGGTATCGAATGGCAGATCACACCCGATGCTGCCGCACGTCTGTCACTGCTGCGCACGGGGAAAGTGGAGTTCCTGCACGTGCATGGCTTCCTGCAGGGCGAGGAGGCCATCCCGCTGCAGCAGACCAATCCCGAGTTGACCGTCGTCAAATTCCGTCCGCTCGGCCAGGGGTTGTTTTACATGCGCACGGACCAGCCACCCTTCAATGATGTGCGGGTGCGGCGGGCGCTCTCCCTGGCGATCAATCGGCCAACCTGGTTAGAGGCCCTGTTCTTCAATGAGGGCTGCATCGATAACGGCCCCGTGCCGTGCGCTCTGGAAGAATGGCGACTGGACGCGAAGACGCTGGAGCCGGCCCAGGCGAAATATCTCCTCGGCTTTGATCGTGAGGAGGCCAAACGCCTGCTGGCCGAGGCCGGCTTTCCCAAGGGCTTCACAACGCCGATGTCTCATTATCCGGGCTATCTCCCTCCCTGGCCTTCCAGCTATGAGCTGGCCGTGGATGAGCTGGGCAAGATCGGTATGAAGATCGAGCTCAAGCCCCAGGAGTATGGCGACTACATCTCGACCACGTATCTCGGAAAATTCGAGAAACTGGCCATGGGACCGATCACGCCCTTCCTGGACGTGGATGACTGGCTGTATGGGGCCTTCTATCCCGGCCAGCCGAACAATCGCAGCCATGTCAACGACCCCGAGCTGAACCCGATGTTGATCGCGCAGCGACAGGAGCTGGACCCTGAGAAGCGCAAGCGCCTCGTCCTGGACATCCAGCGCTACCTAGCGGACAAGGCATACTACGTGTACGTTCCCATTGGGCTTAACTATTATGCCCATCAACCATACTTCAAAGGTACAGCGCCCAAAGAAGGGTACACCCTGGGCCACAGGTTGATCGGGGCTTGGTTAGCTAAATAAGGCTGGAGACCGCCATGCGAGAGTATCTTCTTAAGCGCGTCCTGTTGATAGTGCCGACGTTGTTCCTGGTCTCGCTCCTGGTCTTCCTGTTGATGCATATGCGCTCGGGGGATGTCGTCATCCAAATGCTCGAGGGCTACGCCTACGCCGACACGGTCGAGGCGTTGCGGCGTGAGTTGGGGCTCGACAAGCCGCTCCACGAGCAATATCTTGCCTGGATGGGGGGTGTGTTGCAGGGTGACCTGGGGCGTTCGCTGTGGACCAAGGAGCCCATCCTGGTGGAGTTCGCCAGGCGCTTCCCAGTGACTCTCGAACTGACGTTGCTGACGATCATCATCTCGGTCGCCTTCGGCGTCGGGGTGGGGATACTGTCGGCCGTCCGCCAGGAGACCTGGATCGATTATCTCGGGAGAGTCGTGGCCATCCTGGCGCTGGCCATGCCGTATTTCTGGCTGGCCATTCTGGTAGTGGTGCTCCCCGCCATCTACTGGCGCTGGACGCCGCTGTGGACCTATGTGCCGCTGAGCACCGATGCCATGGAGAACCTCAAAATCATGATTTTCCCGGCGGTCGT
>Ga0075418_10007961_pt1 | contig 11904 bp, 6 predicted proteins | sample SoiMetdeltSBSDD2_FD_81776 | JGI IMG/M metagenome (GOLD analysis project Ga0075418, IMG submission 81776) | Bulk soil microbial communities from a Populus tree surrounding site in Tennessee, USA - Soil MetaG P. deltoides SBSDD2 | ecosystem: Environmental > Terrestrial > Soil > Tree plantation...
ACGGTCGGGTTCAGCCCGGCGGGGGCGTCGTTGGAGAAGGTCAGCGAGTCGTTGCTGAAGTAGAAGTCGGCGAGGCCGTGCACGTCGTTCCCGCCGGACTTGGTCGTGCTGTTGAAGACGACGCCGGTGAAGCCGCCGTACTCGGCGGGAGCGCCGAGCCCGGCGAGCTCGACCTGATCGATGATGTTGTAGTTGACGAACGACCAGGCCGACCCCGCCTCGGGGTCGGAGGTGTCCACGCCGTCGATCTGCCAGGCGACCCCGGTGTCCTCGGCGCCCCCCCAGGCGACCGTTTGGTTGATCCCGGGGGCGAGGTTCAGCGTGTCGGGCTGGAACTGGCTCGCGGGGATGTTCTGGAGCACTTCGTTGGAGAGGACGTTCGTGGTCTCCGGGCTCTTGACGTCGATCGCAGGGGGCTCGCCGGTGACCACGACGGTCTCCTCCCCCGCGAACGGCACGATGGAGGTCGGCAGGTCCAGCGAGATGCCGACCGGCAGCCGGACGTCCTCACGCCGCAGCGTCTTGTAGCCGGGCATGACGACCGTGACCGTGTAGGTTCCGGGAGCGATCTCGGGGAAGCGGAAGCGCCCCTGCTCGTTGGTCACCTGCGATCGCGCCCCGCCGATGAGCTGGGGGCTCTCGATCGTCACGGTCGCGCCCACGACGGCGCCGCCGTCCTGCCCCTTGACCGTCCCGGTGATCGCCGACGTCGTCCTGGTTTGCGCCCACGTTCCCCCAGCGCACGTGAGGACGAGCCCCATGATCACCGCGAGCCGAACCGTTCGCCTGGCGTTCATCGTCGCCTCCCGGTCGCAGCGCCGCGACGGCCGGAACCTAACACGGTCGCGTCGCGCCTTACAATGACGCGATGCGCCGCCTCGCGCCGCTCTTACTCCCTCTTCTCTTCTACGCGTGCGGCGAGTCGCGACCGGGGCTCGGCCCCCTCCCGCGCGGTGTGCATGCCGCGGACCTCGACCTGATCGTCGTGACGCTGGACACCACGCGCGCCGACCGGATCGGCTGCTACGGCGCGAAGGGGGTGGAGACGCCCGCACTCGACGGGATGGCGGCGAGGGGGGTCCGGTTCGCCGCCGCGGTCTCCCCGATGCCGCTGACCCTGCCGGCGCACGGCACGCTGTTCACCGGGATGCTCCCCGGGGCGCACGGCGTGCGCGACAACGGCGGCTACAAGCTCTCCCCGGATCTCGTCACGCTCGCGGAGGTCCTGAAGGAGCGCGGCTACGCGACCGGCGGGTTCGTGTCGGCGTTCGTCCTCGACCACCGTTGGGGGATCGCGCAGGGCTTCGACCGCTACTACGACGACTTCGACCTGAAGCAGCAGGAGAAGCTCTCGATGGGGGAGATCCAGCGCCCCGGGAACGAGACGCTCGACCACGCGCTCGAGTGGATCCGCGGTGTCGCCGACCGCAGGTTCTTCGCCTGGATCCACCTCTACGATCCGCACGCCCCTTACGAGGCGCCGGAGCCGTTCCGGTCGCGCTACGCGGGACGGCCGTACGACGGCGAGGTCGCCTGGACCGATTCGCTGGTCGGACGGCTGCTCGACGAGGTGGAGCGGATGGGGCTCCGGAGGAAGACCGTCGTTGCGGTCCTCGCCGATCACGGGGAGAGCCTCGGCGAGCACGGGGAGCACGGTCACGGCTACTTCGTCTACGAGCAGGTGGCGCGGATCCCCTTCCTGCTCGAGACGCCCTACGACCAGACGCGGGGCCGCGTGGTCGAGGAGGTGGTGCGGTCGATCGACGTCGGCCCGACGCTGCTCGACCTGCTCGGAGCGCCGAACGGGCTGAAGGGAACCGGGGCCAGCCTGGTGCCGCTGATCGCGGGGGGCGGGTCGCGGCCCGGGGAGGGGTACACGGAGTCGTACTACGCGAGGCTGCACTACGGCTGGAGCGAGCTGCGCGCCGTGCGCACGAGGCGCTGGCACTTCATCGAGGCGCCGAAGCCGGAGCTGTACGACCTCGAGGCCGACCCGGCCGAGAGCGTGAACCTCGCCTCCCGCGAGCTGGCGGAGGTCGAGCGGATGCGCGAGACCCTCGCGGCGTTCGAGCGGGACTCGATCGCCCGGATCGCGGCGACCGCGCCCGTCGAGGAGGACGAGGAGACGCTCCGCAAGCTCGCGTCTCTCGGCTACGTCGGCGGCGCGGCGGTGGACGACGGCCGGTCGTTCCGCGAGCTGCCGGATCCGAAGGACCGCCTGGAGGTCTACGACCGCATGGGGAAGATCCGCTCGCTCATCAAGGACGGGCGCGAGGACGAGGCGATTCCCCTCTTGACCGCGGTCGTGGCGGAGGCCCCCGAGGTGGTGGACGCCTACTACAGCCTCGGCGCCTGCTACTACAAGAAGAAGGATTGGGCGAGGGCCGCCGGCTACTACCGGGAGGCGCTCGCGCGCCGGCCGGACCACGATTACGCGATGATCGGCCTCGCCGACACGCTGGTGGCGGAAGGAAAGATCGACGATGCGATCGCGGGCTACCGGCACTTCCTCGCCTCCGATCCCGCGAACGCGCAGATCCTCTACCGGCTCGCCCAGGTCCAGCTCGACGCGGGGCGGGATGACGACGCGGCGGCGTCCTTCCACGCGACGCTTCGCGCCGAGCCGGCGACGGCACGCGCCGAGGTCGGGCTCGGCGTGATCGCGTTCCGCTCGAAGGACGTGCGCGGGGCCAGGGCCGCGCTCGCGCGAGCGCTCGCGATCGATCCGAAGGCCCGCTGGGCGCGGTACAACCAGGCGCTGATCGCGGAGTCCGAAGGGGACGCCGCGCTCGCGGTCGCCGAGTACCGCGCCGAGATCGCCTCCTACCCCGACGCCTACAAGGCCCTGTTCAACCTCGGGCGCCTGCTCGCGAAGACAGGGGACCGCGCCGGATCGATCGACGCCCTCCGCCTTGCGGTCGCGCATCAGCCCGACTGGGCGATCGGACGGTTCTACCTGGCGCAGGCGCTCCTCCAGGCCGGGGACCTCGACGGCGCGCAGGCGGAGGCCGAGCGCGCGCTCGCGCTCGACGCGCGATCGAGCTACGCCGCCCTCGGCCACTATGTGCTCGCCGACGTCTACAACCGTCGGGGGCGGGAGCGCGAGGCGTCGGCGGAGCTGAGGCGGGGGCAGGCTCTCGAGCGGACGCGCTAGGCGGCGGGCCCGAGGCGCCCGAAGAGATCGGCGTCCTGCGGGTCCATCAGCGGGCCGAAGGCGACCGTGAACGTTCCCCGCGGACCGGCGTCGTTCGGCGTCAGCGCGACCACGGCCGATTCCTCGGACGGATCGCTCTCCCCCTCGAAGCGGACGATCTCGTCCACCCGGAACTCCTCCGGGGGGCGCACGCTCCCGGTCGCGCGGCTGCGTAGCCCCTTGGGATCGGCGCGGAACTCGTCGGTGTACCCGGCGCCGTCGAGCCGGCGAAGCGCCTCGGCAATCGTCTCCATCGCCATGGAGCCAGCGTAGCTCAGTAGGCGATCGCGGTCCCGCCCGCGGCGAGCGGCACGGGAGCTCGCGCCTTCCCGTCCACGACGACGGTCCACGTCCCTGGAGGCATGTCGTTGTACACCCAGGCCCGGCCCACGCTGGGGAGCTCGGTGAGCGAGCCGTTCGCGCGAGCGTCGCTCTCGGTCCAGTCGACCCCGGATCCGTCCACGAGCTTCGGCTGCCCACCCTCGCGGGTCACGGGGACGACGAGCGTGCCTCCCCGGGTCACCACCACCGGAACCACGATCTCGCCCGTCTCGGGGACCGTGAAGGTCGCCCGCCCGCGGCCGTACCCCTCGACGACGAAGACGATCTCCCCCGGCCCCGGCGACATGTCCTGACAGGTGTAGCGTCCCGCGACCGGGCTCGACGACGACGTGCTGTTCCCGTAGATGCACGAGATCCTTCCCTGCATCCCGGGAGGATCGGTGCGAAGGTCCGCGATCACCTTCGGCTTGTCGGACGCGGTGTCCGGCTTGCGCGTGAGCGAGACGCGCTTCTCCGCCGTCCCCTCGGCGAGCGCCGCGGGCTGCTGCCAGGGCTCGAAGCGGCGATCGATCACGGCGAGATCGTACGACCCCGATTCGGCGAGCGTGAACCGGGCCGCCCCCGAGGCATCGGTCGAGCTGGTCTGGCACCCGTTCGCTCCCGCGGCGAGGTCGAAGCCGAGCTCGCCGGGATCCCCCCACGACGCGGTCCGCCCCATGCTCGTGCACTGCCCTCCCGCCGTCACCACCGAGACGAACGCACCAGCCACCGGCTTGTCGTCGGCGCCGTCCACCACCCGCATCACGAGCCGCACCGCGTGGAGGTCGAGGTCGATGTGCCGGGTCTCCCCTACCGCCACCTCGAGCGTCGCCTCGTCCCGCCCCTCCTCGCCGAGCGCGATCAGGCGGTAGGTGTCGGCGGCGAGGCCGTCGACCCTGTACCGGCCTCCCTCGTCGGTGAACTCTCCGCTGTCTGGCCCGAAGCGGCTCGGGCCCTCGTGCACCGCGCGGACGACCGTCCGGGCGGCGGGGGTCCCGCGAAAGGTCACCCGCCCTTCGACCGCGCCCCCGGCCTCGAGCGTCACCTCCGCCGTGCGGCCGGCGGTGAGCGCGACCGCGCGCGGCTGCCGGCCGGCGTACCCCGCCCCCCCGTTCCCCGGCGCCAGGTCGGCGAACGAGAGATCGCCCCGGGCCGTCCGGGTCACGCGCCTCCCGACCCCGGCGCCGTCGTGCACCTGCACCGCGGGCGACGACGGTCCCGCCGGGACGTGGACGACGAGCGAGGCCGGATCGGAGAGCGTGAGCACGATCTCCCCGGCTTGCGAGGAGCTCGCGGGGGATCGATCGACCGCCGGCCCGTTCCCCGCCCGCGTCGCGACGAGCACGTGGGAGGGGAGCACGGCCGCGCGCAGCCGGAACGCACCGTCGGCGCCGGTCGTCTCCTCCGCGATCGGATCCGCGCCTTCCAAGTTCCCGAGCATGTTGCGATCGATGAGACGCACGCGCGCGCCGGCCGCGGGGGCCCCCCGCGAATCGACGACCCGTCCCCCGATCCCCTCGGCCACCGAGAGGGTGAGCCGGAGATCGGCGGCGGCGCGGTGCTCGCGCACCGTGACGGCGACCGGATCGGAGGCGGAGTAGCCGGTCGCGCTCGCGATCGCGCGCCAGGTGCCGTCGGGAAGGCCATCGACCGAGAACGCTCCGTCGGCCTCGCTCTTCGCTTCGCTACCGCCTTCGTCGCCGGCCAGGGTGATCGTCGCGCCTTCGATTCCCCGGCCGTCGCCGTCGACGACCTGGCCCGAGATCGTCCCGCCCCGCGAAAGGGTCACACGGTAGGGGCTCGCGTCGAGGAGCAACCCCTCCTGCGTGGCCGTGACGAACCCCTTGGCGGTCACCATCAGCATGACGACCGCGCCCTTCGGAAGGCCGCCGAGGTCAACGCCACCGTCCTCCCCTGTCTTCCCTTCGACGGTGAGGACGATCCCCGAGCTCCCGCGGGCGATCACCGAGGCACCCGCGACCGGCTCTCCCGCCTCGTCGGCGACGACGACGCGAACGCTCTCGCCGCTCTTCACGCGCAGCACCCCGAGATCCACCGTCGCGCCCGGGGCCGGGCGGTCCACCGCCACCCGAAGCGGCAGGCCGGGACGCGGCCGGACCTCGACGACCAGCGGGGCGGCGACGATCGGGCCGAGCGCGAGCGCGCCCGACGGCTCGCACGTGCCCTTGATCGACGCCCCCGGGAGCTCCGCGACGAGACGCTCCGTGTCCGGCGCGAGATCCGAGAGCAGCGCCTCGCAGCCGACCGCCCTGTCCTTCTCGTCCACGAGCTTCGCGCGGACGCGGACCGGAAGCGCGAGGTCGAGCGTGACCGGCGCCGACGGAGCGCGATCGAGGACCGCGTACGCGAGGCCGCGCGGGTGCTTCCAGTCGCCGGCGACGATCAGCGCGCTCTGCGCGGGGTCGAGGGAGAGCTTCGCCGCGCCGGCGGCGTCGGTGGCGACCGGCTTCCGGGTCGACGGACCGCAGGCCCAGGTCCCCGGAGCCGGCGGCGCCCCCCGCGACGGGGCGGTCACCGGAATCTCGGCGGCCCCTTTCCCCGCGGCATCGCGGACGCGGACGGTCACCACGGCCGGGTCGCGCCAGGCCGCGGCGACACGCTGGCGCCCGGCGGAGAGCGGACCCAGATCCGCGCGGCAGACCCAGCCGTCCTCGGCGCGGGCGAGCTCGAGCGCGTAGCGGCCGGGAGGGACGGCCTGCATCGCGAACCCCGACACCGGCGCCCCGGCCTGCGCCTTGGGGACCGTGAGCGTCGCGACCGGCTTCGCGTCCTTCCCCTTCGGCACGAGCCGGGCCTCGAGCCCGCGCGCCGCCGCGCCCGCGGGGACCTCCCCCGCCACCACGACGCCCGGAGCGAGCGTGCAGCTCGCGGCGCCGCTCACGGCGGCCGACTCCCCTGGGACGAAGCCGGGGGCCTCGCACCGGATGCGGCGGCACTTGGCCGAGGTCGCGGCTTCGGAGGCAGGCTCGACGCAGACGGCCGTCGCGCCGGGAACCGCGTTCCCCGAAGGGTCGAGGATGCGCACGGCGGCGGCCAGGAGCGCGGCCTGGATCACAGCTTCAGCGTCGCCGTCTTCCGCCGGAGCTGGAGGACGAGCGCATCGGGATCGACGAGCACCCGGTCGGGCTCGAACGCGCTGTGGACGGTGACGGTCTTCGTTTCGCCCCCCGCGAGCACGATCGTCGTCCGCGCGTCCTTGTAGTCCGCGATCGCCTTTCCTTTCTCGTCGAACCGCTCCGCCTTCGACGAGGCGACCTCGACGGGGAGCGTCGCCTGCCCCTTGTTCGTCACCGTCACCGTGGCATCCCACCCGCCCCCTGCCGCCTTCTTCTTGCCGTCGGCAAGCACGTACTCGGGGACGACTACCTTGTGGAACCACTGCTCGATGAACGCGTCGTAGGCGGCCGGATCGGGAGCGTAGGGACGCAGGAACGCGGTGAGGTCCTGGAGGACCGGGTGGTCCGGGTTGTCGTCGAACGCGGACTGGAAGTCGTGCAGGCCGCGGAGCAGGTTGTCCCGCCCCATCTGCTGCAGGAGCATCCACATCACCCATCCCATCTTGTCGTAGGTGACGGTCGTGTCCCCCGGCTTCGAGCCGTCGATCTTGACCATCGGCTTCTCGGAGTCCACCTGGCGGTCCTCGCCGTAGGTCTCCTCGATCCGCTTGCAGAACTCGATGCGGGCCGAGAGCCCCTTGACCTGCTCGATCAGGAGGATCGTCGAGAAGTGGGACATCCCCTCGGAGAGGAGATCGCCTCCCGGCCCCTTCCCGGGGAGAAGCATGTTCCCCCACCACTGGTGGGCCGCCTCGTGGGCGGCGATCGTGAACGGCGCGTTCCCCGTCTTCTCTTCCTTCGTCAGGAAGCCGATCGACTCCGAGAACGTGATGTCGGTCGGGAATCCCTGAGCGTACGTCGCGAGCCCGGGGAACTCGGAGAGCTTCAGCTCGGCCCAGGGGAACTCCTGGAACCACTGCGAGTAGTACTGCCGCGCGCCGTCGAGGGCCAGCACCAGCTCGTCGATGTTGTAGGTGTGCGCCGGATGGTGGTACACGGCGGTCCCCTTCCCCTTGCGGACCGCCCACTTCCCCGCGACGACGTTGAGCAGGCGCACCTTCCGGTCGGTCTTCCAGACCGAGGTACGGATCCCGTTCGCGACCGTGTCCGACTCCAGGACCCCCACCGAGTTGAAGCGGTACTCCTCCGGCCCCGAGATCGTCACGCGCGCCGTGCACGCCGAGCCGCTCCCGAACGCGGGCTCGGTGCGCCCGATGTAGAAGTCGTCGGGATAGACGCGCGTCTCGTACCGGTTCTTCTCCTCCTCGATCCCGATCCCCTCGTCGTAGCCGATCGTGGGGACGAACGCGGTGCTGAAGGCGGTGAGCACGACGCCGGACGGGAGGATGAACTCCGGCATCCCTCCGCCGTTCTTGGTCGTCCCTTTCGGCGCGTTCCCCTCGAACGAGAAGCCGACGTCCACCGTCGCTCCGGGCGCCATCGGCGTCTCGGGAACGAACACGAAGAGGGAGGTCCGGTCCTCCGGGGTGTAGGGCTTCCCGTTCATCGTCCAGACCGGCTTCGTCCAGTGGAAGCCGCCGGTCAGCGCGAATCGCTTCAGCGGGGCGTCGTGCGGGTTCGCGAGCGTGTAGCGCCCTTCGGTGGCGAAGTGGCTCGCGGCGGGATCGAGCTTCACCTTCAGCTCGACGTCCACGATCTCCGGTTGAGGGACGTCCTTCCAGGTGGCGAGGTTCTGCTTCCAGTAGTCGTGCGCCTTCTTCTTCGTCGAATCCGACTGCCAGCCCTGCGAGACGCGGACGCCGAGCGTGGCGGAGAGCACGGCGGGGACGAGCGCGAAAGGCGCGAGGGACAGCACGGTCCCCCAGAGGGCGCGGGGCCGCAGGCGGTGGATGATCCGGACGGGATCGGCGTCGCGCCGCCCGTGGAAGCGGACCGCGAGCACGATGAAGAACGCCGCGAGCCCGAGGACCATCAGCCGGTTCATGATGAGCGCGCCGCGGTCGAGCTCGAACGGTCCCATGTCGCTCCAGCGGACAGCGTCCCAGATGTCCCAGTTGAGCGCCCAGGTCATCTCGTCCTTGAACTGCGCCCATCCCGTGAGCATGAGCGCGAGCAGACCGATCGCGTAGGTCGCGTACCGGTTACGGGTGATCGAGACGACCGCGGTGACGAAGCAGGTCCAGACCAGGAAGGTCGGCACCAGCAGGAGGGTCCAGGTCAGGAGGAACGGGCCGACCGCGAGCGGGACCTGCCCCTGCACGAGGATCACGATCGCCGCGCCGAGGAAGCAGGCGATCAGCACGGCGACGCCGACGACGGCGTTCGCGACCGACTTCCCGAAGAGGACCGAAGCGGTGCGCACGGGGGTGGCGTCGGAGATCGACGCGAGGCCGGTGTGCTTCTCCCGCTGGTGCGACTCCACCGTGTAGAAGAGGAGGAGGAGGGAGACGAGCAGCGTCAGCGTGTTCATCATCCGGACCGCGACCCCGCCCGGCGTGGCGAGCACGAGCGTTCCGAACGGTCCGAGCGCAACCAGGTTGGCGCCCAGCGTCTGGAGCAGGATCAGCGGCACGAACAGGTAGAGCCCCGCGGCGTTCCGCAGCTCGCGAAGCTCCACGCGCGCCACCTCCATCGCCCCCCGCCAGAACGAGATCGCGCCCCCCTTCATCGCCAGCTCCCCGAGCGGACGGCTCGGGACGAGCGTCTCCGCGATCGCGCTCGCGGGAGGCATCGCGTCGGACGCCCGGGTGCGCGACCGGACCGCCCCGCGCAGCGCGCGCGCGAAGTGCCGCTCGGCCCACAGGAACGCGCCGACGGCGATCGCGAGCATCGCGGCGCGGCTGACCAGGTAGATCGCGTCGAACGGGATCGACGCCTTGTTGTAGTAATCCACGCCGCGATCGACCTTCAGGTGCGTCTCGTTGAGCCAGCGGAAGCCCGCAGGGTCGGCGGCCATGAGCAGCTTGTTCCAGAACGGCGCGAGCCAGCTCGGCGACCAGTTCCAGACGAAGAACGCGCAGGCGAGGAGCAGCGCGACGGGGAGCACGAACACGAGGATCGGCTTCCGCCAGCGCAGCCCGACCGCGAAGGAGGTGAGCGCGGTGAACAGAATGGTCGGGAGCCCGAAGGCGAGCGCCGGGACCACGAAGGCGGCGAGGGAGAAGGGGCCGCGGATCTCGTCCGCCTTCTCGTTCGGCAGCCCGTAGTAGCAGAGGATCGAGAACAGCTGCTGGAAGACGAGCACGGCGACGAACGCCGCGATCACCGACAGCGCCTTCCCCCAGACGTACTCCCGCGGCGTGAGGGGGGTCGCGTGGAGGATCTCGCCGACCTTCCGCTCGTCGTCCTGGATCACGGCCATCCCGGCGGCGACCGCGATGAAGAAGGCATAGAAGAGGAAGACGGTGATGCCGACGGTCTTCGCGATCGCGAACTCGGAGGTGATCCACGCCTTGGTCCCGCCGACCGACGCATCGCCGCTCTGAATGCTGACGAAGCCGGACGAGAGCCCCCAGATCGTCAGCATCATCACGAAGACGAGCACCCAGGTGAGCGGGCGCCTAAGCTGCAGCGCGAGGTCGGCGCGGAAGACGAGCCAGAGGCGGCGGAGGCTCATCGCACCGCCTCTTCGAGGACCTCGCCGCGCATGAGGACGAAGTAGGCGTCTTCCAGGCTGGGCTCGACCGGGACGAACCCCTCCGGCGCCCGGCCGTCCGGCTCGAAGACGCGCACCTGGTTCTTCCCCTCGACGAGGATCGCCTGCGTGACGCGGCGGGTCCGGGCCAGCTCCTCGAGTCGCTCCCGCGTGTCCGCCGTCCCCTGGAAGATCCGGTCGTGGATCAGCGCGCGCGCCTCCCCCGGCGTCGTGAGCGCGACCACGCGCCCGGCGCGGATGACGGCGAAGCGCCGGCACAGGACGGACACGTCCTCGACGATGTGCGTTGAGAGGATGACGATCCGGTCGGTGGCGAGCTCGGCGAGCAGGCGATAGAAGCGGAAGCGCTCCTCGGGGTCCAGCCCCGCCGTCGGCTCGTCCACGATGATCAGCCTGGGGTCGCCCGCGATCGCCTGGGCGAGCCCCAGCCGCTGGCGCATCCCGCCGGAGTAGGTCTTCACCTTCCGCTTCGCCGCGAAGGAGAGGTTGACGCGCTCGAGGAGCGCCCCCGCGAGACGCTTCGTGCCTCCGGGCGCGGAGATCCCCTTGAGCTCGAGGAGGTGGGCGAGCATCGCCTCGCCGGTGAGATGCGGGTAGAAGCCGAACTCCTGCGGCAGGTAGCCGAGGCGCGCCCAGATCCGCGCGGGCTTCTCGGTGACGTCCTCGCCGTCGAGGAGCACGCGGCCGCTCGTCGGCTCGAGGAGCCCGGCGACGATCCGCATGAGCGTCGTCTTCCCCGCCCCGTTCGGGCCGAGCAGCCCGAACATCCCCGGGGGGATCGACAGCGTCACCCCTTGCAGCGCCGCCACCGGACCCGGATAGACCTTGACGAGATCGCGCAGCTCGAGCATGGGACCCTCCTGGTGTGCCGTCTCTAAACGGAAGACCCGGGCCTCCGGTTTCGCCGCGTAGAATCCTCGCATGGACCTCGCCATCGCGACGCAGGGATTGCGGCGGACCTTCGGCGACTTCACGGCGGTGGACGGGATCGACCTCGCGGTCCCCCGCGGGTCGCTCTACGGGTTCCTCGGCCCCAACGGCGCGGGAAAATCCACGACGATCAAGTGCCTCACCGGGCTCCTGAAGCCGTCGGGGGGGACGATGCGCCTGATGGGGATCGACCCCGTGGCCGCCCCCGAGCAGGCGAAGCGGCTGATCGGCGTCGTCCCCGAGGACCTCGCCCTCTTCGAGCACCTGACGGCGGCGGAGACCCTCGCGTTCGTCGGCCAGATCCACGGGCTGGACCGGGCGACCCTGCGCGCGCGCAGCGACGAGCTGCTTGCGCTGATGGACCTCGACGGCGCGAAGGGACAGCTCGTCGCCGACTACTCGCACGGGATGCGCAAGAAGACCTCGCTGGCGGCGGCGCTGCTCCCGGCCCCGAAGCTCCTCTTCCTGGACGAGCCGTTCGAGGGGATCGACGCGATCGCCTCGCGCCAGATCAAGAACCTCCTCCTCGACTACGCCCGCAGGGGCGGGACGATCTTCCTGACCTCCCACATCCTCGAGGTGGTCGAGCGGCTGTGCGACCACATCGGCGTGATCCACCAAGGGCGGCTCGCCGCCCAGGGGCCGATCGACGCGCTGCGGTCGGGCGCGGCCTCGGGCGAGACGCTCGAGTCGATGTTCCTCCGGCTGGTCGGCGCGACCGACGGGGCGTCGCGCCACCTCGACTGGCTGGGCGCGTGATCCGCACG
>Ga0075418_10007963_pt1 | contig 11903 bp, 12 predicted proteins | sample SoiMetdeltSBSDD2_FD_81776 | JGI IMG/M metagenome (GOLD analysis project Ga0075418, IMG submission 81776) | Bulk soil microbial communities from a Populus tree surrounding site in Tennessee, USA - Soil MetaG P. deltoides SBSDD2 | ecosystem: Environmental > Terrestrial > Soil > Tree plantation...
CAGGGCGAGAACCAGGATGAGGTTGACGGGTCGCCACACCACGTCCTCTCGGACGACCGTCTCGATCACCGCCGACGCCACCAAGGCGGCGACGAGCACCCAGTCCCACCACAGTCGCGTTGGCGCATCAGGAACCCGCGGCTCGGCCCATAGCGAGCGCGCCGTGGCTGGTATCACGATCCAAGCGTAAGTGAGCCGGGTGATCGGCGTAACGGCCGAAAGCGCGATCCCGACAGCGTTCTTTCGGCCAGTTCACAATGGCCGGACACCTGATGTGCCCGCGGGTCATGCACGGCGACGATCCCTGCATGCGTACAACATCGAGGCCGAGCCCACCGAGCCGGGGGCTTGTCCGCAGAGAGACGACGCTCACCCGCGTGGGGGGCTGGTGCTTCGACCATCGGATCGCCGCGGTCGGCGTGTGGCTGCTGGGCGTGGCCGCTGTCTTGGGTGCCGCCGGGGCCATCGGTCCGGCCTACGACGCCGTGCTCGACATTCCCGACTCCGACAGCGCCGACGGCTTCGCCGTGCTCGACGAGCACTTCCCCGAGCTCGGGGCCGGAACCCAGTCGGGCACGATCGTCTTCCGGGCCGACCAGGGCATCGACGATCCCCAGGTCAGGGTGGCGATGGAGGACCTGTTCGACCTGGTAGACGCCGGGTTCCCCGACGAGGACGGGATCCCGGAGCACCCCGGCGCCACGGTCATATCGCCCTACGCCGGGCAGGGAGACGGTCAGATCGCCCGCGAGGGCCCGTTGGCTGACCGGCTCGCCTACGCCCAGGTCAACCTGGCATCCGACATCGATCTGACCGAGTCGGCGGCCATCGGGGCAGCCATCGTCGAGCATGCACCCGCCATCGAAGGCCTGCAGGTGCTCCCCGGCGGTGGGGCGCTGGCGCCGTACGAGCCGCCGGGGTCGGAGCTGATCGGCCTGGCGTTCGCGATCGTCGTCCTGATCCTCGCGTTCGGGTCGGTCCTCGCGATGGGCCTTCCGGTCGCTGTGGCGCTGGGCGGCGTCGGGGCCGGCATCGGCGCAACGCTGCTCCTCAGCAACATCTACGCCATCCCCGACTTCACGTTGAGCGTCGGGGCCATGATCGGTCTCGGGGTGGGCATCGACTACGCCCTCTTCATCGTCACCCGCTACCGAGAGGCCACCCGCGCCGGGAGGTCACCGCGGGCCGCCACGCTGGCCGCGCTGGACACCGCCGGCCGGGCGGTGATCTTCGCCGGGATCACGGTGGTGATCTCCCTGCTCGGCATGCTGCTCATGGGCATCCGACTGGTGGCGGGCGTCGGCCTGGGGGCGTCGGTGACCGTGCTCCTCACGATGATCAGCTCCATCACCCTCCTGCCGGCGCTGCTCGCGCTGGCCCAGGAGCGGACCGAGATCACCCGCTGGCGTGGCCTCGTCATGGCCGGCTTCATCGCCGTCGCCATGCTCGGAGCCGGCATCGGCTTCGCGCCGCTCGCCGCCGGTGGCGCCATCCTCGCCGGGGCGACGCTGCTGGCGAGCTTCGCCGTTCGTCCTCTGCGCCGGGCGGTGCCACGGCGCAGGGCCAAGCCCCTGCGGGACACCGCCGCCTACCGTTGGAGTCGCACCATCCAGCAGCGACCGTGGCTGTGGCTCGCCGTCGGAACGGTCGCCCTGCTCACGCTGGCATCGCCGATGCTCCGCCTCCGGCTCGGAGTCGCCGACGAAGGCAACCACCCGGAGGGCACCTACACCCGCCAGGCGTACGACCTGCTCGCCGACGGCTTCGGCGACGGGTTCAACGGACCGCTCCTCATCACCATGGTCCCTGGTGCCGGTGCTGACGCTGGCAACTCGGGCGAAGCGGTGCAGGCACTGCACCGGTCGCTCGCCGGGACCCCAGGGGTGGCTGCCGTCACCGAGCCACTCCCCGACGACCCGATGATCCCGGAAGCATTCCTCATGACCCTTGTTCCGACGACTGCGCCTCAGGACGAGGCCACGAGCGATCTCGTCACCCGGCTACGTGATGACATCATCCCGGCGGCGGTCACCGGAACCGGGCTGGAGGTCAGGGTCACCGGCACGACCACCGCGAACATCGACCTCAGCCACTTCCTCGGTCGGCGGGTCCTCGTCTTCTTCGGCGTGGTGCTCGGCCTCTCGTTCGTGCTGCTGCTGATGGTGTTCCGCTCGCTGCTGGTCCCACTCAAGGCCGTGGTCATGAACGTGCTCACCATGACCGCGACCTATGGCGTGGTCGTCGCCGTGTTCCAGTGGGGCTGGGCCGGAGACCTGCTCGGCATCGCCGGCGCTCCCATCGAGCCGTTCATCCCGATGATCCTGTTCGCCATCGTCTTCGGCTTGTCCATGGACTACGAGGTGTTCCTGCTGTCCAGGATGCGGGAGGAATACACCCGGAGCAAGGATGCCGTCGAGTCGGTGGCCGACGGCCTAGCCGCCACGGCTCGGGTGATCACCGCAGCCGCCGCCATCATGGTCGTCGTGTTCGGTTCGTTCGTCTTCGAGGACGACCGCGTCCTCAGGATGTTCGGACTGGGCATGGCGGTCGCGGTGCTGCTCGATGCCACCTTGATCCGCATGTTGCTGGTCCCGGCCACGATGGAGCTGCTCGGGGCCCGCAACTGGTGGATGCCCCGATGGCTCCACCGATTAGTCCCCCGCCTGAGCGCCGAAGGCACCGGCACCGGCGGGGACGGCTACAACGTGGCGCCGTCCCGCGACCAGGCGAAGACGACCGAGCCCGTGACTGACCCGACGCCCGTCCCGACGCGCCAGCCGGTCGACGCCTGATCCCGAGCGCGACCGCCTGCGGGCCCGGTTCCTGGCCGGTTTGGTGCGGGCCGGTGAGCTGCTGCTCGTTACCGGCGACGTTGATCGGGCGCTCCGGCTGGCCACTCGGGCCATCGAGACCGATGTCTGCTCGGAGACCGCGCACCGGCTGGCCATCGCAGCACATCTGGCCCGGGTGACCGTGGTTCCGCCCGCCGTGGCCTGGAGCGCTGCCACCACGCTCTGGACGATCTCGGCGTCGAGCCGGACGAGCTCAGGCTCGAACGGGCGGTCCTGGGCTGAGCACCCAGCGGTCGACCTTGTGCGCGTTTATTGGGGGGATCGAGAGCGACGTCGACCGGCTCTTCGGGGACTACCTTGATCGCTGACCCGTATCTGTCTGCGCCTGGTGCCATCTCACCACGCCGCTCCTGGACGAATCGAATGTGCAAAGAGAACTGGCGCTCGCACGGGCGTCCTCGATCGGGTGGCGGTGGCGGTGGACCGTCCGTCCATAGCTGGCATTCCGCCAAGTAGCCCTTGGTGCAGCGAAGGTCGGCCCCCTCGATACGGCTCACGACCCCACTCCCCTCGCTGGCCAGCTGCCGCCCCGCACCAGCGGCGGCGCTGAGTCGACGTGGGCAGGGCTCGGCATCCCCGCCGAGTCGTGGCTCCGAACTTCCGGTCGGCGGCACGTCGCCGTCCCCGAAAGGAGCCTGAGATGACACGACGACTTCGCCTGCTGGCCGTTGGGTTGCTGGCCATGGTGGCCATCGCCGCCGCGTTCACAACACCGACCCTGGTCGCCGGCTTGGCCGTGATCCCGGTCGACTGATCCGGACACCCTGAGGAACTTGGGGCGGGCGGCATCCCGTCCGTTCCCACAACCCGGCCCGCCCGTCATCCCCGCCGCGTGGTGGCCCCGAACTCCGGTCGGGCGGCAGGTCGCCGCCCCCGAAAGGAGCCTGAGATGACACGACGAATTGGCCTGCTGATCGCCGGGTTGCTGGCCACCGTGGCCACCGCCACCCTGTTCGCAACCCCAGTGATTTACGCCGGCATCGCGTTCAACGGCCTCGACTGAGCTCGTCACCCCGGGGCGGGCGGTGTAGCGCCCGCCCCCACAATCCCGCAGCTGAGCCCCCCGAGATGGGCGAGGTACCCCTTCGGGGCCTTGCACCAGGGTCCGGTCGGTGCAGAGGACGCCAAGCCGGCCGAACTCGGTTTCGACGCGGCGGCACTCGAACAGATCTCGGACTGCGGCTGAGGGTGGCGGTCGGCATAGTGCTGGATGAGGACCCTGGTCCGTTGGGCCCGGCTGAGAGACGCCAGATCAACCGTGAAGCCACAATCCCCGTACCCACACAGGTGCCGGCCACTACAGGCATCGCTGTTTCCGCTCGCGGGCGGGCATTAGTGGTCGCCGGCGGTGCGGATCCAGGCGGCGATCTCGCGGTGGCGAGGTGCCAGTCTGTGTCCTGAGGCCAGCGGGCCACGACCGGGTTCTTGAACCGCTGGTACAGGCGGGGCGGGAGGCCGATGCCACGGTCACAGTAAGGGCAGCGGCCCGCAGTCTCGGGGTCGTGGCGGGCTGTGTCGTAAGGCTCGTCGCTGCGGCTGTCGGGGCTGTGGCCGACCACGGTCGTGCCGGCGCAGTGGCGGCACAGCGCATCAGAACCGAGGACCGCGATCAGAAGAAAGCGTGCCAGTTCGGCGGGACCGGATCCCTGGTAGCCCCAGGCGAAGCCCTCTGAGTGCTTGACCACATGATGTAGCACGCCGACCGTCTCGCCGGCGGGCGTCTCGATGGCGACCAGTGCGCCGCCCGGTCCGAGAGCGTGGCCGCGGCGCACGACGTCGACGCCAAGCGGGGGCCACTCACCGGGGGGTCGATCGGCGCGATGGTCGATGACCGGGGTCGGGTCGGGCGTACAGGTGGAGTTGGATAGAGCACCTCCCGGCCGAGTCACGCCGTCATCTCGTCTACTGGGCGACGTCGCCAGTGGGGATGCCCCTTGGGGTCGAGGCTGATCTCGTCGAAGGTCTCCCCGCCGGCGGATGGCGGGTAGAACTACCACCAGCAGTACCTGGCCAAGAACCCCAACGGCTACTGCGGCCTCGGCGGCGCCGGGATCTCCTGCCCCACCGTCCTCTCGACCTGACGCACTCTCGGACCCAGCGCGCCCTGGGTGCGCAGCTCGATGCCCGCGACCGCTCGCGCGGCCAGGGGTGCGATGCTGGGTTGGGACGCCGCTCCGTCCAGGGTGAGCCAGGCAGACCATGACACTCCTGGAGGGGGAAAGATGGCTGGAGTTTCCTTGCCGAGAACATTTGCCGAGCGCGTCCGGACGCCACGGTCTGTTCGGCCGTTGGTCGTGGCGCTCGCGGCGGGGCTGTTGCTGGCGTCCTGCCAGTGGCCACAGGTCGGGTTCGGACCCGAGCACCGTCGCCACAACACCATCGAGACAGACCTCACGATCGACAACGTCGCGTCGCTGGCTCCGGTGTGGTCGACAGCCGTACCTGGGGCGCGCACCGAGCCGATCGTGGCTGACGGGCGGGTGTACGTGACCCGTGCCAGTGAGGCGTCGGGAGGCGCTACCGGGGGTGTCTGGGTACGGGCGCTGGACGCGGCGAGTGGAGGACAGGTCTGGGAGCGGGAGCTCGCGACCGGCCCGTTCGGGGTCATCCTCTCGGACCCGAACGCCCGCTTCGGCAGCAGCTTGTCGGCCGGCTTCAGAGCGCTCGCTGCAGGTAACTGCGTGGCGACGCACGCCGACCTCGACCCAGCGACCGGATCCGGGACCATCCTGCAGGACGATGTGGTCACGTCCCCGGCGGTGAAGTCGGGCTCGGTCGTGGTCCGGACCAGCTTCCAGATGACCACGAGCGGAGGTGCCTGCCAGTTCGGACCACTGGTCGTTCGAGCGACAGACGTCCAGTCCGGGACCGAGCTCTGGAGGGCCTCGGAGGTCGCTGTCGGGCCTGGACCGATGCCCACCGTGGCGAACGGTCGGGTGCTGGTGACCAATGGCTCGACTGTGGAGGCCTTCGCTCTAGGTGGTTGCGGGGCAGCGACGTGCTCGCCGCTGTGGTCGGCCCAGGTCGATGCCCTCGACGGTGGCGTGGCGGCGGTCGCAGGCGAGCAGGGACAGATCTTCGTGCGGACCGACGATGGCGAGACCGGCCACGTCGTCGCGCTCTCAGCTCGGAACGGCGCCGAACTGTGGCGCGGCGACGTCGGGGTCAACCCGTTCTCGTTGCTGGGCCCGGAGGTGGGCATCGCGGTGGCGGGTGAGCTGGTCTATGTGACCACACCGAGCGGAGTGGCCGGATCGAACCGGCTGCGGGCCTTCGCGGCTGAGGGCTGTGGTGCGTCCACCTGCAGTCCGGTGTGGACGGCGACGATCGGCAACACCCCGAGCTTGCCGGTCATCGCCGGTGGGGTCATCTATGTGGGCACAGTGGGATCGGTCCAGGCCTACGACGCGACTGGATGCGGCTCGACGACCTGCTCTCCGATCGCGACCATCCCCACCTCGGGCTTCGCGGGAAACCTCTCGATCGCCGGCGGCAAGCTGTTCGTCGCCGGAGGCGACACCGTGACAGCGTTCGCACCCGCCGAGCCGTGACCTGACCTGACCGACGGCTCCTGGCGTTGCCGGTCAGGCGGCCAGGATGTCGTCCATTTAATCCAGCGCGGCCCGCAGACCCTTGTCCAATGCTCGATGACGGTGGTGACGTCGTCGGGGTACTCGGTGCGCAGCTGGATGACGACCTGGGCGGCCGCGTTGGTCACCGACATGCCGGCGCCTCGTTCGGTGACGACCGCCACCAGGCGGCCGGGCCCAGTACGCCAGATGCGGAGATGACGGCGCACCGGCGTACCCATGCTGTCCTGGAACATCGATCAGCGGCGTTCCGTACAGCACGACCGCGTCCATGACGGTGTGCCAGGCGACGCCGAGCTCGGCGGCGACCTGGGAGACTGGCCGGGCGAGCAGGCCAACCTGCATGTTCGCCCACAACCCAGCCCGCCGGGTGAGGCCACAGCGCTCTGCGGCGATCGCGTCGTTGCGTTCCGTCCACGACCCCACCGGACACAGCGGCTCTCGGCAGCGCCACCGGCGCTTCACCCACACCAGCCGCACCGGCGTCCCGAACGCTGGCAGGTCCACCAGCGCCACCCGGTCCTGTTCCTTCAGCTGTGCCCGGACCCCACAGCGCCCGCAGGCGACCAGCTCATCGGTGGTCTCTACAACCACGTGCAGGCGGCCGTCCCGGCCACGGGCCACCTCCAACACACCCGAACCCGCTCCAGTCCCACCAGCAGCTCCAGCCAGCGCGTACGGTCCAACCCCACGGGAGCCTCCTCCACGTCCAGGACTACGACACCCTGAGCAGTGGTCGAGGCCCCCACCCCGAACGCGGATGGGAGCCCTGCAACCCTCCAGCAGCTCACGCACGTCGCATCACCACACCCCGCTCAAACGCGAAGCGCCCCTAATCCAAGAGGTGACGGTCTGCAGGTGACGCGGCGGATACGTTCATGATGAGGGCAGCTAACCGTTTCGACCTTGGCGGAGGTCGTATGGACGCCGAAGGATTTCTTCTTTGGGCGGCTCAGTCCTGCCAGTGGCGGGCTTCCCGCCATTGGCGCACCACGTGCTCCTCGTCGAGCTTCACCACCGTCGACGGGGGACCGGTGGTGGCGCGGGAGTTGACCTCGATGATGCGCTCGTTGATGTCGGCCACGATGGCTCGGACCTCGCGCTCCGATGTGACGGCGGCGATGCGCTCCCAGGCGTCTTCCACCTCCTTGCGCAGCGCAAGGGTGGGCGGTAGGAACTGGGCGCCTTCCCGCCGCAGCTTGTCCCGCACCCACCACAGCTCGTCACGCGGCTGATCCAGGTCCCGGATGGGCTTGCCGTGGCCGGGGAGGCCGTCGAACTCGCCGCGCTCCATGCCTTGCCGGATCTGGCGGTCGATCCATGTCTCCCAGCTCACGCCGGCAGGCTTGTGCCCGGTCATGTCGGCCCCCTCGTGAACAGCTTCACAAGTAGGCTACCCGTCCCGCCTCTCAGCAAAGATGGCCACCGCCCAGTGCCAGAACCGCTGACCGGCGGGCGTCGACATCGATCGCTCACCGCATGCGATCACTGACCCCTTGGAATTCTCATCTAGAGGATCCGCCGAGCCGCGCCGACAACGGGCTCGGAGCGCCAGCGGCTCTCCTGGGTTCGCCGAGAATCAGCGGCTTGGTCGCGCGACTGCTGCACCATCAATGTGCCGGTGAAGCGGTCACGTCCCGGCAGGCCGACGAGTGCGTCTAGCCACGACCCGTCGGCTAGACGGGATCGGGGCGAGAAGTGAGCCAGCATCACGCCGGCTCGATCTCCAGGAAGAGCACCGGACCCAGGACGAGCCCGGCGTCGTCGTCGAAGCCAGGGGTGATCGTGTCCGCATCGGCGCCGGGCCGTCACCAGGTGGGGCGGATGGCGGGGAGCTTGCCGTCGTGGGTGGCCAGCAGCACGTCGGTCAGGTCGGCGCGCATGGTCTCGACCCGTTTGCGGCCGATGACATCGGCCCACTCCGCCTCCAGCTCCGCGTAGATCTCCTCGACTGCGGCGAGCAGCTTGCGGCCTCGGGCAGTCAGCTCCACGACCTTGGCCCGCCCGTCGTCCCCCGCCGGCCGACGCGTCACGTAGCCCTCGCCTGCCATCGTGTCGACCAGCTTCGAGGCGGCCTGCTTGGAGACGCCTAACAGGCTGGCGATGTCGCCCGACGTCAGCGGCTGCTGCTGTTGCGCGGCGACCAGCGTGAACCCGAACGCGGGCCGCATGCCCGGCCAGCCGTGCCGGGCCAGCCGGACGTGCAGCTCGTCGATCAGGTCACGGGTTGCCATGGCGAACAGCCGCGCCAAGGGGACTACATCATCCAAGGCAGCGTGACCTTCTCGCCGTCGAGCACTCCCTGGCCGCCAACCGGGTAGCACGCCATGACCCGCAGTGCCTCTGCGCCGACGTTCTCTAGCGCGAAGTCGGTGTCGGGCGGCACGAGCACGACGTCGCCGGCGGTGGCTTCGGTGGCTATCCCGTCGATGTGGGCCACCGCCCGACCGGCCAGGATCACCAGGACTTCCTGGCAGGTGAGCTGATGGGTGGCGGCTGGCGTGCCCGGTGGCACCTCGGTCCGCCACACGCTGATCTCGGTCGAGCCACCGCTGCTGGGCGAAGTCAGCGACGTGAATTGGACGCCGTGGAGCTCGTAGGTCCGCATGTCTTCTGCGCTGATCACCGGCATCGGCTTCCTCCCAGATAGTCAACTGGATTGACTATCTCTGAATCTGGCACGACAGTCAACCTGGTTGACCATCTACCCGACGGCGCTTGAGACGCCGCCATTCCTCGAGCGAGTGGTAGGGGCAAGTTATGGCGAATATCCGGTGACGATCGGAGGCCTGGAGTCGGTGGGCGGAGCCGATGCTCGCCGATTGCGGACGAACCGAGCGCGCCACCGACGGCCAATGGCACCGGCTATCGGGCAGGATCCCTTCGTGGCAAAGGCTTGGCCGTTCGGGCGGAAGAAGGTGTACAGGTACACGGCGGCGGACCGTCGTGACCAACTTCATCGGCTCAGCCGAGCGTGTGCTCGCATTGGCGACCTGTTCGAGCAGCACCTGCCAGCCGAGGCGGCCGGCTACCAGGCCATTGCCGTCTCTGCCGCCCGACTCAGCGTCGAAAGCTTCGACGAGGAGGAGTTGCGAGACCTGAGTCGAAGTCTCCCGCCGACGCCGTCCTCGCTCCATCCGAGGTGCATCGACTCCCGGGGATCGAGTGAACCGTGGGAGGACGAGGTCGCCACCTGGCGCGAGGAAGCTGATCGTGCTGCGCTTGAGCTCCGAGCGTTCGCGACCTACGACCGGCCATGACTGCCGGTCGGAACCAAGCAGCGGACGGCCAGGCCGACTGAAGGGGTGCCGGGTCATCGTGGTTGTTCCTGCTTTGCTGAAGGCAGGGTCTCCAGCCGGCTGGTCAACGGAATGAAGGCTCCGGCGGTGCCGAGTTCGGTCGGGGTGGGCCCGGCTGGCGTCGGGATCTCGGCGAGGCGGTCGGCCAGGGCTACGACAGCGTCTCGGTCGCCTTCGAGCGCGTCGCGTTCGTCATCGGTGAGGTTGAGCTGTTCGAGCATCTGCTCGATGCCGTCTCGGACCGCGAGGAGCTGGCCCTTGGTGGAGTCCTTGGGGATGTAGAAGGGGCAGCGGGCGCAGGCGAGCCGGTGGGGGCACTTGGCGAAGAAGTCGTAGCTGCAGTAGCCGTCTCCGAGGTCGTAGTACTTCCAGGGCTCGCCGCCGGCGGCGGCGCCGGTGAGGATGGTTTCGCGGTCGATGAGGACCTGGATGGTGCGGACGTTGCGGGCGAAGTAGTCGGCCCGCTTGTAGGCGCCGGCCAGGGTGCGCTGGAGGATGGCGGCGTAGTGGCGGGTGCTGGAGGCGTGCTTGTGCCCCAACCACTGCTGCAGGTCCGCCAGAGAGAGGGGTTCCCGGGCGTTGAGGAGTTGGGTGGCGATCGTGGCTCGGGCCCGGTGGCTGGTCAGGGCGCCCCGGGAGTCGGCTTCGGGGATGCCTGCCTTGGCGCAGAGGACCGGGATGACCTTTGTGTTGAGGTAGGTGAGTCCGATGAGCTGGCCGCGGTGGCAGAACAGGTGCTGGCGCCGTTGGCGGGTCTTGCGGTCCTCGATGTCCGGTTCGGGTGGGCGGACCGCCTGCCAGGCTTCGACGAGCTCACCGACGAGCGGGTCGACCGGCTTGGTGAACTCGCGGGAGGTCTTGTTGGCGGGGACCCGCAGCAGGCAGATCCGGTAGGTCTCCCCTGTGTGTTCGTCGGTGGCCTTGTCCCAGGTGATGCAGTCGACTTCGAGGCGGCGGATCTCGTCGATGCGGCACCCGGCGAAGAGCCACACCCCGACCAGGGCGCGCATCATCTCGATCGGGTAGTAGCTGTCCGCCCGCCCGACGGCCCTGGCGGAGGGCGTGCCGTGGACGGTGAGGTCCTCGGCCTCCAGGGTGAGGCCGGCAGCCATGAGCTTGGCCCACGCGGCGTCGTCGATGATCCGGGGGTTGGGGCCGATCATCGCCCGCTTCGACAGGGGCAGGCTCAGGACTCGCCGGGGATCGAAGCGGGGTTTGAGCCATTCCCAGTCGATCAGGTTGCAGAAGAACCCGCGCAGGGCGTCGATGCGGTTGGCCTGCCCTGACACGCTCAAGGGTTGGCCGTAGCGGACGCGGTTGGTGTTGTGCCCGGCCCACTGTCCGACCGTGGCGGTCATGGTGTCGGCCACGTACTCGGCGGCCATGTCCCGGGTCCACAGGTCCGGTGTGATCGCGTCGGGGTGCTTCTCGGCGGCCCAGCGTCCGGCGATGAGCAGGACCGTGAACATGACCCGAACCGTCCTCGGTTCCTGGGGTGCGAGCTTCCGCCAGCGTTCGGCCCACTCCACCCACTCGGCGGGGACGTCGGCCAGGGTGGCTGGCCGGGGACCGCGCAGGACGCGGTTGGGGCTCAGCGGCTCGGCGATGATGCCCCGATGCGCCTGAACCCGGGAGAGCTTGGTGATGCCGCCTCGTCGGTTGGACACTCTCCCGCCCCTGTGGTCGTTGAGCACGGCCAGGAGGGCGTCTTCGGTGATGTCCTCCAGTCGGGGGCTGCCGCTTGACAGCAGCGCATCGGTGGTGGCGGCGCGGGTTTTCTCGAACAGGTTGTGCTCGCCGGCGTGCCAGGTCCTGAGGGTTTCGAGGACGTCCTGGACAGCGGGGTCGACGGCGCCCGGTCCGAAGACCAGGGCAGCGAACTTGCCGAGGTTCCAGATCCCGGCCGGGTGATGGAGCCGATGGTGGCCACCGAGCAGGTAGCCGAGCCCGACGATGTGGAACTTCGCGTTGGTGGCCACCGCTCGGGTCGGTTCAGCAGGTCGAGCCACACGTCCTGGTCCCACGCCCAGTAGGCGACCTCACGGCGGTGCACCTCGGCCAGCACGACGTTCCGGGCGTTGGTCGCCAGCTTGGGGTTCCAGGTGACGGTCACCTCGTCGATCGGTCCCACCAGCCGGTCGAGCGCGGCGCGGGCGCTGGGA
>Ga0075418_10007965_pt1 | contig 11902 bp, 10 predicted proteins | sample SoiMetdeltSBSDD2_FD_81776 | JGI IMG/M metagenome (GOLD analysis project Ga0075418, IMG submission 81776) | Bulk soil microbial communities from a Populus tree surrounding site in Tennessee, USA - Soil MetaG P. deltoides SBSDD2 | ecosystem: Environmental > Terrestrial > Soil > Tree plantation...
CGACCGAAGGAAGAACTCGTAGACATGACTGGCCTCCACGGCGAAGGAATCGCAGAGCGCTATGCCGCCGCACGCGTCACTGACGACTCGCACCTCGCACTCGGGATCTTGCTCCGCGAGGAGGCACGCCGCAGGTCCGCCCCCGGCCTCGTCCGTCGTGCTCGTGCCGCAGAGAGTGAGCACCGCATCCGTGGCCTGACCGCCGCAGGACGCCTCGTTGTGGAAGCGGAAGAAGGCGGAGTCGGGAGGCGGGGGAGGCGGGCTGCAATCGATCGCTGCCGGCCGCGGTCCACCCTGGAACAGGAAACCGAGGAGGCTGACGGCGTCCGAGATGACGATTCTGCCGTCCCCGTTGATGTCTCCGTTCTCCGTCGCCGTCGGGGCGCCGCCGCCCGCGCCAGCAGCACCGGCTCGAAGTGGAAGCAGCGCCGCCGCCAGCAGAGCCAAAGCGAGCCCGAAGCCAACGGCGCAACCGGCCGCGAATGCCGCAACCTTCTTCATGATGTGTCCTCTCGAATGATCTCCGTGGAAGGGGAGCGCCGCTCACCCAGCGGCGTCCGTGCCCAGAATCCATGGAAGCACGAAATCTCGGTCGCGCAACCCCGTACATCTGCCTCGCGGCCGCCACCCGGAATGAGTGCGGATCAGTGCAGGCCGCGGCTGCCCGCCATCGCGTCGAGGAGCGCCTGGGCCACTTCCGCTTTCGTCGCCACGCCGAGGTCTTTCTGGGTGCCGTCGGCTCCCAGGAGGTGGCAGCGGCTCATTCCAGCGCCGATAGCGCCCGGCGTGTTCGCGATGATCCAGTCCAGCCGTTTGCCGTGGAGCTTCGCGAGCGCGTTTTCGATGAGGTTTTCCGACTCGAGCGCGAAGCCGGCATGGACGCGCGAGCCTTTCTGAACCCCGAGGACCTTGAGGATGTCCTCCGTGGGGACGAGCTCGAGAGTCCAGACCTCCGTGCCCCGTTTTCGCTTGGAGGTCGACGCGCCCCGCGGCCGGAAGTCGCTCACTGCCGCCGCCCCGACGAGCAGGTCGCACGACGGATGGAGCGCGCGGCAAGCCTCCAGCATCTCGGTGGCCGTGGTGACGGCGTGGCAAGCGGCTCCCTCCGGCACGGGCACTTCGAGCGGGCCATGGACGAGGTCGACGCTCCAGCCACGCCGCAGCGCGTCGGCCGCGAGCGCCACGCCCTGCCGTCCGCTCGAGGCATTCGAGATGAATCGGACCGGATCGAGGGGCTCTCGGGTCGGGCCCGCTGTGATGAGGATTCGTGGGGCACGCGGTGGTCCCGTCACTTGCTCGATTTCCGGAGCAGCGCGTCGATGGCGGGAACGATCGCGTCGGGCTCGGCCATCCGCCCCGGTCCGAAGGAGCCGCAAGCAAGATGTCCCGTGCCTGGCTCGAGGAAATGGTGCCCCGCCTCTTTCAGCCGCGCGACGTTCATCTGGACGATCGGATTTGCCCACATCCGGTCGTTCATCGCGGGGGCGACCAGAATCGGCATCTGGCAGGCGAGGAGCGTCAACGTGAGGAGATTGTCTCCGAGGCCCATCGCCATGCGCCCGATCAGGTCGGCGGTCGCGGGAGCCAGCACGACGATCTCGCCCCACTCCGAAAGCGAGATGTGCTCCGGCCGGTACGCGGGATCATCCTCGAACGCGTCGACGTAAACCGGCTGCCGGGTGACGGCGCGGAACGCGAGCGGCGTCAGGAACTTCAACGCGTGGGGCGTCAAGACGACACGGACCTCGTCTCCACGCTGCGTCAGCTTGGAGGCGAGGTCCACGCTCTTGAACAAGGCAACCCCCGCCGATGCTCCGAGGAGGATGCGTGCCATCCGCTACACTACTTCTTCGGATTGAGGAGCTGCGCGAGCTCTTTGATCCGCTGCTCTTTGATTTTCTTGATGTCGGAGCCGTACACCTCTCCCTCGTCTTCCTTCGGTGGAGCTGGAGGAGGCGCAGACACTTGCCCCGCTGCTTCGATGCGTTCCTTCTCCACGACCTCGGCGTGAATCGCCTCTTCGCGGCTCTCCAGAGAGATCTTTCCTTCGAGGATCTCCTGGCAGACGAGCAGCCGCAGATTGCTATCGCTGTTCTCCATCCTCACCATGGGCGGCGCCCCGCGATTGAGCTCCACCATGCGGCGCTGAATGAGGGTCGTCAGGGCGAACTTGCCTCCGACCTTCTTGATCAGGGCCTCTTCCAGATCGATATCCAGCATGGAGTGCGACCTCCTTTCCGGTCTCTGTAGATCACGTCGTCTGCGACGTGGTATTTGTTTTTCGAACGAGTTCCAGGATCTCGCCCACGGCCTGGGCAAGATCCGCATTGACGACTACGTAATCGTATTTGTCCTTCTCGAGCATCTCGCGCCGGGCGGCCTCGAGGCGCTGGAAGACGCGGCCCCGGTCTTCGGTACCACGGTCCCGCAGCCGCTGCTCGAGCGTCTTGTCGTCCGGCGGCGCCAGGAACACGGACGTCATGCGATCGGCAGCCCAGGTGTTGCGCCGGAGCTGCACCGCGCCCTGCACATCGATGTTCAGGAGGACGTTCTTTCCTTCCGAAAGCGACTTCTCGACGCTTTCCCGCGGCGTGCCGTAGAGGTGGCCATGCACGGTGGCATGCTCGAGGAATCCCCCGTCCGTGATTCGCCGCTCGAACTCTTCGCGCGTGAGGAAATGATAGTGCTTCCCGTCCACCTCTCCCGAGCGCGGCGGCCTCGTCGTGCACGTTATGACTTGCTCGAACGACGCGTGCCGGAGCAGCTCTGCGCAGACCGTGGACTTGCCCACGCCGGACGGGCCGGAGATCAGGATGATTCTTCCTCGGCCGCTCCTCATTCGACGTTGGCAACCTGTTCTTTCATGCGGTCCACTTCGGCCTTGATGTCGACGATCGCCTGGGACAGCGAGGTATTGGAGGATTTCGCGCTCATCGTGCTCGTCTCGCGAAACATCTCCTGAGCGATGAACTCGAGCTTCCTGCCCACGGGCTCGGTCTCGTCCAGGGAATCGATGAACTGCCGCAAGTGGCTCGCGAGCCGCTCGATCTCCTCCGTGATGTCCGAACGCTCGGCGAGGATGGCGACCTCCTTGAGGAGGTCCCCCGGCGAGAGCGTGACGCCCTTCTCGTTCAGCAGGGAGTTCACGCGCTCCTCGAGCTTCCGCTGGTACTCCTCGAGCGCCTGCGGGGCCGCTTTGCGGACCTGGTCGAGGAGGCGCCCCACTTTTCCGCTGCGTTCCCGGAAGTCCTTCTCCAAGGTTTCGCCTTCGACGCGCCGCATTCTCGAGAGCCTCTCGAGCGCGAGGGCCATGGCCCGCCGCGCCGCCGGCAGGACCGCCTCTTTCCCCAGACGCAGAGCCTCTTCCGTCCGGATGACTCCCGGCATGAGGAGCAGGTCCTTCAGTTGGATCTCTTCGCTTGAGCCCTTGTCCCTGGCGATCTCTTTCGACAGGCGCTGGAGAGTGTTGAGGTACTTCTTCAACACTTCCTCGTCGATCTCGTAAAGATCCGCGGGGTGGGTGGGCTCGAAACGCAGCACCAACCCGACCGACCCGCGCGACAGCTCGTTGCGCACGGCGGCTTCGAGGTCGTTTTGGAGGTAGGACACCTCCTCGGGAACTTTCACGTTCACTTTGAGGAAGCGGTTGTTGACAGACTTCAGCTCCACGGACAGAGCAAAGTGATCTTCCTCCACCGTTCCTTCGCCATATCCCGTCATGCTCTTGAGCATCGAGTTCGAGCTATGCCTCGCCGGTGGGTTGAGTGACTTGGTGAACGAATCGGAGAGCAGGGTCTTGAATCAGCGATCGAGCGACGCAAAAGGGTCGGAAAGAACTGGAGCGGAAAGAATCAGCTGGAACGAAGTCCAAGGAGAGCGGGAATCAGCCGAGCGTGGAGTTGGATCGAGCTCGAGAGATCGTCGACGCCCCGAGCTCGAGCCCGCACGCCGGAGGCGCCAGCGTGCAAGCGTGAATCACTTGGAACCGGCGCCGGCGGCGAGCCCACGCCTCCTGCGCTCGTCGCGGAGCCAGGCGCGGGCGGTGTGCCCGCTCCCGCCCCCGGCGTCGTGCCGGACGCCCCGGACGTGCCGGCATTGGGCGCTGCGCCGGCCGGACTGGACGCCGCCCCGGCCGCGCCCTGCGCAGCGGGTGCAGCGCCGGACGTCGCGCCGGGAGCCGTGCTAGGCGCAGTGCTGCCAGGGTTGGTTCTCGGGGTAGCAGTCGGAGCTGTTGCGGGATTCGAGCCAGGCGTCGCGCCAGGCGTCGCTCCTGGGGCCGCGGCCGGAGCGTCCGTTCCCAACGGAATCGACAACGAGTGCGAGCCGTCGATGGGCGAGGACGAAGTTCCGGGAGGCGTGGCGCCGATGCCTCCGAACGGATTCTGCCCTGTCGCTCCCACTCCTGTGTCCGGCAGGTTGGGCGGCGGAAGCACGGCCCCCGTTGCTCCCACGGACTGGACCGTACTCTTCGAGGTGATGAGCCCCATGCTGAAGAGGCAAATCGCCATCACGATGCCGAGAATGGCCGTGAACCGCGCCAGCTCTTTCTGCATCTTCGCGCCGAGGAGCGCGGTGCTCGAGCCTCCGCCGAATGCGCTCGTCAGTCCAGTGTCTTTCGAGTCCTGGATCAGGATGAGCCCGATCATCAGGCAGATCACGAAAAAGAGCACGGCCGAAATGAGATACCAGGTCACGTCGGTCCACGTCCAGGCGAGGAAGGTCAAATCGAGCATCGTGACTCCTTGAAGGTCTCGGACGTATTCCATGGCTCTTTTTTCGCCGCCGCCTCGGACGGCGCGCGCTGAACTCTCATTCTTTCGGCTCTTAGTCTTGCCGGCGTGCTCTCGACGAAGCGATGCGTCGGTTTCAAGCCCCGGCTCTGCAGATTTTTAGGAACGAGTCGGCTTTCAGGCTCGCCCCGCCGACGAGCAGGCCATCGATATCGGACTCGGCCAAGAGCTCGGCGGCATTCTCGGGCTTCACGCTGCCGCCATAGAGAATGAGCGTGTCGTCCGCCGACTCGGGGCGACCGCCTCTCTGTTGGAACGCTGCGCGGAGCTTCGATCGGAGGAGCTGGTGCACCTCCTGGCCCTGGGCTGGGGTGGCAGTCTTGCCCGTCCCGATCGCCCAGACCGGCTCGTACGCGAGGACGATCCGAGCGAGGTCCGCAGCGCTCGACACGCCGCGAATTCCCTCCTCGAGCTGTCGCGCGACGACGGCCGAGGTGGATCCACTCTCACGCTCTTCGAGCTTCTCTCCGACGCAGAGTATGGGGAAGAGGCCGGCCTCGAGAGCGCGGGCGACTTTGCGACCCACGACCTCGTCCGATTCTCCGAAGACGTGTCTCCGCTCGGAGTGGCCGAGGATCACCGCATGCGCGCCGGCCGATCGCACCATCTCTGCGGAGATTTCGCCCGTGAAGGCCCCTTCCTTCTCGAAGTGGATGTTCTGCGCCCCGACGACGATCTCCTTCCGGCCCCCCCGAAGCCGCTCCGCCACGGCGGAAAGCGCGGTGGCCGGCGGAAAGACTGCGACGAGGGGCTCCCTCGCCTCCGGCAGCCCGTCGAGGAGCTGTCCCGCGAGGGCGACCGCTTCCTCGCCGGTCTTGTACATCTTCCAGTTGCCCGCAATGAGCACCCCTCGTCTCGAAGTAGACGGGGACTGGGCAGGGTACGTCATAGAGATGCTAGGGATCCGCGAGTCTTGGGCCGGCGTCTAGACTACTGGAGAAACCCATAAGCGTATGAAGCCATCCTATCGATGTCAAAGGAAATATCAGCGCGCCAAGGACTTCGAGAAACGCCGCCGCGCTGGGACCACCCCGCTCCTGGGACTCCGACCACCTCACACTGACCCGAGGGCTGATTTCGCAGAATTCGAGGATCCCAGCTAAAGCCAAGGTTAGACTGGCCCGGCGCCCCGCTCCGCAAGGCTCGACGGTGGGGGGCTCGCGGCCTAGCTCGAGGACCGGGCCGCCGGAATGGAGATGAGCCGAGCGCACGAGTGGTCCAAGACGGGAAGTGAACGGAGCGACGCGACGCCGGGGGGAGACGGGTAAGTGACTATGCTCTTCTTGGCGATCGAGACCTCGTCGAGCCGGGGCAGCCTGGCCCTCCTCGGCGGGGGAGCCCCTTCGAGGGAAGTGCTCTTCCCCGAGGGTCTGATCCACGGCCGCGAGGTAGCGAGCCGCATCCAGGAGCTGCTCGCCCAGGCCCCCAGCCGGCCGGCGCAGCCCGAGAGTCCTGCCGGCACGGTCCGCGCGGGCGCCCCGGAGCCCGCGGGCCAGAGAGGCGGCCCCGAAAGCACCGCCGAAAGCACCCCTCACAGCACTCCCGAAAGTGGCCGGAGGCCGAACGCAGCGCGCGGCGTACAGGGCATCGCAGTGGGATTGGGCCCCGGCTCCTTCACGGGCATTCGGGTGGGCGTCACTGCGGCCAAGACCCTGGCCTTGGCACTCGGAGTCCCCGTGGTGGGGGAGTCATCCCTCCGCGCTCGAGCCTCGAACGCCGCGGTCGGGGCCGCCGAGCCCCCGCCGAACGGGGCAGGGGCATCGCCGCGGCCGCGCTTCATCCTGCCGGTGCTCGACGCCCGGCAAGGCATGTTCTTCGGGGCGCTCTTCGAAGTCGATCGACCCAGCGGAGAGCCGCGGGAAGGTTTCGATCTCGCCGCAGCCACGCGGCGACTCAGCGACGACGCAGCGTGGGAGCCTGCGGCCATCGCAAGCGATGCGAAGCGGCTCGCGGCAAATTCTGCCGGCGTTGCTTCTGCCCGAGAAACCGGTGCAGAGGCCGATCCGCCGATTCTCGTCATCGGGGAAGGCGCCGATGCGTTCCTCGAGACCGTGAGGGACTCTCGATTCCGTCGCGGCCCCCGGGAATGGGACGCTCCGCGAGCGACCCTCCTCGCGCGCCTCTGCGAGGCCCGGTTGATGGATGCTCCGTTCGACCTCGAAACGCTGCACACTCTCGCCCCGAGCTATCTTCGCGAGACGGAGGCGGAGCGAAAGTTTTTAGCGAAGGGCAGAGTATGAAGCGGAAGCGACGGCGCAGAGCCTGGATCGCGATCGGCTGGATGGCATTCGTTGTCCTCGGAGGGCTCGGGACGAGCCTGGCCCTGGCGCTCCGCCCGGCCGTGCTCGAAGCGCGCGTCCGCCACGAGCTGTCGAGAGTCTTGAATGCGCAGTGCGACTTCACCTCGCTGGCATTCAGCTGGACGCGCGGCGTCGAGGTTCGCAACCTGCGTCTTTCCCGGTCGGGCAGTCCCCGAAGCGACGACGTGATCGTCGCGCCGCTGATCCGCGTGCTGCCGAGCTTCTGGTCGCTCCTCCGTGGCCGCTTCGAGCTGCGCAGGCTCGACATCGTCTCGCCGCGGGTCCAGCTCTCGCGAGGAACGGACGGTCAGTGGAGCTTCGACGGGCTCCTCTCGGAGGCCTTGCTGGGCCCCGGCGCTGCCGGCAGCGATCTGCAGGCCGCCCTGGCGCGCATCCCCTCGGTCGTGATCGAGGACGGACGACTGACTTACAACGACGAGCACACTTTCCGCGAGCCCATCCGCCAGGAGCTCGAAGACGTCTACGCGGGAATCTCGAGGGGCGATGACGGCGAGCTGAAACTGACGGCGCAAGTGCGGGTGCCCTTCGCCAGGAAGCTGGTCGTCCGTGGGACGCTCCATGCGGGGGAGTCGGGCCCGGTGCTGCGCGCCGACTTCTCCGCCACGAAACTGGATCTCTCGGCGCCCATTCACGCGCTCCTGCCTCGCGACGCCGCGCGCGTCGCAGAGGGATTGAAGCTCTCTGGCTACGCGGACATCCTCGGCACTTTCCGCTGGGATCCGCAGGAAGGTTTCGTGCCGATCTCCCTCGTCGCGGAGCTCCTTCGCGCCGAGCTGACCCCTCCCTATTGCACGAGCTCGATCAAGGGATTGCGGGGCAAGATCATCGCATCCGAGCGCTCGCTGGAAGTGCCTGGCCTCGAGGGCGCATTCGGCAACGGCAAGGCATCGCTCTCCGCCAAGCTCGACTTTGCGGGTCCTTGGATCGCTGGAGAAGGTGCCTTGCAGCCTGCGTCCTGGACGCTCCGATTCGCGCTCGACTCATTCACTTTCGACCACCGCGCGCGCGACGCGCTTCCCGCGCCGGCCCGCGCGGAGTTCGAGGAGTACGACCTGCAGGGCAACGTCGGCATCGAGGCGAGGATCGTGGACTCGAGGAGCTTTCCGCCCCGTGCAGAGGACTTCTCGGCGACCATTCGGCTCCAGGGAGCGGACTTCGTCTACCGCAAGTTCCCGTACCCCGTCACCGACGTGCGCGGTGACGTACTCATCGAGAAGGGCCGAGTCATGCTCGACAGGCCTCTCGTGGGGCGAAACGGAGGCATCGAGGTCGCCATCTCCGGCCCGGGGGTTCAAATCGCCAAAAACGGGGCGGTCGACCTCGTCATCAAAATCACTTCCGTGCCGCTCGACGACAAATTCCGGGCTGCGCTGCCTCTGGCCGTTCATCCGATCTGGGATGACTTCCAGGTGCTCGGCTCCGGAGATGCGCTCGTGCGGATCGTGCGCGAAGCCGCAACCGGGGATGCGGCGCGCGAACCGGTCAAACACCCGCGGGTGACGATCGCCGCGCTCCCACGCGGCATCCGCATGAGCTATCGCGGCTTTCCCTACGAGATCGAAGGCATCACGGGGAAAGTCGTGCTCGATACGGGCACCGACCGCCTCATTTTCGAGGGCCTGCGGGGCAAGCACGGAGACCAGGAGATTCAGGGCTCCGGCGTCGTCGAGCTGGACCTGCCCCGCCTCGCAGCGCCGGACGGCTCCGCTGCGCCAGCACCCAGCCCCGGGGCCAAGCAGCCGCACAGTCTTTTCCGCATCGACCTGCACGCCGATACGCTCGCAGTGGACGATGACCTCGTCGCGGCGCTCTCCGAAGAAGGGCGCCGGATGCTGCGCGACTTCGACTTTCGAGGCAGCGCCCGCATGGATGTGAGCATCCACTCGACGGAGCGCGCGGAGCTGGAAGTCACAGGCGACGTCAACCTGCTCAGTGCGTCGATCAGCTACAAACTGCTTCCGTACGTTCTCGAGCTCGGCAAGGGGCGCCTCCAGATTTTCGGGGACAAGTCGCTCGTCTTCACCGACGTGGCGACTCCGGAGGGAGCGAAGCCCTTCGTGGTTTTCAACGGCAGTTTGACGACGCAGGGGACCGAGCGGACGCTCAATTTCGATTTCGACATCAAGGAACTGAAGTTCGACGAGAAGCTGATCGACGCGCTGCCGCCGACGCTCGCGAGTTTTGTGACGAGCATGAAGCTGGGCGGCGTGTACCAGGGGCGCATCGAGGCCAGCTACACTTTCGACGAAGCCGATCCGAAGAAGTTCAAGATTCTCTACGCGGGGCAGGACGTCTCCGCACGCGAGGCGTCCGTCGACTTCGGCGTGCGCATCCACGACATGATCGCGCACGGCAGCTTCGCCGGCGGAATGAGTCCAGAGCACCCCCATCGTCTGTCCGGCAGGGTCTTTGTCGAGTCGGCCTGGTTCAACCGGCTCCACCTCACGCAAGGTGACGTCGATTTCGCGCTCGGGCAGGAGCACCCCGCGATCGCCATGGCTCGGCGCGGCGAGAAAATCGAAGGCCGCGACTACTTGCCGCCGAAAACGTTCCAGGACCGGCTCGTGGAGGAGAACGTCAAAGGCACGTTCCAGATGCTCGTCCACTCGAACGACGTTTACGGAGGCAAGGTCGACGGCTTCCTCTATGTCGACACCGGCACGTTCCGTGACATGGCGGGGGACTTCGTCGGCAGCAAATTCGACGTCGCACGTGCTGCGCTGGACGTCTTCGGGGCCAATGGGACGGGCACCGCGGGTACTGCGAGCGGCGCCATATCATTCCACGGTAAGAGCGGCGACTTCCTCTCGATCGAGGGCGCGGGAAGCGGCGCTATCCAAGAGGCCAAGCTCGTCGAGCTTCCCCTGTTCCTCGGACTTCTCAGCCTGATTTTCGGGGATAACTCATCCCGCCACTACTTCCACGAGGTGTTGGTGAAATACGGCATCTCCGGCGGTTTCTTCCGCGCGCCCTCGAAGGATGGCATCGTGATCCGCAGCTCCGGCGTGAAGCTCGAGGGCGGCGGGACCATGGACTTCTCCGGGAACCTCGACTTGACGCTGCAGCCCTACCTCCTCGACTTCAAAATCCCCCTCGTCGACCAGATCCTGAGCCTCATCAAGAAAGGGGTCGCCCAGGTGCGGCTCGTGGGCGACCTGTCGAACCCCAAAGCGCAGTTCGCGACGGCCGGCGGGATCTTCACGATCGGGCTCGACGGCAGCAAGCCGGCGCAGCCGATTCCCTTGCCGGCGGACCTGCGCGAGGGGGCGCCGAAGGAGCGCGAGGGAGCTCCCAAGGAGAAAGACCTGCCGCCCGGGCCAAAGTAACGGCGAAGGACGCCTGTCCAGCCGGTGGGACGCTTTGTCGGCTTTCCAGACAAGTGTTCGCCGCCGGCTCGCGAGGGTGCCTGCGGAAGGGCTGGGGCGCGCTATGCTTCCGACGGCGGCGGTCCGAAAACCTGGAAAGTGTTCGACTAGCCTTCGCAGGCGGCCGCGCGACGTGCTGGATCGGCCTCTCGGTAGCTTCGCAAGGCCTTTGCGCGCCCTTCGCAGCCGCTCCAAGGACCTTGCGTCTGGCTTTCTGTTTGCAGTAGTTCCCGCATGGCCGCGCTGCAAAAAGGCTCTCGACTCGAATCATCGAGACCCAACGATCTGGACCGACTTCTCCTCTGGAACCTGGTCTGGATCGCGCTCCTCGTTTTCATCCTGGTGGCCATCAAGGGCACCTGATTCAATCTGCCCCTGGATGGACTTTGGGCTAGACGACAAGGTCGCGGCGGTCGCTGCGGCGTCGAGTGGGCTTGGCTTCGCCGTGGCCCTCGAGCTGGCGCGGGAAGGCGCAGCCGTGGCTATCTGCTCCCGAGGGCGTGAGCGCGTCGAGACTGCGGTGCGGGCGATCCAGTCGGACCCTGTCGTCGCGCGTCGCGGCTCCAAAGTGGTCGGAGTAACGGCGGACCTCGCCAGCCCCCACGGCCCTTCGGAGTTCGTGGCTCACGCGGCCAAGGAGCTGGGGCGAGTGGACATACTGATCGCGAACAACGGCGGTCCGGCCAGCGGCAGGGCTTCGTCGCTCGACGAAGCCGCGTGGAAAGGCGCTTTCGACCTCACGTTCCAGAGCGCCTCGAGGCTCGTGAGCGCCGCGTTGCCCGGAATGCTCGGGCGCAAGTGGGGCCGCATCATCTTCGTGACTTCGGTCAGCGTGAAGCAGCCCATTCCGGAGCTCGCGGCTTCGAGCGCAATGCGCTCCGCCGTCGTGGGCTACGCGAAGTGCCTCTCGGACGAGGTGGCCTCCTCGGGAGTCACCGTGAACTGCGTCGCCCCGGGATCGACGGCGACGGAGCGGCTGGAAGCGCTTCTCCTGCGGCGCGCGCTGGCGCGCGGCGTCGACATCAACGTCGTGCGCGAGGAGGAGGCGTCCCGCATTCCCGTTGGCCGCATCGGCAGGCCCGACGAGTTCGCGGCCGCGGTGACGTTCCTCGCGTCCGCGCGCGCCTCGTTCATCACGGGAGTCGTGCTGCCGATCGACGGCGGTGTCGTGCGGAGTCTGTCCTGAAGGCTCCATCGCCCGCGCTCGCCTCGGAGAGCTTTCGCGCGATTTTCAGGGCGAGGGATGAGACGGGCACTTTCGCGCCGAGGTCTTCGAGGCGGACCCAGCGCCAGCTGCCGTCGCCGCCCGCTCCAGCCGGCTCAGGGATCGAGAAAGTGAAAACGTCGACCGTGATCCGGCGGTAGGTGATCGTGTGGCTCACGGAGCCAGCTTTGCCCGTCGCCTCGAGCCGGAGGCCCAGGCGGC
>Ga0075418_10007967_pt1 | contig 11900 bp, 4 predicted proteins | sample SoiMetdeltSBSDD2_FD_81776 | JGI IMG/M metagenome (GOLD analysis project Ga0075418, IMG submission 81776) | Bulk soil microbial communities from a Populus tree surrounding site in Tennessee, USA - Soil MetaG P. deltoides SBSDD2 | ecosystem: Environmental > Terrestrial > Soil > Tree plantation...
ATTCACCACTCGCCGCACCAGCGCCGACACGTTGTCCACAGTCGCGTCAACCACCGCCGTTCCGGTCGCCGCCGGAGCGCGCTGGCGCTGTTGCTCGACAGCGCGACTGAGCGCTTGCGTTTCGCCGAGCTTCGCGAGGTCAGCGAGCGCGGCTTCGATGGGCAAATCGTTAATCGCGCGCGCCGCTTCCAGCGCAATCGCAGGATCAGCATCGCCGAGAAACGCAGCCGTTTCCGGCCGCTCAAGCCGCCGCAACGCGAGCAATGCCCCCATGCGCACGCCGCTCGAGGAATCCTTCGCCAGCTTGGCCAACTGCTGCGGCTTCGCGCAACCGACCAGTGCCATCACACCTGCGTGACGAAGATGCGCATCACGATTATCGTTTTCCTTGAGCATCGCCAGCACGGGCGCCACGGCGTCAGAGTCTGCCAGTTTCCCCAGCGCAATCGTCGCCAAAAATCGCGGCCGCTCCGCCGTGTCGCTCACCAATTTCGCGAGCCGGGCCGAGGCCTTTTTCACTCGCGCATCGCCCAGCACCTTCGCGGCCTGTCCGCGCACTTCCGCGTCACGATCTTCCAACAATGCGAGGAGCGCATCGACGGCTTTACCAGAGCGGCGTGCAAGTTGTCCAAGTCCCCACACGCCATTCAACCGCGACGGCAGGCTTTCGTTCTTGCGCGCAACAAGCGACAGAGTGGGCACGGAACCTTCGCCTTTCTCGACGAGGGCAAATTGCGCTTCCTGCCGCACGCGCATGTCGGGATGAGCGAGAAGCCCGGCCAGTTCCGCCACGGAGCGATGCGAAAAACCGTCCGCGAAAAGCCTCTTCATTTCCGCAATCGCCGGGTTGCTCTTAATCGCGGGATCGTAAATCCGATAAATGCGGCCTTTTCCCGGCTTGTTCCAGCCATTCACCCAGTCCGTGATGTAAAAGCTGCCGTCGAATCCGAAATCCCCGTCCGTGACGAGAACTTCCCAAATGAAATCCGTGCGATCGATCACCTCAAAACCCGCGCCCTTCGGCTTTACTGCGAACGAATGAACGCCGCTGCCGCTGCTGCCGCGGAAATCGCACATGAAAAAGTGCTCCTTGTACTGCGCCGGCAAACCCAGCCCGGGATAATACGCCAGCCCCGAGGGGCCGTTGCCAATGTTCGCGAGCGGCGCCAGCGCCCACGCCACGTGCGAATCCGGATAACACATCCGCTCCGCGATCCACGGCCCGCGCGCGTTGGGCGACGTGATGAATTGCCAACCGATGCGCCATCCGCTGTCGCCGCCCTCCGCCACGTAAACCCACCGCGCCGGATCGCCGCCGTCAGAGTTGTTCTCGCCCGTCCACAGATTCCCATACTGGTCGAACGCAAGCTCCTGCGGGTTGCGCAAACCGATATGAAAAATTTCCAAATCCGACCCGTCCGGGTTGCACCGGTAAATCGCTCCCGTCTCCGGGTTATCGATCAGGCGCTTGCCTTGCTTGATCGACGCGCCGCGATCGCCAATCGAGAAATACAATTTTCCGTCCGGCCCGAAGATCAGCCCGTGCAAATCGTGCCCGAGAAAACCGACCCGCACGCCGTAGCCCGTGTGCAGGACCCGCTTGAGATCAGCGACGCCATCCTGGTTCGTGTCCTTGAGCAACAGCAAATCGGGAATGTTCGCGAAGTAAACGCTGCCATTGCGCGCGAGCGCGCCCGCCGCAATGCCATCTTCGATGCGATTGTAGCCCTCGGAAAAAATCGTCGATTTGTCCGCCTTCCCGTCGCCGTCGCTATCGACCAAAAAGCGCAGTCGCTCCGACTCGCGCGTGTAGTTCGTGATTTTGTTGCCTTCGAATTTTTTCAACATCGCGACGCGGTCCGCGACCGACTTGCTCGCCAGGTCGTCATCGAGCCAGTTCATGTGGCCGCGGATGTCCGTCACGCCCGTGTGCAGCCGGTACGTCTCCGCGACGTAGAACCGTCCCTGGTGATCGATGCAAAACGCAACGGGGTTCGCCAGCATCGGCTCGGCCGCGACGAGTTCCACCTTAAATCCTTTCGGCACGCGAAACCGTTTGATCGCAGTCTCCGCTTCCTCGGAAGCGGGAAATACTCCGGGAGCGTTGAATGCGCCGGGATCATACTCAGCCGCGCCGAGCACTCCCGTTGTGAGACCAAGAAAAAAGGCCCAAAACCGGGCCGAAACACGGATAACCATTGTCAAACAATTTTAATGAGGCCAGACGCCCAGACAAGCGGAAGTATTCATGGAGTCTCTCCAGGGCTATTTGGTTTCATGCATGGCGACCTGAATCGGCTCAAGGAACCCATCGCTCAGCATCGCCACCTCTTTCGGCTGCATGAGGCCTTCTTGCAGCCACAACCGATAATTCACAATAAGCGGTTTGTCCTTTTCGATCGTGTATTCGAAGTACGATCCGAAGCGGCCATATTCCCGTTCACTGAACCGCGCCTCCTTCGGGTTTTCCGGGCGGTCGAGGTAGGCGACTGTGTAGCGCTTGCCGCCAAGCACAAACGACATTGCGTTCCAGGGCAGGTTGACCGGTCCCCGCTGGGTCTGCGGATCCCAATTCCGAGTTTCGCCTCGTTTTCCAATGCCATCGGGCCGAATGAAGATCGTCTCATTCGTGGTGTAGGCATCAACGTCGTTGTGCGCGCGAAACTGAAATCCGGCATGCTGCGGGTCGCCATCCAGTCGCACACGGCCGGACGGACTTCGCAATCGCGACACGAAGTCAATCAAGTGGCCGCCCGGAACGTTGTAAACGGTCAACTCGCGCTCCTCGTCGGCGAAGGCAGCGTCCTTGCCATGCCAGCGAATTTCAACGCGGTGCCGGGCCAGAACGGGGCCTTGCTCCAAACCAAGAAACCTTTCGTGTTGCTGAAACGCCCCGTCGACGCAATGCCAGGTGTCCGCCCTCTTGCCCTCACCATAGGTGATGCGATTGAACCCATAGAAAATGCCGCGGTGATGCGGAGAATGGACCTTGGGATCGTCGTTCAAGCCTCCAGTGACAATCCGGTCTCCGGTGGGAGAAAACACGTGATGAAAAACCTTATAGGTTCGATCTCGATTTGTCGGCGTGGACTCATCGAGCCGTTCGTAATGATACGTCACGATCTTTCGCTCGCCAAACATCAGATCCATATGATGGCCGGGCTGATCACGCCAGATAAACCCTCCCGCGCTGGCGGCTTGAGTTGAGAGTGTTGCCTTTAGTTGAAGGGACTCGCCAGCCCTCAAATGCGGTAAAATGAAGTGCAGCTCGCCGGCCGAGCTTGAAGTGAGGCTCGGCCCCGTCCATTGCGCGGGGATCAATTGGCCATCGCCGCGGCCAAGCGTGACAGAGGCAATGCGTTCGTTGCCAATCTGCCCGCCAGAGATTGGTACCCGCACCGGAACATTGTTACGTTCGTGCCGTCCCGCTGCCACGGTCAGATCAAATGACGAGGACGCACCTAAGGCACTTCCAGCGGCGAGGCAAGCCGCAACGCATCTAAGTAATGATTGCTTCATTGACTCAAAATGTCGGGCGCGCCCAACCCGGGGCCACTGACCTCGTCGGTTCGCAGCATCCCGTCGGTCACTCGGAACATTCCTGGGAAGCGCGATTCCCAGGCTTTGTTCGCCTCAGGCAAGTACTGGCGTGCATTGGCTTCGACCGACGTGATGGTCGGCACGCGGGCTTGCAAATTGGCAGTTTGAATCAGCGCCGCACCCGGACAACTCATGTCGCCACCCGCCAGAAAAATCTTCTCCTTTCCAGCGACCGACGCCATCAGAATCATGTGACTGAGTCCCTTCGGGGACTTCACCACGGCTCCCGTCCAGCCCCTCTCGCGTGCCAGCAGCAGCGAGTCAACGTCGATCAGAGACTCATCAATCACAACGGGACAAAGCCTGGCCGCCTCGTGCATGTCATTTTCGGGATGGGCCTTCAGATCGCGCGCGGTCGGCTGTTCGGTGTATTTGATCCTTCGATACCCAACCGGCATTTTTTCTTTCAACTGCCGGCAGAACCGGATGAAGTACTCGACGTCCGGACACTTCTCGTTGAAGTCCAGCACGTAGGCCCAGTCTTTGACGCCGCGTTTTTCCTGGGTTTGTGTCGTGACCCTGTCGATGTGCATCACGCGTTCGAGATCCCATTTCAGGTCCGTTCCATTCACTTTGATCTTGAACTCGCGCAACCCGTTGTAATTGATCCACTCGGGCAGCGTCTCCGGCAGTCCGTCCTTGATTGGGTTCTTGTTTTCAAATTCTTCGATCGGGTCCACCGCCGAGACCAAATGGCACAGCGTCATGCGCGGCCTGTGCTGCCGAAGCAAATAATGGCTGGGATACTTTTCCTTGTACTCGGCGCCCAGGTAGCGGGAGAGATCATGGTTCATGAACTCAGGGCCATAGGTATCAAAGCAATTCATCTCATGCGCCTTGCCGAAGGCGTCGTGAATGGCAGCATCGAATGCGGCGCCGGTCACGAGGGTGCAAAGTTTGGGGATCGGATCGGCCAGGCGCAGACGTTCAGATACTTCAGCCGCGGCTTTGAGATATAACGGCGCGAGGTCCCAGTTGATGTCGAGTGGATGACCAAATTCCTGGTAGCTGCCGGTTACTTTTACCAGTTCGGCGGCCAGCGCTTTCATTGCGTCGTTCTTGATCTCGTTCGACAGCGTCTTCGAGGGGAAGGAGAAGGTGTGATTGAAGGGCATCGCTCCGAATCCACTGGCGACTTTCCCTCCCGCAGTACGAGCCGAGCATCTGACCGTCACCATGGTGGCGCGACTCACGACCGATCCCGCGAAACCGACCGGAGCGCGAAAGATGTGTTCGTCGTAGCGCAATGAGATGCTCTCGATTCGGATGTCGCTCTTCTTTCGGAAGGCGCGAGAAGGGATTGTGCAGCCCGTCACGCGGGGAGCCAACAGTCCGCTGACGAGCGCTCCTGCACTTATCATGAAACGGCGTCGTGTGGTCCTGCTGCTCATGTCATTTTTGTCAGGGCGTCTCGGCAAAAATCAAATCCAGCAGATCGGCGAGGTCCTGGTTGGTTAGTCCTTCCTCCAGACCTTCCGGCATGAGCGATAGTCGGGAGGCGTGCATGCTTGCGATCTGCGCACGCGCGACGACTGTCTCGACACCGAAAGCCTGGCGAACGGTAATGCTGCTGGCCGTTTCGTTCACGATCAAACCGGTGTAGTGGTCCCCTTCCCTGGTATCGATTGCGTAACCAAAGTAGTTGGGTGAAACTTCGCGGTTGGGATCGAGAAGATTGATCAGCAGTTTTTCCTTGCCGCCCTGGCGCGCCCCGGCCAAATCCGGACCCACGGCAAATCCCTCGTTGGCGAGGCGATGGCAGGACTGACAACGCTGCTGGAACAGCGCCTTGCCTCGCTCGCCGTCGCCGCGCAGATCGAGCGCAGGACGAAAATGCCGAACGACGTCGTCGCGATTGGCGTTTGTTGCCGCCCCAATCACCTTGACGGCTCGCTGTTGGAGGGACGCGTTCGAATGTTGCCGCAGCGCCACCGCTTGAACCAAAGACAAATCGCGACGTTGGATGATTCCCTTTTCCATGGCCGCGAGCAAATCGCCGGTGCGGTCAGGCCGTTTGAGAAGAACGTCCACGGCTTTCTCTCGAATTCCCGGCGTGAAGGATGGCCACGCTTCGATGATCACAGCAGAAAGGCCGTCCGGCGAGACGCGATCAAGCGACATTAAAGCCGCCATTTGAACAGAAGGCGGCTGCAGCGGACTCAGCAAAGGCAAAAGGGCTTTTCCACTTTCAGCCTTCGATCCGAACGCAAGCAAGCCGATGGCTTCCAACCGCGCCGAATCCGCCGCGGCGGCATCTGTTGCCAGAGCGGCCGCACGGTCCAGAAGCGGCTTCAAATCAACCCCGGCTTTGTCGAAGGAACTGCCGGCGCGTTTCAGGCCGTTTCCGAGTCCACGCGCGACCGGGAATGCGACCAGAGGATCGCGCGACGACAGGAGGGCCTCCCGCACCCCGGCCAAATCGGCGGGCCGGTTGGCTGCTCCGACCACGCCTGCCAATTCACGCAACATTTCCGACCGGCCGGCGGCTCTACTTTCAATCGCGAGCCACTGAAACATTTCTGCCGCTCCCTCGGCCAGGGATGAGAGAACCGCGGCCCTCATCATCGGTTCGGCACAGTCACGCCGCACGATTTGGCTCAGCACGGCCACACGCTCGGGATGCCGGACCTCGCCCAAAGTGAAGGCAAGCTGATAACGCACGCCGATGACGGGGTCCAAAGAACGCTCACGAAGCTTCTTCCACAGTTCACGCGAGGGCATGCCGTTTTGAAGGAATCCTTCGGACAACCGGACGGCGTGCTCGCGGACGACGCCGTCAATATCTGAGAGGGCCTGCAGAAGGAGCGCCTCGTCGAGCGCTTCCAAACCCTTGAGCGCGTACAACGCGTGGAGACGCCCGACCGATGACTTCGAATTCGTGACGAGCTTCGCCAGCATCGGAGCAGCAGCACGATCGTTGCGCTCGTAAAGCAGCCGGGCCGCCGTGTCCCGGTGCCAGCCATTGGGATGTTCGAGCGTGGCCACCAATTCTTCGAGGGACGCGCGCGACAGGCGCGGCAATGACGGCTGTTTGAATCCGGCGGGTACGATGCGGTAAATGCGCCCCATATCCGCGCCCGCATCAAAATCAAGGTGTTTGGCGATTTCCTCAGGAATGCCAAGTGCCTCGATGATCTGGCGGTACATGTCGGCGATATACAGTGTCCCATCCGGAGCGTTGGCCATGTAAACCGGACGGAACCAGGTGTCCCTGGAAGCGACGAACTCAACCTTCTTCTCGTCGGCAGGCCGTTCGGCGCTCGCGGTCGGTCCTTTATGCACGACCTTTTTATGATGCACGATGTTCTCTGCCGGATCGGCGACGAAGGCGTCGCCCACGTATTCCCGAGGAAAGGCATTTCCGCGGTAGATGGTCAGTCCGCAGGCCGAAGAAAAATAACCCGACGCGCGTCCTCCCGCCTCAATGCCCTCCTCAAGTCCCTCCACGCGCCACTTCGTGCGCATCACGCGCCACGGTTCCTCCGGGCTGATGCGGTACAGCGCGGCCTTTGGTCCATCAACGGCGATGTCCACCGTGGGATCGGGCATCGTGTAATAAGGATTTCGGTCCGCATATCGACGCTCGAACAGATGTGTCATGATGTGGCGATGTTGGCGGCAGAGGAATTGTCGTCCGTCGTCGTTGAAGGCCATGCCGTACTGACCTTCGCCTGCCTCGACAATCAGCGCCATCGTTCGGGGATCGAAAGCAAAATTGCCTCCAAGGATGACGGGCTTTGCACCCGGATTGTCGGGATTCGTTATTTCACCGGAGTAGCGGTTAACTAAACCATGAATCCGATTATCCAGTCCCCAGGCCAGACTGCCGAACACGCCCTCGGGATCCAGCGTGCCCGCGCGATTTCCCCAGCCGGTGAGAGCGACTTTCTTATCATCCGCGATTCCGTCGCCATCGGTGTCCTTGAAATAGAGCAAATCCGGAACTGAACCCACAAAAAGTCCGCCGCCATAGCAATGGATGGCCGAGGGCCAGCGCAAGTCCCTGACAAAGACCGTGGATTTATCGTAACGGCCGTCGCCGTCCGTATCCTCAAGGCGCCTGATTTGCCCGCGGTGTTGTTTGCGGTCAGGATAATCAGTCATCTCGATGACGAAGAGCCGCCCGTCCGCGTCGAACGCCAGCGCGATTGGATCGGTGACTAAAGGTTCGGCGGCAACCAGTTCAAGGCGAAAGCCCTTACGAACTTGAAAGGTGGGGCCACTGTTGGTCGCCGCGACCGGTGGAAATTTGGGCAGTTCGTTTGGATCCGCGATCCGCGGCTCAGCCGCGCCGAGCGCTCCCACGATCAGGCCAAGAGAAAAGGCCCAAAACCGCGACGAAACCCGGATAACCATGGTCAAACAATTTTAGTGAGGCCAGGCGCCCAGACAAGCGGAAGTATTCCTGACAACATTCCATTGGCGACTGCGATTGACTTTTGATTGCAGAACACCGACCAGGCGTTCACGCTGAAGGAACAGTATCCGCAGAGCTGAACTGAAAACCATAACTCCAGTTGGAGTCCGGTTAGCGGCCACATGCATCCTGTCTCTCGCACTTGCGAGTGGATGGGCTGGAACGCCTGATTCTTCGTCTGCTGGAAAGCCTTTTTCGATTCAGCAACGGCACGGGATTACGTGGTTGGCCGGTCCGAATGGAGAGCTTTTCTTTTCGCTGGGCGTTTGCTGCGTGAACATGGGGGCGGATGAGTTTGATGCTGACAATCCCGCCTACGCCGCGTGGCAGCACTATTCGGATTCAAATCAATGGGCTGTGGCGACGCTAAAGCGGCTCAAGTCGTGGCGTTTCACCACCATCGGCGGCTGGAGCGATTTTCCCCTTTTGAGGAAAAGCCATGATATGGAAGTCGCGTTCGCGCCCGTGCTCCACATCGGCGCCACAGCCGGCGCGCCCTGGTGGGACATGTGGGATCCGAAGATGGTGGACCGAATGGACCAGGTTGCGCGTGAACAGATCATGGCTCTGCGCGATGACCCGCGTCTGATCGGGTATTACAGCGACAACGAGATCGGCTGGTGGAACGCCATCTTGTTTAAGATGACCCTGGAACAAGCTCCCACGAGTGGACAGCGACAGAGACTCATGAAATTGCTGCGGGAAACCTACCACGACGATTGGTCGGAATTGCTGCGTGACTTCGAGCCTGCTCCAGACGTGGAAAATTGGCGGGGACTGGAACAGCACGGGATGCTCTTTCTTCGTCCAGGCGGCAACGGTCTGCGCACCACGCGCCGGTTTCTTGGAGTGCTGGCCGAACGCTACTATTCCCTGGTCCATGAAATTATCCGGAAGTACGACCAGCGGGCCTTGATCCTGGGCGACCGTTACCAATCATTTTATTATCCGGAAGTGGCGCGGGCCAGCGCGCCGTACGTCGACGCGGTTTCGAGCAATCTCAATGCTCCGTGGAACGACGGGACTTTCGCGCGGTTTTATTTGGAAACACTTCATGCCTTGACCGACAAGCCCATCCTGATCGGCGAGTTCTACGTGGCCGCCCGGGAAAACCGCAGCGGCAACAAGAACAATCGCCGCGTCTATCCAGTCGTCGACACTCAAAGGGAACGCGCGGTCGGATTTCGCAACACACTCCAGGCGCTTTTGAGGACGCCCTACGTCATCGGCGCGGATTGGTTTCAGTATTACGATCAGCCAACACACGGGCGCTATGACGGAGAGAACTTCAATTTCGGACTGGTGGACATCCGCGATCGACCTTACGAGGCGCTCGCCGCGACTGTTTCCGCACTGGATCTGATCGCGCTTAAAAGCCAGTCGCTTGCGACGCGTCCGGACAGCGCCCAGGGTGTGCCCCGCGCCCCTCGCAACCCCCTCGGACAATTCAAACCGACCCTGGCGCTCAAGCATTGGAACCGCGAACGGGGATTCGTCAAACCCGTATCTCAATTTCCTTTGGCTGACCTCTACGTGTGTTGGAGTGACACGGCCATCTATCTCGGTCTATACGCCCAGGACGTAGTGGAGGATCTTTTTTACAAGGACAAGGTTGTGCGCGTGAGCGACCGCGCCGAATGGATCGTGTCGGTCGGAGGATCGACGGTTCGCGCCCGAATTGGCGCAGGAGTGGAGGCGATCACCAGTCCATCAGCAGTTCGCGTGGTGAATATCTCGGGTTTGAACGGAGAGGTACGAAATATTGCGGCGGTGGAACTTCCTGCCAGGCTATTCGGCAAGAGCCGTTTCAAAGCCGGTGATACGGTCGCGTTGTCTTCCACGTTTACGACGAATGGCGGCGGGGACCGGACGGAGTGGAAAAGCAATTTCACTTTATCTAAACGGCCCTGAGCACGGAAAGCTCATGACCCATACCGCCAACAACTCGGAAACGAGATTGTTCCCCGACAGGCGGTCTTCAAGGCGAGGGACGTTCAGGATGTTTCCAGAGCTCCAGGGCGTCGGGGAGGCTGGGCGACTGGAGCAGTCGAGCGCAAGCGCCGTGGAGTTCGTAAATGGCCCGCGTGTGCTCGAAGGATTCCGGGAGTTTCGTCAATGACACCAACCGCCTCGGCGCGAACGCACCTGCCACTTCGGCGATGTCCGTCACACGCAGCACGTTCAGCAACGCAGGGCCCTGCCAGTGTGAGCCAGGCGCATCGTTCAGGATGACTTGCTTGACTCGTTCGTCAAAAAGGCCGGCGTAAAGAGCCACGATTCCCATCTCGCCTTTGCCGTAGATGCAAATCGAGGGCGCGGAGATCTTTTCTTCGTTCACCGCCCACTCGATGGCGCGCAGTGTGTCCCAGACTTGCATGGCCGCAATGGTGCGGCCGGACCAGACCGCGGTGCGCTCGACATCCGTGTAGTCCGCCGGGCTCATGGGAACTTCTGTCAGTCGAGGGTTCAGCATCAGCACGGTGTAGCGACCCATGACGGGAAGCAGTTCGTCCACGTCCGACGAATGAATCGAATCAATTGGACGTTTCAGATAGACAAGAATCGGCGCGCCGGTGCTGTTTGTCTTTGGCGTCAGAAGTTGCGCACGAATGCGAACGCCGATTTCGCTTTGGAAGGAACATTCCTCATAGTCGGCGTAGCCGTAGCGCACGTGCCAGCCTCCCGTGTTCCTGGATACTTTGGTCTCGAAGGGAACTTTTTCGTTTGGGAACCAGCCGAATACTTTGTCCTTAAGCTGGGACACGAGTTCTGCGCGATGCCGTTCCGACGCCGCGCGAGACATGGGTTTCTTCAAAGAAGCTAATGGAGTGAACTGATTCTGAATTCTGAAGTTGGTTGCGTCGGCAGGAATTCTCTTTAGACACGCCAGGTCTTCGGCGCTCTCTTTTGGCGGGCTGTTTGTTTCCAGTGGCAAGTCCGCGGCATCGCCTTTGAGCCATCGCTGCATCCATTGCCGTGCCTCGCGCAAGAACAACGGCGGATCGCTGTGTGCGACGTCATCGTCTACTTCGCGGATGCGATCCGACTTCGCGCCCGAGCCTGCGTAAAGATCGTAAACTCTCTTCCCCCGCTGAAAGACTTCATGGTAGCCGTCGGGAGGAAAAATCGTGTCCTTCTGTCCGCTTAGAATGAGAAGTGGCCGCGGCGCGATCAGGGCGGCCACGATGGGGAAGTCCCATCGGTAACTGTTGTGGTAGTAAATGCAATCGCATTGTCCGCGAGCCACCCAATGCTCGGCCTGCGAACCCCAGGTGAACGTCGAACAAACGGGCGCCGCGGCGGCGATACGTTCATCGACGGCCGCGGTGTACCACGTCATCGCTCCCCCGCCCGAGATGCCGGTGAGGCCGATGCGCTTTGCATCGACCTCGGGCCGGGTTTCGAGGTAATCCAGGGCACGAATCGCGTTCCACACGTCGACTCCGGCGGGCGTGTAGCCGAGGGACAGCCAGTGCCACATGTTCAAGTCGTGAGTGCCATGATGAATACCGGCAAGTTCACCGAATTCATGCGTGTCGAGCACCAGACAGGGGAACCCGTGCGACGCAAACCAAATGGCGCGGTCCTGATATTGAGATTTTGCCCCGAGAGGATGCGGCGAATGGCCACATAGATACAGGATGGTGGGCAAGGCTTTGGCCGCGCCTGTTGGCACATAAAAATTTCCGGTGACGTACAGCCCGGGCAGACTTTGAAAGACGAGCTTCTCAATGCGATACGCATCCCGTTCGAGACGACCTGTGATTTGCGCTTTCAGAGGTGTCCGTTTCGGCAATGGATCGAGACCGAGCATGTCGAGCAACTGGCGGCGCAGTTCCGGTTGCCGTTTCTTCCAATCGTCCAGGGAGCGGACGTCGTTGAG
>Ga0075418_10007968_pt1 | contig 11899 bp, 11 predicted proteins | sample SoiMetdeltSBSDD2_FD_81776 | JGI IMG/M metagenome (GOLD analysis project Ga0075418, IMG submission 81776) | Bulk soil microbial communities from a Populus tree surrounding site in Tennessee, USA - Soil MetaG P. deltoides SBSDD2 | ecosystem: Environmental > Terrestrial > Soil > Tree plantation...
CGACAAGAAGTTGGCCAAGGACGCTCCATCGATCGAGACGGATGGGCAGCTCGAATCGGCAATGGAACCCGCTGTATTTGAGCACTACGGGCTTGTCTACTCGCAAGGCGCGTCGGGCGAGCGCCGGTTGGGGCGCCGCTAGCCAACTGTGTTGCAAAGCAGTACTGGTAAGGCTCTAGCAGGCAGGCTTACCACCCCTAGTTGGTGAGCCTGCTAGATAGAGGGTCCATGTCGACGGACTTCGTTCCCGAGGGGTTCACACCGCCGGACGGCCTGATCGCCGAGGCCTTCGTCCTGGAGCCCTTGGGCCCGGAGCACAACGAGGCCGATCACGCCGCATGGATGTCGAGCATCGAGCATATCCGCGCGACCCCCGGGTTCGCCGACGGCTTGGACGACGACCCCGATCCCTGGCCGCGACCCATGACCCTGGAACAGAACTTGTCCGATCTGGAGCAGCACGCGCAGGATTTCCGTGATCGTGTTGGATTCACATACACGGTGCTCGATCCCGTCGACCGCGACGTGATCGGCTGTGTCTACCTCTATCCGTCGCCCCTCGACCGGGTGGACGTGCGGGCCCGGTCGTGGGTGCGCCGAACCCACGGCGACCTGGGCGAACCACTCCGGCGAGCGGTCCGCGAATGGCTCGACGGGCCGGATTGGCCGTTCGAGCGGATCGACTTCACCGCGGGCTGATCCGCCGAAGGCACCGTCAGCCCCAGAACATCCGGTGGTCCTGTGCGGCTCCGAAGCGAATGACCACGTTGCCTTCCTCGAGCCCGGAACGCGCCCTCGGGCCTCGTCGATCTTCAGCTCTTCCGCCGAGCTAGTGACCGTTGATCATCTTGAACCCGTCGACGCTGACCTTCTTTCTTGATCGACTGAGGGCCTTCCACAGCTCATCGCTGAGCGGTTTCCACAGATTTTGGCAACCCCGCACGATTCAGGGTTGGCGTACGCATGCTTCGGTTCGGAGGTGAGCGATGCCGGGGACGGAGTCCAAGAAGCAGGTCGGCGTACGTGGCCAGGACCTGGCCTGTGCGGGGTTGGAGCGGCAGGGCTGGCAGGTGTTGGAGCGGAACTGGCCCCGCCGGCTCGGAGAGATCGACATTGTCGCCTGGGAGGTCGGCGAGAGCGGACTCACCCTGGTTTTCTGCGAGGTGAAATGCCGTAGCGGGCTGTGTATCGAGCATCCGCTGGAAGCGATCACATTCGCGAAGATGCGAACCTTGCGGCAGCTCGCGGCTTCGTGGATGCGGGTGCATCATCTCAAGGCATCGGCAATCAGGCTGGACGCCATCGGTGTCGTGCTGGTTCCCGGTCAGGGGCCATCGCTGACTCACGTAGGGGCGGTGGGCTGAGTGGCTTCGGCCTGCGCATGGTCGGTAGCCTTGGTCGGCCTCGAGGGCCGGATCGTTGAGGTGGAGGCCGACATCGGCGCCGGGCTGCCTCGGACTTTACTGGTGGGACTCCCGGACTCTGCGCTTTATCAGGCGCGTGATCGTTGCAAGGCGGCGGTCAGCAATTCCGGCCAAGAGTGGCCGATCTCGTTGCTAACCATCAATCTCAGCCCCGCCACGTTGCCGAAGGCCGGTAGTCATTACGATCTCGCGATCGTCGCCGCGATCCTTGCGGCTCAAGGGACCTTTCGCGCCGACGAACTGCGCCGAACGGTCCTGCTGGGTGAGCTGGGGTTGGACGGCCGGGTCCGGCCAATCCGTGGCGTCCTGCCTGCCACTCTTGCGGCCCAGCAGGCAGGTTTTACGCGGATGATCGTGCCGTTGCGCCAGGCCGGAGAGGCGAAACTCGTCGCTGGTATCGATGTGTTCGGCATTGCCTCGATTACCCAATTGGTCGCCTTCCTGCAGGGCGAGCCGATGCCCGTGGTCGATCCGATCGAGGTGATGGGTGATCCGGTCAGCAGACACGCCAAGCGCTGTCTCGATCTAGCAGACGTGGTCGGGCAGGTGGAGGCCAAGTGGGCCTGCGAGGTAGCCGCGGCCGGCAGGCACCACATGCTCTTCCATGGCCCGCCTGGAGTCGGCAAGACCATGCTCGCTGAGCGGGTTCCGGGATTGCTCCCTGATCTTGTTCTGCACGATGCCCTGGAAGTGTCTGCTGTGCACTCGCTCGCTGGCTTCAATCTTGCCGACGAGCTCATCACCCGACCGCCCTACAGCGACCCACACCATTCGGCATCGGTTGCCAGCATCGTCGGTGGTGGCCAACGCATGGCCAGGCCCGGGGCCATTTCCTGCGCCCACAAAGGCGTGCTATTTCTGGACGAGGCGCCGGAGTTTCAGCCAGCCGTCATCGATGCGCTGCGGACGCCACTTGAGTCCGGCGTGATCACGCTCGGGCGAAGCGAGGTACACGCCCGCTTCCCGGCACGCTTCCAGCTGATCTTGGCCGCGAATCCCTGTCCATGTGGGCAGGCCGCCACACCAGGTGCTCATTGTCGCTGCTCCCCAACGGTGGTGCGCCGGTACGCCGAGAAGATCTCCGGACCCGTGCGTGATCGTATTGACATCAACCAGGCATTCCTGCCGCTGCGCAAGACCTATCTGAAGAAGGCGACACTGCAACGCTCGGAATCATCAACTGCGGTTGCGATACGCGTGCTGGAAGCGCGCGACCGGCAACGCCGGCGCCTGGCAGGCAGCGGCTGGCAAACCAATGGCGAGGTTTCCGGGACGTACCTGCGCCGTCATCTGCCGCTTCCTGATGGTTTGCAGGCCGTCGACGAAGCGGTCGACCGCGGCCGACTCAGCGCCCGCGGCGTCGACAAAGTACTTCGACTGGCCTGGACCGTTGCCGATCTTGCTGGTCGCGACAGGCCGGGCCGCGACGAATTGGCGGTCGCGTTGGCGATGCGGCGGGGTGAGCAGCCTGGGACGGTGCGGAGAGAGGTGGGTTGAGCCATGATCACATCCGATCGCAGGGCTCGCCTGTCGCTCTGCTGCGCCGTCGAGGGTGGGGATCCCGCAGTTGCCGAGCTAGTTCAGAACCTGGGTGCCGAAGGTGCCTGGGCCAAGATCATTGAGGGCGTACTCGGCGAGCCGGTGGCTCAGCGGGCAGCACAGATCAGGGTTGATGTGTTCGAGCGGCTGGCCGAAGCGGCGGCGGCACGTTTCGTCGTTCCCGGCGACGACGAGTGGCCGGGCGGACTTGATGATCTTCGACATACCGAAAGCATCCAGCGCCGCGGTGGCGAGCCGTTTGGGCTGTGGCTCCGCGGTCCGGGGCATCTCGCTCACCTGATGGAACGGTCTGTGGCGATCGTCGGGTCACGGGCGGCAACGGCGTACGGAAACGGCATTGCCGCAGATCTGGCGGCAGATCTGGTCGAGCGAGGCGTCACCGTTCTGTCTGGTGGTGCCTTTGGCATCGACGTCGCGGCGCATCGCGGCGCGCTTGCCGCAGGGGGACCAACCGTTTGTGTGCTTGCGAACGGCGTTGATGTGGCCTATCCGCCCGGCCACGCCTCGATATTTGAGACTCTGGCCAAGGACCAGTTGCTGGTTTCAGAGCTGCCGCCCGCCGCTCATCCGACGCGGGTGAGGTTTCTAACCCGAAACCGACTGATCGCTGCGATGTCTCGCGGCACTGTGGTTGTCGAGGCAGCGCTACGTTCGGGTGCTCGTAACACGGCCGGCTGGGCCCTTGCTTGCGGGCGACCCCTCATGGCAGTTCCGGGTCCGGTCTATTCGCGGGCGTCGACGGCCCCGCACCTGATGATCCGCAACGGCCAGGCCGTCCTGGTCACCTCGGCGGCGGAGGTTCTCGAGCTGATCTCCGACATGGGCCAGGCGACGCTACCGTTTGCGCACGGTCAAGCCAGGGCGACCGACGCATTGACCGAGAGCCAGCTCGCAGTCTTCGAAGCCATCCCGGCTCGCCGCCGCGCCACGGTCGGAGACATCGCGCTCGCGGCCGGCGTCAGTGTTCCAACTTGCCTCGGCGCGCTGACCGCACTCGAGTCCGCCGGTCTCGTGGAAGGTGACGAGCGAGGCTGGCTGGTAGCCGTCGGAGCGGCCCGAAAATGATCCAGCCAACATCGGACTGCGAGGCCTAACGAGCTTTTGCCAGGAACGTCCGCAGCAGAGGTCCAGCCGTTTGCGAGCCCGACTTGCCATCGTTGACAAAGACAGCAACCGCGAGATCGTCTTGCGCCGCCATCATCCAGGCATGGGTTTTCAGAGGTTTCGATGCGCCGTACTCCGCCGTACCGGTCTTGGCCATGACAGCCGGACCGGCAAGATCCCCGAGCACACGGCCGCTGCCCTCATTCACCACGGCTCGCATCATCTGGCGGAGCTGCCGGGCTTCCTGATCGGTCAGCGCCTTTCCTTTGGAGGTGGCCTGCTGGCCATCCAGGAGATGCGGAATCACGGTTTCGCCTGCGGCGACGGACGCGACCACGGCGGCCATAGCCATCGGCGAGGCTTCGACCTTGCCCTGGCCGATCATGGTGGCTGCCCGGCCGGTCGCCGTCGGATCGTCCGGTACTGAGCCGAAGAAGGACGGGAAACCGACGTCGTAGTCGATGCCGAATCCCAGGGAACCGGCTGCGTCCGCCAGCGAAGACCGGTCGAGCTTGCCTCGCTGGCCGATGAACGCTGTGTTGCACGACTGCGCGAGCGCCGTCCGCAACGTGATCCGGCCCTGCTGGTTCGGCGGGTAATCGCTGTAGTTCCGGAACTTCCGACCATTCACGCTAACTGTCGTCGGGCACTTGACCGCCGAGCGAGGAGTCAGATCAGCCCGCAGCAGGGCCAATGCGGAGATGACCTTGAAGGTCGACCCCGGAGCCGCCCGGCCGATTGTGGCGAGGGACTGCCCACGATTGCCGTGGCCGTTCGCAGCCGCCACGATCGCGCCTGTCGAGGGCCGGATGGCAACGAGAGCGCTGGCTGGCTTGGTATTCGACAGCGTCTTCTCCGCTAGTTTCTGCAGCCCGACGTTGAGCGTGGTGGTCAGCGGCTTACCGGGCACTGACTTCACTTCGAAAAGTACGACCGGCTTGGCTTCGGCCGCCGGTGAGGGGGTCGGAGAGGGACTTGCTGAGCTGTCGCTCGGCTTGGCGGCCGCCAGCCGCACCCGCACACCGGGAGTCCCGCGCATCTGTTCGTCGTAGCGCTTCTGCAGTCCGGTCAGCCCCACTTGGTCTCCGGCCACCACAGCTCCCCCAGATTTGTCGACGTTCTCCTTCGTTGCCTCGCCGACGATGCCGATGATCGGTCGTGCGAACTCGTGGGTCGGGGCGAGCATCTGCCCGGCTCGGATGGAAAGCGCTCCTGGGATGGCACGGATCTCGGAGCTGAGTGGTAGGTCGGGTGCGTCCATGCGCATCACGATTGCGGGAACGAAGGCGCTGCTGCCCGCAGCAGCCACCTCCTTCGCATACGCCTTGGCATTGATCTTGACGACCCTGGCGAGCCGGACCGCCGAGGTTTTGGCCACCTTGTCACTCACCTTTGACTTGTCGATCCCGATCCGGAATACCGGACGGTCGACCACGATGGGAGCACCGTCCTCTCCCAGCAGCTCACCGCGCTCGGGATAGAGTCGCCGCTGCGACAGGCGGTTCGTGCTTTCGAGCTGTGGATGCACGACGCTGGGGTGCCAGCTTGTCTTCCACTGTCCGGACTCCTTGGCCAGCTTGGCCTCGGTGGTATACGTCCATTGCTGCGGAACGCCGGGAAACACCCAGCTGAAGGACAACGTCGCGGTTGCTTCGGACCCGTCTCGAGAGACCGACCCGAGCGTCACCGCTGGTTTCAACGGCCCCATTCCCGCGACAAGCGGCTGGAACAGATCATTGACCGCCGCGCCGGTGGCGCCGACGAACGGTAACGGCGAGAGATCCTTGGCGCTAAGACCCGCCGCCAGCGCGGCTGCTGCCTGATCAGCGGAATTGCCGTCAGGCTCCGGATTCAGCTTTGGAGGCAATATTCCGCATCCCGCGACCGCGAAGATGAGGGTCAGCAGCACACAGCCAAATCGCTGATGAGCTACCTGGAAACTGTCAGATCGACGCGCTCGAGACACCGGGCCATCCTGCCATCTTCTGCAGCATGGGTAGTGTCGCGGCCATGGGCATCTACGCTAAGCGTCCGGCGAAGATGATCGGCCAGATGTTCGGAGACGGTTTCGTTCTTCTCTGGACAGTCGGCTGGGCCATCATCGGGATCTTTGTCCACCGGGTGATCGAGATATTGGCCGTACCGGCCCGAGAAACGGCGCGGACGGCAACGCGCCTAGCCGAGAACTTCCGTGAGGCAGCGGCCGAAGCGGCCAAGGTGCCAGTGGCTGGTGAGCAGCTACGGCGTCCGTTCGACGCCGCCTCAGTGACCCTGGGAAATTTGATCACCTCTGCTAACGACCAGGTCACCAGCATCGAACGGCTGGCGCTGATCGTCGGCTGGCTGGTCTTTCTCATTCCCGTGACGATCGTGGTGGCATTCTGGCTGCCGCGCCGGATCCGCTTCTATCGGCAGGCTCGGGCCTCGCAGGTCTTCCTGGATGCGCTGCCCGACCTCGATCTCTTTGCACTCCGGGCTATGGCCGCCCAGCCGCTTTATGTGCTGGCAGAGATCAGCGATGACCCTGTCACGGCCTGGCGGTCGGGTGATCGAGCCGTGATCAACCAACTTGCCGAAATCGAGCTGAAACGCAACGGGCTCCGGATGCCCGACACCTTGCGGGCCGTATCGAGCGAGGCCAGTATCGGAGGAGCGGGTGAATGGTCAGCTAGAACCGCCATCAGTCTGAAAAACGATCATGAAGGAGCGTGAGCATGTCCGTGAACCGCCACTTGGTCGGCCTACTGCTCGGCGCCGAGGAGGACTGGCCAAAAGCCTTCGAAGCGATCTCGAGCCGTCTCGGGGTATTCCGCTACGAAGGTGTTGATCACGTTCTCGACACCGAACGGGTGCACATCCACCCGTTCAACCTGCGGGACCCAGCCCGGCACCAGGTGGTCATCGACCGGCTGGCCCATTGGTATTACCACCCGCGGGAATGGCTGAAGAAGGTGGCGCTGATGGACGACGCCTACCTGCTGAACTCGCCGTTTACCTTCCAGTCGATGGAGAAACACTCGGCGTACTGCGCGCTGATCCGACTGGGTATGAACGTGCCGGACACGGTGCTCGTGCCGTACAAGAATCCGATCGACAACGTGCGCTGGGCCTACACGTCCCGCAACTACAACGATCAGTTCGATCTCGCCACAGTCGCCGAGAAGATGGGCTACCCGCTGTTCATGAAGCCCTTCGACGGTGGCGGCTGGCGCGGGGTTTCCAAGGTCAGGGACCAAGCCGAGCTGATGGCGGCGTACGACGACTCCGGCGAGATGCTCATGCATCTGCAGAAATCCATTGAGCCCTTCGATGTCTTCGCGCGGGCGCTGACCATTGGCCCCGAGACGATGGTGATGAACTTCCGGCCGGACGAGCCGATGCACAACCGCTACGCCGTCGATTATGAGTTCCTCTCACCCAAGGTGGGCCAGGAAGCGATCACCATCGCTCAGACGGTCAATGCTTTCTTCCGGTGGGAGTTCAACTCCTGCGAGATGCTGGTGCAAGGCGACACCGTGCTTCCTATCGACTACGCCAATGCCTGTCCTGACGTGGCCGTCACTTCCCTGCACTACTATTTCCCGTGGGCCATGAAGTCCTTGATCAAGTGGACGGCCTTCTGCTCCGCCACGGGGCGCCGCCCGAAGCTTCATGTCGACACCGATCCCTGGTTTGCCGTAGCCGATGACCCGGATCTGGACTACGACGCCAAGCTCGTGCGCTACCAGCAGCTGGCTGATGAGCATTTCCAGAAGGAGCGCTATCTGGAGTTCTGCGACACTGCGTTGGCCGGACTCGACGATCTGGTCCTGGAGTGGGTGTCGTCGCCGGACTTCGACCGGGTGCTGACCGAGACGGTTATCCAGACATACCCGGAGAATGAACGCGATTGGTTCATGGCACACTTCCGCGGCCTCGTTGGCCTATGGGTCACTGACCAGAAGGCACTGTCGGTCTAGGGCTCGACTTGGCGCCAAACTCAGCTGTGTTTGAGGCTCAGCGCGGCGGCGCGCGATGCGCCACCACGAAGATGCGCCGGAAGGGCAAGACGGTGCCGTACGGCCGCATCGGGTAAGCCTGGTCGAGCAACTCCTGGTATTCCGCGACGAACCGTGCACGATGATCATCAGGCAAGGCCTGGAGCACCGGCCTCGCCCCGGTTCCAGAGATCCAGCGGAAGACCGGATTCGGCCCTCTCAGGACATGGAGGTACGTCGTCTCCCAGGCATCCACCGAGCAGTCCAGACCCGCAAGATCATCGAGATATGAGGCTGCATCGGCCGCGGCGGGCCAGGCGACATCTGCCAGCATGGACGCGTAGCGCGGGTCGGCGGACAACTGCCGGAGCAGGCGATGACTCGGTTCGTCGAAATTTCCCGGCACTTGAAAGGCCAGCCATCCATCTCGTCTGAGCGAGGAGATCAGGACCGCCAGCAGGTCGCGGTGCTCCGGCACCCACTGCAATGTGGAATTGCTGATGATCACGTCCGGAGCCGTCTCTGGTCGCCAGTCGCGGAGGTCCTGGACGGCGAACTTCACACGTGGGCCCGCAAACTCGGCGGCTCGCATGATCATTTCTGGAGATGAGTCGAGGCCGAGAATCTGGGCGCCGGGCCAGCGATCAGCCAGCGAGGCAGTGAGCTGCCCGGGTCCACAGCCCAGGTCGATCACCAATTTCGGATCGGCCGCGTTGACTCGGCTCAGCAAATCGACGAACGGCCGGGAGCGTTCATCGGCGAACTCCAAGTATGTGTCGGGGTTCCAGACGGTCACGTGCCCTCCTGGAAAGATGTCAAAGTACGTCTCGATGATCCAGCCGAAGATAGGCTCTGGGAGGGATGGGGGAGAGACAAGACCGATTCGTGAGCACACCTCGGGGAACTGGACGCCCTGATAGGCGTCGGCCAGTCTCGGTGTTGATCACGGTGCGCGGTGCATTGCCCAATCTTCGGCCTGCCGAGAGGCGAGTAGCCGAATCCGTGCTAGCTGACCCGGCCGGCATCTCAGAGAGCTCAATTACAGCGGTGGCTCGACGGTGCCAGACGTCGGAGACCACGGTGCTTCGTTTCTGCCGCGCCATCGGCCTTGCCGGATATCCAGAGCTTCGCATCGCCTTGGCGCGGGCGGCACAGTTCGAGGAAGCTGATCATCGCGCCGGTGCCCCCGCAACTGGCGACATCACAGCGACGGACACGCTCGCTGACGTCGTCGCCAAGATCACCCACGCGGCTGCCCGGGCTGTCACCGACACTGCGACAGCATTGGACTTGGGGGTTTTGCAAGCAGCGGTTGATGTCATCACCATGGCACCACGCATCGATATCTATGGCGTTGGCCCGAGCGCTCTTGTGGGTCAGCACCTGCACCAGAAGCTGCATCGGATCGGCTTGGTCTCGTTTCTCTGGTCGCAGGGGGCGCTCGCGGCAGCCTCGGCCGGCGTTTTGAGTCCGGGTGACGTCGCAATCGGCCTCTCACACACTGGGACCACCATCGACACCATTGATGCACTCCGGATTGCGCAGCACCGCGGTGCTACCACGATCTCCGTGACGAACTACGAGATGTCACCCATTGCTGCGGTAAGCGACTTGCTCCTGACCACCGCTGGACGGGAGACAACTTTCAGCACCGGCGCCATGTCAAGCCGCATCGCGCAGCTCACAGTGGTCGATTGTCTGTTCGCCGGAGTGGCGCAGCGCTCGTACGATCGGGCGATTGAGGCTCTGCAGAGCATCGACGAGGTGGTCCAGACGCGGCACGCCGCCCGGGTGTAAGCCGGCAGTGATCAACTGCTGGTGATCAGTTCCGACGATGGTAGGCCTCACGCCACGTCGGCACGCTGGGTTTCCACGCGAGAGTCATGCCGGCTTCGCTGGGGGTCCGGTTGGCCTTGCGATTGTTGCAGCGGGTGCAGGCGGCCACGGTGTTCTGCCAGCTGTTGGATCCGCCGCGAGACTGGGGCAGCAGATGATCAACGGTGTCTGCGACGCCCTCACAGTAGGCGCAACGGTGATGATCACGACGGAGCACGCCACGCTTGGACCAGACGGGCGTTCGGGCGTACAGGAAAGTTGTCTTGACGTAGCGGATCAGGCGCAAGACCAGAGGCCATGGATATGGGCCAATGCGATGTCCGTCGCGGGCTTCCTCGACGATGGCGACCTCGCGGACCAACATCCGAATCGCGTGCTGGACTGAGACCGTGTGCAGGGCCGTGTTGTCGGTGTTGAGGACAATCACCGCAGACATTGCCGCACCTCCGTTGCTGGCCCACGAGTGCACAAACCCGACGAACGCTGTCATTGGGATTATGGCGGGGGCGGGCAAGGAAGCGGGATAGCGCGCTGCAGCGTGTCAGTCGTCTTGACTATGCTCGAATACGTGTTCGATTATAGAGGAGTGTCACCGCAGGCCACCTCAAGCCGTATCAACGAGCTGCAGCAGCGTGTCCAGCGGATGCAGGGGTCAGCGATTTCGCGGTCCTTGGAGTCGTTACCAGGCCTGTCCGGAGTCATTCAGCTCCGGACAGGTGAGGCGTACGCGGTAGACAGTCCAAGCCTGGCGATGGCCATGGTCGCCGGTGCATCACAGGCTGGAGAGTGGATCGCCGTCGTGGGAGCCCCCGATCTCGGGCTGGAAGCAGCAGCCGGGTTCGGAATCGATCTCGAGCGGACCGTGGTGGTGCCCCATCCCGGCGAGCTTTGGCTGAGCGTGACAGCTGGTCTGCTCGATGTCGCCACCCTCGTGATCGTGAGGCCTCCTATGCCAGTCAGCGCACAACAAGCCGAACGGCTGAAATCGAGGCTCAGAATCAAGGATGCGGCCTTGGTGTGTTGGGGCGAATGGCCAAGGTCCGATGCGACCCTGACCATCACCGAATCCTCCTGGCTCGGACTAGGCCAGGGACATGGCCGACTCACGGCTCGTCGAGTCGTCGTCTCGGTTCGTCAGGGAGGACCGGTACGCCGCATACCCCTCTGGCTGCCGGGAGTTGATCAACAAATCGCTATGCGCGATGACACGGTGGTGCCGCTCGCAGTGGCCAAGGTGGGATGAGCATGACGGTCACGGAGTCGGATATAGCAGGCGGGTTCCAGCGCGATGCGCGAGCGGAGACCAGACACTCTCCGCGAGCGGAGACTAGACAAATCGCCGTCTGGTGCCCGGACTGGCCGGTAGTCGCGGCAGCAACCGAACTTGGCTTGAGTTTGCAGTTACCGCTCGCCGTCTTCGACCACGGTGAGGTGTTCGCCTGCTCAACCATGGCCAGAGTCGAAGGAGTTCGACGTGGCATGCGGCGCCGTGACGCTTCGGCCCGCTGTCCCGAACTGACTGTTTTGGAGCGCAATGAAGCAAGTGAGATCCGAACTTTCGAGAATGTGCTGTCGGCGATAGAGGAGATCTCGGCAGGCGTGTCACCGGTAAGACCCGGCCTCTGCGCACTCCGAGTTCCCAGCCGCTTCTACGGCGGTGAGAAAGAGGCTGCGGCCGTGGTGGCTGAGCATCTAGTCGCTGCCGGGATCTGGGACTTCCGAATGGGGATCGCCGACGGCATTTTCGCTGCCGAGCATGCAGCACGCCGGGCAGCACCTCAGGATTGCTGGATTATCCCTTCGGGTGGCTCGGCAGCATTCCTCGCAGTTTTACCGATCGGTGTCCTAGAGAATTCCGAACTGGTCACGCTGTTGCGCCGCCTGGGCATCCGCAGTATCGGAGACTTTGCTGCACTGGCTGTCCGGGATGTGGTCACCCGCTTCGGCCGAGAAGGTGCCTTACTCCATCGACTAGCTCGCGGACTGGACAACCGGCAG
>Ga0075418_10007969_pt1 | contig 11898 bp, 15 predicted proteins | sample SoiMetdeltSBSDD2_FD_81776 | JGI IMG/M metagenome (GOLD analysis project Ga0075418, IMG submission 81776) | Bulk soil microbial communities from a Populus tree surrounding site in Tennessee, USA - Soil MetaG P. deltoides SBSDD2 | ecosystem: Environmental > Terrestrial > Soil > Tree plantation...
AAGCAGTTCTCCTCGACCGACGAACGCCACTATGGCTATGACAAGAAGCAGGTTGCCGCATTCCTTGATGCCGCCGGCATCAGATTGGCCGCGATGGAGTCGACGGACAAGCCAGGCCGACCACTGGTTAGCGGTGCCATTCTCGCCGGGTGGGCCGAGTGGGCCGACTCAAGGAGATTTTTGACCCGCCGTCTGAGGGTGGGTTATGACAAGCGAGAGGTCGACGCCTTCCGCAGCGTCGTTCGCGACACGTTCCTCGGGGGTCAGGCGACCTCCTCTGACGTGGCCTGCGTCCCCCGGCAAGCAGTTCGCGACCCACCGGCCTGGCTACGACGTGGAGCAGGTTGACGCCTTCCTTGATAAGGCCGAACCGAGGCTGGCTATGATGCGGCGCACCGACAACGGGGCGACATGACCCACGACGCCCATCCGGCTTAGCCCGACTTTCATGCAATCGGGCCGCACACTGTCGCCGGCGATTGGGCGGGTTCAGTTTTGATCCTTTACACGCCTATCAACTGGGACAGCACACCACAGCCCAGGTCGGCCGGTGAGGACTTTCTGCACGATCTGCAAGTCCGGGCCGCACGGCGGGCCGGAGCGCCCGGCGTACGCGACCGAGCACGGCGTACGCGTTGCCGTCCGTCCCCGTCAGCTTGATCCTGATGTCGGGGTACTTGATGTCGTTCATGGTCATGGCCGGTATCTGCGCCGTGCTGCGACTTCGATCACCGCATTGCTGAGGATGCGGCACACGGTCGCTACGGTCTCCGAAAGCTTGCGCGCCGACACTGGGGTCGGCCGCTTCGGCCAAACGATCAAGGTCATCTCGCGGTCGTCTGCACTGATGATGACGCTCAATTGATCCGACTCGGTGACTCGGCCTTGCCCCCCGGACGAGGAGAGGCCCGGCATCCCCCTGGAATGCCGGGCCCGTTCTCCCGAGTCCTAGGTGATCATGAAATCTCGACGCAATACGCGAGTAGCACTGCAGCCGCCACGATGACCGCCCAAGCGGCGAGCGACAGCACGCAGGCGCGAAGCGCGGTCATTTCCACCGCACCACTGCAGCGATGACGCACCCGACCAGGAGGACCACGAAGATCAACCAGCCGAGATCCTCGAGTGACATCGAGACTCGCACGGTCGTGGCACTCATGTCACGTCCACCCATGCCATCGCGACCGCGAGCAAGTGCTGGTAATCACCCGCAGTCGCGTCGTCGCTGAAAGCCTGGATCTCCTCGTCGCTGACGCCGGCATCGCGTAGCGCACGGCGTACGACGCCGAGCACGGCAAACGCGTTGCCGTCGGTGCCGACCAACCGGACGCGGATCTAAGGGTGACGAAGGTGTTTGACGTTGGCGTCGGCGGGGAATACTGAATCCACGGTTGCCTCCTTCACAGGCAGTCGAGGTCCCGGCCACGCGCTAGACCCGCTGGTCGGGACCGCTTTCAGCTTGGCTCTGGACGTGTGAGGTGTCAATACGGGAGGGTGCCGTCGGGCATAGCACGCTGATAGCACGGAGCCCCACCGAACCCTAGGAATCCCTTACAAATAAGGGAAACCGCTGGTGGGCGATACTGGGTTCGAACCAGTGACCTCTTCGGTGTGAACGAAGCGCGCTACCACTGCGCCAATCGCCCGCTCGAGCGACGCCCACCATATCCCACGTGCGGACGTGGAGTCGCACAGTCGATCAGCAAAGGCGCCTAAAGCCACGCTCATAAGCCAGTCGAGCGTCACCCGCTCTGAGGTCTAGGCTTACCCGGGACTTCAACCCGGCGATCAACGCACAGGAAGGAATCGATTGTGTCCAGCATGTCCATCACCATTGCGGCAGGCGGCGTCAGCCAGCAGCGGGTGACGGACGCCACGACTACCGGACTTGATCTTTTCCGTGATGACCCGACGATCGTCGCGGTGCGGGTGAACGACGAGCTCCGCGACCTCAATCGCACGCTCCCCGAAGGCGCGATCGTTGAGCCGGTTTCGATCGACAGCCCGGACGGGCTCAATATCTTGCGTCATTCCACCGCCCATGTGGCTGCTCAGGCCGTCCAGTCGCTGCATGCCGACGCCAAGCTCGGCATCGGCCCGCCGATCACCGACGGTTTCTATTACGACTTCGATGTGGCAATGCCCTTCACTCCAGATGATCTTCGCGAAATCGAAAGGGCGATGACCAAGATCATCAAGGAGCGGCAACGCTTCCGGCGCCGGGTGGTTAGTGACGATCAAGCCCGCGCCGAACTGGCGTCCGAGCCGTACAAGCTTGAGTTGATCACAGATAAGGCTTCGGCTATCGCCGACGAGGAAGCCAGTGCCGAGGTGGGCGCGGGCGAGTTGACGATCTATGACAACCTGCGGCGAGACGATTCAGTGGCCTGGAAGGACTTATGCCGCGGCCCCCATGTGCCGCACACCGGATACATCCGCGCGTTCTCGCTCACCCGCAATTCTGCGGCGTACTGGCGAGGCGACCAGAACAACAGCCAGCTCCAGCGGCTTTACGGCACAGCGTGGCCTAGTCGCGAGGAGCTTAAGGCTTACCAGACCCGGCTGGAAGAGGCCGCGAAACGCGATCACCGCAAGCTCGGGGTCGAGCTTGATCTGTATTCCTTCCCGGACGAGATTGGCTCCGGCCTCGCGGTGTTCCACCCGAAGGGTGGACTGCTCCGCAAGATCATGGAGGACTATTCCCGGCAACGCCACATCGAGGCCGGCTATGAGTTCGTGAACACGCCGCACATCAGCAAGGCCGAGCTGTTCAAGATCTCTGGCCACCTGGGCTTCTACGGCGACTTGATGTACCCCCCGATGCACGTCGATGAGGAGCGGCACGCGGACGGCAGCCTGAAGCGCCAGGGCCAGGACTACTACCTGAAGCCGATGAACTGTCCGATGCACTGCTTGATCTTCCGGTCCAGAGGGCGTTCCTACCGCGAGCTGCCACTGCGGCTCTTCGAGTTCGGCAGCGTGTATCGGTATGAGCTGTCCGGCGTGGTGCACGGCCTCACCCGGGTGCGGGGCATGACCCAGGACGACGCTCATATCTACTGCACGGTCGACCAGATGCAAGACGAGCTGACATCGCTGCTGCGGTTTGTGCTCGACCTGCTCAGCGACTACGGGTTGACCGACTTCTACCTGGAGTTGTCCACCCGGGATCCGGAGAAGTCGATCGGTTCCGAGGAGGACTGGGAGCGGGCGACCGAAGCACTCCGCCGGGCGGCGGAGATCTCAGGTCTGGACTTGGTGCTGGATCCGGGCGGAGCGGCCTTCTACGCGCCGAAGATCTCGGTTCAGGCCCGCGACGCCATCGGTCGTAACTGGCAGATGTCCACGATCCAGGTTGATTTGATGTTGCCGGACCGATTCGACCTGGAGATCACCGCGCCCGATGGCAGTCGACAGCGGCCGGTCATGATCCACCGCGCCCTCTTCGGCTCGGTGGAGCGGTTTATCGCCGTACTGGTCGAGCACTATGCAGGGGCATTTCCACCCTGGTTGGCACCCGTACAAGTGATCTGTATCCCGGTGGCGGGGGAGTTCAACGGTTACCTGTGCAGCGTTGCGGATCGCCTCCGATCGGCGGGAGTACGGGTAGAGGTCGACACCTCGGACGACCGGATGCAGAAGAAGATCCGCAACGCTGAACGAGTCAAGGTGCCGTACGTCCTCATTGCCGGGGGTGAAGACGTCGCGGCCAATGCCGTCTCGTTCCGCTACCGCGACCGGAGGCAGAAGAACGGTGTTCCCATCGATGCGGCAATCGGTGAGATCGCCGGCGACATCGCAGCGCGCCGCCAGGTCTGATGACTGAGGATTCCGGCGCTCATGAGGATCCAGGCCCCCATCCCGGCACTCCTGACGGATTCGAGCGGCTGTGGACCCCGCATCGGATGGTCTATATCAAGGGCGAGAACAAACCGGCTAGCGCGGACGCGCAGGAGTGCCCGTTCTGCGCTGTGCAGTCCAGCGAGGACCGAGCCGGACTGATCGTGCACCGCGGCGACCTGGCTTTTGCGGTGCTCAACCTCTATCCCTACTCGCCCGGCCACCTGCTGATCTGTCCCTACCGGCATGTCGCCGACCTCACCGAGCTTGACCACAACGAACTGCTGGCGCTCGGAGCACTGACCCAGGACGCCATGCGTGTGCTGCGCGCAGCAAGCGCGCCGCACGGTTTCAACCTCGGCATCAACCAGGGCGCGGTAGCGGGGGCCGGAATCGCGGCCCATCTGCACCAGCACGTGGTCCCCCGCTGGTCGGGTGACGCCAACTTCCTTCCCGTTGTCGGGCAGACCAAGGCACTGCCGCAACTACTTGATCAGACCTGGGAGATCGTGCGCGGCTGCTGGGACTCCTACGTTGCCTCAGGTAAGTGCTGATGCTGGAGCGGTTCCGCGGCCTCTCCGCAACTGTGCTCGGCCCGATCGCCCGGCTGCTGATCCGGCTCGGCGTATCGCCCGATGTCGTCACGATCATCGGCACCCTCGGGGTAGCGCTCGGCGCGCTGATCTGTTTTCCACAGGGCTGGCTGTGGCAGGGGGTCCTGATCGTCACGATCTTCGTGATCTCCGACATGATCGACGGCTTGATGGCCAAGATCACGGGCAAGACCAGCAATTGGGGAGCCTTTCTGGACTCTACGTCCGATCGGCTAGGTGACGCTGCCGTCTTCGGCGGCATCCTGCTCTACTTCGTTTACCGGCAAGACTCGACGTTGTGGGCGGGCATTGCCTTGGCCGGGTTGGTCTTCGGCCAATGGACCTCTTACGTGAAAGCCCGGGCCGAAAGTCTTGGATTCGTCTGCACGGGCGGGCTGGCGGCGCGCGCCGACCGGCTGGTGATCATCCTCGCCGGAGCACTGCTTGCCGGGCTCGGAGTCCCGTACGTGTTGAACATCGCCGTAGCAGCTCTCGCTGTGACAAGCATGATCACCGTGATGCAGCGCATCGCCCAGGTCCGCAAGCAGGCCAAGGCTGCGGATGCCCGGTCGGCCCCCTGAGGTGGCATTAGTCCCACCGCAACCACCGGCCCGGCGCGAGCAGTTGCGAGACCGGCTATTGCGAGGGGTCTACCGCGTGGGCTGGCGGGTCGCTCCGCGGCTGCCCAACTGGCTTGTCTTATTGATCATCTCGGCTGGTAGCTGGGTGGCTTTGCTGCGTAATGGGGTCCATGTCCGTACGCTGCGTCAGAACTTGGCTCATACGACCGGTGCGCCGGTCGGCGATGACCTGCTGCGGGCTGGTTTGAAGTCCTACCTCCGCACGTTCTATGAGGTACTGGCTTTGCCCGGCTGGTCCGCAGCCGAGATTCGACGTCGCGTCTCCGCCGTCAATGAGCCGCTGGTGCGGGCGGCGTACGCGGGGTCGGGTGCCGTCGTTGCCCTGCCGCACAGCGGTAACTGGGACCTGGCGGGCGCTTGGGCCTGCGTGACCGGAATGCCGGTGACAACCGTCGTCGAACAACTGCCGCCCGCTGAGTTCGCCGCCTTCCTCCGCTTTCGGGAAGGTCTCGGGATGCAGGTGCTCTCTCATCGCGACCCCGATGTCCTTGCCGCTCTCATCGATGCCGTCCATCGCCGGCGCGTCGTCTGCCTCTTGGCGGATCGGGATCTCTCAGGAACCGGCGTTCCGGTGTCCTGGCAAGGGCAGCGGGTCACGATCCCGGCCGGTCCAGCAATCCTGGCTCGGCGTACCGGAGCAGCTTTGCTGCCAGCGGTTTGCCACTACACCAAACGTGGTATGGCGATCGTGCTCGGAAAGGAGATCCTCTCGCGTCCGGGCCGTGACGGCCTGGTGGCCATGATGCAGGACGTCGCCGACTTCTTTGCCGAGACCATCGCCAGACAACCGGAGGACTGGCACATGATGCAGCCATTCTTCGTTGATCGAGAAGCAGCAACTAAGGAGGATCGGTGACTGAGCAACGCCGTTCTCTGCGGGTAGGAATCGTTTGCCCGTACTCCTTCGATGTTCCAGGCGGTGTGCAAAACCACGTGCTCGGTCTGGCGCGCTATCTACACCAGGCCGGGCATCAGCCCTCGGTGCTTGCTCCTGGCGAACTCGACCCGGCAGGCGCGACGCTCAATGTCGAAGACTTTTCCAGCGCGGGGGCCGCCATGCCGGTCCGCTACAACGGGTCCGTGGCTCGGGTGAACTTCGGACCTCTCAGCGCCGCCCGGGTAGGGCGCTGGCTACGCAAAGGCCAGTTCGATCTGCTGCATATCCACGAACCGATCACTCCGAGCATCTCGTTGCTGGCCTTGTGGGCCGCAGAACAGCCCGTCGTGACCACCTTTCACACCGCGACTCCACGGTCGCGATCGATGCAGTTGGCAGGCGGAGTATTGAGCGCAGCAATTGAGAAGATCGATGCCGGCATCGCGGTGTCTGAGTCCGCCCGCAACGTCGTGGTCCAGCATCTTGGGCGAGACGCCGTGGTGATTCCCAATGGGATTCAGTTCGATGCATTCGCCGGTCATGCGGCGGCCGCCACGCCTGAGCGGTCAAGTCATCCAAAGTTGATCTTTCTGGGCCGGCTCGACGAACCGCGAAAAGGCCTCGATGTGCTGCTGGCCGCTGGTCCGCTGATTATGGAGTCTCATCCCCATCTGGAGGTGATCGTCGCGGGCCAGGGGCACCGGCCAGTGCCACCGTGGTGCCGCAGTCTGGGCATGATCAGTGAGGAGCAGAAAATCGCGCTGCTCGGTGCCTCAGATGTTTTCGTGGCTCCACACCTGGAGCGGGAGAGCTTCGGCATTGTGCTGCTCGAGGCAATGTCGAGTGGCGTTCCGATCGTGGCCTCAGAACTGCCCTCGTTCCTGGACCTGCTCGGCCCAGCGCAGGCGGAGGGACGGCTCGGCGAGCTCTTTGTGGCCGGCGACCACCGAGACCTCGCTCGTGCGGTGCGCCAGGTCCTTGAGCAGCCGAATCCGCTCCGCACGGCAAGGGCCCAACAGGCCGCCCGAGGCTACGACTGGTCGAGTGTCGGCACGGCAGTGCTTGCCGTCTACCGCGCGGCGCTATCTGCAGCGCCTCGCAACTTCGCGGCGAAGGGTGCTGGGTGAACACCCCGGAGATCATGAGCCTGGTGATCATTGTCGTGTTGATCCTGGGCTGGCGGATCACCTGGCTGGCAACACGAGTAGACCGCGCGAACGCCCGGGCGGAACGGACCTGGGCAGCGCTCGATGCCGCCCTGGTGCGGCGCGCACAGCGCGCCCTTGAACTCGTGCTGCTACCGGGCATCGACCCGGCCACGGCGTTGCTCGTGTCGGATGCGGCGGCCGCTGCCTTGGAACCAAACCTGTCTCGTCGGGATCGGGAACAGGCCGAGAGTGACCTAAGCCACGTGCTCGATGCGGTGGTCCCAACGCTTTCAGCCAGCACGAACAAGCTTGACCCCGAGCGGGCCCGAGCCAGCATCTGTCGGCGCTTGCACAATGATGCGGTCGCCACCGCGCTGTCGCTGCGCCGCCGCCATACCGTACGAATTCTCCGCTTGGCGGGCCGTGCAGCCGCGCCGCGTACGTTCGAAATGGCCGATGGCCCAGAACTAGGCTGGCTCCGTGAAAGGTAGCGATCGGCCGATCTCGGGCACCGGCGTTTCGCATCAGCCTGAAGCACCACCAGCGACCACCAGCGCCGAACTGCCAACAGCCCCGGCCATGGCGACGCAGGGTGTTCCGCTGTACGACACGGATCGGATCTGGACCCTACCCAATGTGCTGAGCTTTCTACGGCTGGCCGGTGCTCCCGTAGTGCTATGGCTGATCGTTGGCCCGCAGGCGGATGGGCTAGCTGTTCTCGTCCTCGCGCTCGGTGGGTTTACCGATTGGCTGGACGGTTATTTGGCGCGGGCCTGGCACCAAACTTCACGCCTGGGCCAGATGCTGGACCCAATCGCCGATCGCCTCTACATCGTTGCGGTCTTGATCGGACTCGCGTTGCGTGACATCGTCCCTTGGTGGCTTGTCGCGATCGTCATAGCGCGCGATGTGATGATCGCGTCGCTGATACCGGTGCTGAAGACGAGGGGGTTCTCGTCACTGCCCGTGCACTTTCTGGGAAAGGCAGCGACGTTATGCCTGCTCTACGCGTTCCCGTTGGTGTTGCTCGGCTCCGGCGAGGAGGGCTGGCTGCAGCTGGCTTGGGTGGTTGGATGGGCGTTCGCGATCTGGGGGACAGCTTTGTACTGGTACGCCGGAGGTCTCTACGTGGCCCAGACCGTCAAACTGGTACGCACCACGCCGCCAATCAACCACCATCAGCGCGGCAGCTTAAGCAGCTAGAGGCCCGGGACCGCCTCACAACCGGATGACAGTCACGTCTATGCGGCGCCGGACCCGTCGTAGCCAGCCCACGAGCTCGACGATCTCCAATGGTCCTGTCGACAAGCTCGAGGAGTCCGATGGTATCGAAAAGCTCGAGGAGTCTCCGCCGCCGACGCCGTCTACTGCCCACGCGCCGGACGCGAGTATGGATCTGCTCAACCAGATCATTCGAGAGCCGGTCGATCCCGATTACGCGCTCGCGGCTGCGCGGGGACGGGACCCGTCTCAGGGACGGTGGATGCTCGGGGTGCTCGCCTTGATCATTGGGGCGCTGTTCGCCGTGGCAGCCCTGCAGACCACCCGTGCAGCGCCTGCACTGAAGTCGGAGCGGGCCGAGTTGATCACTCGTGTGCAGGCCGCTGAGCGTGAGCAGGATGAGCTCCGAAGCAGGGTCACGTCGCTGACTGAAGAGATCGCGACCCTCCGTGCGGCAGCTTTGGGCGACGACGCCGCCCGCGCTGTCGAGTCCCAGATCAACACACTCGATCCAGTGGTCGGCAATGTCGCGGTCACCGGGCCCGGCGTACTCATCGTGGTGGACGACTCTCCGTCGGCAACGGCCGACGCCCGGGATCGGGTCCTCGACATCGATCTCCAAGTGCTGGCGAATGGACTCTGGGAGGCGGGCGCCGAGGCGGTTGCGATCAACGGGCACCGGCTATCGAGTCTCACGGCCATCCGCAGTGCCGGTGACGCGATAACGGTCGACTATCGCTCGCTCACCCGCCCATACCGGGTCGAGGCAATCGGAGATGTCCGTACGCTTCAGGCTCGCTTTGTTGAGTCTTCGGCTGGGGCGTGGTGGAATGACCTGGCCCAGAACCGGCAAATGAGATACGAGATCAGTAACGTGAAGCAGCTCGATCTGGCAGCCGATCCAGGCATTGTGCTCCGTCATGCGGGGAGGGCGGCGTCGTGATCCCGCTGATCGGTTTGCTCGCCGGGATCGTGCTCGGCATTGTCCTCGAGCCGACGATTCCCCAAGCTCTCCAGCCGTACCTACCGATCGCCATCGTTGCTGCAATGGACGCTTTGTTCGGCGCGTTCCGGGCATACCTCGAGGGCACCTTCACCGACCGAGTTTTCGCCGTGTCTTTCATCTCCAACGTCTTGATCGCCGCTGCGATCGTCTATGTCGGTGACCAGATTGGCGTCGGCTCGCAACTCGCGACCGGGGTCGTCGTGGTCCTCGGAATCCGAATTTTCACTAATGCCGCAGCGATCAGGCGGGCGCTCTTCCATGCCTGAACGCCCACCCCTCGACTCCACTACCCATGAGCCGTTGGCGCGGCATCGCCGACGCCACGTCCGATCGCGTAACGCGGTGTCACGGCGCGTTGGCTCACTGCGGCGCAGCCAGCGACGGTTGGCCGGCGAAGAGCATCCCTCAACTCCATCCACAGACCATCCATCCGACCAGCCGGTCGCTCAGCGGCCGGACCGCACCGAAGACGCTCATGAAGTCGCGCGCAGCACCCGGGACCGGCTCCGCGCATCACTGCGCCATCCGGGTCGTGCCCAGATCTTGGCGGCCATCATCTTGTTCGTCGTTGGTGCAGCGGGTGTGATGCAGATCCGCATCAACGCTGCGGACGACACCTACGCCTCGGCGCGTCGTGAAGACCTGATTCAGCTGCTCGATGGGCTGAGCGCGGAGTCCAGACGGCTCGAGGGCGAGATCGCGCAACTCGAGCAGACCAGAAGCAATCTCCAATCAGGTGCCGACACCCAGCGAGTAGCCCGCGATGAGGCCGAGAAGCACCTTTCCGAGCTGTCGATTCTCGCAGGCACCGCTCCCGCCGAGGGACCCGGAATCCGGATGCGTATCGCCGATCCGAAGGCCGCGGTGGATGCTGGAGTTCTGCTCGACGCCGTCGAGGAGATGCGCGACGCCGGAGCCGAGGTGATGGAGGTGAACAATACGATCCGCATCGTCGGATCGACCTGGTTCGGCTCCGATGACCGGGGGCTCGTCATAGACGGCAAGCCGGTCAACCGCCCGATCACGCTTGAGGTCATCGGAGAGCCCCACGGCCTGGAGGAGGCTGCACGATTCCGGGGTGGCATCGTCTCCGAGATCACCGGGCCGAAGATTGGTGGGCAGGTCCAAATTGAGGAAGAGAGCCGGGTCGTGATCGAATCTTTGCATGCGGCAAGTGAAAATCAGTACGCTCGCCCAGCATCCGCGCCGCCAACGCCTCGCTGACGTGATTTTGAGGAGCCTGATGTCGGACTATCCCGAAGACTTGAAATACTCGACCGAACATGAATGGGTCCGCAGTGGTAACGGCAACAGCGTGCGGGTAGGCATCACCGAGTACGCGGCCGACCAGCTGGGGGACATCGTGTTCGTCACCCTGCCCGAGGTAGGGGACACCGTGGAGGCCGGCGACGCGTGTGGCGAGCTGGAGTCCACTAAGAGTGTCTCCGACATCTTCTGTCCGGTTGCTGGGCAGATTACGGCGATCAACGCTTTGCTGGACCGCCACCCGGAGACCATCAACGCTGATCCGTACGGGGACGGCTGGCTATTTGAGCTCGAACTGGACGAGTCCGCGGACCTCGATGATCTGCTGGATGCCGATTCCTATGCTGAACAGGCGGCAAGCTGACCGGACTTCACATGGCGGCTTGAGTTTGGACCTAAACTCTCCAGCACGTGTCGAGCCTTTCGGGGCCAGTAAACGAAAGCCGGAGCAATGCCGTTCTGTACCAACTGTGGACATGAGAACCCAGAGGGGAGTAACTTCTGCGGCCAATGTGGCTCGGCGCTGATCCCTGGTGCTGCCAGGGCCGCGACCCCCGAGAAGGTGCCGACCGGCGACACGACCAAGGCGATACCCGCGATGGTTGAGGAGCGTGACACAGACTCGCTGACGGCTGAGGACGAGGCCGCCGTCAATGCGTTGCCCTTTGGTTCGGCGCTGCTGATCGTCCAGCGCGGTGCGAACGCCGGCAGTCGATTTCTGCTGGACACCGATCTGGTCACCGTCGGACGGCATCAGGATTCGGACATTTTTCTCGACGACATCTCCGTATCCCGCCGTCATGCCACCTTCACCCGAGCGTCGGAGGGAACTGTGGTCAGGGATGTTGGCAGTCTCAACGGCACCTACGTCAACCGAGACCTTGTTGACGAATGCCTACTGCGCAACGGCGACGAGGTGCAGATAGGCAAATTCCGCTTGGTCTACTTCGGGAGCAATCGGGCCGCGGACTAGGCGCTCATCATGCCGAACCCTGCCGAGTCTCTGGCCGCCACGGCCGGTGAACCTCGCGTCCGAGGCGCCGATGATGCGGGCATGGCCGGGCCTCAGACCCGCCTCCGGCCCGCTACACGCAGCATCGGCCAGGTCATGGCCGTGCTGCGCACCGAATTCCCGGAGATCTCGATTTCCAAGATCAGGTTTCTCGAAGCAGAGGGATTGATCACTCCGCAGCGCGCGGCGTCGGGATATCGCCGATACACCGAAGGCGATGTGGAGCGGTTGCGCTATGTGCTGGCCGTACAGCGGGAGCACTACCTTCCCCTGAAGGTGATCCGTGAGCATCTC
>Ga0075418_10007970_pt1 | contig 11897 bp, 6 predicted proteins | sample SoiMetdeltSBSDD2_FD_81776 | JGI IMG/M metagenome (GOLD analysis project Ga0075418, IMG submission 81776) | Bulk soil microbial communities from a Populus tree surrounding site in Tennessee, USA - Soil MetaG P. deltoides SBSDD2 | ecosystem: Environmental > Terrestrial > Soil > Tree plantation...
CAGAGAAGAAAGCGATAGGTAGACAGGTATACAGAGAGACTCGTAAATAAGAACTTCTTTTCCTGTGTACGTGTTTCCATGTTTACCTGTCTACTAGTTTGCCTGTTTATTTCAACACAACATCGGTCCAGGCTTGAATCCACTCATCGCGTTTGGCAGCGATCACAGCTGGAGCGAGAGTGGCTGGTTGGGGAGGAATCTGTGCATATTTGGTGAAGGTTTCCGGAAGAGCTGCATCCGAGTTTACAGGATACACATACATCTGCAAAGGAACGTCTTCCTGAAACTGCCGGCTCAACATAAAATCCACAAATTTCTCGGCCAGCGCGCGGTGTCGAGTCCCTTTGAGGAGGCCAACAAATTCAATTTGGCGGAAGCAGGTATCGGGACCAAGGATGGAAGCGGTCGGCGCGTCATCGATGGGCGTTTCCGCAAAAATTACTTCCACAGCGGGAGATGTCCCGTATGAGACCACCATGGGTTGCGGTCCCTTGCCTGAGGAAGCGCTAAAGTTAGTGTAATAGGCGGTTTCCCAGCCATCAACGACAACCACGCCGTTCTCTTTGAGTGCAAGCCAATAATCCGTGAAGGAGTCGCCATAATGTGCTACAGTCGCAAGCAGGAAGGCCAATCCAGTTGACGATGTGACAGGGTTTTCCACGACCAGCAAGTTTTTATATTCGGGTTTTGTGAGATCTTCAAGTGATTGCGGAATGGGTAAACTGTTCTGCTCGAAATAGGCCTTATCGTAGTTGATGCAAACATCACCATAATCGACGGGGAGAGCACGATTGGATGAGTCTAGTTTGAAGTCATCTGAAACATTTTCCAATGCAGGTGAATTATAGGCTTCGTAAATATCGGCCTCCAGAGCCCGCGAAAGAAAGGTGTTATCCACCCCAAAAAGCAGGTCTGCCAGCGGCGCGCCTTTGCGAAGAATGGCTTTGTTGAGCATCGCGCCCGCGTCTCCGCTGGGAAGAAAGACAACCTTGGTGTTGTTAGCCTCCTCGAAAGCTTTGACGACCGTTTCGCTGACCGCAAACGAGTCGTGAGTCATGATCGTGAGGGTGGCAGGCTCCTGTGGCCCGCACGAAGCAAGCAGAAGGAGCAAGGAAGAAAGAAGTAAAAGTATATGTTTCATAGTATGCCTTTCGAGCATGGCTGAAAATGAAATATCAACGGCGATGGACAATGAGCAGCAAGCCGGATTCGATTTTGATCGAGGCTGACTCGGAAATCATCTCATTGCTGACACCGCGCGTTTTATCGGGATACAACGATTCGTTCGTAAGCGGCCACTCCAATCCCTGTGTTTGGATGCCATGGACCGGACGGCCCCAGGGTATCAGCGAGACCAGATCTCCGCGTCCTCCATGGACTTGGACTTGATCCCGGCAAAAGAATATTTCCTCCACACCATCATCGAGACGAATATCCAAGCTGGCAAGTTGAGGATTTGTCAAAAGAGCCATATTGGCGAGCGTTTGATCAAATCGACCACCAAGCGCAGCGACAATCAGGATTTGTGATGGATTCATTTCCAGCGAGCGGGTGAGGGCAAGCTCAAGGTCAGTTTCGTTTTTATCGCCAGGAAACAACTCTATTTCTACTCCAGCCTTTTGCAGTTTTTGAAGATCATTTTTATCGGCTGAATCCAAATCACCCACGATAAGATTCGGCGTGAGACCCAGAGCCAACGCATGGTGTGTACCACCGTCGGCGCAGAGAATGAAGTCATTGCGGCGCAGGAGGGCACGGGCTTTATCGAGGTCAGGGAGGCCGCCATTAGCGAAGATAACGATGCGATTCAAAACAAAACCATCCTCGCGGCGAAGGATGGTTGACAAATACTCGATATTCCCTCCGCCAGCATGATCTGGATCAGGTAATTCGGGTCGAGCGTGTAACGCTCCTCTCAGCCTGTTGCTGCACAGGCACCCCGTTCAATTGTTATTTTATTTATAAGACTTGTCAGTTATTTTGTCAACACCAAATTATCGGACTCTGCGTCTCCACTCTTCCTTCATTTGCAGTTCGCTTGGGCTAACGCCTGAATCAAGCGCCAAGAAATCCGTCAGCAAACGGTTAAATCGGATCGTCTCATCGATCATGGGGAAATGACCGGAGCTATCTAAAAATACAGGGTGTGTCATGGAGGACAGCGAGAAAGATTCATCCGGCGCGAGTATTGCCTGATCTCGTTCGCCGTATACCAGCAGGCACGGAATGTTCAGGTTACGAAAACTGCCGTATAAATTATCGGCCTGTAAACCAACCATCGAAGCTGTGATGGCCTGCCCATCCGCTTTGGATGCGTCGGATAACGCAGTGGTCGATTCCGGGGTACGACTGGACAACCAGTCGGCGAGCTCCTGAGGCGAAGCAGTCCGCACGCGCGAATTGACCGCGTCGATGTGAAGAGGACAGCCGATGGCCATTACCCGATCCACACTTTGGGGGAATCGATTCGCAAACTTCATCCCCACCAGCGCGCCCAATCCATGGCCCACCAGTGCAATCTTGCCGATACCCATCTCGTTAAGAAAACGATCCAAAAGAGTGGACTGCTGTTCCAGTGAATAATTCAATACGCTGTGGGCCGTATCTCCAAAGCCCCATAGATCGAGTGCATAGGCGCGGTAGGAGGTCGAAGTGACCTGCATGGAGGCGATCCAATATTTCCATGAGCCAACCCAGCCATGCAGAAAGATCACTGGGCGGCCGCGGCCTAGTACTTCGTAGTGCACAATGGAACCGTCAAGAAGAATAGCGCTCAATCGTTACTTTCCAAATTTCGTAAGGATGGTTTTGATTTTCGCAGTTAGTTGGTCAGGAGCAAATGGCTTGAGGAGATATTCCTCCGCGCCAACCTCCAGGCCTTGTTGAATTTCCGTCTCCTGTCCTTTGGCAGAGAGGAAAACGATGGGAATATCCTTCAGCTCAGGGTCAGCCTTCATGGCTTTGCAGGCTTCGTAGCCGGTCATGCGGGGCATGCGTACGTCCATAAGGATGAGGTCGGGGTTGATTTTCGGTGCCATCTCAACAGCCTCCTCTCCGTTGCTCGCCGCAAATACTTCATGCCCAGCAAAACGCAGTGTAAAGGCCACCAGATCCCGGATATCACGCTCATCTTCTGCAATCAAAATCTTAGCCATTCATGCCTCATTGTTTTTCGTGCACGGGCAGAGTGAAGGAGAACCGGCTCCCTTCGCCGGGAATGCCGCTGCTTTTCATCCAGATACGTCCATTGTGCATCTCAACCAATTGTTTGACGATGGAAAGCCCCAGACCGGTTCCAGGTGTTGACAACACCAAGGGATGCTCTCCGCGATAAAAACGCTGAAAGACGCGGTCTTGATCCTCAAGCGAAATGCCAACCCCATTGTCTTCCACATCTACCTGCACTTCACCTCCACCGTTTGAGGGTTGAATCTGAACCTTGATAGTTCCATTTTCCGAAGTGTAATGATAGGCGTTGAAAATCACGTTTGCCAAAATCTGGCGCACACGCTCCATATCACCATGGACCAACGGCAGTTTCTTTGGTGCATCCAGAGAAAGTGCCATGGGTTTGTTTTCTTCTTGGGACCGACGCAGGACATCCTCAATTACATCTTCAGCCAGTTCACGCAGGTCAAGAGGTTGCGTTGACAGGGTCACCCGGCCAGCCTCGATCCGGGAAATATCCAGCAAATCATTGACCAGGATGTTGAGACGTTCTGTATTGGTCTTGATGATCTTCAGAAAATGCGTTTGATTCTCATTCAAGGCGCCAGCCGCGCCCATCAACAACACATCGGTATAGCCACGAATGGAAGTCATCGGTGTACGAAGTTCGTGGCTGACCGTCGCGACGAACTCGGATTTCAACCTATCCACTTCCACTTCATGGGTGATATCGCGGAAGATGGAAACCGTACCCAGAAAATCGTTCTGCAAAATAACCGGCGCAAGGTGGACGAGCACGATCCGTCCGTTTTGCAGGTCCAGCTGCTCGGCGAAGGTCTCACCGTCATAGGAGGAGGGGTCATCAGACCAGGTGTGGATGGTTTGCATCCATGAACCGGCCGCCTTGCCAAAAAGACCACCAAATACATCCAGCGGTTGACCTACAACGCGGCCAGTTTCAAGATCGAGGATTTGTTCCGCTGAACTATTGAGGAATGAAATGCGATTACTGATTCCGGTCACGAGAACACCGTCAGCTACCGCTTCAAGAATAGCCTGTGAACGGCTGGCATCCTCCTGCTCACGGCGAAGCATACCACCCAAGCGCTCGGCCTGATCACGTATGAGCTCATACAGGTGAGCGTTGTTGATGGCCACCGCCACCTGACCAGCAATGGCCTTGACGACATTTAAAATTTCAGCGCTGAAATAGGCGGGCTTGCGATGGAAAACCATCAGCACGCCAATCACATCCTCCGCCACCAGCAGTGGAGTCACAATTGCGCTACGGTGATCGCGCGAGGCAGCTGTATTTTTTACCCAGCGTGGGTCTTCGAGTAGATCCGAGATCAGTGCAGATTCGCGGTTCTCGACTACCCAGCCAGCTAAGCCCTCACCAATCTTCAACTTGAATCCGCGTCCTTCACCGCCAATTCGTTCTGAGAGATAGCCATAACCAGCCCGGTAATGCAATAAGTTGTCTTCCACGCTCCGCAGCATGATGGTACCCTGCTCCGCGCCAATAGCGTCGTTCAGCAATGCAAGTGTACGATTTAAGGCGCGATCCAGATCGAGACTGGAAGATACTTCCGTCAGGATGCGCAGGAGTGTTTCTGTGTTCTGCTGTTCGCGTTGCAGCTGGGCGGTGCGCTCTACGACGCGTTGCTCAAGTTCTTGAGCCAGTCTCTGGGTCTCGTTGAAGAGACGTCCATTTTGGATGGCCACAGCCGCTTGATTTGCCAAGGTATTCAGAATTTGTTGGTCATCCTCTGTGTAAACGTTTGGCTCATAGCTCTGTGCTGAAAGCATACCGACGGTTTTGCCACCCAACACCATGGGCACAGCCAGGATAGATGGCGGTGTACTAGGTTTTCCGAATGCCACACCACCCACCCTATCGACCACATCCGTGCCATGGAGCAGCAAGGGTTGCCCGGTGGAGATGACGCGTCCGCTTAAGCCCTGATCTCGTGGGATGCGGGTGACCGGAGAGCGCTTGTCATCATCTACCAGATATACGCCTTCGATTTCATTAGTGGTTTCATCCAGCAGGCTGATGACAAAGGATCCGGCAGACATAAGCTGTTTTGCAGCATTATGCACAGCAACGTAGATTTGCTCAGGGTCCAAATTGGCGCCAACTTGATAACTGGCTTGATTAAGGGCACGGAAGCGGCCAGCCGTTTGCGAGGCAGATTGAAACAGCCGTGCACTTTCCAAAGCAATCGAGGCCTGATTGGTCAACGTACGCGCTAACTCAATCTCAGCCAGGCTAAAACGGATGGCCGAGGTTTGGTGGATGAATATCAACGCACGCAAATGTTGTCCGCTCGCCACAGGCAAAACTAGCAGCGACTGGGTTGCTTCCCCAAGAAAACTCCTGAGGGGGGTAAGATCGGACTCAGAGTTCACGGAGTCCGTAACGAATACGCCCAGCGATTCCTGCAAACGATGGAAAAGCGGCGCGTCGGGCAGTGTAGCGGGCAGCTTGGTCTTGCTCTTAGGCGTTGCATGCTTCCAAACAGGCAGGCCGCGCTCAAACACAACAACTGAGATGCGCGAAGCATTTAATGCATCCTGTAATTCCTGTGCCGTGAGTTCAAAGATCTTATCCTCTTCCAACAAACCACCCAATGTGGACGAAAAACGGTTGAGCAATGCCAGACGTTGCGAACGTTCGTCCAACTCACTGGCACGATTACGGCTGTCTTCAAAAAGCCTGGCATTCTCCAGAGCCACCGCAGCCTGGCTGGCGAAGGTCGTACCCACCTGCACATGCTCGCGTGTGTAGAAATAGGCCTGCCATTTTTCAAGCGCCAGCACGCCAATCACCTGATTCTTGGAAACCAGTGGCAGGCCCAGCCAGGATAAACGCGGCGCTTCAAACGAAGGAAAGCGCGGATCCTGCCGTACATCACCCACCAGCACACCCTGTCCCGTGCGAATCATTTCCCTGAAAAGTGCACTGCCTTCGGCAGCCACCGCCAAACCAAGGCGGCGTTCCGTATCGGGAAAACCACGGGCCGCGGCAACATTGAGCCGGTCCTTTTCACGCAACCAGAGTGTGGCTGTATCGTAGGGAATCACGGGTTCGAGCTGATCCAGCAGCGATGTAACCAATTCACTGCTCTGCAAACTGGAGGTAAGCTTGCTGGAAGCAGCCGTCAGGGCTTCAAGCTGCGTGGCACGCTCCTGCGTGGCCTGCACCAGACGAACATTTTGGAGAGACAGCCCAACCTGCTGCGAAAGGGAAAGCAACAGCGTTTCATCTTCTTCCTTGAACGCCGCAGGTGTATTGAAATTATCCAATACCAGCACGCCGATACTTTGATCGCCAGATTGAATAGGAATGAGCAAACTGGAGACAGGTAAACGCCCGCCAGTTGCCTGACGATAATGTAATAGACCTTCGGCAGAAAAGATGTAGTCGCGCGTAAACTGAATCTCATCCACACGCATGGAACGCTTTGTTTCAAAGACCTGACCCGGCAACGACTCACCGGAATGATAGACAATTCGCTTCATCGAGTCATTTTCCGCATACCCGGAGACCGCCTGCGGAATCAGCTGACTCGCATGCTCATCCCAGATGAGCACCACACCTGCATGAGCAACGGTTAAAGCGCGGCGCGCGCTATCGAGCAGGGAACGTACAATCCGCTCCGCATCCAGACCACGTAACTGGCGACTGAAATCAAGCAGCAGATTTACTTCTTGCAGGCGTCGACGCGTCTCATTGAGCAGTGAGATATTCTGCAAGATAACGGAGGTTTGCCGAGCGATCTGGTGATATACCTGCAAATCCTCTGGAGTAAAGGCCGGTAACGGTTCCGGGCTGAGAGCCATCATTGCCGCAACCGTTTTCTTGTCGATCTTGATGGGCAGGCACACCAGCGATTTGGCGCGCAGAGCCGTGAGCAGTGGGGTCTCGCGCCAGTCCAAATCTTCATCCAGGTTTGCAATCAGGATGGCTTCGCCGCTCTGCAAACACGCCCGGAGCGGATTCCGTTGCCCAAACAGGGCCTCCGGGTTGGTCGCCCGCGGGATGCTGCCCATCATATGGAGCAGCCGTGGGCCGTCCGCAGCAGTTTCGGCGATAATCGCCACGGACATGCCCAGCTGTGTGAGTGTCTCACGTCCCAGGGCCTGCAACGCCGTGGATGAATCCAACTGGCGGCTCACCGATTCAGTAATAGCCAGGCCTGCACGCACTCGCTGAGCACGCTGATCCAAGTTTTGGATGGCAATAGTCTGGTCGAGGTCCTTGCGAAGCAAAATTGGAAGATCATTTTGCGTGACGGTCAGCAACCGCTGCTGTCTCTCCAACCCGGAAGACAGTGCATCCACCTGCGTTCGCAACGCCGTATAACGAATATGACTATGCAGTATGAGGGCAGCTTGGGCAGAATATATCTCAAGCGTCTCGATTGTCGCCCGATCCGGACGCAACCCATCACGTGGGGAGTCCAGGCTGATCAACCCAACCGGCTTTCCCTGGCTATCTTCCAGGGGAATCAAGAGGAAATCATCGGGGTCCCAGGCATTTGGAGATTTTTGCGATTTATCCACCGCTTCGAGCGTGACCGTGTGAACGTCTGATGGGATGATCGGTGATTGATCTACCGGAATAAAGTACGACCGGCTTATTCGAAACTGCGGTTTGAGCAATTGCTGGAGGCTGGAATACGGCTGTTTGCGCGCCATTAACTCTGCCAAGGTTTCCTGCGAGAATCCAACGCCGACGACACGTCGTAACAAGCTGGTATCTGGCTCGACCATGCTGATCAGCACGGCCCCGAATGGAGTAGCCTCTCGAATTCCCGTTGCAATCCCGCGCAGGGATTGTTCAAGCGGTTGATCAAAACTGATGAATGAATTTGTTTCGGATAATTTGGTGAGTGCATCGGCGCGGCGCCGCAGGCGATCAGCCGACTGCTTTTGTTCATGATAGCGCTGAGCATTGACGAGAGCAACAACCAGTTGCGATGCCAATGTCTGCGTCACTTCCAACGCGGCCTCATCAAAGAAACCTGACTGCTGTGAATGCAACCAAATCAACCCGATTGTTTTGCCTTGACTTATGATTGGAGCCAGCAGGCTGGATCGTACCGCGTCGTGTTGAGGTTTTCCTCCAGCCTGTGTCACATCATCAATCAGCTTTGGCAGTCCTGTAGTGATAACTTCCAGTTCGGCGGCAGAAAATTTCTCAGGCAAGGCACAGCCTATCGAAAGCGTAACAGGAGGCGGGTTGGATGCAGCTGTGGCATCGAAAAGCAGGATCGTCCCGCATTCTGCGCGAGTTGTGCGTAAGCTTTCGTTGCGCACAATTTCGAGCAGAGCATTCACGTCCACGATGGCATTTAGTTCACGGCTTAGGCGTGCGACCGAAGTAAGTTGCTCAACACGGCGACGTAACGTCTCGTCAGTGGAGGTAGAGCGTAAGGCGTCTTCAAGCGCAGAGGCTAAAAGCCCGGCCACCGTGGTGATGATCTGCAGATCGTCATTGTTGAAAAATTCTGCTTTGCGGCTTCCTAGCATGAGCTCACCCAGGCTGCGCTCGCGCGACACGATGGGCACTACTGCACATGATTCGACCTGAAGCGTCGTGACCAACGGGCGATAACCCGGCAACACGCGGCGGTCGGAGCTAAGGCGGCCGGAAAGAAAAGGCTTTTGGCTGCCAGAAACCGTGAAACGATATTGCGACGCATCCATATGCAGGCGTGCCAAAGCACCGGCGGGTCCAACGGAGGTGCCTGTGACTGATTTGGCGTGAACGCGCAATTCCCCTAGCTGTTCGTCATAGAGAAAGATCGCCGCCAAGTCACTTTGAAAGAGGCTGGTAAGCTCCTGAATGGAATACTGCAAGATTTCGTCCACCGGTTCGTTGGACGCGGCCAGGCTGGCAATGCGACGCAGGGCGTCCGCGCGCAGGGCACGCTGGCGGGTACGCACGATCAAAACTGAATTTTCGATAATGCCAGCTGCCTGGTTTGCAACCGTAGTAATCAAGCGAAGTTCTGAATCGGAAAATTCACGCGCGGGTGGTTTGTGATTCGAAACCTGAAAATACCCAATCAGCCGATCATCAGATATCAAGGGCATCAGTACAGACTCGCGCAAGCTTGCGGCCTGTGCAAGGTTCTGTAAACCTAGGTCTTGCCATGACGGATCCTCCGCTGCGTTGCGTGTGATAACGGCCTTTCGACTCTGGATAATCTTTTCTGCGGGACTGTTGAGGTTAATTGTGGTGCGATAAATATCAACGATATGCGATGGCAGACCTTGGAATGGCAATTGCGCCTCCAGCGCACTTCGGCCTTCGTCATAAAGCAAAAAACCCAGGATATCCACGGCAAATAATGATCGAATGCTCTCCACCAGGCTACCGATTAGATTTGTGTTTTGTTGAGACGTCCCAAACGTTTGTGCCAGGCTGGCAAGCCCAGCCAGTTCTGCCGAACGGTTCTGCTCGGAGGCGAACAGCAAGGCATTTCGGATGCCATAGGCGGCCTGTGCAGAGATCAGTTGGATGAGATCAAGATCATGCTGGCCTAGTGCACCAGCCGATAGATGCCCAAATTCCAGCGTGCCCATTAATTGCTTTTCGGCAAGAAGAGGTATACCCAGATACGATTCCACAGCCGAATTCACTTTCAGATCCGGCGTAGGTGGATTCGGAGAACGCGTGTCAGGGATAAGCAAAGGCTTGAGGGAAGCGATCAGGGAATCGGTAAGGCCTTCAAATTGAGAGCGTGCTGCAGGCTGAACACCAGTGGCACCCGACACATCTAACATGTAAGTCGTTAACAAGCGGTGGGAGGCATCCCAGGTTTTTACTTCGAGAAAATCGGCTGGCACGAGGTGCGAAACGTTCAATAAGATCGCATGCAGTGTGTCTTCCAGACTTAAGCCTGTACCTGTAATTTTCGTGCCAAAATCAGTAATGACTTTGAGAACAGAAGAGTCGGTTTGAATTTCTGCCAGGTTTTTTGAAAGCTCGATACTCCTCAGAGCAATCAACATAAGGACATAGGGTCCCGGAATTTGATAGGAGGTGGCTTCCACTAATTGCCCACTGACCGAAATTCGCTTTTGTCCCTGACGGCTGCATAATTCGATGAATTCCTCCACAGGGCGAACACGCCTGAACAAACGCTCCAGATCTGGCAATTCATCTGGTCGGAATCCAAACCAGTCCCGAGCCAAATCATTAATATACTCAACCCGGCCGCCTGCTTGGACGATCAGGATGGCTTCATTTGTATGCGTGGAGGAGGGGGAAGGTACAACGAAATCAGTCGACGAGACAGCCGGCACAACCCGCTGTGCACGCCGCAACAAGCCAACTCCAAGCACTGACAGTAGAAGTACCACTGCCAGTACAATCAATCCGAGGCCTACTTCCAGCCCGGCCGTCATTCTCTGATAACACCTTATCCGCCAGTCGCGGAATCCTGCCGACGGGCCTCAGCCGCCAGTTCAGTAATTTCGCGAATGTCGGCAAACGAGTGCGCGCTGGGGGAAACGATACCCACAGACATGGTCATGAAGGGAACCTTTGTGGTCGTTCCGTCCGCGGCGGGGGCCTGGACAAATCCCTGTTGGCGATCCATGAAGTTGTAATGGGTTAGCACTTCTGCATCAAAGCGTTCCTTGATACGCGCCTTCATGGCGACTGCTTTTTCCTCGGTGGTGATAATAATGAAGTTATCACCGCCGGCGTGGCCGATGAAATCGGAAGAGGTGCCCAGTTCATCCACCACTTCGCCCAGCAGCATAGCTGTGAAACGCAGCACATCGTCTCCGGCGACAAAGCCATATACATCCTTAAACGGTTCAAAGCTATTTACACGCGCATCCAGCAGCGCCCAACCTTTTCCACGAATGATGCGGCGCAACTGATCCTCGATCAGCCGGCTGGAGGGGAGCCCGGACCGTGGATCCGTAAGACTTTCGCGCTCAGAGCGTCTGATCGCACCCTGTACACGCAGCTTGAGTTCCTCGATGTCAAATGGCTTCGTAATGTAATCATCTGCCCCCAATTCCAGTCCCTGCAATTTGTCACTGCGTTCATCTTTCTGGGTGAGGAAAATCACGGGAATGTGGCTGGTGCGCATGTTGGTGCGCAAATTACGACACACCTCATAGCCATCAATGTCCGGCAACATGATATCCAGCACGATCAGATGCGGGAGAACCTGCTTGGTTTTCTCCAGTGCCTCTGAACCGCGTACGGCAACGTCCACATCGTATTCCATGCCGCTAAAATAGATCTTCAGCATGTTGCCGATATCAACGTCATCTTCTACAACTAATAGGCGAGATTTTCCCATACACAGCCTCCAAGTTTACATGTGCACCAGATGAGTAAGCCGCGCGCGTTTCGCGTTTCGGCGCACTACTTCAATTTGCTCAGGAGTTACTTCCCTTTCGAACGAACGAAATCCGCTCAGGCGAAAACCATGTTTCTTTGCGATCTTATCGATCTGTTCCACACGTTCGCGCGTGAGGTGTTTGCCAAGTGTATAATCCTCAAACTTTCCATCCAGTGCCAGGGCCATCGTCTCCGCCATACAGGCATAGGCCTTACCTGCCGGAAACCCGAAATTAAAATGGAAATCAACGGGTCCTGGCACATCCACCATACCGCCGTCAATCACTAATATATCATCTCTCACTGCCGCCACCATTGCAGAAACATCACGGGGGCGGGCCACATCACAGAC
>Ga0075418_10007975_pt1 | contig 11893 bp, 13 predicted proteins | sample SoiMetdeltSBSDD2_FD_81776 | JGI IMG/M metagenome (GOLD analysis project Ga0075418, IMG submission 81776) | Bulk soil microbial communities from a Populus tree surrounding site in Tennessee, USA - Soil MetaG P. deltoides SBSDD2 | ecosystem: Environmental > Terrestrial > Soil > Tree plantation...
CGATCCGCCGGCCCGATACGCGCCACGCGTTCCGGATGCTGTGCCGGCACAATCGCTTCGTGCAGGACTACGGCCGCGTTCGCGATCCCGACGAGATCGCGCAGCGCGAGAAGGTCTGGGCGCAGACGCTCGACGCCATCGAGCATGAAACGGGACGCCAGGTCGGCGCATTGCCCGCGGAGGAGTTCCAGGAGCTGCTGGCCGCGGAGATCGATCCGAAGAGCTTCGAGCGAAAGAAGCCCCGCCGGGGCGGGAGGCCGAAGGCATGAGCGAAGAAAGCCTGTTCGAGCGGCTCAAGGCGCGCGGCGAGCAGATGTTCACCCAGATGTCCGACGAGCTGATGAAGAACCCGCAGTTCGTGAAGGCGGTGCGGACCGCCTATCAGGGCAAGGAGAAGCTCGACGAGGCCGCGGCGCGCGCGCTCAAGGGCATGAACATCCCGACGCGGGACGAGTTCAAGAAGGCGCTGCGCCGCATCGAGGCGCTCGAAGCCGAGCTCGCGTCCGTGCGGGCGGCCAAGACGAAGGCCGGCCCGTCGCGGCGGCGCAAGAAATCATGACTCGACGAGGCCCAGCCGCATCATCTTGATGGTGAGCCCGTTCCGCGAGATGTCGAGCAGCCGCGCCGCCGCCGAGCGGTTGCCGCCGGTCCGCGCGAGGGCGGCCCGGATCAGCCGGCGCTCGAGATGGTCGACGTGGTCCTGGAGCCTCAGCGAGGACGGGGCCACGGGCTCCACCATCGGCGGGTCGAGGACATGGCCGGGCAGGACGGCGCAGTCGATGGCCTCCCCGTCCGGGCAGAGGTAGACGAGCCGGCGCACCTCGTGCTGCAGCTCCCGGACGTTGCCGGGCCACGGGTATGCCGCCAGCGCGCGCACAGCTTCCGAGGTGATGGATGGCGCCGGCCTGCCGGCGTCGCGAGCGAAGGCCTCCAGGAAGGCCTCGACCAGGCCGGGGATGTCGTCGCGCCGCTCGCGCAGGGGCGGCACGCGAAGGACGAAGCCAGCGACGCGGTAGTACAGGTCCCGGCGGAACTGGCCCTGCTCCATCTTCAACTCGAGGTCGGAGTTGGTCGCCGCCGCCACCACGCGCGTGTCGAAGGCCACGGGCGCACCACCCAGGGGCTGGATCTCCTCGCCCTGGAGAGCGCGCAGCAGCTTGGCCTGCAGGGCGAGCGGCATCTCACCGATCTCGTCGAGGAACAGAGTGCCCCCTCGCGCGAGCTGGAACTTTCCCGGTCGCTCGACGACTCCGGTCGCGATTCCGCGGCCGATGCCGAACATCTCGGCCTCCATCAGCTCGGAGGGAATGGCCGCACAGTTGACGGCGACGAACGGGCCGCCGGCGCGCGCCGACGACGCGTGCAGCACCTGGGCGACCAGGTCCTTGCCGACGCCCGTCTCGCCCAGGAGCAGCACCGGCGCGTCGCCCCTGAGCAGCGGGAGCATCTGCTCGTGGAGGCCGTGCATGGCCTCGGACCGCGGGCGGACGTAGCCCTCGGGGAAGACGAGCGTCGCGGATCCCGGCGCGACCCTGGCCGGCCGCGGCTGAACAGGGGTGACCACCCTGAGTGAGGTGGCGCCAAGCCACCCCTGCCGAGCGAGGGACAGCGTTCCCGGATCCTGCGCCTCCGAAATCGAGTTCGTCGCTGACATCGCGTGCCTCGCTCTGTTCAGAAGCCCAACGACAGGGAAATGCCCAACGTGCGAGGACGCACTGTGACGCGCCAACGCGACCCGGTTGCCGGGGATTCAGCGCTGCGACGGAGCTGGTCGACGGGCAGGGCTTCCCACCGGTCCCCATGGGAAACGGCCAGGCCAATCAGGGCGCCTGCCGCGCCACCGAGCAGGAGCGCCCCTGCGTAACACTCAGTATCGGAAATGCTGTAAACGGCGTCCACGAAAGGGTCTTCGCTGCTACAGCCGCCCGAGGCACCCACGATAGCCACCAGGCCAAGGGCGCCCGCGGCCGCGCCGATCGCAGCTCCTTTGCCTCTGGAGCTCTTACGCGTGCGAATCTCGACTCGCGACATCCGAGCGAGGTCGATCTCGAGCGGCTGTTTCTTGGAGCCCACGTTCAGGATCAGACGTCCGTTCTCGATCGCCGACGCGGTCCCCTCCACGGCAGGCACAGTGGCGGAGGTCTCGTAGACCCGCAAGCGGGTCCCCGGCTGGATCCTCGGGGCAGGCGCGTCCTGCGATGCCACTGGCTCGACAGGGCCGAGAGCCGCGAGAACCACGAGCGACAGCGCGGTCGTCGTCATGTCAGACCCTCACTCTAAACATGCGCTTCCGTCGAAGGCATTTCGGTGAGGCAACGCTGCCCGCTCGACGTCCATCGTTCGCCCCTCCGAAGCAGTCAGTTGCGCAATTGGACGGACGCGTCGGCGATTTTTCGCGTGTCCTATCTCCGGATGCCCGTAGACCCTCGAACTGTCCCAGGATCGCGTAGTCGTTCTCGATGAGCCGGAGCTTCACCGTCGAGGCGAAGTCCTCGGCCTCGGCGCCACGAAGGCATCGTCTCGCGCACACCCATGCGATGACGCGCTCGATCATCGGCAGTTCCGAGAGGAAGAGCTGCTCGCGAGTCAAAGTGCTCCCGAGGTAGAGGATCCGTCGGTGTGGCTCGTACAGCGATCTGTTGAACGGATGATACGGCACATCCATGGCCGCCTGCCTTGCCCTGAGAGAGCCCCGTCACCGACATGCTCGGGCCTCGAGCAACGGCCGTGCCCGACGACGACACGCCGCCAGTCGCTCGGTCGAAAGCGCCGCTCCCAAAACAGCTTGCGGTCATTCGCACGGGTTCGGCAACGGATGGCTGGCGCACGGCTGCCAAGCAACTGCGCGGAGAGGTGACCCCGTGCTGCGCAGCACGGGGTCGACATGCGGGCGGCTGCTAGAATCCCGGCGATGTCGAGGCCGGGACGCATCGCCTTGACCGGCGCGGGCTCCTTCCTGGGTGGGCGCCTGCTGCGCCGGCTCGCCGAGTCGAAGGGGGAAGACCGCCTTCTCGTGCTGGACGTCGCGGCGCCTCCGCCGGCGCTGGGCGTGCACCACCGCGAACTGGATCTCACCGAGCCGGCCGCGGACGAGACCCTGCTGCGAATGCTACGGGAGGAGGAGGTGGACACCCTGGCCCACTTCGCCTTCGTGACCAACCCGCGGCGCGACTCGACCTTCGCTCACGAGCTCGAGTCGATCGGCACGCTCTCCGTGCTGGCTGCCGCCGCGGCGGCCGGAGTGCGGCGCGTCGTGATGCGGTCCTTCACGGCCGTCTATGGAGCGCGTGGCCAGAACCCCAACTTCCTGACCGAGGACCGGCCGCTCCATCCGAACGCGTCACTGGGCTGGGTGCACGACAAGCTGGAAGCCGAGCAGCACGCCGCGTCCTTCTCACGGCGCTATCCGGAGATGGCGATCGCGGTGCTGCGTTTCGCGCCGTTGTTCGGGCCCCAGGTACGCACGTTCTACACGCGCGTCTTCGACAAGCGCGTGGTGCCGATGCTGATGGGGTTCGACCCGCTGCTCCAGCTGCTGCATCCCGACGATGCGCTGGATGCCGCGGAGCGGGCCCTCGACCGCGATGCGCGGGGCGCGTTCAACGTCGTGCCGAAGGCGCCGATACCGCTCGGCGCTGCGCTGCACCTGGCGGCCAAGGTGCCGCTGCCGGTCCCGCATCCCGTCGCCTACGCCGTCTGCGAAGCGTTGTGGGCTGCGGGCATCACCGAGGCGCCGGCCGGGTTTCTCGACTACGTCCGCTATCCCTGGGTGGCCGACGGTGCTCGGGCGGAGAAGCAACTGGGCTTTCGCGCACGTCACAGCAGTCGCGACGCGCTACTGGCGTATCTGCGCTACCGCCACCCCGAGGCCAAATCGGCGGGGGTCACCGAGGTGACGGCGTGAGCGAGACCGCGAAGGTCGTTCCAATCCGACGCGTCCGGCGCGCCGAACCCGCTTCGGAGCGTCTCCGCGAGCAGGTCCGGACGCTCGAGGATCAGCTGCGCCGTCTCGAGGGCGAGGAGAGGGCCACGGGTCGCGAGGGCCTGCTCGTCGCGCTGGCGCGGCTCTTCCAGGAGGGCCTGCGCAGCGTCAACTGGGACACCGTGGCGGGGGCCTGGGCCGCGTTCTACTTCACGTGGCACTCGGAGGAGGTCGACGACTTCGGGTTCGACCGGAAGTTCACAGAGACGCTGCGCCCGCTCTTCGAGTTCCTGTACACGGTGTGGTGGCGCGTCGAGGCCACGGGCCTCGAGCACGTGCCGAGCGAGGGAGCCGCGCTGATCGTCGCGAACCATTCCGGCGTGCTCCCCTACGACGGGCTGATGATCAACGTGGCGGTACGCCACGAGCACCCGGCGCGCCGCGACTGCCGGATGCTGGCGCTCGACATGTTCGCGCTCCTGCCGTTCCTCGCGCCGCTTCTGGCGAAGAGCGGCGCCGTGCGCGCGAGCCAGGAGAACGGCGAGCGGTTGCTGCGCCGCGGCGAGCTGGTCGGCGTGTTCCCCGAGGGCGTGAAGGGCGTCGGGAAGCGTTTCAAGCACCGCTACAAGCTGGCTCGCTTCGGGCGCGGCGGCTTCGTCCGGCTCGCCCTGCGGACCGGAGCGCCGATCATCCCGTGCGCGGTGGTCGGCGCCGAGGAGATCCATCCCGTCCTGGCCAAGGCCGACTGGATCGGCCGCCCCCTCGGCTTCCCGTACTTCCCGATCACGCCGACGTTCCCGCTGCTCGGGCCGCTCGGAGTGGTGCCGCTGCCGACGAAGTGGAGCCTGGACTTCGGGGATCCGGTTCCGATGGATGCCCACGGGCCCGACGCGGCGGAGGATCCGATTCTCGTCAACCGGCTCGCCGAGCAGGTTCGCGGAACAGTACAGAGGATGATCGACGGGCGGCTGGCCCGCCGGCGCTCGATCTGGTTCGGGTAGCGAGGGCGGTCGAGGAACCGTCACAAGCGACCAACCGCAGCGAAGCTGCATCCCCTACCGTCGAGGCATGTATCTAGGTGCCAGGGTCGTCGCCGGGTTGTTCCTTCTGACGCTCGTCGGCTGCCGCGACTACGACTCCCTCACGCCGCTGGGGGCGGCGAATGCGGGGTGGATCGATGCAGAGCTGCTCGGCACCTGGCGTTGCGCTCCTGCAGAGGGTGGCGAGCCGGCACTCGTCTCCTTCCGCCAATTCGACGAGACGCAGTACCTCCTGATGATCGCAGGGGACGAAGGTTCGGTCTTTCGCGCCTACAGCACCAGAGTCGGCGATTCTGCCTTCCTGAACGTGCAGGAGTTGAAGCAGTCGACCTTGCCGGACCGCGGCTTCACGTTCGTGCAGTACTCGATTCGCGACAGCCAGTCACTCGAGCTCGATCGCGTCGGTCGAGAACTGTTCGAAGCCGACGAGGCGTCAGACCGGAGCGCGATCGACGTCCTGGAGGCCGCGTTGGAGGGGGACGCAAACACGCTCGTGCCGTTGCTCGCCTGCGTGCGCTCACACGAGGAGACGTAGCGCTCGGTTACACTCTGCGCCGTAGCGGCCGATTCGTGAGACTCGTCCTCCTCCCCGGCATCGGCGCCGACGCGCGCCTCTTCGACGCCCAGCGCCAGGCGTTCCCGGCCCTCGAAGTGCCCCGCTGGCTCGCGCCCTCTGATCAGGAATCCCTGGCGAGCTTCGGTTCGCGGATGGCCGCGGGCACCTCGGCGTCTCCCGACCTGTACCTCGGAGGCGTGTCGTTCGGAGGGATGGTGGCGCTGGAGATGGCCCGCCAGCTCCGTCCGCGAGCCGTATTCCTCATCGGAAGCTGCTCCAGTCCCGATCAGATGCCGACCTACGCTCGCTTCCTCGGCCGCGCGCTTCGGATCTTCCCTGCCCGCGTCTCCAAGGCGCCCGCGAAGATGCGGCCCCTGCTCCGGCTGAAGTTCGGCGTCGTCTCGTCCGAGCACGAGGAGCTGCTGTTCCAGATGCTGCTCGACACTCCCGTGTCCTTCCTCAAGTGGGGCTGTCGCGCGATCCTGGACTGGAAACCGGCGGGGCCGCCGCCCGTCCCGGTGTGGCGAATCCATGGCGCGGCGGACCACCTCATACCGGCCTCGCTCGTTCGCGCGGACCGCGTCGTCGAAGGAGCCGGACATCTCGTGAACCTCACACATCCCCAGGAGGTCGAGCGCTTCATCCGCGAGCACGTTTCGTGACCGACGACACGCGTCGCCGCATGCTGCCGTTGCTGGGCGGCTTGGCGGCGACAGCGCTCCTGCTCGCGGTCGTCTTCTCGCTCGGCTCGTGGGGCTACAAGTACCGGCGCTGGCTGTTCCATCAAGGCCGCCTGGAGCGCATCCTGAAGCTGCAGCCCTCGGCCGAGCAGGTCAGGATCGGCCTCGAGGGCGAAGGGGCGGTGCTGCTCGGCCACGCGACCACGACCGAGGAGCTGGGCCGCATCGCCGCCCAGTGGACTCCCAGCGCGCGCGATGCGGTCGCGGCGAAGGGCGCCTCCGCGAGCGCTGTGAACGTGTTCTCGGTAGGGGAGCTGGTCTACTTCGTGTTCTTCGCCCGGGACGGGAAGATGGTCGACTTCATCGTCGCCGAGCGCGAGACCTAGTCGAGCTTCGCGTCGAGCAAGTCCAGGCTGCTAGCAAGGGCCCGCGCCACCGGAGAGCGATGGGGATGGCGCAGCGGGCGCGTCGGAAGCCGTGACGGATCGCCCAGCCTCAGACCGTGTCGCTTCAGGACGCGCGTGTACGCGGCGCGATTGTGGCGGACGCTCTGGACGACGGAGCGATAGCCATCTTCCGCGACCACCTTCCTCGCGCTCATGCGCATTATGTTGTAGCCGAACATCCGCATGTCGTCCCGGGTCGGCTCGATGAGCAGGATGTCCACATCGGGATGCTCGGTCTCGTAACGCTCCAGGCCGTATTCCATCCGGCCGTGGAGCATGATGCGCAGCACCTGGTCGAGGACGAAGCTGACGCCCTTGTTGCTCAGGTGGCTTTTCAGGGGCGCTTTCGGCCCGACATTCAGGATCGGCACGATGGGGTTGATGCAGATCACCAGGTCCGCGCCGCTTTGGATCGCGAGGTTGATGTGCGCCGTCTTCTTGACGCCGCCGTCCACGTAGTCGCGACCTCCGAGGCGCACGGGCCGATACAGGCCCGGCAGCGCCGTGGAGGCCTGCACCGCCTTGGAGATCGGCGTGCTGCGGTGTCCGTCGGCTCCGAAGGACACCGCCTCGCCGGTATCGAGGTCGACGGCCACCAGCAGCAGCTCCCGGGCGAGGTCCTCGAAACGGTCGCTGCGGCCCCGCGCGCGGAACAGCTTGGCCAGGAACGTCTGGATGCCGGAGTTGTCGAGCAGGCCGGCGGGCAGCAGCTCGAACAGCGACAGCGCCAGGTCCGACAGGTTGCGGCCCTCGCCGGTCAGGGCAGTGACCAGGGCGTCGCGGAGGACGCGCGGCGCGCGCGCGGAGCGCCGGGCCAGGTCGGAGAAGCCGAGGCGGAAGATCGGCGTGGAGGACAGGCCGAAGGGGCGTCCAGCCGCCACCTCGTCGTACATCTCGATGGGCGAGAAGCCGTTCGCGAGAAGCGACGAGACGAACGCGCCGCCGCTGATGCCCACGTAGAGGTCGAGATCGAGCACGCTGCGATCCAGCAGGTCCTCGAGGGCGCGCAGGCAGCCGATCTCGTAGACGGCGCCGGTGATGCCGCCCCCTGCGCAGACGAGCGCGACCTTCGATCCGGCGGTGCGGCCCGTCGATCTCCTCCGACGCTGCGCCAAGGCTCTCTCCGAGTCGCGGTGCAAGTCTAGACGAGCGAGGCGGGTCTTGAGCCCGCCTCGCGGGACGACGGGTCGGCGGCTACCGGCGCCGCTTGAGAGCGTCGATCTTCTTCGAGAGCTCGCCGACCTTGCTCGTGAGGTCGGTGACCTCGCGGCGGCTGGGGATGTTCAGTGCCGCGAGGGCCTGCTCGACGGCCTCGCCCACGCGCTTGCCGGCCGCCCGCCCTTCCCTGCGGACACGGGTGCGCAGTGTCGCGAGCTGGGCCTCGACTCGCTTCTGGGCCTTCCGCCGCTCTTTCTCGAAGCGTTCGCCGAGGTCCTGGAGGACCTCGGCCGCTTCGCGGCCGCCGATCTTGTTGCGCTTCAGGGCCGATCTCACTTGTCTCTCGGCCGCGGCTTGGGCCCTGGCCAGGGCCTGCTGGGCCTGCGACCAGGCCGAGCGGAGCGCCTCGGCCGGTCCGTGGGCAGGGACCGTCTTTTTGCGGGCCTTCGACTTCGCCATCACTTTCTCCTTCTCCTGGTACGAGCCTCGGGCCGGCGCGCTCTGCGGGCGTGCCGCGGCGCGGGCTCGAGGTAAGTCTCGAGCGTCAAGAGCTTCTCCTTGAGCGCCTGCAGCGAGAGGCCGACGCCGCCCTCGCGCTCGGCGCGCTCGACGAGGCCGTGGAGCGCCCGCTCCAGGCCGCGCTGCGCGTCGGCCACGACGCTCGTGACCGACCGCACGATCTCCTGGCGCAGGCTCAAGCCCTCCTCCAGCGTGAGTCGGCCGCGGCCGAGCAGACCCGAAACGATGCGTTCTGCCTCCTCGCGGGCACGGCTGGCCAGGTCGGGAGCCGCGGCCGCGGGTCTGCGCGACGCCCCGACGCCGAAGCGCACCAGCCGCGTCAGCACCTGGCGCGGGATGGCGGCGGTGCGCTCCTTGACCCCCTCGAGGACGACCTGGGCCAGGACCAGGTTGGTCAGGTCCTCGCCGCTCTTCTGGTCGAGGACCTGGACCTCCTCGCCCGCGGCCACCATGGTCGCGAGGTCCTCGAGGGTCACATAGCGGCGCGCTGCCGGATCGTAGAGCTTGCGGTTCTCGTAGCGACGGATGCTGCGGAGGGGCGTGTCGTGCGTCTTGGCCACGGGGCCAAGATAACGCACTGCGTCATTCCCGTCAAGTCTGGATGACGCGAAGCGTCAGGGCGTCCGCCTCATCGAGGCGATGGCGCAGCCGCGAGCGGTGGATCAGGATCGCTCCCCATACGAGGCCGAGAGCCATCGCGACGAGGGCGCATAGGCCGGCGATGCCCAGGGAGGAGAGGATCACCCCCGGCAGGTCGAAGACCGGCTTCTCGACCCTGATCCAGGTGATGGGGGATTCCGTGGTCACCGCTTGGCGCCCTTCACGGCGAGTCTAGAAGCCGACCCGCCGCGGGTCAACTTCACGCCGCCGCGATTCAGGCCGTCGAGGTAGCTCTTCACGCCGCTCAGCAGCCCGCGGGCGATCTCCTCGCGGCGGTCTCCGCCGCGCAGCAGCTTCTCGTCGTCGGGGTTCGAGACGAAGGCGATCTCGGCGAGGATCGAGGGCATGTTCGCGCCGATGAGGACGTAGAAGGGAGCGGTCTTGACGCCGCGATCCGGGGCCATCGTGCTGGTCCGGCGCAGGTTGCCGACCAGGGACTCGTGGACCGCGCTGGCGAAGTCCCGGCTCTCGTCGATCTTGCTGTTGAGGGCGATCGCCTTCACGAGCCCCTGCAGGTCCTTCATCGTCGCCGGCGAGATGGCGTTCTCGCGGGCCGCCACCTCCTCGGCGTGCGGGTCGCCCGCGAAGTTCAGGTAGTAGGTCTCGATGCCGCGGGCGCGCGGGCTGCGGCTCGAGTTGGCGTGGATCGAGAGGAACAGGTCGGCGTCCTTCTGGTTGGCGATGGCGGTGCGCTCCTCGAGGGGGATGAAGACGTCGCTGGCGCGCGTCATCAACACCTCGGCGCCGAGCTCCTCGCGCACCAGCCGCGCGAGGCGCTGGGCGACGTCCAGGACCAGGTCCTTCTCCTGGAGGCCGCCGCGGCCGATCGTGCCCGGGTCGTGCCCGCCGTGGCCGGCGTCGATCACGATGCGGCGAGCGCCCAGGCCGAGCTGGCGCGCGAGGCTGTAGGAGCCGGTCCGGTTCGCCGCGGGCGGAAGGACGGGGGCGGGCTCGAGCGCCGTCGCGGAAGCCACCTGAGCGGGTGGCGTCGGCGTCGCGGAGGGCGTCGGAGTCGGTCGGGGCGTCGGAGTCGGGGTCGGAACCGGAGTCGGAACTGGAGTCGCAACTGGCGGCGGAACGGGTGTGGGTGGGAGCAGTGTCATTGGCGTCGGAGCTGGAGCCGGGGTCGGAGAGGGCGGTGGTGACGCCGAAGGAACCGTGCGGAGACGCTCCTCGACCTGTCGCTCCAGAGCGGCAGCCGGCTCCGGGCTCTCAAGGTCGGGGATCTCCAGCTCCTCGCCGATCGTGGTCCGGGCCGCAATCCGAGCCGGCGGCGGCTCGTTGCCGCGGACGTCGACGACGAGCCGGGTCGGGTTCTGAAGGTAGAAGACCTGATGTTCCTTCACCGACTTGAAATCCAGCACCACGCGGACGACGTTGTCCCGGTTCTGGCCGAGGCGCACCTGCTCGAGCAGCCCGTCGCCCACGGGGAACACCCGGCCGGTGAGGTTCGGATGCAGCCGCGTGCCCGGAAGGTCGACCCAGAGCCGATCGGGGTTCGCGATGCGGTCGCTCCGGAACTTCACCTCCCTCCCGAGATCCACGACGATGCGGGTGGAGTTGTCGCCGCTCCAGGAACGCAGGTTGAAGACCGGGACCAACCCGCGCGGCAGAGACGCGGGCAACGCGGCGACCTGCTCGGGGGCCTTGCGGCGAACGGCGGCCTTCACCGCGCTGGCTCGTTTGGAGTCGGGAAAGGCCGTGAGGTAGAGCTGGGCAGCCTCCTCGATGCGGCGTCGATCGTTGCTCTCCGTCGCCATCTCGAAGACGACGTGGAGCGCGCCCTCGCCGAGGCTCGAGGAGGGGTACTCGCCGACGAGCATGCGATAGGCGCGCGCGGCGTCGTCCTTGTAGCGCGGCGACTTGAAGCGCTCGGCCATCAGCCGGTACATGTCGCCGACCGCGAGAAGCGCATCGTCGCAATACGGGCTCTGCGGATAGCGCCCCACGATCGACCGAAAGCGCAGGATGACCTTGTCCCATTCGGCCTTGCGCCCCACGAGCGTCTTCGAACTCTGGAGCCTCGTTTGCGCGGCTTTGGCTTCGTAGTAGAGCGAGCGGTCGGGCCGACCGCTCGCCGCGTGAACGGAAGCGGCAACGGAGCCACAGAGGACACAGAGAGCACAGAGAAAGACAGGTGGGTAGGAAAGGGCGCGAGCCACGGATCGCGGAGCCGAAAGACCCGCGTGCTTGGACTCCCTATGCAAGGGAGGCCAAGCACGCAAGCTTCTGCGTAGCGGCTCCCCGCCCCCCGGGGGGCGGGATAGGGAGGGGGGCTTAATCAAAGCTTGGCCCCGGCTGTCCCACAGGTCGCATCACTTCGGCCAGGCGTCCACCGTTTCGTAGTAGTTGGCCGGGACCAGGATCTCGCGCGGCTTGCTGCCGTCGGCGGCGCTGATGATGCCGTCGCGCTCCATGAGGTCGATGAGGCGGCCCGCGCGCGAGAAGCCGATCCGGAAGCGACGCTGCAGCATGCTGGTCGAGGCCTGGCCGCTCTGCACGACGAAGCGGACCGCATCGTCGAACAGCTCGTCCCGGTCCGTCACCTCCGCCGCCTCCGACTTCTTCTCCTCCTTGCCCACGGTGTCGTCGTAGGCCGGCTGGCCGGCCTTCCGGAGGTACGCCGTCAGGCGTGCGATCTCCTTCTCGCTGACGAAGGCGCCGTGGACGCGGATCAGGCGTGCGCTGCCAGGCGGCAGGAACAGCATGTCGCCCTTGCCGAGCAGGTGCTCCGCTCCGATCGAGTCCAGGATCGTCCGGCTGTCCACCCGCGCCGAGACCTTGAACGAGATGCGCGACGGGAAGTTGGCCTTGATCAGGCCCGTGAGGACGTCCACCGAGGGCCGCTGCGTGGCGAGGATCAAGTGGATGCCCACGGCGCGAGCCATCTGGGCCAGGCGCGTAATGGACTC
>Ga0075418_10007980_pt1 | contig 11887 bp, 8 predicted proteins | sample SoiMetdeltSBSDD2_FD_81776 | JGI IMG/M metagenome (GOLD analysis project Ga0075418, IMG submission 81776) | Bulk soil microbial communities from a Populus tree surrounding site in Tennessee, USA - Soil MetaG P. deltoides SBSDD2 | ecosystem: Environmental > Terrestrial > Soil > Tree plantation...
ACATCCCGAGGGTTTACGCTTCTTACCCGTCTCCCGTCTCCCGTCTCCCGTCTCCCGTCTCCCTGCCGTTCCCGTCTCCCGGCCGTTGAGTATGACGTCGTGGCCGCATCCCGCGTCAGCTTGTCGTACAGTCTCGAGGCAAGGCGATCATGGTTCGATCCGAAGCGCTGGCGCTCATCCTCCTCGGCGCCGTCGCGCTGGTCATCTCAGGAGTGAACCCCGCCGACCGCACCACCTGGTGGTTGGAGGTGTTCCCGATCTTCGTTGCGGTTCCGATTCTCCTTGCGACCGCGCGACGATTTCCGCTCACGCCGCTCGTGTATCGGCTCATCTTCGTACACGCGCTCATCCTCATGCTCGGCGGACACTACACCTACGCGAAGGTGCCGCTTGGCTTCTGGATGGAGGAGTGGTTCGGCTTCGCGCGAAATCACTACGACCGCATCGGCCACTTCGCGCAGGGGTTCGTGCCGGCGATCGTGGCCCGTGAGATCCTGTTGAGGCGGTCGCCGCTGACGACAGGCAAGTGGCTGTTCACGATCGTCACCGCGCTCTGCCTCGCGATCAGCGCGTGCTACGAGTTCGTCGAGTGGTTCGCGGCGGTGCTCGGTGGCTCCTCGGCCGACGCGTTCCTGGGCACGCAGGGCGACGTCTGGGATACGCAGTGGGACATGTTCATGGCGTTCATGGGTGCGATCACCGCCCAGATCCTTCTCGCCCGTGTGCACGACAAGCAGCTCGCGCGGATTTGACTGGCTCCCTCCCGCTACGAGCGCCTCGCGTTGGCCAGGCTCGATCGGATGAACGCGGCGGCCTCACCTAACGCGGCACGCGCTTCCGGCACGAACGACGCCAGCATCTGCCACCCGTGGTGCACGTCGTCGTAGATCGACAAGCGGCTTTCGCCACCAGCCGCTGTTACCTGTTCGTGCACTCGACGTGCGTCATCGAGGAGGAGCTCGGTCGACCCGGCCTGCAGCAGCATCGGAGGCAGCCCGCCGAGGTCGGCGTATACCGGGGACGCGCGCGGGTCATCGGCCGGTACGAGCCCGAGGTACACGGCGGCGAACGCCGGGATGTTCTCCGGTCGGAACATCGCATCGCGCCCGTCGTTCTCGCGTAGCGACGCTCCGGTTCCTGCCAGGTCCGACCAGGGCGAGAAGCCCACGACGCAGGCAGGCGGCGGCAATCCGGCGTCACGCACGTGCACGGCGAGCGACAGAGCGAGTCCGCCGCCCGCCGAATCACCCGCGATCGCGATGGGCGAGCCGGCCGTTTCGCGCACGAGCCATTCGTACGTCGCGACCACATCCTCGAGCGCGGCGGGGAAGGGCGATTCCGGAGCGAGACGGTAGTTGGCGCTGAACACCGCCACCGGCGTCCGCCGTGCGAGGCATGATGTGATCGGTCGGTGCGTCGCCGCGGAGCACGAGACGAACCCGCCGCCGTGGATGTAGAGGATCGTCCCGCTCGTCGGGCGCGCGGGCACGAGCCATTCGCCGTTCACGCGCCCGCCATCGACGCAGCGGAATCCCAGACCCTGACGAGCGATCCACTGGTACGGCCAGGGCGCTCCGAACACGACACGCGCGCGTCGCGCGACGACGCCGACGTTGCCCCAATCGCGTCGCCTGACGAGCACGCGAGCTCCGGCGTTGAAGGTACGGGCCTGCCAGCTGGGCATAGGGGTGAGTGCTGAGTCGTTAGCTATGGGTCGTTAGCCCGGAAGCCGAGCGTTTGGAGTATAGCCGTGTGTTGTAGCTAACGACTTCGGACGAAGGACTTCCAACTCCGTATTATTCGCGGATGCCCCACGCCCTCGGGTCTGCGTCCGACGCCGTCGTTGCCGCGAGCGAGCGACTCGCTCCGTTTGGCCTCAGGACTCCACTCAGTCCCGCGCGCTGCCTCGTGCCTCACGCGCACTTCAAGTGTGAGAACCTGCAGCGTACGGGATCATTCAAGATCCGCGGCGCGCTGAACAAGCTGCTCCTTCTCACGAACGAGCAGCGCGAGCGCGGCGTGGTCACGTCGTCCACCGGGAACCATGGCCTCGCGGTCGCGGAGGCGCTCAAGCTGACGAGCGGTCGTGGGAGGGTCGTGGTATCGGCGTCCGCCTCGCCGTACAAGATCGAGCGCCTAACGAATGCAGGGCTCGAGGTGGTGGTCTCCAACGGCGACCCGATGGCGGCCGAGCTCGAGGCGCGAGCGCTCGGCGACAGGGAAGGGCGGGTGTACATCTCCCCGTACAATGACTCTGCCGTCATGGCCGGGCAGGGCTCAATGGCCGTGGAGCTGCTCGAGCAGTGTCCGGATGTGGAGGCGGTATTCGTCGCGGTGGGCGGCGGCGGGCTGATCGCGGGCATCGCCGCGTATCTGAAAGCGGTGCGGCCCGACGTGCTTGTTGTCGGGTGCTGGCCCGAGCGGGCAAAGGCGATGTACGAATCGGTGCGCGCGGGCCGCCTGATCGAGGTGCCCGATGAGCCCACACTCTCGGACGCGACGGCGGGCAACATCGAGCCCGGGGCGATCACGTTTGCGTATTGCCGCGATTTGATCGATGAGCTGGTGCTCGTGAGCGAGACCGAGATCGCGCAGGCGATGCGCGACGTGATGCTGACAGATCACATGGTGATCGAAGGCGCCGGTGGCGTCGCTGTCGCCGGCTGGCGCCGGTTCACCGCCGGCCGCCCGCGCCTCGCGGATCACGAAAGCGTCGTCATCCTCTGCGGCGGGAACGTGAGCGCGGAGACGCTGGCGCGAGTTCTCGGGAATCGGAAATAGAGGGAACCGGGAACGGCGAACCGGGAACAGTAGCTCCCCGCGGAGTCACTGTTCCCGGTTCCCCGTTCCCGGTTCCCTTGTTGTCTCCTCCGGCTTCCGTGGAGTTATGGTCGCGGTTTCGCCGTCCTCCCTCCACCACCCGACGAGCTCGAGCCACCGCCAGCGCTGCTCGAGCCACCGCCGCCCGACGTTCTGCCGCTGGGCGAGGCGGTGCTGCCGCCGCTGCTGCCGCGATCCCGCGTATATCCACTGCCGCGAACCATGCGGCCGTGCGTCTCCTCCTGTGCCGCGTTCACGTTCCCGCCCGGCCTGGTCACGACGATCGGGTACCCGTTGTACCAGTTCCCGCCGTACGGGTTGCCGCCGTTCCCGAAGCCGTACATCCCGTAGCGGTAGCCGTAACGGTACGCGCTCGAGTAGAACGGGTCCCAGCTCATGAAGATCATGGGACCAGCCTGCGGCCCCTCATCGGCGGCGACTTGGGGTGGTCCGCTCGCCTGCACCATCTGCCCGTCCGCATGGGCGAGGTTGAGGGCGAACGCCTGCGGGTACGACAGCGCCACCATCACATCGATCACGTTGCCCGGCACCTTCGCGTCGGCGAGCTGGGCGAGACGCTTCGCGTCCATGTTGAACCCCTGACCACGCTCCGCGAGCCACGTCTGCACGACGAGCGGATCGATCTTCTTCGACGCCTCGATGACGTCGGTGACGCGGACCGAGTCGCTCAACGCGAGCACCGCCGTCGTCGTCGCGAGCTTCGCCGCTTCGAGCTTCGCGCGCAGGTCGGCGCTGAGGGCCGGCGGGATCGGGACGCGGCCGTAGTGAGCAACGCGCACCCCGTTGTGTGTGTCGACCTTCACGCCCTGGATGTCGAGCCATTCGCCGTTAGGCGTGATCGACATGATCCCGGTCGACGTGCGCGTGCGGTTACCGATACACTGATGCTCGGAGCGCACGTAGATGCGCTTCGCGTCGGGCGAGAACTCAGCGACTTCCCAGCCCTTGCACCCCTCGCGGCTCACCTCGCGTCGCGAGCCGTTCGCGTCCACATGCTCGGGTGCAGCGGCCGCGCCGCCATTGACGGTGACGAGGTCCACCGTGGCATTGCCCGCGGCGGGGATGAAGCAGACCACGGGCGACGCCTTGTTCGGCGCGAGCTCCAGGGTCAGCGCGTCGCGACTCGACGCCTGCCAGCAGCCGATCCAGGGGGTCCACCGCCCGTCATTCGAGGCCAGTTGGGTCTCCTGTGCTCCGGCGGCCACGGCCGATCCGAGCAGCAGCACCGCTGCGAGAACAGCACTCGTGCGGTTCGATTTCCGGTCGACGTCAAGTCGCATCGTCATGATCACCGCCTGTTAGAACCTGACCCTGAATCCAACCGTCCCCGTGAACCCGGTGAGATCGATCTTCTCGTACCCTTGGAACGCGTCGCGATCGAGCTTGGCCTTGGCCCAAACGTACCGTCCTTCACCAGTCAGCGCGAGCCACGGGCCAACGGTATACTCGATCCCAGCCGCGCCCCTGCCCATCGGCGCCCATCCCGACGACTCCACCGTCGTCGTGAACACATCCAGCGTCTGAAAGTCGACGAAATCGCCCTTCTGCTCGAAACTGTAGTACATCGCGCCACCGCCGACGCTCACGTACGGCGCCCACCGGCTCGGGATGTACGCGAACTGACTGACCGAACGGCCGCGGCTGGCTAGGTAGTACTTGAGGCCGATCGTCATCGGGACGCGATCGAATTTCGTCTCCTGTTCGATGGGCTGGTCGTTGTTGTCGACCCACTTTCGGAACTCGGAACTCTTCGAGGCGTGCGCGACTTCCCCGTCGAACACCAGGTCGAACCTGTCGCTGGTGGAATAGGAGATGTCACCACCCCAGTTGAACCCGCTGAAATCCTTCTTGTCCAGAGTCAGCTGCGTCGTCGCGTCTTCGAACACGTCGCTCGCGGCATTCGCGACCGCATACCCGGCGCGGAACGAGAAGCTGCCAACCGGCTTCTTGAAAAGAAACCCTTTCCCGTTGCCCTGCGCTCCAAGCTCTCGAGCGAACCCCAGCAGTGCAATGAGTCCAGCGGCAGCGAGGGCGTTAGGTCTGGTGCCGCACGGGCGGAAGCTTGCACTCCGCCGACGGGCGACCAACCACACGAGGGAGAACTCGGTCTGCATTGGCGAGCTCCTGGGTGATTCCAGCCAAACGCGCTTTCAGGCTGTCATATCGCTAGCGCGAAAGCAGTGCCCGGCCCCTGATACACAAGTCCCGGTTCCGCGTTCCCGCAAACGCACGCGACAGTCGGTCCGTTGAACCGGACATCCCGTACCCCGAATTCGCCTATGGAATCCTTCGTGCGCGACATCCGCTACGTGATACGGGCGCTGCTTCGCAGTCCCGCATTCTTCGCCGTAACGGTGATCACCCTGGCGGTCGGCATCGGAGCGACCACCGCGATCTACAGCGTGATCAATGGTGTGCTGCTCCGACCACTGCCCTACCCGGACCCGGATCGAATCGTTCAGCTCTGGCAGGTCGGGGAAAAAGGCGGACGGGGTCAGGTGTCCGATCCCAACTTCGATGACTGGAAAGCCGGGACCCGCAGCTTCTCGGCGATGACGCAGGTCGCCGACTGGGGCATTGCCTCGGTGGCGGGTGCGTCGGAGCCAGTGCGCGTACGCCTTGCCGTGGTGGGCAGCGACGTTTTCCGTATCCTGGGCGCGAGGCCGATTCGCGGCCGTCTCTTCGCGCCGGAAGAGCAGCGGATCGGCGGCGCAAGAGCGGTCCTCGTGAGCGAGAGCTTCTGGCGGCGCTACCTTGGCGAGCGCGCGGACCTGAGCGGGACCACGCTCACGTCCGGCGGTGAGGCGTACCCGGTGATCGGCGTGCTCCCCGCGACCGTCGACTTCCCGGTGGGCGCCGACCTGTGGATCGCGCGCGAGCTGGTGCCGAAGAATCCGTATCGCACGGGGCACAACTGGCAGGCGATCGCGCGCGTGGCGGACGGGGTGACCGTCGAGCAGGCGAACCGGGAGATCAGCGCGCTCTCACGGCGACTCAAGCAGCAATACGGCGACGACACGTGGATGTTCGACGCCGTCGCCGTGCCGTTGCGCGAACAGATGGTCGGGAAGACCCGACCGACGCTGCTCGTGCTGCTCGTCGCCTCGGCCTTTCTCCTCCTCATTGCGTGTGCGAACGTCGTGAATCTGCTCGTCGCGAGGGCCGCCGTGCGTGAGGGCGAGCTTGCGGTTCGACTGGCGCTCGGCGCTGGCCGCGGGCGGATCGCTCAGCAGTTCCTCGCCGAGGCGCTCGTGTTGGCGGTGTCGGGTGGCGTGCTCGGCGTGATCCTCGCCGCGTTAGGCATCAAGGGGCTGCTCGCGCTCGAGCCGGGCAATCTGCCGCGCGTCGGCCAGGTCGGCGTGGACATCACGGTCCTGGCGTTCGCGCTGGGACTCTCGGTGCTCGTCGCGGCGGTGCTGGGACTCCTGTCCGCGCTTCGCGGTACGCGGGGCGATCTGCGAGCCGCGATGGCCCAGGCGCAGCGAACGCAGGCCGGTGCTGGCGCGAGCTATCGCGCGCGCGGCGCGCTCGTGGTCGCGCAGGTCTCGCTCACGCTCGTGCTGCTCGTCGGCGCGGGGCTGCTCGCGCGAAGCTTTCTCCGTCTCGCGAAGGTCGATCCGGGCTACCGCACCGAGCGCACGCTGGTGCTCGACATCTCGGCGTCGGTACCCGAGGGCCAGGCCGGGGAGCGCGAACGGGTTCGCCTCTATGACGAGATCAGAGCCCGCATATCGGCGTTGCCGGGCGTGTCGGCCGTGGGCGGCGTGAACTCGTTCCCGCTCACCGGTGGGAACCATGCGAACGGGACGTTCATCGTGATGAGCCGTCCGGACGAGCAGCTCGAGCTGTCGCAGCTGCCAACCCTCATGAAGGATCCGAGCCGGAGCGCTGACGCGGAGTTCCGCGTGGCCGGGCCTGGATACTTCAGGGCGATGAACATCCCCGTGATCCGCGGGCGGACGTTCGAGGACCGTGACGGCCCGGACGCGCCGCACGTGGGCGTGATCAGCGCGTCCCTGGCGAAGGCGCAGTGGCCTAACGAGGACCCGATCGGGAAGATCATCCAGTACGGGAACATGGACGGCGACCTGCACCCGTTCACGGTCGTCGGGGTCGTTGGTGACGTGCGCGAGGCGAGCCTGGCCGATCAGCCGCGGCCTACGTTCTACGCCAACTACCGGCAGCGGCCGCGCCAGGCTGGGGATTTCTATTTCGCCATAAACGGGAGCGCGCCACCCGAGGCCATCATCCCGCCCGCCCGGCGGATCGTCGCCGAGCTGCGTCCCGACGTGCCGCCGCGATTCCGTACGATCGAAACGGTCGTCGCGCAGTCGGTGGCCGACCGCCGGTTCGTGCTGCTGCTCGTGGGGGTCTTCGGCGCGGCGGCGATGCTGCTCGCGATGCTCGGGGTGTACAGCGTGATTGCGTACGTGGTCACGCAGCGGCGGCAGGAGATCGGCGTGCGCGTGGCACTCGGCGCCCAATCGCGCGACGTGCTGGGGATGGTCCTCCGCCAGGGCTTCACGCTGGCATTCCTCGGGATCGCAATCGGGACCGTAGGGGCGCTGATCGTCGGGCGACTGCTGTCGCGATTCCTGTTCGGGATCGCGCCTAACGATCCAGTGGCGTTCGGTGCGGTCATTCTCGTCCTTGCCGGGGTCGCGTTGCTGGCGAGCTTCGTTCCGGCGCTGCGCGCGACGAGGGTCGATCCGATGACCGCCCTCCGTAACAGCTAGCCCCCGGATTTTCAGTGGTCTGACCTTCTTGCACCTCCCGGGCGGCACCGACATCCCCGTTCGGCAAGCCTTTTGAGGAACGGCGATGAAGCGGATCCGGCAGTTTCAGCCGCCTCCGCCCAATCGTTCTTCCCCTTTTTGAGGTTTGGTCGCGCATGAATGCCTACGCGCGACGAGGAGGACGGCCCGTCAGGCAGTATCAGGCCGCTTTTGCGCTGGAGCCTAACGGGCCAGGTTGATGTTCAGGAACTCCGGCTCTCCCGTCACCTCGCGCTGAACCGCCGGAGCGAGCCAGTCCGGGAACATGACCTCATCGTCCTCGGAATCGAGCTCGATCTCGGCCAGTACCAGGTCACGGTTCCTGAACTCATCGATCTCCCACGTGCGGCCGTCGACGTCGACCTCGAAGCGCCGCTTCCGGAGCCGACGGCGCTTTGTGAGCGGCCACATCGCGAGGAAGATCGCTTCCGTCGTCTCTTCCTCGACCTCGGTTCGCGCGACCCCTTCGCCGAGCTTCACCGTGCGATAGAAATGAATGTCCTTGCGGCCACTGCCGTGGTGGATCGAGACGCGCCTGATCCGCTCCTGCAGCCTGGACCCCGGGAGATAGCCCTGCGCGATGTCCACCCACCGGCCATCGCGGGCTGCCTCCGGGACGAATCGGAGCAGATACTTGCGCTCGATCTCCAGGCCCTCCCGCGCCGACTCCGCGATCCGGTCGGCGGCAGCGTCGACATCGCGGAAGAAGCCTGCCGCCTTGTCCCCCAACCACTCGGCACTGAACTGCGTGAATGCGGCGCTGGCCCGACTGTGGAGCCGTTCCATTATGGCCGAGAGTCCCGGCGCGAGGTCGGCGTCAGGCGGCGCGGACGGTGCGGATGGCGACGCAGCGGCCGCGGCCCGCTCGGGCTCGCGCGACCGCGTAACCTCGGCCGTCTGGTCCGCCTTGGTGCTGGCCGGTTCTGCACCCGGGTTCGACCGCGAATCAGCAGCGGGTTCCCGGGCGGCATTCGTCACCGGCGAGCTCGAGTCGCCTACGGGTTTCGCTTCAGCCGCCGCCTGCTGACCGCCCGTCAGCGAGGCCGCGTTAGGCGCGGCCGCGACCGCCGCGTCCGCCGCGAGCTTCGAGATTTCGGCGCCGAACACCTGCGCGTCGTGAAGGTCGCCGAGCACATCCTGCAGGTCCTTGAGCCGATCGACGATGTCCGCCGTCCCGGGGACGATCCTGATCACCGGCTCGAGCAGGTACCGCAGGCGCTTCGCGGCAATGCGGGCTTCGTGACCTTCGCGGACGTCGCGCTCGGTGCGCACGTGCCCGAGGTGTCGCTCGAGCTCGCGCGCCGCCGCTCGCACGCGTGGCGCCAGCGCTTCGGCGAATACCGGGAGCGGCGTGGCGCGGCCGTCCTTGTGCAAGCGGAGGCGCTCGCGGTACGACTCGAGCGCACGCGTGAGCTTGATCTCGAGCCGTGTGAAGCGTCCGTCGACATCCTTCGCCAGGACGCGGTCCGCGTCATCCTTTCGGCGATCCAGCTCCGCGATGAGCCAGTCGAGCCCGGCCCGCTGTCGCCGGCCGAGCGAGCGCCGCTGGTCGGCGAGCCAGGCGAGGTGGACTTCGAGATCGCGACTGTCGCCCGTATCGTGGGCCAGGTCGCGCAGACGACGTCGCAGCTTCCCCCCGAGGTCGTCGCGCAGGTACGGTCGAAACGCGCGCTCCCAGCTTCGAAGGCGCCGGAGCGCGACGCGGAAGTCATGAAGCGCCTCATCATCGGACTGCTTCGCGAGGCGTGAATGGGCCGCGGTCGCGTCCGCAAGGTGGCCCAGGGCCACCAGTCGGACCGAGCGATCGGTCGATTCGCGAAGGTTTTCGACTCGCGCGGGCATTCAGTCGGGAATCGGGAATATGGAATCGGGAATCGACAGCCGGCGAGAGACGAGCGGCGGCAACGCGAGTGTAAAAAAAGGGGAAGACGAAGGTGTTAGCTGATACGCGATGGCTGCCAGTACGACACGTGATCGTTACAATCCGTCGTAGCCATAGGCCCTTCCGCACCGGACATGCCTCGATCTCCCGTCACAATCCTCTGTCTGGCCAGCTACTTCAAGGGTCACGACTTCGTCCGCGAATGCCACCGCCTTGGCGCACGGGTTCTGCTGGTCACTCGCGAAGCACTTCGTGACCTCGACTGGCCGCGCGACTCGATAGGCGAGCTGCTCGCCATGCCCGATACGACCCGACGCGATCACATGGTGAATGGCATCAGCTGGCTGGCGAGGCGCGAGTCGATCGACCGCATTGTCCCGCTCGACGAGTTCGATCTGGAAATGGCGTCGACGCTCCGCGAGCACATGCGGGTACCCGGGATGGGCGAGAGCACGGTTCGCTTCTTCCGCGACAAGCTGGCGATGCGCATGCAGGCGGAGGAACGCGGTCTCGTGGTTCCGGAGTTCGTGTCGATCTTCAACTACGACCGCATTCGCGAGTACCTGGCCCGGGTGCCGGGGCCATGGTTCCTCAAGCCGCGCCTCTCGGCGTCGGCCATCGGGATCCGAAAGATCTCGCGCCCCGAAGACCTTTGGCCCGTGCTCGACGAGCTGGGAGACAAGCAGTCGTATCACCTGCTCGAACGGTACGTGCCGGGCGACGTCTTCCACGTGGATGCGATCGCGTGGGACGGGAAGGTCGTGTTCGCGGAGGCCCACGGGTACTACCAGCCGCCGTTCGACGTGTACCACGGCGGCGGCGTGTTCTGCACGCGAACTCTCGAGCGCGGATCGCCAGAGTCCGGGACGCTGCTCGGGCTCAACGAGCGGGTCGTGGCGGCGTTAGGCATGAGCCGCGGGGCGCTGCACACGGAGTTCATCCGGAGTCGCGAGGATGGCCGGTACTACTTCCTGGAGACGGCGGCCCGCGTCGGCGGCGCGAACATCGTCGCGCTCGTCGAGGCGGCGACGGGACTCAACCTGTGGCGCGAGTGGGCGCGCGTGGAGGTCGCGAGCGCGGGTTCCGAGGATTACGTGACTCCAGATGCCCGGACGGACCACGCGGGCCTGCTGATCTCGCTGGCGCGCCAGGAATGGCCCGACCTGTCGGCGTACGACGAACCCGAGATCACCTGGCGCCTGTCGAAGCGCCACCACGCGGGTCTGATCGTCGCCTCCAGCTCGCAGGCGAGAGTGGAGGCGCTGCTCGGCGCGTTCATGCCGCGTTTTCGGGAAGACTTCTTCGCCTCGCTGCCGGCGCCGGAAGAGGCAACCGAGTAGGGAAGCGGGAGACGGGAGACGGGAGACGGGAGACGGGAGACGGGAGACGGGAGACGGGAGTCGGGAGACGGGAGACGGCGTGTCATCCCTCGCTTCGCTCGGGATGACCACCGAGAGACTGGACTTTCGGGTTATGTTCGGCCATCGTTCCATGCATTGCGAATGGACGGTGCCGATGCCGCGAGAGCTCGAGCTGGCAGAGAAACTGGAGATCCTCATGTCCCTCGCCACGGAGGATCGCGAGGGACCGCCGGAACCGGCGCGGCCGCTCCCGCCTCGACTCCGGTACGCCGGCGACGCCGGAGCGCTGCGGCCCCTCAACATCCGAGTCCTCCGCGGATCGGGCGGGCCGATCAAGCTGCTGCGCATCCTCATGACGAACGCGTGTGCGCTCAACTGCCACTACTGTCCCATGCGCCGCGACCGCGCCATGCGCCGTACGCTGCTCAAGCCCGAGGAGCTGGTTCGGATCTTCCTCGGCGCGCTGCGACGCGGGTGGTGCGACGGACTCTTCATCACGACCGGCATCCCGGCGCGTCCCGAAAAGGTCACTGACGACCTAATTGCCGTGCTGGAGATGCTGCGCGTTAGGCACCGGTTCGCCGGGTACATCCACGTGAAGCTCGTGCCGGGCGCCGAGCAGGCGCAGATCGAGCGGATCACGGCGCTGGCAACGCGTGTCTCGGTGAACCTGGAAGCGGCGTGTGGCGACACCCTGCAGCAGGTGGCGCCCGAGAAGCAGCTGGCGAACACGCTGGTGACGCTGGAGCGCGCGCGGCGCGTCGTCGTCACCAATCGCGCGGAGGAGCGCGCGGGTCGTCCTCGCGATGGCAGGCAGCCCGGCGGTGTCGCCGGCATGACGATGCAGTTCGTCGTCGGCGCGACTCCCGACTCGGACCGGACGATCATGGACCGCGTGACGAGCCTCTACTCGGGTGGCGGGATTCATCACGCGCACTTCAGCGCGTTCCGCCCGATCCGCGACACGCCGATGGAAGGTGCGCCCGCGACGCCGGTCCTCCGCGAGCACCGGTTGTATCAGGCGGACT
>Ga0075418_10007984_pt1 | contig 11884 bp, 12 predicted proteins | sample SoiMetdeltSBSDD2_FD_81776 | JGI IMG/M metagenome (GOLD analysis project Ga0075418, IMG submission 81776) | Bulk soil microbial communities from a Populus tree surrounding site in Tennessee, USA - Soil MetaG P. deltoides SBSDD2 | ecosystem: Environmental > Terrestrial > Soil > Tree plantation...
CTTGATCGGACATAAACTCCTTATCCGCAATGTCAGCGACAAGATATGGCACAATGTTACCCAACCTGCCTTTAACTTTCTCTGCCCACCTCCTTGGTTCAGCTTCGCGAAAATACTTAATGCGGCCTAATGCGTCACGAGACCAAGGAGGGTATATGTCAATAAGTGTCGGGATTTTAGTTGTAGGATCTATATGCCAATTACGAAGTAGGGCATCTATAGGTACACGCAATATACCTGGTTCACGATATCTCTTTATTTGGGACATAGCACACAGGTTACCAATAATGACACCGGCCGCTTCCCGACGTTCATCCCCTCGTAAACTTTCAACACTAGGTCCGGGTATTAAACCCATTGTAAAACGTAAGGCAAACTTTCCTTCTGTTTCTGTCAGTGTGGCGGAAGTAAGCGGCGCCACCGGGAGCGGTTCTGCCGCCAAGGCGGCTGCATAATCTTCTAAAAGGTCCAGCCGTGCCTGAGCATCTTTGTAGGAAAAAGATTCTTTGGTCGTTTTAATTACCGAGGATCCAGCAAAAACGACATTGCAACAGTATCCCTCTTCAGGGTTTATATTGTTTGGTGTCATTTAGATCCTAAAGCTATAATTACGCGCTTGATGTCCTGCTGTGTCGTGTTATGACCCATAGTAAAACGAAGGGAGGCTTGGGCATCTTGGTCATTCAGGCCCATGGCGCGTAAAACGTGCGAAGGTTCTTCGCTGCTTGCGCTGCAGGCCGAACCGGCAGCGGCTAAAATGCCTTGTTCCTCTAACTCGACGAGCAATCGTTCGTTGTCGGCGCCGGGAATAGTAATGTGTACGTTGTTGGGTAAACGCTGTTTTAGCGACCCATTAATAACTACGTTGGGATTTTTTTGCTTGAGCAGATTGATAAACAATGTTTGCAGTGCTTGTAAGCGACCGGCTTCTGTTTGCCGACGGGTTTGGGCAATGTCAAGCGCTTTGGCGAGGCCGATACACCCGGGTACATTTTCGGTCCCACTGCGCAAACCACGCTCTTGGCCACCACCACTATTGACCGGTTGTAGGTGTACATGCCGGCCCACAAACAAAGCACCGCTCCCCTTTGGGCCATAGATTTTACCACCGTTAATAGTCATCAGGTCCACACCTAAACGCGCGGTATGAATATCCAAATAGTTCACTGCTTGGGCAGCGTCGGTATGGAAATACAAGGGTTGTGCGTTGCCGGTTTTTTTGCGGGCGGTACGAATATTCTCGAGTTCGCGGGCAATCTGACGAATGGGTTGGATAGTACCAACTTCGTTGTTGGCGTACATAACGCTTACCAACACAGTCTGGTCATCAATTTGCTTAACAAGTTTAGTAATATCGACGAGCCCCTTGGTGGTTACTGCGGCTTCGCGGCAACTGTATTGGTGTGCCGGCGCCAGTACCGATTCGTGTTCAATAGCGCTTACCACGACGTTGCCGTCCGGGAATTGCCGCATAACGCCATGGATTGCTAAATTATTAGCTTCGGTACCGCCAGACGTAAAAATAACTTCGGCGGGCCGGACGCCCAGCCAGTGGGCCACTGTAGCCCGCGCGTCGTCTACAGCCTGGCGGACTTGCTTGGCCGGCAAATAGGTAGCCGACGGGTTAAAAAACGACACCACAAAATACGGCTGCATTGCCTCCAACACATCCGGATCCAGCGGCGTCGCCGCCGCGTAATCTACATACACATTGTCCATAACTTAGCTTACTGAAAGGCTTTATAAATTTCGGTGCCAACCCTTTGATGATATAGCTGTACGGCCTGATACAAGTGCTTGGCTTCCTGGGGGCTAATCGGGCGGTACGGCTGGCCGTCTTGGGCTTTGTAAATGCCATGGGGCCGGACATCGTAACGGGTTGTCATGGCATGATGATTACCTTTACCATCACTCCATTCCTCGTGCCATACCCAGGTATGCTCGTCTAAACAAAAGAATTCGCGGCGGCCGCCTTTGGGTACCGGCCCGAAAAGTTTGCCGCCAATAGCCGCCTCTTGACGAATAAGCTCCCGGTAGTGACGTGCCTGCCGGTCTTGTTCGCGTTGTTGCTTGAGGGACCGGAAGAGAGGGATCATTCTACGCCCTTACTATTGGTTCGTTAACTATTTCGCGGAAAGCCGGAATATCTGCGACTGTCATTATCATACGATCGACTGCCGCCCCAACGAGCATCCAACGCTTAGCATTAACTGCCTCTAACCCACCTTCTTTGGGGTAACCACTGCTTAAGCCTTCGATGTTTTGTGGGTTCATATACTATTACTATCTGCTATTCCAAAAAGTTTATGAGCGTTACTGGTACTGTGACGGGCAAGTTCTTGTACCGACTCGCCCCTTAAATTTGCCAAAAACGCCGCAATAACACTTACGTGCTTTGGTTTGCAGATTGTACCACGGTGTGGGTCGGGAGTCAAGAAGGGCGCATCTGTTTCGAGAAGTATGTTCTCTAGTGGTACAACCTTAGCGGCCTCGAGTTGATCCTCGTTTTTGGTAAACGTCATAATACCATTTAAGCCTACAAATAGGTCGCGTGCCAGTATTTTGTCTAATTCTTTGCGGGTTGCCGAAAAGCTATGGATGACGCCCCGCACTTTGTATTGGTCAAAAATCGGCCAAAAATCATCAAAGGCGTCGCGTACATGGAAAATAACGGGTAAGTTGTATTTTTCGGCCAGTTGTAATTGAAAATGCAATAGTTCCGCTTGCTCTGCTTTTGGTGAATCGGCGTAATAATAGTCTAGGCCGCATTCGCCTATTGCCACCACTTTACTTGGGGTGGGGGTCCTGTCAGGCCATTTGCCCCTTCCCCGTGCTCCTTCGTGCGCGCGGGGCGGGAGCTGCCCCATGGCCTGCCACCCCTCGTCAGTGGTTAGTAAAAACTCAAACTCCTTCTTTTCGTTCAAATTTAAATGGTCCTTTGCCTCATGCGGGTGGATGCCAATGCTTGCCCAACAATTGGGGCGGGTTTGGACAAATTGCACCGCTAATTGGCTATCGGCCAGCGTCGTCCCCACGCAGATCATTTTGCTTACACCAGCTTCGATTGCCTCGGCAATCATGTCGTCGGGCTTTGGCCAGCCGGCTTTTTCGTACTTGCGGCGGGTTTCGGTATCCATTTTTATAGTTGGATCGGCCTCATGGATATGGCAGTGTGTGTCTACCAATTGCATGGTTATTTCTTTGGCTTTTCAGTGGTTTCGTTTTTTGGGAAAAGGGTGCCGTCGATGGGTTTGACCACGCCGCTTTCAAAAATGCCCTTAATCTTGGCTGAGGTGTCGGGCAAGAATGGCGCAAGTAGATCGGCAATTTCGAGCAAACAACTCACTTGGTAAGCGAGCACTTCACGCAGGTGGTCTTCGTCGCCCGCTTTGGCGATTTCCCATGGTTTTTCTTCGTCGATATACTGGTTAAGGCCACGAACTTGGTTCCATACTTCGTCGAGTGCGCGGTCAAAACGGCATTGGGTTAAGGCTTCGGCTACGCCGGCGTTGTCGTGTTCGGCTTCGGGGATGACACCAATAACGCCCTTTTGGTACTTCTGCACCATTGCGGCAGTGCGTTGGACGGCGTTGCCCAGCTCGTTGGCGAGTTCGTTATTGTAGGCCGCTTCAAACGCATCCCAGCTAAAATCACCGTCGTTGTAACTAGGGATGTGCCGCAAAAAGTAATAGCGGAAGGCGTCGACACCATATTTATCAAGAATTTCCTTTGGCGCAACGACATTGCCAATCGATTTGCTCATTTTTTTACCATCCATGGTAATGTGGCCGTGTACATACAGTTGTTTGGGCAGGGGCACGTCAAGACTCATAAGCATAGCTGGCCAAATGGCGGCATGGAACCGCAGAATGTCCTTACCAATTACTTGTACTTGGGAGGGCCAAAAATCCTTAAAATCTTTGTGTTCAGGGTAGCCGAGTACAGTAATGTAGTTCATGAGCGCCTCGAACCAGACATACATTACTTGGTTTTTATCGCCTGGAACGGGTACACCCCAATCGAGTTTTTCCTTCGGCCGCGAGATGCTGATATCGTCCAGTCCTTCGGCTAAAACAGCCAAAATTTCATTGCGGCGGGTCTCTGGCACAATCACAAACTCGCCACTTTCGATGGCGCTTTTGATGTTGGCGGTATACTTGCTGAGTTTAAAAAAGTAATTCTCTTCCTCGAGTTTTTGGTAGGCCTGAGGGTGGCCGGGCTTCATGCGTTCGGGGTCGGCGTGACCCTCGGGTACAAATTCTTCTTCTTTAACATCATACCAGCCGGTGTAGGTACCTTTGTAAATATCGTGCTCTAGCGCTTTCCAGATTAACTGCGCGCGGTCTTCATGTGCTTTATCAGTAGTCCGAATAAAGCGATCGTTGCTGATGTTTAGTTGCTCCAACAAGTCGACGAACCGTTTGCTCATTTGGTCAGTAAGTTGTTTGGGCGTTAGCTTCATTTTTTCGGCAGTTTGATGGATTTTACTACCATGTTCATCGCTACCAGTACCAAACAAAACCGTGTCGCCGCGTTGCCGGGCGGCGCGGGCTAATACGTCGGCCATCAAAAATTCCAACGCGTGCCCAATATGTGGTTCACCATTTACATATGGAATAGAGGTGCAAATATAATAATTCATGTTCTTAGTCTACCTGGTTTTAAGAGTAATAAAAAATTAGAGAACAAAAATATGCCCCCTAGGGCGTGCGTATTACAAAAGAGAGTAGGGTCTTCATGATGCTATTTTACCATTCCGTTCTGCACCTTGTGGCCTAAGATTGTAGAGATGTCAACTTTAGAGCAGGCTTTGTTGACTGCCAGTTTCTGGGCGAGGTTGCAAGGGGGGTACCTTAAGTAATGCGGCTAGCTTTTGCAAAAGCGGGAGCTGCCCTTTTACCAATTTCTGGCCAGCGACTGTCAGAGTGGTCCAGGCCGCTTTGTCATTCTCGGGAAATTCCTGTTTTTTGCCCGAACGGGGTGGCCACTCCATTTCGAACATGTTGCTCTTAAATGTCTCTAGGTCAACATTGGCTTCCAGAGCAAAGGCATGGACAATTTTACCACTAGATTGCTTGGCTTCACCCAGTTCTTGGTAATTGCCCTCGGGAGCGGTTATATTGGTCTCTTCTTTAAATTCGCGTTTGGCGGCGGCTAGTGGCTCTTCAGAATCATCAAATTCACCTTTAGGTATGGACCAGCTGCCGTCGTCTTTTTTGGCCCAAAAAGGTCCGCCGGGGTGTACTAGTAACACCTCGTAGTCTTGACCCACCTGGCGGTAAATCACAAGTCCTGCGCTCTGTTTAGCCATACAGCTATGATACCAAACTCTGTGGTACGGCTAAGGACATCCAATATAAACATTAGAATTTACAATATGCTACACACATCGTATACTGGTTTCAAATTGCGGTCGATTGCATAGGCGACGGTGTCCTAGTAATTTCATAATGAGGGGGAGGGCGTTTGGGAGATACTGCTAGTCTTAATATCAGAACATGATTACCTAACTTAGGAGACAGATTATGAGAAAACTTCGTGTATTGTTCAGTTCCCTCGCAATTAGCTTGGTTGCCGCAGTTGGCATTGCTTTGCCAGCCTCGGCAGCACCCAATACAAAACTTGACTTAGTACAAGACTGTAGCACTGGTTGCTCCGAAGCCGTTGACATGGCCGGACCGACTGGCTTTGGTTTTATCAACTACAACCAAGATGACGAAGGCAATTTAAGGGTTGTTGCCAGCCTTAAAAATGCCGAACCAAACACTACCTACCAAATCTTTTTAGTCTGCGGTCCAACCCACGCTGCAGCTTGCGGCTTTATAGAGATTGGCACGCTAACAACGAATGGCCAAGGCAATGGTAACAGCGGTGCTGTTATGGTACCTCTAGCCACCTTACAAAGTGCACCTTTTGGTGCCGGTGCACGTACTGACCACATTGACTTACTAGCTGGCGGCACAGGCGCAGGAGTCTACGCTACTAGCAACGTTGACTACCTTGTACCCTGAGGTTGGCAAGCTAAACTATTTACAAAAGACTGGCCGTAAAAAGGCCAGTCTTTTTAATGGTCTAAGATGAATCTATTTACTACAAGATACTCTGGTGGGCGAGGAGGGACTCGAACCCTCAAGACTTGTGGTCAGCGGATTTTAAGTCCACCGCGTATACCAATTCCGCCACTCGCCCGATTTATTAAGGGTCCCCAGCGGAGCGGAGCTCTTTGTGGGGTAAAGCGTAAGTCTTGCTGGAGGCTGAAGCAAGCTATTTTCGTAGCAAGCGGGAGCCGGAATACAAGGCTAAGCTGGAGGCGCGTACCGGCTTCGCACCGGTGTGGCAGCTTTTGCAGAGCTGTGCCTAACTCCTCGGCCAACGCGCCGTATCACCGGTATATTTTAGCGGATATCCTTGTTTTTGGCTACCGCTACTTGCTAAATAGGACATTAAATTATAGGATTTATTTTATGAGTTCCTACCTTAGCCGTATTTCTGCTGGTAGTGCAGAGGTGTGGGCCCCTACTATTATTACTCAAGCTACCTTTCCTGAAGCCGCTACCATAACGCCCCCGGATGTACTTCTACCTTTTGAGACGATACAGCTCCCAGGCCCAACTTCTCAAACAGAACCCACAAAGCCACCCCTAGATAAATGGGCGCAAGAGACATGGGAAGGCTTTATGGAGATACCCGAGTCCTGCGGCGGCAAACCAATCGAAGAGATAGACGAAATGTGGCTTGCGTACAAAGAGGCCATGGCCGAACCAACCCCACCCCCGCGTTCTGCTAAAACAAAAATACCCCAACGGCCCCCAGGCAGAGTTTACAACCCAACTTGGGACGAAAACACCGATACTTATACCAACGCTACCCAAAAGACTCTCTATTTTGGGGTTGCGGCGCTCACTAACTGGCGCTTGGATATTGAAGAATAAATCTGTTTACCCCCTTAGACTCTTTTTTGGACAGCTTGCTACAATACCAACATGACTATTTCTGAACTTGCCGGCGCGCGCCTCTACAACCAGCACTTATTAAAAGATATAGCGAGCCCACAAGCCGTAGTGCGTTCGCTAGCCGCTATCCAGTCGCAAGATTTTACGGGCGGCAAATGGGCAATTGGTTTGCGTTGCAAAACAACCGAAGCCGCCGTGCAAAAACTGTTTGATAACGGTGAGATTTTACGCACGCATGCCCTGCGCCCAACCTGGCATTTTGTGGCACCGCAAGACATACGCTGGATACAAGCACTCACTGGTCCGCGTGTCCACGCCTTTAACAAATACTATTACAAAAAGGTAGGGCTCGATGAAACGCTTTTACAAAAGACAAACAAACTACTAACAACCGTACTGCGCGGCGGCAACCAACTAACCCGAACTGAACTAGCAAAGGTATTTACCAAAGCCGGCCTGGGTGAGGTAACAGGCCTTCGCTTTGGCTACATACTCATTTACGCCGAATTGGAGTCGCTAATTTGTAGCGGTGCCATGCAAGGCAAACAACACACCTATGCTTTAGTGGAAGACCGGGCACCGCAGGCTATATCGATGCCGCGCAGCAAAGCCCTGGCCGAGTTAACAAAGCGTTTCTTTACTGCACACGGCCCAGCGCAAATTGCCGATTTCGCCTGGTGGTCCAGCCTAACGGTCGCCGACATCAAGCAGGGTATCGAGCTAGCAAAACTCAAAACCACCGAAATTGAGGGTAAAACCTACTACTACGCCAAAGACGTGCCATCCACTATTCCTTCGCCCATCGCCCATTTGCTACCAAATTACGATGAATATTTTATCGCTTATAAAAATCGTACAGCGTTCTCGCCCCGATTTAAAATGTCCCGCAAACCCGAATATGCCGACATGTCATACCACTTACTGGCTATGGACGGCCAAATGGCCGGTGGCTGGAAGCGCGAAATCAATAAAAACGGGTTTATTTTAAAACTCACCCCGTTTATTGACTTTACACCAGGACAAAAAAAGGCACTTGCTGCAGCAGCTGCACGACTAAGTAGATTTGCCGGGCTCCCCGTCAAAGTCGTGTCATAAATTACTCCACACTAAATCCTTTAACAAGCTATAATACTATCGTAACCATAAGCTGGATATGAGTATCAAAGCCAACATCAAACCAAAAAAGCCCAGCAAATCATCGGTTCCGTTTTACAGCCGAAAACTTTTTTTGTGGCCGATGGGTATTGTGCTTGGGCTTGCGATTGTTACTTTTCTCGCGTTCAAGTTTAGCCCCTGGCCAGGAGCCATGCTAGTGCGCATCGTTTTTACCAACAACGCACGTAAAACATTAGCCGCGCTACAAAAACATACGCCTAGCACGCCGATTACCATAGTTGCCAATCAGCAATACAAACACGATAACCATAAAGCATTGCTCGATGTCTACCTACCCCAATCGGTAGAACAAACCTCGGACACGCTGCCTGCCATCATCTGGACCCATGGCGGCGCTTGGGTGTCGGGCAACAAAACTGACGCTGGACCTTATTTTAAGCTGCTTGCCGCACAAGGCTTTGCAGTTGTTTCGCTTAACTACACATTAGCACCGGAAAAAGCGTACCCGGCGCAGATCCACGAACTGAACGAAGCCCATGCCTACATCCTTGCCAATGCTAGCCGGCTGCATATTAATCCCAACAAAATATTCTTAGCAGGCGATTCAGCCGGGGCCCAATTATCGAGCCAAATGGACGCACTCATTACCAATCCTGCCTACGCGCAAGAAGTCGGGGTTATACCAGCGCTACAACCCTCCCAACTTGCTGGAACGGTCCTTTTTTGCGGTATTTACAAAATGGCCGGGCTAACCGAGGCTAGTCCTACCTTGCCAAAAATCATTAGTTGGGGTGACGACCAAGTAGTATGGGCATACAGCGGTACCCGCAACAGTTCCGCACCTGTAATAACCCAAATGTCACCGTACTACCATGTAACAAAAGACTTCCCAGCCACGTTTATTAGCGGCGGCAATGCCGACCCGCTAACCAACGGGCAGTCTATGCCACTCGCCGAAGAACTTAAGAACTTGGGGGTGCCGGTTACGACGCTGTTTTATCCATCCGATCATACACCTGCCCTCCCCCATGAATACCAGTTCAATCTCGACACCAACGACGGCCAGCAAGCCCTAACGCAACTAATCCAGTTTTTGCAAGAACGCAGTAATAACCCTTAATTTATGTCTATTTTTGTTTCGTCCATTAGCGGGCTAAGTACCTCTTCATCAGCTTTATTGATATTGTTAACGACAATAGCGCTTATCACGATGAGCAAGCCACCGAAAGCAATACCGGCCGTTACCGGTTCCCCATATAGTACCAAGCCCAAAATAAGGGCGAACACACATTCAAGCAGTAAGATATTACCAGCAACGTACGCCTTTAAACTGGTAAACACATAGTTAATGGCATACAGGCCTACAATATTTGCCAGTGACGCCAATAATAGCCCGACAACTGCAACCGCCGATACCGAATGCGGTAGTAACGCCTCGTGACTGAATAAAGAGATAATAAATACAGGGATCCACCCAATTAACAGCAAGATGGTCGTGTTCTCAAAATTGCTGCGTGCCTTGTCGTGCATTCGGGACATCAAAAAACCGATATAAAAACCAAGCATGCAGATGACTGCCGCCCATTCCCCAACACCAAAATTGAAGTTGCTAAAATTAATCCCTGTAACTAACGTTAAACCGACAATGGACAATCCTATTGGCAAAAGGGACTTAGCTGGCAGCTTTTCGCGAAACAATATCCAGGCCAGCAACCCTAAAATGGGCAGCGCGGCTATAAACGATACTATACCTAAGTTAGTATGTTGAACGGCAACCGTAAAGCTTGCTACGCCTAGCACATACGAAATTAATGCTCTGAGGCTATATATCCACCATTCACGTTTCGTTATAGAAGCTACTAGTCGCCTACTAAACTTCTTTCTGAATAAGGCCATAGCAATGATGCCCGCAACTAAAATACGCAAATACGTTTGTTGGAACGTGGCAAAGCTGTCATCCATCATACGGACCCATACACCCATTAACGCAAACGAAGCCGCAAGCCCAATAGCAACCAACACTGGCCGTTGTATCCTGGTCGTAGGAATACCTTTTAAAGACATACCGCAAGTATACAGAAATTTAGGAAAATCTAACTACACAACGGACATTTGTTACAGTTTTTGTTGAAAATAAATCTTTTATATTTTATAATAGTAGATAGTGAACCCTCGTTTTGAACTACATACCAAGCCCTTCGACCTTACAGACCTTACCCTAGTTAGCCAAAGGCTCCTTGGTGAGATTAATCTAAGAAAAGATTTACAGGCCGTCCCCGATGAATTTGGTGGACAGGTTTTTTACTATGATGACCCGAGTGATTTCCGCGACAGCCCCGGGATGCAAACAATATTATCCCGCGGGGGCATACTCTTTTTAGAAAGGCCATCTTCCGAAGGTACCAAATTACAAGCGTTAAGCCCTGATCCGGAACGTTTGTTAGTATGCTCCCAAGCATATGACATACCAATAAAATTCGTGCCGGATGTTAATTCCCCAGGGCCATTAGCCAAGCCGCAAGACATCCCAGGCAAAATTTTTACAAAGGTAGTAAAAGTAGACCGCTGTCACCCCGTAGGAGTTAATAATATAATCTACTATGACCATGATATTTGTAGCTTTGACCATTTCCCCGCCGTCATTGTAGGCCGCAAACCACTTATAGACTGGTTGGTCGTAAATACACCTGCCGACAAAGACCTTGGTGATGTCTACGATTCGGCAACCATGTACATAACTAATGTTATAAGACGCCTTACTGGCCAGCTTCCAAATCAAGAAGATGCTGTCTCTAAGGATATTAAAGCCGTGGTTAATCTCTTAAAAGATATGAATGATAGCCTTGTAAAGACAACAAACCGAGATATAGCAAGGAATTACGAGCTCCGCAACATTATCTACGATGGCTTGCAAAACTGCGGCATTACCTGCCCAGAAATTATGCCCGGACGGTTACATCGTATCGGCGGCGCAGTGCTAAGCCGTATACATCAAAAGTAATACGCTTCCGTTTTACTGACAACGATTAAACTATGAACGCTTAAAAGGAGACCTGAAGGGCCGATTGGCTGTCTCGCGACCTAATCGTAATGCCTCGGCAGTCATTGCAAGTTGCTTATCGAGTGCACGTATGTGCGCATCGCCATAAATAACAGCTACATGTAACCCTCATGGAGATAGCGGGTTATGTCGTAATACAAACGCCTGTCGCGCTGCAGGTTATGCTCGAAAGCAATATGCTGCGTAATTGTTCGGTCTTCCTTAGGTATAGTAGCAATAAATTCATAGGTTGTTTGTTTTAGACATTCAAAGCGGTCCGGCATCGACACGCCATAAGGTAGGCTAAAATAATCTTCCCGCAGCAGAGCCTGGACATAGTCATCTACATCGGCTAAATATTTTAATCGTTCTAGATGTGGACGATTCCTAAAGACAGACGCAATATACACATTGGGTGGGTTCCGGTATTTTGAATCAATAAGATACCATTGCGGGAGCAAACGTAAACTGAGGTAGTGGAACACTTCTTTGCTACTGTACTTTTGCGCCAAAACGTCTAATCCCGGTAGTGGTTCGGCACCCACAACTCGTATGCCCGCTCGTTTTGCTATTGCCTCAGCCATACCAATTTCACCATGCATGGCAAAAATATGTTTATCAGAAAGTGAAACAGGAACATGGCGCTCTTCACCCTCGACTATTAAAATTGCCTTGTGCGTGTCATCGCCGACTAGATTTATAAAATAGTCGAGGGCATTCGCCGTTTGGTTAAATAATACATTTTCAGGGTCAAAATCATGCTCTCCACCAAAGC
>Ga0075418_10007985_pt1 | contig 11882 bp, 11 predicted proteins | sample SoiMetdeltSBSDD2_FD_81776 | JGI IMG/M metagenome (GOLD analysis project Ga0075418, IMG submission 81776) | Bulk soil microbial communities from a Populus tree surrounding site in Tennessee, USA - Soil MetaG P. deltoides SBSDD2 | ecosystem: Environmental > Terrestrial > Soil > Tree plantation...
CGACGGTGTCGGCGAGCGCGGTCCGGCTGCCACTGCTGCTGACCGGGAAGCCCTGCAGCGCGCCGGCGGCGAGGTTGGCGGCACCGAGCGTCATCAGCTCGGTGTTGCTGTCCACGGTCTCCCGGCGGCGGCTGGCGAAGGCACGTGCGGTGAGGACGTTGTCGGTGTACCCGACGATCGTGATGCCGATCGCGGGAAGTAGCAGATGGGTCAGGTCGGAGCCGGTGACGTTCGGCAGCTGCGGGTCGGGCAGCCCGGAGGGGATCGCCCCGACGGTGGTGACGCCGTACTGCTCGAGCCCGAGCAGTGCCACCGCGGCGGCGGCGAGCAGCATCGCGATCAGCGGGCCCGGGAGCCGCGGGGCGAACCGGTACGCCAGCAGCAGGAACACCAGCATGCCTCCGGTCAGCAGCACGGTGACGGGGTCGGCCTCGGCCATGTGCCGGAGGGCGTACCGGATCTCCTCCAGCGGCGAGTCACCGAGAACGTCGATCCCCATCACCCGGCCGAGCTGTCCGGCGATCATGATCACCGCGATGCCGGCCATGTAGCCGACCAGGACGGGTCGCGACAGCAGGTCGGCGAGGAAGCCGAGCCGGGCCAGCCGGCCCGCGAGGCACAGCAGACCGACCAGCATGGCGAGTGCGGCGGCGAGTGCGGCGTACCGGGCCGGTTCACCGGCCGCGAGCGAACCGATGGTGATCGCGGTCATCAGCGCGGTACTGGACTCCGGACCGGCCGACAGCAACCGCGACGACCCGAGCCACGCGTACACCAGCAGCGGTCCGGCCGCGGCCCACAGCCCGGCCACCGGCGGCAGGCCGGCGACCTGGGCGTAGGCCATCACCTGCGGAACGAGGTACGCCGCCACCGTCACACCCGCGAGGATGTCCACGCGCAACCAGCCGAGCCGGTACTCGCGCAGCCACGCCGGTCCGACGGTGGCCATCGGGGCCGTCAGGACGTCGGGACGACGACGTCGGTGCCCGCGCTGCGTGCCCGGCGCCGCTCGTCGGAGGTCGGTTCGTGCTTCACCACGGCGACCGGGCAGGACGCGGAGGCCAGCACGCGCCGGGTGACCGGGTCGTGCGGTAGCCCGCCGGCATGCGCCCCGACCACGATCAGCCCTGCGTGTGGCGATGCCCCGACGAGCGCGTCGGTGGCGGACCGGCCGGTGACCAGCCGGGTGACCTTGACGTCGGGGTAGCGCTCGCTCCAGCCGGCCAAGGTCTCCGCCACCGTGAGCTGCGCGGTCGTCGCCCAGGTCACGCCATCGTCCTGCACGACCTTGCGCACCGGACCGCTGTCCGAGTGCACGACGACCAGGTGGCAGCGCCGCGCGGACGCGGTCGCGTAGGCGAAGCCGACCGCCTCGGCGGACAGGCCGCTGCCGTCGGCTCCGACGTAGACGCCACGGTCGGCGGTCGTGGTGCGCCACGCTGTGGGAACGACGACGACGGGGCAGCTCACCCGGGCCGCGAGGTGGAGCTCGCGCTGGGCCGTGACCGCGCGGTACGGGCCCCTCGCCCGCTGCCGTCCCAGCACCAGCAGCCGAGCGTCGCGGGCGGCGAGCGCGAGCACCCGCAACCGGGAGCCCTCACGCGCGGCAGTGGTCACGGTAACGCCGGATCCAGCCTGGCGGCGGACGTGCTCGACGGCGGCCTGGAGGTCGGCCTCCGCCATGATCTGTGGGTCTCCGGGCTCGTACAGCGGCGCGGTGGGCGCGTGGTACGGCCGGACCAGCATCAGGTAGGCCCCGGAGCGCTGCGCCTCGGCGCCGGCGTAGTCGACGACGCGCAGTGATTCGGGGTTGCCCTTCACCTCGACGACGACCGGGCCGGTTCGCGGTGCTGTGCCCATCGTCGGTCTCCTTCGTTCCTGGGGCTCGGGGGCGTCGTTCACGCCACTTCGACTGTGCGGTCCGGGGTGCGGCCACGGCAGGGGCGGCCGGCACCGAGTCAGCGGGTACGACGCCGTCCCGCGGGGGACCTTCGTCCCTGTCGGCGTGACGGGGCCGTCGGAAATCCTGGTGTCACCGGGCGAAGGGAGTGGCACTGTGCACGAACCGCGTGTGGTCGTCGGTGTGGACGGATCGATCGCGGCACAGACCGCGGTCTGCTGGGCCGCCACGGAGGCCGCGGCGCGCGGCGCGATCCTGCGGGTCGTACATGCGTTCGTCTGGCCGTTGTTCCGGGTACCGCTCGGCCCGTCCGAGCTGGCGCCGGGCCTGCGTGCCGCCGCCGACCAGATTGTCGGCGAGGCCGTCGAGCTGGCCGGCAAGATCGAGCCCGGGCTGCCGGTCGAGTCCGCTGTGACCAGCGGCTTCCCGTTCCCTGTTCTGGCCGCGGAGTCCCGACTTGCCGACCTGACGGTCGTCGGGAGCCGCGGCCTCGGCGCCACGCTGACCGTGCTCGTCGGTTCGACGACGGTCGACCTGGTCGCGCACGCGCACGGGCCGGTCGTCGTGGTCAGGCCTGACCAGCTCGGCGAGTCCGGCCACCGGGTTGTGGTCGGGTACGACGGCTCGCCGGAGGCTCGCCGCGCAGTCGGCTTCGCCTTCGAGTACGCGGACCGGCACGACCTCGAGGTCCTGGTGGCCACGGTGTATGACGACGCCGCGCACTGCGGACCCGTGCCGGTTGCCTTCGATCCGGTCCCGGGCCACGAACACGTCCCGCTCGCCACGACTCTGCTGATCGGTCATCCGGCCGAGCAGCTGGTCCGGCTGTCCGAGGACGCCCGACTCGTGGTGGTCGGCTCGCGCGGGCGCGGCGGCTTCCAGGGCCTGCTGCTCGGCTCGGTGAGCCAGGCTGTGCTGCAGCACGCGCACTGTCCCGTCGCGGTGATACCGGCGGCCACCGAACCCGCCCACTAAGTGCGGCGGCGCAGCGGAGTAGTAACGCCGGACGCCACTCCGTGCCCTACTGTTGATCACGCAGAGGGTGAGGGTCGACTGGCGTTTCGGACTGCACGCGGGTGGTTGCATGGTGACTGGGCGTGGGTGACGACCACGGACCCTGGGACGAGGGCACGCTGGAGTTCGCCGGCCTGTCGCGGGTACGGCTGGACTCGCTGCTGCAGGAGCTGCTGAGCCGCGTCGACGAGATGCTCGACTCGCAGGACCGGCTGCGCTCGCTGCTCGACGCAGTCGTCAGCATCGGCACCGACCTGGACCTGAACAGCGCCCTCGACCGGATCGTGCACGCCGCCTGCGAGCTGTCCGGCGCCAGGTACGGCGCGCTGGGTGTGCTCCGGCCCGACGGCGAGCGGCTCGCCAGCTTCATCACCTACGGCGTCACCGCGGAGCAGATCGAGGCGATCGGCCCGTACCCGGAGGGGCACGGCATCCTCGGTCAGCTGATCGACCACCCGGAACCGCTGCGGCTGCACGACCTCGCCGAGCACCCGCGATCGTTCGGATTCCCGGCGCACCACCCCCCGATGCGAACGTTCCTCGGCGTACCGGTGCGGGTCCGCGACAACGTCTTCGGCAACCTGTACCTCACCGAGAAGCGCGACGGCGCCGACTTCACCGCCGACGACGAGCAGGTGGTGACTGCGCTCGCCGCGGCGGCGGGTGTCGTGATCGACAACGCCCGGCTGTACGCCGACACCGAGAGCAAGCGCCGCTGGCACGAGGCGACCGCGGAGATCACCGCGTTGCTGTTGGGCGACTTCGAAGCCCGTGACGCACTACAGCTCATCGCCCGGCGGGCGAAGGAGGTGACCGGCGGCCACGTGGCCGCGGTGCTGCTGGTCGACGGTGAGGAGCTGGTGCTCGAGGCGGTCGACGGACCCGGCATGGACGAGTTCGCCGGGACCCGGTTCGTTGCCGACCATCCCTTGGTCCGTGACGTCCTCGATGAGTCCCACAGCGTGGTGATCGAGAACCTGGCGCGGATGGCCAAGGAGCGCGGCGACATCCCGGTCACGCCGGCGATCGAGCAGCTCGGCCGGGCAGTGATGGTGCCGCTGCCTGAAGGTGCTCGTACCAGCGGCGGGATCCTCGTCGTCGCGGCACACCGCGACATGCTGCTCGGCGGGGGCGACGAGAGCACCGAGCTGATCACCTCGTTCGCGAACCACGCCACCTTGGCCCTGGACCGCGCCCAGGCACAGCAGGACCTCGCATCGCTCGCCGTGCTGGAGGACCGCGACCGGATCGCCCGTGACCTGCACGACCTGGTGATCCAGCGGCTGTTCGCCACCGGGCTGCAGCTGCAGGGCATGTACCGGATGGCCCGTCCGGAGGTGCAGGAACGGCTCAGCCGCGCTGTCGAGGACATCGACGCGACGATCCGCGACCTGCGCGCGGCGATCTTCGAACTGCAGCAGCAGCCGGGTAGCCGCAGCTCGCTGCGGACCGAGATCAGGGGCCTGGTCGACGACTACACGACGACGCTCGGGTTCGCGCCGGAGCTCGTGCTGCGCGGGCCGCTGGACAGCGTCGTACCGGCCAACGTGCGGCCGCAGATCCTGGCCACTGTCCGGGAAGGTCTGTCGAACGTCGTGAGACACGCACGGGCGAGTGTCGTACGGGTCGAGGTCGAGGTGACGGGTCGGGACGTGGTCGCGCGAATCACCGACGACGGCGTCGGCATCACGCCGAACGGCCGCCAGAGCGGCCTGCGGAACCTGCAGGAACGGGCCGGAACGCTAGGCGGTGCCGTGAGGGTCGAGAAGGCCGAACCGCACGGCACCGTGCTGGAGCTCCGCGCGCCCCTGACAACGGACTCCAGCTAGATCTCGCGGGTCTTGTCGCCGGCTCGGTCGTGCACCACGGCCACCGGTATCCCTGCGTGGTGCAGTACGCCACGTGCGACCGATCCGAGGAGGAACCCCGCGATCCTGTTGTGCGCGTGCCCTCCGACGACCAGCAGTTGGGCGCCGGTCGTCCTTCCGGTGTCGAGCAGGCCGTCGACCGGGTGGCCGTGCCACAGGCTGCGGTGCACGGTGACGTCGGGATGCTTGCCAATCCAGATCTCGACGAGCTCGTCGAAGGTGCGCCGTTCGTAGTGCTCCCACTGCTGCAGCTCGTCCGATGCGTACGACACATCCCAGACGTAGCCGGCCGGTGCCTGCCAGGCGTGCACCAGATGCAGTGGTACGCCGCGTTCGGCCGCGATGGTGAACGCGAACTCGAGCGCTGCGTCGCTCGGTGCGGACACATCGACGCCGGCGACCACCGGCCCCTCGCCGTGCGCGGATGGCTGCCAGCCGTCCGGCACGACGACGACCGGAACGTCTGCGTGGCTGACCACGCTCTCCGACACCGAGCCGACCAGCAGCCGGCTGAATCCCCCGACGCCACGTCGGCCGACCACGACCATCCGGCACTGGCCCGCGCTGCGCGCGAGTGTCTGTCCGGGGATGCCGGACAACGTGTCAGCGGTCAGGTCGACGGATGACTCCGAGCGCACGTGGTCGCGCACCGACGAGATGAGACCCTGCGTCCGGCTGGTGATCTCCGCCGCCCGCAGGTAGGGCAGTTGGCCGTACCGGTCGTCGATGACGTGCAGGACGTGCAGGCCGGAGCCTGCACGCCGTGCCTCGTCGACGGCCCAGTCGACAGCGCCGGTCTCACGCCATGAGGCGTCGACGCCGACGACCACGGTCGACTTGTTCATCACGGTTCTCCTCAACCATGGAGTGGGTCAGCGCAGGAAGCTGTACCGGCGGACGATCGACAACCCCGACCACATGCGGCCGAAGCCCCAGGTGTTGCCGGCGGCGGTCGCGGCCAGCGCGATCAGCGTCAGCGCACCCAGGATGTGGTCGTCGAGCACCGGGTTGTTCTCCGGCGGCAGGGCGGCGCTCCACATCATCAGGTACAGCAGCGTGCCGGCAGCGGCGGCGATCCGCATGCCGATGCCCAGGGTCAGCGCGAGGCCGATACCGGCCAGGCCGATCATGAACAGCGGCGTCACCCACCAGTCGCCGACCAGGCTGTGGTAGAAGCTGTCGAACGGGCCTTCGGAGCCCTTCAGGAACCCGGCGGTCGGGTCGCCGCCGTTGATCCAGGCCCGCTCCTCAGGGGTCGCGTAGCCGAGGCCGAAGAGCTTGTCGAAGAAGGGCCATAGGAAGGTCAGCCCGAAGGCGATCCGCAGCGCTGCTAGCGAGCGGGCGGCGAACCTCGACGTGGCGTCCGTACGCCCGGCGTCGGGTTCGAGGTTGGGCCGGAGCTCCGGCCGAGCGTGTGTGGCGCTCATGGTTCTACTCCTTCCGAGAACGGGTGGATCCCGCTGCTTTGATCCTGCTGATCGCGGGCGGCGTGCCGGCAGGGTCCGTGGTCACCGCCGCTGATGCCGAATGGCCCACCGGGGCGGGGCCGATGACATCTGCCTTCCGCGCCGCTACTGCCACACGCTGAAGGTGAGGCAGCGAGATGCCGCGGTCGAGGAGGCAATGACATGTGCCAGGACGAGCAGCTCACGCTTGAGCAGATCGAGATCCTGCTCGGCGCGGCCACCGCCGCGCCGTCGATGCACAACACCCAGCCCTGGCGGTTCGAGGTGAACGGCCACGTCATCGACGTTTTCCTGGACGGCGCCCGGGTGCTGCCGGCCGAGGACCCGAGCGGCCGCGCGATGCGGATTGCGGCCGGTGCGGCGGTACTCAACGTGAGGGTCGCGGCCGCGCATCTCGGATACGACAGCTGGTTCGGCCTGGCGCCATGCCCTGAGGAACCGGACCTGATGGCGCGAATCGTGCTCGAACCGTCCGAGGCTGTCGATCCGGCCCTCCGGGCGCTCTACCGGGAGGTCTCCCGGCGGCACACCGACCGTCGTCCGGCACCGCCGGTGGGCATCCCGGACGGTATCCGGGTCGCGGTCCTCCGGGCTGCGTGCGCGGAGAACGCGGAGCTCACCTGGCTTCCGCAGGCCGCGGTGACCGAGACGCTCGAGCTCGTCCGTGAAGCCGAGGTCCGTGGTCTCGTCGACTGGAACCGTGCCGCCGAGCGGCGGCGCTGGGTCGGTGGCTCGCGCACCGAGGACGGCATCCCTGCGGCCGCGCTGGGACCGCGGTCGACCGCTTACCCGGCGGTGGTCCGGGACCTGGGCGTCTCACCGCTGGACCGGCTCCGCCCGGTGGCGCGGTTCGAGAAGCAGCCGGCGCTGGCCGTCCTCTCGTCCGCGGGCGACACCGACGTCGACCAGCTCGTCGCCGGGATGGCCCTGCAGCGCGTCCTGCTGACAGCGACCCGGCACGGTCTGTCGGCGTCGTTCCTGAACCAGCCGCTGGAATACGACGACCTGCGGGTCCGGGTGCAGAAGGTGACGGGTAACCCCGGCCACGCGCACATGCTGATCCGGTTCCTGCCGCGAGTCATGGGCGAGCACGCGCCGAGGCGTCCGGTGGCCAGCTACCTGCGTCCGGCACGCACGTCCGAGGCGGTGACGTCATGAGGGAGTCACTCGATGCCTTGCGCAACGAAGAGCTGCGGTGGCGCGCCAACCTGGACCTGACCGACGTGCAGCGACACGCGGACCTGGCCGATGAGCCGGACGAGCTGTTGTTCCAGCTGCGCCGGGCGCTGGTCGTCTACCGGCAGCAGGTACTGCCACACCTGGCGCTGGAGCGGGAGCGAGTGCTGCCCGCGGTGCTCGGTCAGGGCGACGCAGCGAGCGACCTGATCCGGATCATGGCCGAGGAGCTCAGCGCCGTGGTCGGCCGGATCGACGCCGCACAGGCCGACCTGCTGCAGGATCCGGCCTCCTCCGCGGCGCGGAGCCGCGCGGTCGGCGTACTCAGCGCGGCGGCGGTGCTGGCCACGGTGGCGATGCGGTTCCGCAGTGAGGTGCTCCTGCCGCTGGCGAGCAGGAAGGACACGAAACGATGACCGCACGACCGCGGGTGGCGATCGCCGGCGGCGGGTTCGCCGGACTGGAGACAGCCTTCACGCTTCGCCAGCGTCTGGGCGACCAGGTCGATCTGACCCTCATCTCCGACCACACCCAGTTCCTGTTCAAGCCGAACACCATCTACCTGCCGTTCGGATACGACGAGCGGCGGCTGCACATCCCGCTCGCCCGCCCCGCGGCACGCCGTCTGGTCCAGTTCCATCACGGCGTCGTCACCGGCATGCAGCAGGACCGGGTCGAGCTGAAGGACGGCGCGCGGATCCCGTACGACTTCCTGGTGCTGGGGACCGGCGCCGCGATGCGGCCGACCGAGGTCCCCGGCCTGGCCGAGCACGCGGAGACCATCTGGACGCCTGCGGCGATGCACCAGCTCGGGGACCGGCTCGGCGAGCTGCGATCCGCCGCCGCGCGCGGCGAGCACCGGCGCGTGCTGTTCCTGGTGCCGCCGGGCAACAAGTGTGCGGGGCCGCTGTACGAGATCGTCTTCATGCTCGACACCTGGCTGCGCCGGCACGGCATCAGTGACCGGGTCACGCTGACCTGGACGACGTACGAGAACTCCTACATCCAGGCCTTCGGCCCACGGCTGCACGAGGTGGTCAGCACCGAGTTCGCGGACCGCGGGATCGAAGGCCACACCGGTGCGGTGGTCGGCAAGGTGTCCGCCGACGAGGTGCTGTACGACGACGGCTCCCGCCGTGGGTACGACCTGCTGGTCGCGTTCCCGCCGTATGTCGCCGCGGTCGAGTACCCGGGCGTCCCGGCGGACGACCGCGGGTTCCTCCGGACCGAGGCGGCGAGCCGGCTGGTGGCCGGGACCGACAACGTCTACGCGCCCGGCGACGCGGGCGACTTCCCGGTCAAGCAGGCGTTCCTCGCGTTCCTGCAGGCCGATGCCGTCGCGGACCACATCGCCTCCCGGATCGACCCGCGGCTCGCCGTCGAGACGCGCGACTTCGAGCCGACGTCGATGTGCGTGATGGAGATGTTCGACACCGCGACGTTCGCGCAGGTGCCGCTCGCGACCACCGGTGACCCGGCCGGACCGGTCAGGGTCGCCGATGACGCGGGAAGCCGTTATCGGGTCGGCGTCTCGCCGGTCTGGCGGCTGGGCAAGAAGACACTGGGGCTATACCTGCCGTGGCAGTTCAAGGCCGGACGTCCGTTCCACGGCGGAAGGGCGTGGTCGGCGATGGAGCTGGCGCTGCGCGGGATGTCCGCCGCGCTGGCCAGCGGCCCGGACACACCGCGGACCTGACGATGAGCGCGCGGTGCTCCCCGTACCGGGTGACCGCTCGCCGGTTGGGTCTCGGGCGGAACTCGCTGCGCCGCAGCCGCGGTGTGAGTGCCGCGGTCGGGACGATGACGGGCCTGGTGATGTTCGCCGGAGGTCTGCTCGGGATCTGGCTCTTCGTCCTGTCGGTCAGGTCCCTGCTAGACCGGTGGCGCCGGCGCTGCTGGGCGGCGGAGTGGGAAAGCGTCGCCGGGACCTGGTGCCGTTGCTGAGCACGCCTCGTCGGTGAGCGTTAGTACATCTTGTCGGTTCGCCTGAGGTGATCACGCGTCTCTGCGCGCCGGGCACGTTCAACGGGTCCGCGTGGCTGATGTCCCGTCCCGGGGGGAACCTCCGCCCGGCTTCACGCTCCTCGGCAGCACGACCACCGGGCAGCGCGCGAGCTGGGCGACCGCGTTGCTGACCGACCCGAGCGCGGAGTGGATCATCGAGCTGGTCCCGTGGCTGCCGACCACCAGCAGCGTGGCGCCGGCGGAGCGGTCGATCAGCACCTCGGCCGGGTCGCCGGCGAGCACGGTGCGAGCCACGGCGGGAGCGCCGGGCACCTCCCGACGCACCGACTCGACGTCCGTCCACAGTTCATGGTCCGCGAGCTCGGTCTCGTCCTCGGCGTGCACAGTCCGCACGGCCTCGACCGCGCACCCGCGGATTACCGCCTCGGCCAGCGCGAACCGCAGCGCCCGCCGGCCGCCGTCCGAACCGTCGACCCCGACCAGGATCAGCACATCCGTCGTCATCGGACCGTCCTCTCCTCACGCGCCACTTGTACGACGGCCGGCAGCTCGCCGGGCGGTGCCGCCGCCGATGCAGATCGATCCTCCGATACCGGCGGCCGCGATCCTAGGGCCGGAGGACCTGCAACCCGGGGGTCGATCAGCGTCGGCTGTGACGAACGCGCAACCATAAACCGCCGACTGGAGCGGCATTCTCCGAATGCGATATCATGACCCGGTATTGATGTCAGCGGCGGATGCCAGGGAGTGGTGCGGTGTGGCGGGTCAGGAGCACGCAGCCGGGATCGGCACAGACGAGTTCATCCGGATCGGGAATGACGGCCGGGAGTGGATCGCGCGGGACAAGGGCACGGACACGGCCGACTTCTACAGCTGGATGGTCGACTGCAGACGGCTGCTGCTGACGAAGGACGAGCTGACCTGGTTGGAGCGGCAGACCGTTCCCGACCGCGAGGTCGACGTCTTCGTCAACATGAGCTGCGGAACCCAGCTGATCCCGCACGTCACGCTGGAGATCGTCGACGTCCTGCGAGCGCTGGGCGTGAGCTTCGTCGCCGGCACCGGGCCGCAGTTCTGCTGCGGCAAACCGTTCCGCACCCGCGACCGCCAGGACGCCGGCGTCAAGGTCTCGCAGGCCTCGCTCGACCGCTTCATGAGCTGGGGTGCGACGACGGCGACGCACGTGTGCCAGTCGTGCCAGATCATCTACAGCAACCACGTTGCCGAGCGGGAGTCGGCTGCTCCGGGACTGGTCAACGTGCACCTGACCGAGTTCATCGAGAACAGGATCCGTGAGCTCGGCGACGACGTGCCCTGGAAACGCGCGCCGGGCCTGCGGACGCTGACTGCCAACTGTCACGCGATGTCGCCGGTACACAAGGCGTCGCACGCCAGCGTGGAGCGGATCATGGAGTTGATCCCGGGCGTCGAGGTCGTTGGGAAGATCTCGTCGTCGTCGCGCGGTGCGCCGTGTACGACGGACTACCCGGGCGGTCCGAGCATCCTGGCCGAGCTGGACGACCGGGAGCGGACCGAGGTCACCAGGGATCTGGAGAGCCAGGCCCGCGCTGCCGGCGACGCGGACACCATCGTGATGCACGCGCACTGGTGCCAGCGCGAGTGGCAGAAGTTCTCCAGCGAGAGGCTGGGCGTGAAGCACTTCGTGTCGGTACTGGCGGAGGCACTGGACTGCTCGCACCCGAACCGGTACGACCAGTTCTGGAAGCTCGGCGATCCCGAGGCCGTCGTCGAGCAGTCCCGGCCATACTGGGAGTCGTGGGGGATGACCCCCGCCCAGGCCCGCGACGTCGCGTACAAGAACTTCCACCCGCACTACTCGGGCTTCCTGAACACCGACTGCGCGTGTGGCGGTGACCCGGCGAAGTGCAACACCGGCAAGAACACCCTGCTCAAGGGGTGATCAGCTCGGTCAGCTCGTCGATGATCGTGCCCGGGTCGCCGAACGCGGGTGTCAGCAGGGCCTCGTCGAGGTCCGCCGCGTACTCCCGGATCCATCGCCGGCAGTCCGCCGGCGTACCGACCGCGGCGAGCCGGTGTACGCAGCGGTCGGGGAGTGCGGCGCACGCCGCCTCCATGCCGGCCGACGACAACGCCCGGTGCAGCTCCTGGACCACGGAGTCCGGTACGCCGCTGACCCGAGCGATCACCGGGAAGCGGGTGAGGTAGGTGACGACGAGTGGCTTCGTCCCGCGCAAGGCGACCTCCGGGTCGCGGTCCATGCCGACCACGACGCTCCCGACGACGTCGACGTGCCTGCCGCTGTGCGCTGTCTCGGCGATCTTCGCCACGGCGTCGGTGCCGACGCCGATGTTCAGCAGGATGCCGTCACCGATGTCGCCGGCCTGCGTCAGCGCGCGTGGCCCGGTCGCCGCGACGTAGACCGGCAGCTGGTCCTGGTGGGGAGTGAAGTCCATCGTGAGGTCTGAGATCCGCAGAGTCTCACCGCTGAAGTCGACCGGCTTGCCCGACCAC
>Ga0075418_10007987_pt1 | contig 11882 bp, 11 predicted proteins | sample SoiMetdeltSBSDD2_FD_81776 | JGI IMG/M metagenome (GOLD analysis project Ga0075418, IMG submission 81776) | Bulk soil microbial communities from a Populus tree surrounding site in Tennessee, USA - Soil MetaG P. deltoides SBSDD2 | ecosystem: Environmental > Terrestrial > Soil > Tree plantation...
AGGGTCTTTATCTTTTTTCTTTAGAATCGGTGATCCGCAGCGCCCGCAAAACACGCGATGATAGCCCGGCGACGATTCCCACTGCTTTAGCAATTCTTCCCCGGTGACAAAGCGAAACGAAGCCGTCGGAATCGTCGACCCACTCGAAAAAGCCGATCCCGACATCTTGCGGCAGAGACTGCAATGACAATTAGTCACCGCGCCAAGCTCACCGTCTATCTGATATCGAACGCCGCCACAGAGACATGAACCTGTTAACATGAAAATTCCTCGTAATGCCATTACCGCTTTGAGCCGGTATTAAGTCCTAAACCCTCTACTAGTAAATTTGAATGATCCAAATCGATAGCACATCACAAACATGTTGACGTAAAGCAAACCAGTTCTTATTTTATCTCCTTCACCAAACTCCAATCCACCAACTGGCTCAACGGAATATCCTTCGTCAGCTTGAGTCTTTCTTTCGTAAGCTGCACGTCCAGTTGCACGCCTTTGTCGGAAATCGTGCCGTCGTCGCTGAACGAGTTGATCGAGGCGTCGTAGGCTCTGGCCGATTGCCCTGGCGTAATGCGCAGATAATCGGAAAGCATTTGCACCATCTCCGTCCGATTTTGCTTGAAGTAACGCGTGCCGCGCACCGTGGCGCGCACGACTCGTCTCACTTGATCCCTTTGTGTTTGGAGCTTATGGTCCATGACCGCCATACCCGACAGCGGCAATTCGATGAGGTCTCCGAGGTAAACGAGCCGCCTAAAACCTTCGTCTTCGGCCTTCATGGCAAAGGCGACATCGATCGGCGTCGCGTCGATCGAGCCGGCGTGTAGCGCAGCCAAGCGCGTCGGGCTTTCCCCGGTGACGATGATCTTCACATCCTTCTCCGGCTCGAAACCAAAATGCCGCACGGCGACTCGCGAAAGGTAATCCACCGTGCCGGCAACCGAGTCGACGCCGATCACTTTTCCCTTCAGGTCTTTCGGCGTCTTGATTTCAGGGCGGGCAACCAGGACATGCAGGGGCCGACCGGCGATGCCGAGCACAGCTTTGATGGGGACGCCGGTCACCGCCGCGCGTAGCGCCGATCCCCAAGCGAGCAGATAATCGACATCGCCGGAGATTAAAGCTTTGACGCCGACGGCGGGCTGCATCTGAACTTTGTCCAGGTCGATCCCTTCGCTTTTATAAAATCCCTTGCGCGTGGCGACGACAACGGGAAATTCGAACAGGCCGCGGCTCGGCGTCGCGATGGTCACGCGTTCGGCTTGCAGCAATGACGGCGAGCCGAGCGATGACACGGTCATCGCTACGCTGCAAAAAATCGCGAATCGAATTCGATGAAAAAAATTTCGTATTTTCATGGCCGCAAGCGGATCTCCTATTCAAGCCGAACGTTTTTAGAGAATTCGTAATTCCCTGAGCATTCGCTTTCGTACTTGCCGACAATCTTATCGTTGCTCCAGCCTCCGGCAAAGCATTGCTTTAGAAACGACGTGATCAGGCTCCAGGCGTCCTTCGCCGCGTCCTTGCGGTAGCGCCCCGGCATAGTGTCGTTCAGCCAACCGTGCGGTGCGCCCGGATAGACACGAATATGATAATTCTTCTTCGACTTTTCCAAGCAGTTGCGAAAACGCAGGACATCCTCGAGGGAGATAATGTGGTCGGCTTCGCCGAAGACGCCGAGCACAGGACAATTCATCTGCGCGATCAACTCTTCGATCGGCGTCGGGCGGAGGTCGTTGCCCTGCCACTCCCGGCCGCCGACAGCGCCATAAAGCACCACCGCGCCCGCGACATCATTTCGTTTCGCCGCCAACAGCACGGGTTGTCGACCGGTTTGGCAAACACCGATGATGCCAATCCGCGCGCCGTCGACTTCCTTTAACTTTTTTAAGTATTCAACGGCACCGTTCAAATCCTCCAGCGCGCCGTCGTCGGTCAGATCGACCCTCTGCTCGCCGCGCAAGACTGCTTTACGATCGCCGGCAAAACGATGAAACAAATCGGGCGCCAGGCCGACAAAGCCCGCCTGAGCCAATTTGACCGTTAAATCTTTCGTATGCTGATCGATGCCATAGCGCTCGTGCAGAATGATCACCGCCGGACGCTTGCCTTTAGCTTTCGGTAAAGCGCGCACCGCGCTGATGCCGCCGCCGTATTTGACCATTGTCGGATTGATTCCCGTCGATGTCTTTGCCGCCATTATTGCCTCCGACGAAATTTGGCTTGCACTGATTGTCAATCAAAGTTCGCCAAGCTTATCCTTGCCCGCTCGAACGAGTCAAGGCGATCGTGATATCGGCATAGCTCGTTAGACCCGAGCATTAAGCTCGCTTGTTTCAAACTAAGCGTCACCCTATATTTACGCCCATGAATCTAAAAGACGGATCATCAGTAGTCGCGCATCTGACCACGACCGGACGCAAGACGGGACAGCCGCGCCGTGTGGAGCTGCGCTTTGTCTACTACCAGGGATGCTTTTATACATCATCGGCTCGCGTCCAGGGCAAGCACTGGTGTAAGAATATACTTCAGAATCCGATTGTGGAGCTCCGGGTGAAAGGAGAGACGCTCCCGTGTACCGTGACACAAGTGGTCGACGCGGACTTGCGGCGGCAAATCCTTACGTTACGGGATTCACCGCCGCTCATGGATCGGGTGGTGTTCGAGATCAGGCGCCGCGATTGACAGCGCCGCAGGTAGAATTGCTACTGACAGACACTGGGACTACTTTTTCGCCTCTTCCTTGGGTTCCGTCGCCTTCTTCTCCATATTCTCTACGCCCTTTTGCATGCCTTCCATCATAGCTTTTTCCTTTTGCATGCCTTCCTGCATCACCTTTTGCACTTCTTGATCTCGCGCCGCGGTATCTTTTTTATCGCCGCAAGCCGAAACGCCGCCGAGCAGGCCGGCAAAGATTATTGCATAAATATATCGTTTCATGGTTGCCTCCCTAAGCCGATGTTATTTCAAAATAGTTATCAGTAATCCCCGCGAGGACGCAAGCTACACGCTCCAGCTGAAAAATTTTTTAGCTTTTTTTTTCGACACCATTTGCTAATCTTGAACCAGCCATGATTACACGACGGCTTTTATTCATCAGCTTGGTCGCGACAGCGCTGTTGTTCCCGGTCGAGTCGGTCCGCTTGCAGACGCCGGCAAAACCGTCGATCGGAACGACGCTCTCAGTCACAGATGCCGGCCACTGGCGGACGCTGCAAAAAGGTGTCGCGCTGCGCACCGTCGCTCTGGAACGCGCCGAACCGAGCTACAGGCTTGAACTCAGATTGTTGCGCTTCGACGGCCAAATCATCATTCCGCGTGTTTTGACTGCCGGACAATGGCAACTGAAAAGCGCCAGCGCAAAAACCTTCGCCGAGAAAAGCAGCGCGATCGCAACGATCAATGCCAACTACTTCGATGAGAAGGGCCGGCCCCTGGCCTATCTCAAGAGCGCAGCGCAGGAAATCAATCGCACCATTTCCAAACATGCCTTGTATACCGGCGTCTTCGGCATCAGCGAGTCAGGGCCGTTCGTGACGCATCGCGACGAGTTTCAGCCGGCTCAGGCCAGCGAAGCGCTCCAATCCGGACCGCTGTTGCTGCATCGCGGCGCACCGGTGGAAATCACGAGCGGACTCGGGCGTTACGCGCGCCGAGCCGTGATTGGCATCGACAAGCAGGGACAGATTATCGTTGGCGTCACTGACGCGCTGATTGGCGGATTGAGTTTCTCCGAGTTGCAAGAGATCTTCACCAACTCAAAATGGCAGCTAGAAACGCCGGAACTTTTAAATCTCGACGGCGGCGGTTCGGCTCAGCTTTACGTCAGGTCGGGAAAATTTGAAGACTGGCTGCCCGGCACTGCGGAAGTGCCCGTCGGCATCGGTTTTTTTCTCAAACCCCATTGACCGCGGCGGCGCGAACCTCACTCCAGGGAAGAAAACGCCACCCGGCTCCAGTCGAGAGCCGTCGCCGGTAGGACTCCCAGATAAATCGTGCCGATCATCGCGAGAGCGATCGCGATGTAAACGTATGGCGTTTGAGCGAAGCTCTTGCCCGCAGCGCCACCTTCTTCCATATACATGGCGACGATAACTCGCAGATAGTAAATCACGGATAGCAGACTGTTCAGCACGCCGATAATCGCCAAGCCGAGATGGCCGGACAGCACGGCGCCGCGGAAAATATAAAATTTTCCGGCGAAACCGGCGAGCGGCGGAAAACCGGCGAGCGACAACATAAACAGCGACATGGCCAGGCCGAGAAAGGGTCGTTTGAATCCTAAGCCGGCAAAATCACGATAGCTCTCGTTGAGCGCATCGCCGTCCGCCACGCAGGTCAACACCGCGAAGGCGCCGAGCGTCATGAAGGCGTAAGTCGCCACATAAAAGACCAGCGGCAGGCCGCCCCATTCTTCGCCGACGACGATGGCGATCAGCAGATAACCCGCATGGGCGATACTGGAGTATGCCAGCATGCGCTTCACGCTGGTTTGGGTGATTGCTAATAGGTTGCCAAATGTCATCGTGCCGATGGCAATCACCCACAGGGGAAAAACCCAGTCCGTGTCGAGCGGCGAGAACTTGTGAAGCAGGATGCGCGCCCAGGCGGCAAACGCGGCAGCCTTGACCGCGACGGCCATGAATCCGGTGACTGGTGTGGGCGCGCCTTCATAGACGTCCGGCACCCAGAAATGAAACGGCACGGCGCCGACCTTGAATGCGAAGCCGACTAGCAGGAGAAACCCGCCGCCGATCAAATAAAGCGGCCAATCGCTTGGCTGTTCGATGAGAAAGTCAGCGATCAAATTGAGGTTCGTCGAGCCAGTGGCACCGTAGATCAAAGCGATGCCATAGAGGAGAAACCCCGTGGCAAAAGCGCCCATGATAAAATACTTCATCGCCGCTTCGCTGGAGCGAGCGCTCGCGCGCCACATGCCGGTCAGCACGTAAACCGCGATGGACATGGTTTCCAAACCAAGAAAGAAAACCAACAGATCGTTGGCGGCAGCCATGACTATCATGCCAAAGGTCGCGAAAAGAATCAGCGCGTAAAATTCGCCTTCATGGATTTGGGTTTGGCGCAGATAGTCGATCGCCGAGAGAATCGTGAGCGCGGCAGTCAGCAAAAAAACCAGCGAAAAATAAAGCGCAAAGCTATCGAGGACAATACTCTCGTCAAAGGCGCTTTCCTGTCCGCCCCAAAGCATGAAAGCCTCGGCGACGGCCAGCCCGATGCCGAGCAGACTGACAAACGCCAAGTAACCCTTGGGCTCATGTTCGTCGATAAATAAATCGCGCACCAGGACGACCAGCGCCGTGAGCAGCACCTGTATGGCCGGGAGGAGCGGCAGGAGATTAACGTCCATGGCTCTTGGTCTCTTCGCTGGACCCGTGATCGGCCACCACGGGCGCGGTGCTGACCGCAGCAATTCTCTTTAAGGTCGATTCGACCGCCGGTTGCATGCGCCGCAAAAACGGCTGCGGGTAAACACCCATCAGCACGATCAAGAATAGAATCGGCGCAAGCAGACAAATTTCTCGGGCATTTAAGTCGGTCAATTTTTCATTGGCTGCGTTCGAGAGCGGACCGAAGAGAACTCGGCGGATCATCCAGAGCATGTAAATCGCACCGAGAATGACGCCGCTGGCGGCCGCCGCGGTCCAGAGCGGTGTGACGCTAAAAGCACCGAGCAAAATGAGAAACTCGCCGACGAAGCCGTTCAGGCCCGGCAAACCGATCGAAGAGAACGTCACCACCAGCAGGACAGCGGAAAATATCGGCAGCTGTTTCCACAAGCCGCCAAATTCAGCGATCGCCCTGGTATGACGTCGATCGTAGATCATCCCGACCAGGAGAAACAGGGCGCCGGTGGAAAGCCCGTGATTGATCATCTGGTAAATACCGCCCTGAACGCCTTGAATATTCAGTGCGAATAAGCCGAGCATGACAAAACCGAGATGGCTGACCGAGGAATACGCAACGAGCTTTTTGATATCGCTCTGCATCATTGCCACCACCGCGCCGTAAATGATGCCGATCACGGCTAAAGCCGTAATGAGAGGAGCTGCGACCATAGCCGCGTCAGGAAAAAGCGGCATGGCAAAGCGGAGAAAACCATAGGTGCCGAGCTTGAGCAGCACGCCGGCAAGGATCACCGAGCCCGCCGTCGGCGCTTCGACGTGAGCGTCGGGTAGCCAGGTGTGAAATGGAAACAGCGGTACCTTGATTGCGAACGACAAAGCGAAGGCGAGAAAAAGCCAGATTTGCTGCTCCAACGGCAAGTGAAGGCCATAAAGTTTCAGTAAATCGAAAGTGAGCGCTTGGTCGGTCTGCGCGTGGCGGGTCGCCAGGTAGATGATCGCCACCAACATCAATAGGCTGCCCGCCATCGTGTAGACGACGAATTTCAGCGCGGCATAAATGCGCCGCGGCCCGCCCCACACGCCGATTAAAAAATACATCGGCACCAGCATGACTTCCCAGAAAACGTAAAAGAGAAAAAGATCTAGCGCCACGAAAGCGCCGAGCATGCCGGTCTCCAGGAGCAGCATGAAGGTCAAATATTCTTTGACTTTGTCTTGCACCGACCAGGACGCAAGGATAGCGATCGGCGTGAGCAAGGTGGTCAGCAAAACCAGAAACAGGCTGATGCCATCGATACCGACGATGTAGTTGATGCCGAAACTGGGCATCCATCGAAGGCTTTCGACCAGTTGCATGTCACCGTTAGTGCCGTCAAACAGAGCGAAAATCTTCACCGACGAGAGAAAAGCGAGAACACTCGCGAACAGCGCGACAGCGAAGAGCGCGTGTGTTTGCCGACGCGGCATGAAGATCAGCAACCCCGCGCCGAACACTGGGATCGCCAGCAAAATACTCAGATGACCGATTGCGAGTCCGAACATAACTAAGATTGGCCGAGGTAATAGGCGAGCAAGGCCAGGGTGCCGAGCAGCAGTCCCGCCGCATAATGTTGCACATTGCCTGTCTGGACGCCGCGCCAGACCTGACTTGACAAGCGCACGAGCGCGGCGACGCCGTTGACCGTGCCGTCGATCACCCAAGGATCGATGAACTCGGCAAAAAAACGAGAGCACGCCGTAAACGGCCGGACAAAAACATAATCGTAAATCTCATCGACATAATATTTGTTGAGCGAAAGACGATAGAGCAAGCCGCCCGCCAAATCTTTTTGCTCGACTGCGCTCCCGGCGCGCCCATATTTTAAGTAGGCCAGGTAAATGCCGACGGCGACCACGCCAAGCGTCAAGAGAGTCACGACGATTTCCGTGCTCACCGAACCGTGTGGGCCTTCAGCCGCGCCGAATACGGCGGATAACCAATGGTCCCAGCGGCTGCCCCAGAGATATTCCGGCGCGCCCAACCAACCGGCAAAGATCGAACCAATCGCAAGTACGATCAACGGCAGGGTCATCACCGCGGGTGACTCGTGAAGATGCGCCTTGGCATGAGCATCGGCGCGGCACTCGCCGTGAAACACCATGAACAGTTGGCGAAACATGTAAAAAGCCGTCATGCCCGCCGTAATCACGCCGATCGCCCAGAGTGCCATCGCGCCATGGGTGAAGGCTTGCCACAAGATTAAATCCTTGGAGAAAAAACCCGCCGTAAAAGGCGCACCGGCGATCGCCAACGTCGCCACGACGTAAGTCCGGTAGGTCGTCGGCATATGCGCCTTGAGCCCGCCCATGCGGCGCATGTCCTGTTCGCCGTCCAGAGCATGGATGACGCTACCTGAGCCGAGGAAGAGACAGGCTTTGAAAAATGCGTGGGTGAAAACATGGAAGATCGCCACGCCGAATGCGCCCATACCGACGGCGAGGAACATATAGCCGAGCTGGCTCACGGTGGAATAGGCCAAGACCTTTTTAATATCGTTTTGCGTCAGCGCGATCGTCGCCGCGAAGAATGCCGTGGCGGCGCCAATCCAAGCGATCAGAGCTAAAGTCGAAGGCGCCAGGACAAAAAGAAAATGCAGCCGCGCAGTCAGATAAACACCGGCAGTAACCATGGTGGCGGCGTGGATCAAGGCGCTCACCGGCGTCGGACCCGCCATGGCGTCGGGCAGCCAGACAAAGAGCGGAATTTGCGCCGATTTACCGGTGGCGCCGATGAAGAGCAACAAGGTAATGACGCCGATGACAGACGGATTGAGCATCCCTGCATGCTTTTGCAGCTCGATAAAATCGAGCGTCCAAATCCCTTGGCGGCCAAGCTCCGTCACCAGCAGAAAAAGCCCTAGAATGAAACCCCAATCGCCGATGCGGTTGACGATGAAGGCTTTGTTGCCGGCGATCGCGTTGTTGGGATCGTGATACCAAAAACCGATCAGGAGATAGGAGCACAGGCCCACGCCTTCCCAGCCGACAAAGAGAGTTAGGAGATTGTCGCCCATCACGAGAACGAGCATGAAAAAGATAAATAGATTGAGGTAAATGAAAAACCGCACCATCCCCTCGTCATGCTCCATGTAGCCGAGGGAATAAATGTGAATCAGAAAGCCGATGCCGGTGACGATCAGCAGCATCACCGCGCTCAAGGCGTCGACTTGGAAGGACAGATTCACTTTGAAGGAACCGGAATCGATCCAGGTATAAACCAGGTCGCGGAAGAGGCCGTCCGCCGGCAGTTGCCAGAAAACGTAAAAGGCGAGAACGAACGAAGCACTCACCGCCGCGCAGGCCAAGGCGCCGGCGGTTTTCCGGCCCAAAGCGCGACCCCAGAAAAGATTGAAGGCCGCAGCAAGCAGCGGGATCAGCGGGATCCAGCGCAGCAGATCGTAGGCCGTCGAGGCGAGAGCGTTTGTTACCATTTCAGTAGCTGCATGTCCTGAGGATCGAGACTTTGGCGCTGGCGAAATACCGAGATGATGATCGCCAGGCCGATAACCGCCTCGGCGGCGGCCACGGCCAAGACAAAAAAGACCGCGACTTGCCCGACCGCCGAACCGAGATAGCGCGAAAAGGCGATGAAAGTGAGGTTTACGGCGTTGAGCATCAATTCGATCGACATGAGAACGACGATTAAATTACGCCGGACCAACACGCCGATTACACCGATGGCAAAAACGACCGCGCTCAGAATAAGATAGTAATGGAGCGGTATCATCGCACCGCGCGCTCCCGTTTCGCCAGCACCACCGCGCCGACGATCGCGACCAACAATAAAACCGAAGCGATTTCGAAGGGCAGAACAAAATCGTTGAACAGGCTTTTGGCGAGCATTTCCGGGCTGCCGAACAATTCAGTCGACGCCACCGGATCCCCCGCCACCTCGTTATTGAAAAATAACGGCACCAACAAACCACCGAACAGCAAAGCCAGCACCGTTGCCGTACTCCACCAAAGCGTGCCTGTCCGCTCCAAAACGGCGGGATTGAGAAACATGATGACAAACAAAAAAAGCACCATGATGGCGCCGGCATAGATCATCACCTGCAAGACACCGAGCATCGGCGCGTGCAAAGTCACGAATAGGATCGCGATGATTAGAAGCGCGCTGACCAGCGCGAGGGCGCAGTGCACGACGTTGCGGAGGAAGACCACCAGCAGCGACGAGAGCACTAGGAGACCGGCTAACAAGAAAAACACCAATGTTGAAAAATCCATAACTTGGGCTATTGCGCCAGGACGATCACGATCGCCGTGACCGCGACGTTGAGTAAAGCTGCGGGCAGCATCATTTTCCAGCCGAGGCGCATCACCTGATCGTAACGAAAACGCGGCACGCTCCAACGCAAAAGGATCTGCAACCAGCAAAAGAAGATGATTTTCACGGTAAATGAAACCAATTGGAGAACGACCACCGTCAGGTGCGGCAGCAGCCAAACCGCGCCCCAGGGAAAGTGAAATCCGTCACGCATGAGATAGGGCACTTGCCAGCCGCCAAAGAACAATGTGGTGATCAAGCCCGCCGCGGTGACGATCTCGGCGAATTCGCCGGCGAAGAACATGAGAAATTTACCGCCGGAGTATTCGACGTGGTAACCGGCGACGAGCTCCGATTCGCCTTCCGGCAAGTCGAAAGGAATCCGTTTGGTCTCCGCCACCGCCGCGGCAAAAAAGAGCAAGAATGCCAACGGCTGAAGAAAAATGCCCCAAGCCGGTAGCCACCCGATAATCGGCCGCATGAACAACAACCATTGCGGCAACATCTCGCGGATCAGCGTGCCTTGGGCGCGCGCGATCTCCTGCAGCTCGAGCGTGCCATAAATCATCAGCACACCCATCACCGAGAGTCCCATGGCAACTTCATAGGAGATCATTTGCGCCGAGCCGCGTACGCCGCCGAGCAGGGAAAATTTATTGTTCGACGCCCAGGCGCCGATCACGATGCCGTAAACGCCGAGCGAGCCCATGGCGAAAACGTAAAGAATGCCGATGTTGAGGTTAGCGACTTGCAGGTTGATGGCGCGTTCGCCGATGTTGAGCACATCGCCGAAGGGAATGACCGCAAAAGTGACCAATGCCGGGAAAAATGCCATGCAGGGGGCCAGGGTGTGGAGCAGTTTGTCGCCGGCCGGCGGAATGAAATCTTCTTTGGTGAGAAACTTGAGCGGATCGGCGATCAAGGTATTCACCAATCCCATGCCGGCGAAGCCGAAGATGGAAGCGCGGTTAGCGCCGATGCGGTCTTGAATCAGCGCGCTGCCTTTGCGCTCGACCCAGCCCAAGACGCCGGCCAGGTTGAGAACCATGAAGAGAACGAGAAAGGCCTTGAGCGCGACAATCGCTACATCAACGATCATGATTTTCCGCCACCGCCGCTTCCAGCTCTATCCCCTGATCACCGATCGAATCGTAGTCGATATTCGCATAGGCGGAAACTTCACGGCTCAACGCAGCAAAAATCTCCGCCGTCGTCGCGGATCCGTTTTTCTCGCCGGCAAGATCTAACAAGCGCATCAAGATCTCGCTGTCCTGCAGGGCGCCCTCGGGTGGGATCAGCGCAGCGTTGAGCTTTTGCAGGCGGCCTTGGCGATTGGTGTAGGTGCCGTCCTTTTCGCCAAAGTGGGTCGCCGGCAAAACCACATGCGCCAGCTTCACGGTCTCCGTCACGCGCGTATCCTGCACGACCAAAAAGGGAAGCTTTTGCAACGCGGTGCGCGCTTGATCTGGCTCGGCCGCACTGGCGACCAGATCTTCACCAACCACGTAGGCGGAAGAGAAGCTCCCGGCGATCAGTTTTTGCATGAGCGCATCGAAGCCGCCGTTGGTGCTCACGCCCATCGCGCGCGCGCCGCGAAAGTTGGGCGAGCGATCCGGGCTCATGAGAATCTTTTGCACTTGGGTAAGCTCGCGTTCCTGGTAAAACACTTCGAGCGCATAGTCGGCGGCGAGCTTCTTAACGAGCTTGGCAAAAAGAAACGCTTCTTCGTTGGTGTTTCTTCCGGAAAGAATCCCGGCCACCGGCTGCGCCGATTTGAGACCGGAATAAACGGCTCGGAGCGCCTTCTCCCAGGTCGTGGGCACCAGTCCGCCTTCTTGACGAATCATCGGCGTGGTCAAACGTTCGCCACCGGCCAGATCGTGAAAGCAATAGCGCCCTTCGTCGCAGAGCCAATGGCTGTTGACGGCTTCATTGATGCGCGGCTTGAAGCGCGCGATCCGATTCTGATAGGTCTCGGCGCTGATGTTGCAGCCGGTGCTGCAACCCGGGCAAATCGACGGGGTTTTTTGCAGATACCAGACTCTGACTTTAAAGCGAAAGTCCCGATCGGTCAGCGCGCCGACCGGACAAATATCGACGACGTTGGCCGACAGCGGATTGTCGAGCACCGCGTCGTCGAACAAAGCGATGGTCGAGTGATCGCCGCGATTGATCACCGTCAGCTCGTCGGTCTTGGTGATCTCCTGGCAGAA
>Ga0075418_10007988_pt1 | contig 11879 bp, 7 predicted proteins | sample SoiMetdeltSBSDD2_FD_81776 | JGI IMG/M metagenome (GOLD analysis project Ga0075418, IMG submission 81776) | Bulk soil microbial communities from a Populus tree surrounding site in Tennessee, USA - Soil MetaG P. deltoides SBSDD2 | ecosystem: Environmental > Terrestrial > Soil > Tree plantation...
CGTCGTTGGCGGGTGCCGACGCGGCGAGCCCTCCGCCGATCAAAGAGGTCACCATCGATCCGAACGTGAAAGAGCCCGTCTGCCGCCGCGAGGCGCCCACGGGTAGTCGCATCTTCAAAGAGCGCTGCACGACTCCCGGCGCGACAGTCAGCAGCGCCGAGCGCGAGCAACAACGGCGCGACCTCGACGAGATGCGCACGCGCGCGGCGATGCGCGATCAGGCGCGGGCCGCAGCGGAGCAGCGCCGGCGCGCCGGCTTCTAAGCAAAAAAAAGCGGCGGGCTCAGGCCCGCCGCTTGATCGCGCAAAAGATCGCTTCGGCTTAGAAGTTCATCGTCATGCTGAGGAAGTAACGCCGGCCGAGCGGATCGTAGGTCGCGCCCGATCCGCCGCCGAGACCTCCGCCGATGTGCGTAGCCGGAGTTGCGAACGGCAACGATGTCGGGTTGTACCCAGCCAGCGGAGGCTCCTCGTCGAACAGGTTCTCGATGCCAAACCTCAGGCTGTACTTGTCCGCGAAGTCGTAGTTCCCGGAGAGCGCGAAGAGCTGGTAGTCCGTATCCACGCCAGGCGGCCCGAAACCGGCCGGGAGGCCGTACGTGCAGCCCGTCGACGTCGGCGCCGTCACGCACGAGCCGCTCTTGATCGACGGCCAGTACTGGTGCCGCACCTGGAAGCCCCAGTTGCCGCGGAAGTAGCCGACCGTCGTGAAGAGCCGGTAGTCGTAGCCCTGGCACTGGATCTGCAGCGCGCAGCCGTTGGTCCCCGCCCACTCCAACGTCGGGAGGTCCTCTCGATCCTGCGTCTCTGAACTGATGTTGTAGTTCGCGACCAGTTGCAGGGTGAGCCCGCCGGCCGACAACATCTTGTTCCAGTTGACCTGGAAGTCGACGCCCTCGACTTGCACCCTGCCCTCGTTGTTGTACGCGCGGTCGATGTTCGAGGGGTTGCCGTTCGTCGGATCGCGGAAGATCAACTTACAGGCGTCCACGTTCGGATTGCCCGTCGGGTTGAACTCCTGGCTCACGCATCGCTGGTAGATCGAGTCGGAAGCCTCGAGAGCGATCATGTCCTCGATCTCGATCGTGTAGTAGTCGACCGAGATCGTCCAGTTCTCGAGGACGTCCGCCACGAGGCCGACCGTCAAGGTGTCGGCCTGCTCCTCTGCGAGCTCCGAGTTACCGAGCTGATTCTGGATGCCAACTCCCCCGAGCGTGGGCTGACTGGCCGCATTGCCGTAGTACTGAGCCGCACCGCCTACGCCCATGAGCGACCGGCAGATTGCCTCCGTTTGAGCGGCCTGCGCAGCCGTGCTGCCCGGCGCCCGCTCGTCACCCGCGGGCGGCGCACCTTCAAAAGCGCCGGTGTTGGCGCTCCACGGCGCCGCACTGTTCCTCGGCGAGCAGACGTCGCCGCGCGTGCTGATGTCGCCGCCGAAGATCTGCGTCCGCGTCAGGTACAGCTCGCCGAGGTTCGGTGCGCGGTGCGCGCGGTTGAAGCCGGCACGCATGCGGTATTTCGGCGTGAAGCCCCAATCGACCATCGTCTTGTACGACGCGAGGGTACCGACTTCGTCCATGCTCCAGTCGGACATGCGCGCTCCGAGCTCGAGATTGAAATGCTCGAAGCCCGTCGGACCGTCGGAGACGATCGGAACCAACATCTCTCCATAGAGCTCGGCAACGTCGAAGCTGCCGTCGCTTCCCTCGTTCGGGAACAAGCCCGCGATCGGATCGACGAAGTTCTGGTTCAGGCTCAGATTGTCAGGCGTGTAGGTGAAGCTGTTCTCGCGATAGCTCGTGCCGAGCGCGTAGCCGAGAGGACCCGCCTTCATCTGCGCCAGGTCGCCGGTGAGGTTGAACTCGAAGACGTTCTGCGTGAGGTTCGTCTGGTTTTTCAGGTCCGGCGTCAACATGATGACGCAGTCGTTAGAGATCGCGAAGTCGTGGATGACCGGCAGGCCGGACGTGCACGTCGGAGTACTCTCCGCGAAACCTGCGATGAACGCATTGGGATCGAAGATCGCATTCCTGCCGAAGTTCGGCGACGCCATCATCGCTCGATACGTGCTGAGCCTCGCCGAGCCAGACTGGATGGCCATCGAGTCGGTGCGCCCCGTCGATATCGTGGCATCCCACGAATGGTTGCCACCGTCCCCTAGGTCGCCTTCGAGGCCCACCGAGAACTGCGAAATCGTGCTCGTGGTCTCGCCGGCACGCGACGAGCCAATGGCGTTGCGGATGTAGTCCGGCGGGCGGCTGATCCAGATGTCCTGATTGGGATTCCTACGAGCGTTCATCAGTTGCCACACCTGCGGTGTGACGGGCCACGCCTCGGTTTGGGTGCAGCCGGGTTGACCGTCATGCCACGGCTCCGCCGCCGAGGGGAGCGCATCGCAGTTCACGCCGAAGCGGCCGCCGGGTAGGTAAGCTGAGTTCGTCGTTTCGCCGGGATCCTGGGTGTTGTTGAAGTTCGTGTCGTTCCACGGCCGCGGGATGCCGGCGGCGGGATTGCCGAGGTAAGGATCGTTGCCGTACGGGACGGCCGCGCCCCAGAACGTAATGAGGTCGGCCGTGAGGCCAAGGCTCGTCTCGGCCTTCGTGCGCGTGTAGCTTGCGCTGCCCGTCACCCTGACTTTATCGGAGACGTCGAAATGCCCCTTGCCGAAGGCCGACAACCGCTCGAGCGGGCCCGACGCCCATTGCCAGAAGTTGTTCTCCTTGATCTGGCCGTCCGGCTGCACGACCCGGAACGGCAAGCCCTGGAAATTCCCGTACTGGTCGCCCGAATACGGTCCCTGGTAGAGATCCGAGCGCGACCCACCCTGGTTGTTCATGAGACCCGTATACAAGGTGCCCGAGGGCCGGTTGAGCAAGAACCGGGCGGTGTTCGGCACACCGAGGTACTCGGCGCCAGGAGCCTGCGGGCACAGTCCGCCGGTGTAGGGATTCGGTGACGGGGGGGTGCCCGGCGGCGAAAAGATGCTTCCAGAGGAACCAATGGCACAGTTCACGGAGCCGTTCACGCCGTTGTTGAACATCGTGTTGACGACGTTCTGGTCGGGAAAATCGTCGACCTCGGTGACGCCGATGGGGACACCCAACGCATTCAAGGCGTTGGGGCCGATGAACGAATTGGTACCGTCGCTCGAGACCCAGGTGTCGCTGCCCCAGCCGAACGCCGTCGCGGGCGTCGCGGGGTTCGCCATGTCGGCAACGCGCCAGTCGCGCTCCTGTTGAAGAACCTTCGTTTGCGTCGAGCGCTCGAGACCGAGCATGACGTTGCCTCTGTCGTCGGCGACGTTGGCGCCAAGGAGGGTCGAGAAACTGACCTCCTCGTTGCCGCCGTGCTCCGTGTCCCCGTAGCGAATGTCGACCGATGCGCCCTCGAAGTCGTCCTTCAAGATGAAGTTGACGACGCCGCCGACGGCGTCCGCGCCGTACACGGCGGACGCGCCGCCGGTGATGACCTCGACGCGCTGGATCGCGGAGCGCGGAATCGAGTTCGTATCGATGACCATCGTCGGATTGATCGGCATGGCTCGCTTGCCGTCGACCAGCACGAGGTTGCGGTTCGCACCGAGGCCACGCAGGCTCAACGTGCGCGCACCGATCGTGTTGTTTGCGGTCTGTTGCACGTCGGTCGTCGTGAATTGCGAGAGGGCAGGAACGAACTGCGGCAACTCGTTGAGAACCTTTTCGACGCCGATCGTGCTCGTATTCTGGAACGACGCCTCGTCGATCGTCGTGATCGGACTGTTGGCCGTGAAATCTTGGCGCTGAATGCGCGAGCCCGTGACCGTGATTTCCTCGAGCGCTTGCGGCTGCTGCGCCTGCTGCGCCGCGACGCGATGAGCCGGCGCGAGCGCGAACGCGGCCCCGAGAATCGCTCCACCCGATACTGCCAGCACGGGAGCGCCGCGCAGCACTTCGGTGATGGCCCTGGACAATGATTGGACGCGCGGCCGAAACCGCAAGACGTTTGCTGCCTTCATCGCTGATCCCCCTGCTGTTGTTAACGGCAATGCCCGAACCGAGCACCGGAGACCGGCATCCATGCAAGTGTCATCCGGGAGCCCGGCACTGACGATTGTTGCGGGTTCGAGACTACCACATTGGTGATGTGGTGCAATCGCCCTCGGTCCTCGGACGTTTGTTGTCGCCCCGGCGCCACGGATCTCGGAAAGCGAATGACCGGACACTAATATTAGAGTTGGTGCCCGGCACGGAGGAGCGGGGTCGCGGGACGCGCTTGCCTTGCGAAACCGGTTATCCTGCCTGGACAGCGCCGTGCGCGATCCGTCGGCGCGAAACCATCAAATTCGTGGAGCAGAACTTCAGTGGCTGAGTACGTAGTGCACGGCGGTATCAAGGTTGCGCAGGTCCTTCACGATCTCGTCCGCGACGAGATCGCCCCCGGCACGGGCATCGAGCCCGATGCGGTGTGGACGCTGCTCGACACGATCGTGCGCACGCTCGGCCCACGTAACCGTGCGTTGCTCGCGAAGCGCGATGCGCTGCAGGCGAAGATCGACGCGTGGCTCTCGGAGCGCGACAACGCGCTAGATCCAGCCAAGTCGGCGGCATTCTTGCGCGAGATCGGCTACCTCGCGGCGGAAGGGCCGCCGTTCGCGGTGACCACTGTGAACGTCGATCCCGAGATCGCCACGCTCGCCGGTCCGCAGCTCGTCGTGCCGGTCGACAACGCACGCTACGCGCTGAACGCCGCCAACGCGCGCTGGGGCAGCCTCTACGACGCGCTCTACGGCACGAACGTGATTCCGGAGGACAATGGCGCCGAGAAAGGCCGCGGCTACAACCCGGTTCGCGGCGAGCGCGTGATCGCGAAAGCCAACGAGGTTCTCGACCAAGCGACTCCCCTCTCGTCGGCCAAGTGGGCCGACGTCGCGGCGATCGACGTGCAGGGTAACAAGCTCGCCTTTCGCCTCCGCGACGGCCGCGAGACGACGCTCGCGAACCCCGAGCAATTCGCCGGATTGCGTCGCGCACGCAATCAATTGACGAACGTGCTGTTGCGCCACCACGGGTTGCACATCGACGTCGCGATCGACAAGTCGCATCCGATCGGCAAGCAACACCCGGCGGGCATCAAGGACGTCGTGCTCGAGAGCGCGCTGACGACGATCATGGACTGCGAGGACTCCGTCGCCGCCGTCGACGCCGCCGACAAGACGGTCGTCTACCGCAACTGGTGCGGCATCATGCGCGGCACCTTGACCGCGCAGGTCGCCAAAGGCGCCGGCACGATCGAGCGGCGATTGAATCCGGACCGCGAGTACCTGGCCGCGGACGGCTCGACCTTCTCGCTGCCGGGCCGCAGCATGCTGCTCGTGCGCCATGTCGGCTCGCACTTGCTCACGGACGCCGTCACCGACAGCGCCGGCCAGCCTACGCCTGAAACCTTCCTCGACTGCGTGCTGACAACGCTCGCGGCGCTGCACGACATCAAGGGCAAGGGCTCGCTGCACAACAGCCGCACGGGCAGCCTCTACATCGTGAAGCCGAAGCAGCACGGGCCCGAGGAAGTCGCGCTGTCGGTCGAGCTCTTTGGTACGGTCGAGCGCGCGTTCGGCCTGCCGCCCAACACGCTGAAGATCGGCATCATGGACGAAGAGCGGCGCACGACCGTCAACTTGAAGGAGTGCATCCGTGCGGCGAAGGACCGGATCATCTTCATCAATACGGGCTTCCTCGATCGCACCGGCGACGAGCTGCACACGCACATGGAAGCGGGCCCTGTGATCCCGAAGCCCGAGATCAAAGGTGCGCGCTGGATCGCGGCGTACGAAGACTGGAACGTGCGAGTTGGGCTCGAGGTCGGCTTACCCGGCCACGGCCAGATCGGCAAAGGCATGTGGGCGATGCCCGACGAGATGCGCGCGATGGTCGATACGAAGCAGGGTCATCCGAAAGCCGGCGCCACGACGGCGTGGGTGCCCTCGCCAACGGCCGCGACGTTGCACGCGATCCACTATCTGCAGATCGATGTCGCTGACCGGCAGCGCGAGATCGCGCGCCTGGGCGGCGCGACGCCCGATCTGCTGCAAGGAATCCTGACTCCCCCGCTCCTGGCGCGAAAGCTAACGGCCGCGGAGATTCAGCGCGAGCTCGACAACAACGCGCAAGGAATCCTCGGCTACGTCGTGCGCTGGGTCGAGCAAGGCGTGGGCTGCTCGAAGGTGCCCGACATCAACGACGTCGGGCTCATGGAGGATCGCGCGACGCTGCGCATCTCGTCACAGCACATCGCGAACTGGCTGCGCCACGGCATCGTCGATCGCGCGCAGGTGCGCGCGACGCTCGAGCGCATGGCCGAGGTCGTCGACCGGCAAAACGCAGGCGACCGCAATTACCGGAAGATGGCGCCGAAGTTCGAGGAGAGCATCGCGTTTCAAGCCGCGCTCGACCTCGTGTTCAACGGACTCAAGGAGCCGAACGGCTACACCGAGCACACGCTCGCCCGGCGGCGGCGCGAGTTCAAGGCGAAACACGCCTGAGCGTCGTCAGTTGACGGCGGACGAGCGGCGCCCCACCGTCGTCTTCGCTTCCGCGATCGCCTCGCGCACTTTCGCGACGCTCGCTTCGTTGTACGGCGTGAAAATGATGAGGCGTTGCTTCGGGCTTCCCTCGGGAACGTACGACGAATGCTCGAACATCATCCCGGCGCGCGGATGCGTCACGATGGCCTCGTGCGTGCCGGCAACCTCGGCTAGACCCCACAGGCGGTTGAAGATCGGGCACGAGAGCGCCAGGTCGGAGATCAGCTCTTCGAACGCCGGATCTCCGGGTGCTTGGCTGTAGTCGACACGGAACTTCGCGAGCAGGCGGCGCGCCGTCGATTCGTAGAGCTCGGCGTTCGAACGATACGCTTCGTCCTCGACGAGCAAGATGCGCAGCAGATTCCGCTGTCCGGGAGGAAGCGCGCTGTAGTCGCGAACGACCTTCAGCGCGATCTGGTTCCAGGCGATGACGTCCCAACGCGCCGTCAGCACAATCGCGGGCACGGCTAACGCGTCGAGCATGCGCTTGATCGACGGGCTCACCGTCTCCGTTCGCGTCGCCGTCGGCGGCGCGGGCCTGTGCTGCACGAGCGCGAACAGGTACTCGCGCTCGTCGGCCGACATGCGCAGCGTCGTGGAAATGCGCTCGAGCACGTCGGCGGAGACCTGGATGTCCCGCCCCTGCTCGAGCCAGGTGTACCAAGTGACGCTGACACCGGCGAGCGCGGCGACGTCCTCGCGGCGCAAGCCGGGTGTGCGGCGGCGATTCGTGTCGGGTAAGCCGACTTGCGTCGGCGTCAAACGAGCACGACAGCCCTTCAAGAAGTCGATGAGCTGACGCCGTTGCGTCGTCGGCGCGTTAATCCTGGTGTTCAAAGCTCGTATCCCTCGCGGCCGGGAAGCTCGGTGCTGCAGTGAACGGCCGCGCTTCGCCTGTACTAGCGTTCATTACACCATGATTGCGTCGCGCCGTCCCGCCCCCCGCCCGAGCTAAGATGCACAAGGGGGACAGATCTATTTTCGCCGGAAAATAGATCTGTCCCCTTTGGAGGTCTTGAAGTCAGCGTCACTGCAGGAGGTGGTCGTCGTGCCCGCTCGCCAATTGACTCCGGCCGCCCTCGAGGCTTGGCTCGCCCGCTACAAGGATGCATGGGAACAGCGCGACCCGGAGCGCGCGGCCGCGCTATTCACCGAGAACGCGCCCTATCACGAGATGCCGTTCGACCCGCCGAAGGCCGGCCGCAGCGGCATTCACGACTACTGGGCGACGGTGACGGCGGATCAGCGCGATGTCGACTTCACGTCGAGCGTCGTCGCAGTGAACGGCCAGACCGGAGTCGCACGTTGGTCGGCCAAGCTGAAATCGGCATCTGCCGGTGTGCGCGTCGAGCTCGACGGCGTATTCGTTTTGACCTTCGATGACAGTGGTCTCTGCAGCGAGCTACGCGAATGGTGGCACGTTCGCACGAGCGCCTGACGCGAAGCTGACGAAATTCACGGGCACGCGGCGCGGCACTGTGCTATGGTGCCGCCCCATCTGAGCGCACATTCGGTCTGCGCTCGACGCGTACGGCCAATTCCGGCCGTGCTTGCCGCCAAAATCCGATCGCATTTGGACCGTTCATCGGCCGCTCACGCGCGCCATGGGCAAAGCGATCGCGGAGCTTTTCTACAATGTCTTTCGATTCTTTGGGCCTTTCGCCCGCGTTGCTGCGTGCCGTTTCCGAACAGGGCTACACGCAGCCCACCCCGATTCAAGGCCGCGTCATTCCCGTCGTGCTCGAAGGGCGCGACGTCATGGCCGGCGCACAAACGGGCACCGGTAAAACCGCCGGCTTCACGCTGCCGCTGCTGCAGCGGCTTAGCCAGAACACGCCAGCGGGCCGGCGCCCCGTACGCGCGCTGATCCTGACGCCGACGCGCGAGCTCGCCGCGCAGGTCGGCGAGAGCGTCAAGAGCTACGGCAAGCACTTGCCGCTGCACTCCGCCGTGATCTACGGCGGAGTCAGCATCAATCCGCAGATCGCCCAGCTGAAGCGCGGCGTCGACATACTCGTCGCGACGCCGGGCCGCTTGCTCGATCATGCGCAGCAGCGCACGGTTGACCTGCGCAACGTCGAGATCTTCGTGCTCGACGAAGCCGACCGCATGCTCGACATGGGCTTCCTGCCCGACATTCGCCGCGTCATCTCGCTGCTGCCGCAACGCCGGCAGAACTTGTTGTTCTCGGCGACGTTTCCCGACGACATCCGCAATCTCGCGAACAAGATGCTCAGCTCGCCCGTCAGCGTCGAGATCGGCGAGCGCAACGCCGCGGCCGAGAAGATCGAACAGGCTGCGTACTTCGCAGACAAAGGTCAGAAGCGCGGCCTCTTGTCGTGGCTGATCGGCTCCGGCGACTGGCGCCAGGTGCTCGTGTTCACACGCACGAAGCACGGCGCGAATCGTTTGGCCGAGCAACTCGAGCGCGACGGCTTCACCGCCGCCGCGATCCACGGCAACAAGAGCCAAGGTGCGCGCACGCGCGCGCTCGCCGACTTCAAACGCGGCGCGGTGCGCGTGCTCGTCGCGACCGACATCGCGGCGCGCGGCCTCGACATCGATCAGTTGCCGCACGTCGTGAATTACGATTTGCCCGAGGTCCCTGAGCATTATGTCCACCGCATCGGCCGCACGGGCCGCGCGGGCAACGAAGGGCTCGCGGTGTCGCTCGTCGCCGGCGACGAACGGCCGCTGCTGAAACAGATCGAGCGTTTGCTCGGTTACGCGGTCGAAATCCGTCGGCCCGACGGCTACGTGCCCGCGCCGGCGCGTCCGGACGAGAATCGCTCACAGCCGCGGGCTCAACAGGACGCGCGCGGCGGGCATGCACGTCACGGTCATCGCGGCCAGCCGCGCAACGACGGCGGGCGACGCCACGGCGGGCATGGTCACCGGCACGGCTCCCAGGGGCAGCGGCACCAGCAAAATCGCGGCCGCTGAGGCCGCGAAGCGACCGCCGAGCCGTCTCACAGGCGGGACAAGTTTGTGAGGCCTGACGTATATTAACGAGCAAACTTCCGCTCGTTTCCGAGGAGAACCGCCATGCCGTTGGTCAGCCTAAAACCCGTGCTCCGCGAAGCCAAAGCCAAAGGCTACGCCGTCGCCGCGTTCAATCCGGTCGACTACGCCTCGATGAAGGCCATGGTCAAGGCGGCCGAGGAGCTGAAGGCGCCCGTCATCATTCAAAGCTCGGCTAAGACGATCAAGTACTACGGCCACAAGGCGATGATCGGCTGGATGCGCGAGATCGCCGACGATTCGCCGGTGCCGGTCGTGCTGCACCTCGATCACGGCAAAGACGTCGAGATGATCAAGAAGTGCGTCGAGATGGGTTGGACCTCGGTCATGATCGATTGGTCCGACAAGCCGTTCGAGGTCAACCTCGAGCAGACACGCAAGGTCGTCGACATGGCAACGAAGGCCGGCATCGGCGTCGAAGCCGAGATCGGCGAGATCCACGGCGTCGAGGACGACATGGTCGTCGATGCCGTTCACTTCACCGATCCGAGTGAAGCCGAACGTTTCTGCCGCGAGCTCGACCTCGCCGCGTTCGCGGCGGCCATCGGCACGGCGCACGGCTACTACAAAGGCGAGCCTGACGTGAAGTTCGACTTGATCGGCGAGATCAATCGCCGCACGAACACGCCGATGGCGTTGCACGGCGGCACGGGCTTGAATGACGAGATCATCCAGAAGTGCATCAAGCTCGGCTGCGCCAAGATCAACATCTCCACGAACCTGAAGCACGTCTTCATCGACAGCTTCGTCGACTTCCATCAGAAGAACAAAAAGTACGAGCCGCTGCACGTGCTCGGCGCGCAGTACGAAGCGCTGAAGCAGCTCTTCAAGGAAAAGATCTCGCAGTTCGGCGGCGCCAACCGCGCGAGCGAAGTGCTGTCGAAGGTCGCCTGAGCCGAAACCGCTTGCAATGAAGGCTCTGATCTTCGACTGCGACGGTGTGCTCGTCGACACCGAGCGCGACGGCCATCGCGTCGCGTTCAACCGCGCGTTCGCCGCGGCCGGTATCGACGCCGAGTGGGACGTGGAGCGCTACGGCGAGCTGCTCAAGATCGCCGGCGGCAAAGAGCGCATGACGCACTATTTCAACCAGCACGGTTGGCCAAACGGCAAGACGGCGGAAACGCTGATTCCCGAGCTGCACAAACGCAAGACGGCCATCTTCACGGACCTCATCGCGAAGGGCAGCCTCCCCTTGCGGCCCGGCGTCTCTCGAATTGTCGATGAAGCGCACGCGGCTGGCATGCGGCTCGGCGTCTGCACGACGTCCGATCCGAAGGCCATCGACGGCGTGCTCGATCTCTTCGGCGGCGAGCGCAAAAAGTGGTTCGAGATCGTGCTCGCCGGCGACATCGTCAAGAAGAAGAAGCCCGACCCCGAGATCTACAATCTCGCGAAGCAGAAGCTCGGGCTCGAAGGCAAGGAGTGCCTCGTCGTCGAGGACAGCCGCAACGGGTTGTTGGCCTCTCTCGGCGCCGGCATGCCGACGTTGATCACGACGAGCACCTACACTACGACTGAGGACTTCAAGGGCGCTGGGAAAGTCGTGCCCGAGCTCGGCGATCCGCCGAAGGTTCTCGTCACGCTCAAGGATCTGAGAGCCATCGGAGCACAGCGCGCGGCGTGACCGACGTGTCCGCAGCTAGGGAGAAGAGAGAGATGAAAGAAATCACCTTGGCGGACGTCGAAACTGCGGTCAGAACCGTCGCCGCGACCGCGCTCAAGAACGAGCAATACTTCTGCGAGCTCGACTCGTACGCGGGCGACGCGGACTTCGGCGTTTCGCTGGCGTCGGGTTTCCGCGCCATCGAGCAGGAGTGGCAAACGCTCGACCACAGCTCGATCGGCGCCCTGCTGCTCAAGATCAGCATGGTGATCTCGAAGAACGTCGGCGGCTGCTCGGGCCCGATCTGGGGCACGGCGTTCATGCGCGCGGGCGCGTTGTCGAAAGATCGCACGACGATCACGCTCGACGACCTCGACAAGATGCTGACGGCCGCCATCGAAGGCATTCAGAAGCGCGGCGGCGCGCAGCTCGGCGACAAGACGCTGCTCGACTCGCTGATCCCGATTCGCGACCTCGTGCACGAGCATGCCGCCAAGCCGGACGCGAACCCGAGCGAAGTGCTGCAGCTCGCAACGGCCGTCGCGAACGAAGCGATCGAGCGCACGAAGCCGTGGGTCGCGAAGCGCGGCCGCCAACAGTTCACGGGCGATCGCAGCAAGGACACGCCCGATCCGGGCATCGTCGCGATCGCGACGATGATGAACGACCTTTGCACGCAGTTCGGCGTCGCTAA
>Ga0075418_10007989_pt1 | contig 11878 bp, 8 predicted proteins | sample SoiMetdeltSBSDD2_FD_81776 | JGI IMG/M metagenome (GOLD analysis project Ga0075418, IMG submission 81776) | Bulk soil microbial communities from a Populus tree surrounding site in Tennessee, USA - Soil MetaG P. deltoides SBSDD2 | ecosystem: Environmental > Terrestrial > Soil > Tree plantation...
ATTTGTAGATCCGTAAATTCGTCATTCCGTCATTCCGTCGTTTTTCCCGACTCCGGCACAACCCCTGCTTGCCCGACTCGCGCATCTTGTGGCCCTTCGGTAGGATCGAGGCGTTTTCGGCGAAAACCGCGACCAGGCGCTCATCTCGCTGTCGCGGGCAGGCGACAGGTGACCGTCGCGGGAGACGTCTCGAGGTAGGAAGGGAGGAGACGAAACCGATGAACACACGATTCGTCGCCGCCACGTTCGGGTGCCTCGTGGTCACCGCTGCTCTCCACGCGGCACAGGACGCGCCTGGACAACAGCAGCCCCCCACCTTCCGGTCGGGCGTGCAGCTGATCGAAGCTGACGTCACCGTGCGGAACGCAAAAGGCCAGCTCGTTCGCGACCTGACCCGTGACGACTTCGAGCTGTTCGAGGACGGCGTTGGTCAGGACGTCAGCTCGTTCCAGTTGGTCGACCTCCCGATTCAGCTTCGCCAGCCGCCCAGGAAGGGGGTTCCGGAGACGATCGACGCCGACGTCGACTCGAATGCCAACAGCGGACGGGTCTACGTGATGCTCCTCGACAACCCGCCTGGCGTGCCCTTCAGCCACATCTATCTCACCCAGCGGACGGCGCGGCGCTTCGTCGATCAGGCGCTCGCGCCCGACGACTTGATGGCCATCATCGACATCCAGGACGGGTACGGGTCGCAGGCGTTCACGCACAGCCGGCAGCGGCTGCTGGCGGCCATCGATCGCTTCGGCCGCAGCGCCATCGGCGACTTCGCCGTGTTCGACGCCGAGCGGCGCTTCGGCACGGAGAACTCGTACGACACGATTCGATTCGTCGCCGAGCGACTGGGCTCGATCGGAAACCGCCGGAAGGCGATCATCTGGATTGGCGGCGTGGTGCCGTTCATTCCCACAATGGCATCCGACGCCTTCGCCTATCGCGACGCCATTCGCGCCGCCGCCCGCAACAACGTCGCGATCTACCCCGTGGATCCCCACGGCCTGACGAACACGATGGGACGCGCGGAGCTGGAACGGCTGGGCGCGCTGCGCGCGGTCGCGGAAGACAGCGGCGGCTACGCCGTCGTCAACACCAACAACTTCTCCGGCGGCTACCGCCGCATCGTCGAGGAGAGCAGCACCTACTACGTGCTCGGCTACTACCCCGCGATCGAACGGACCGACGGACGATTCCACGAGGTCAAGGTTCGTGTGAAGCGCCCTGCTCTGTTCGTGCGCTCTCGGAAGGGCTACCTGGCGCCATCGCCTGCGTCGGCAGCCGCGGAGCGGAGGCCGCTGCCACAGGGTCTCTCGACGGCCTCCATCGACGCGCTGCGTAGCGTCGTACCAATCAATGGCCTGCCGCTCACGATGTTTGCGGCGCCCTTCAAGGGCACGGGAGGCGGCGGATCGGTGCTGCTCGGCGCCCGACTCCGTGGCGCCGATCTGAAGCTGGACGCCGAGGACCGAATCGAGATCTCGCAGATCGCCATCGACGGCGACAGCAGGATCCATCCAGGCATGCGCCGGATCTTCAGCCTCAATCTTCGGCCTGACTCCCGCCAGCAGATCGCGAACGGAGGATTGCAGTACTTCGATCGGCTCGATCTCCCACCGGGACGGCACGAGATCAGGCTCGTCGTCACCCAGCCGGGCGGCTCGACCGGCTCCATCGTCACCCACGTGGATGTGCCCGATTTCGTCAAGGCGCCGCTCGCGCTCAGCGGGCTCGTCATCGCGTCGGAGAATGAGACTGCCCCGCGAACGCTCCTCCAGGACGCACAGGCGGCACGCGCGTTATCGAAGGACCCGACGGTGAGCCGCCGATTCTCGCGCAGCGACGTGCTCACCGTCTGGGCCGAGGTGTACAGCGGGCTGACGCCATCGGCGCCGGTGAAGCTGACGAGCAGACTCGGGACCAACGCACAGCCGCCGGTGATCAGCCGGGAGCAGGCGGCGACTCCCGCCGCCGGAGCCGATCGCGGAACCACGCGGTACCTCGAGCGCTTTGCGCTGTCGCAAATGACGCCCGGGGCCTACGTCTTGACGGTGGAAGCGGCGACAGCGGATGGAAAGCTGAAGGTCAGCCGGCAGGTACCGTTCGAAGTGAGCGATTGAGTCGTTTTATCCCTCTGGGCACCGGGGTTGGGCGTTAGGCTTTAGACTCTAAGGTCCAGGCTGAAGAACCATGAGCGCTCGCACATCGGTCACGGTGATCGCGGTGCTGGCGGCTGCTGCCGCCGTGGCGGGACAAGCGCCGTCGCGCGGCGCCCCGCCTCAGCCTCCCACGTTCCGCGCCGAGATCCGCTACGTGGAGATCGACGCCGACGTCACCGACCCGCAGGGCCGCTTCGTCCGCGGTCTGAGCAAAGACGACTTCCAGCTCCTCGAAGACGGAGTCCAGCAGGACCTCGTCTCGTTCCGCCTGGTCGATCTGCCGATCGAGGCGCCGCTGCCTCCGCTGAACTCCGACAGTGCCCCCGTCGAGCCCGACGTGACCACGAATGTCGGCGAAGGGCGGATGTACGTGTTCCTGCTCGACAAGCCCAATGGCGCCAGCAATATCGGCAACGATGCGCTCAACGCGCGCAATTGGGCCCGTCAGTTCATCGATGGCTCCCTGCGGCCGAACGACATCGCGGCCGTCGTGCACGTGCAGGGCAACGTCAGCGACGGCCAGTCCTTCACCAGCAACAGGCGGCTGCTCGAGGCGTCCGTCGAACGGCTCACGTTCGCCGGATCGGCAGTTGCCGGGGAGACCCCAGACGAGCGGATCCTGGCGATTCGCCATACATTTGAAGCCATCCAGAACATCTCGGAGCGTCTCGGCGCGGTGACCGGACGCCGCAAGGCCATCCTGTGGATCAACGGCAGTGTGCCATTCGATCCATCGGAGATCTCGGGCGACGCGGCCAGGCAGGGCAGCGTGGCATTCATGCAGCGGGATGCCGTACGCGCCGCCACCCGGAACAACGTTGCGATTTACGCGATCGATCCTGCCGGCCTCACCACCAGCCAGGGGCTGGGGGAGCTGCAACGAGCCGGCGCGCTGCGCGCCCTTGCCGAGGAGACCGGCGGCGAAGCGATCGTCGGCACCAACAACCCGCGGCCGGCAATCGACCGCATCGTGGCGCGCAGCAGCACCTATTACCTGCTCGGCTACTACCCCTCGGTCGACCGTCGCGACGGCAAGTTCCACAACGTCAGCGTGAAGACGCGCCGCCCCGGCCTGACGGTACGAGCCAAGCGGGGATACTACGCGCCGACCGCCGACGCCGCTGGCACTGCCGCTCGACCGCGGTCGCTGCTCGACGGCCTGTCACTCGGCGGCCGCGACGCGCTCCGCAGCCCGGCGCCGGTGCGCGGGATGGAGGTTCAGCTGTTTGCGGCGCCGTTCAAGGGCACGAAGGCCACCGCATCGGTGCTGATCGCGGCGCAGCTCGCCGGCCGCGACCTGCGGTTGGGCACGAACGATCAGGTGGAGATCTCCTATCAGCCGATCGATCGGCAAGGCAAGCTGGGCAAAGGTTTCCGGAAGGTGTTCACACTGAACCTGCGGCCGAACTCGCGGACGACCGCCGCGCGCACCGGCCTGCGCTTCGTCGATCGCCTCGAGCTGCCGCCGGGACGGCACGAGCTTCGCCTCGCGGCGCATCAGCCCACCGGCTCCACCGGCTCGGTCGTCGCGCAGATCGAGGTCCCGGATTTCACGAAGGAGCCGCTGATGCTGAGCGGAGTCGTGCTCGCCTCGCGCAATGCCGGCGTGCCGCAGCTGCTGCTGAGCGACCCGCGCGTCACCAAAGGGCTGCGCGTGGATCCGACCGCGGTGCGGCGCTTCACGCGCGATGACGAGCTCACCGCGTTCGCAGAAGCGTACGTGAACGGACCCGGCTCGGCGGCCGACGTCGAGGTCACTTACACGATCTCCTCCGAGGCCGGGGTCGTGTATCTCACCGTCCCCGGCAGCAAGGTCGAAAACGGGGAGGCGGGTCGAGCCGGATACAACGCACGCCTGCCGCTGTCGGCGCTGGGCCCGGCCAACTACGTCATCACGGCCCGCGCGACGACGCCTCGTGGAGCAGAGGCGTGGAGGCAGATTCCGTTCGTAGTCGTGCCGGGGACTGGGAGGCCGTGAGAGGTAGGGTAGGACCACCTCGCGTCTAGCGGAGCTGAAGCTCCGCTCTGCGACGGATCCTCTTATTTGCCGGATCCGGTTCGTTCTTCGGCTCGGGCCGCCGCGAGGATGTTCCGCAGGCCGTAGTTGCCCTCGTGGCACGCGTACTCGAACGGCTCCTGCGTGGCGTCGACCTTGGTGAGGTTCATCGCAAACGTCCAGGGCCTTGCCCAGGTGTGCGGATCGTCGAAGGTCACGGACCACTCGACCGTTTCCGGCCCGAGCGGTGTGAAGCGCTCGGTGAGCTTCAGGTGCTCGCTCGATCCCCGATACGGCGTCTTGTCCGTGAAGTTCGTGGTCTCGACCACGAGCGTCTTCCCTTCCCAGCGGCCAACGGGATCGCCCAGATAGAAGCGCAGGTTCTGGCTGGCGTGCGGCCGCCCGTCGAGCGGGATGACACGCGCTTCGTGCACCATCTCGTAGCGGATGACGACGTAGCCGGGGCCCTGGTTGATGTCGTAGGAGTTGCCGTAGATGGCCGGCATCATCGAGCCCGGAATGCCGCGCGTGATGCAGCGATCGTAGAGGCTGCGGTCCTCCCACGAGTCGGCAGGACCGCGGCCGCGGCGAGCCTGCGTGCGCACCTGCGCGCGTGTCGTGGCCTCGGCGGTCTGGGCGGGCACCTTGCCGTCGGGAGGATCGGAGACGAGCCACGCCCGGCTGTTCGACGCGTTGTAGTTCTCGAACCAGTGCAGCGGGCTCGTGGCGCCTGGGAACTCGCTGAGCGTCGGCGTCCGCTCGATCGTCTGCTGCTGCCGCTTCGCGACGATGCCCGCCAGCTCCTGCGGCGTGATGTCGCTCAGCGAGCGGTTGCCGAATTCAGCCGGACGCTCGAGGGGAATGCCGCTCTCGTCGCTGTTGGTGTAAGCGCCGGCAATGTCGGGATCGCCCCAGGGCGTGCGCGGCGGGACGTACGAGCGGGAAATCTTCGGCGCGGTCGGCGTCTTGCGCTCGGGCAGCTCGTCGGGTCGCACCGGCTTGGCCGCCTGTGGCGCCGGGGCCTCGCCGCCGAGACGGGCTGCGGCAAACGGCGCCGCGCTCAGCAGCACGGCAAGAGCGACAAGCTTCGCGCGGGGGGTCATATCCTGCCTCCTCGGTGCAGCGCTATTGTGCGTGATCGACGAGGGGGGCCGCCAGCATTTCGCGGACCTGCAGGTCCGCGGATCAGCCGCAGCGCGGATCTTTAGATCCGCGGATCAGCCGCAGCGCGGATCTCTAGATCCGCGGATCAGCCGCAGCGCGGATCTCTAGATCCCGCGGATCAGACCGCCGCCGCCGCTCTCTCGGAGAGTCACGGCGTTCCCGATGGCCCCACCGACCGTGCGCGGGCGCCCACGAGATCGTTAATCACTTCGTCGTAGTACGGCTTGTCCTTGAGGCTGGCCCGGGATGCCGGGAAGTACGCGATCGAGACGCTCAGGACGCTCGGGTTCAGAGTGGCGACCGAGACGGCGAACCGCTCATTGCTCGACAGCCTCGTGTTGTCGATCATCGGGAAATCGAACAGCCCCACCCAGAAGAAGGTGTCCACTTCTTTCTTGCCCTGTAGGTCCAGCATGCCCTGCTGACACTCCTCGGCCGTGAGCAGCTGGGAGACGTACATGTGCACCTGTATTTCACGGGTCGTCTCGTCGTAGTCCAGCAGATCGAGCCTGAACTGCCGGTAGTGTCTCGACCCGTCGTTCGTCTCCATCGACAGACACAGCCGCGCGACGCCGTCCCCGGGCTTTACGTTCGGATCGGAAACCGTATGCGAACCGCGATACATCACGTACGCCATGCCGCTCTTGATCTTGTCGGGTGTGGCATCTCCGAGTTCCACCATGCCGGCATCGCCGAGCGCCGTCAGCTGATGCTCGATGACTTCCTGCGCGACCTTCTCGAGGCGGCCGCGCAGCTCGGTCGTGTCGTCGTTGGGCTTCTTCCCGCCGCCGGCGCCGGTGGCTTCCGGGATGCGCCGGTTCACGTCCTTGAACAGCGGGCCAATGTCGAGCGACTCGTGGAAGTTGTGGGCCAGGAGCTCGAGGCTGAGGATCTCCTGGCGAATTTGCAGCTCGGGGGTGAGCGTGCGGTCCTTGCTCATGAACGTGTTCAGAATGGAATTGAACATGTCCTTGCGCAGGTTGCTGTCGGACTCTTCGCGGCGCCCCATCATCTCCGCGTACAGGCGCGTGTTGTTCTCGATCTGCTGCCGCTGGTCGAGCGACGTGTTGAACCAGTACCCGACCACCAGCGTGACGAGCGGAAGCGCCAGCACCTTTACGAGCTCGATCAGGTGGCCGATGGCGCCCCTGCCTCCGTTGGCCTTGTCGTCAGCGGCCTTCTGGGTGTCCCCTCCCGCCACCGTTATCGTCTCTTCAGCTCGTGGGTCCCGTCCGGATTCGCGACGAGCTCGAAGTTGTAGGGGGTTGGGTTCGGCCCGGAAAAAATGGCCGACGAGGCGCCCTTGAAGTCGGGGAGTGCCAGCGTGCACTGCCCCTGCTGCGCCACGTTGACGCGGTACGAGCCGTCGGCCGCCGACTCGCCTCCAGTGGCGGCATCACCGCACTTGATCTCGAGCTTGGCCTTGACGCCTTTGCCGCCCATGACGATCGTTCCGTAGATCTGTCCCGCGTAGGCGATGGAGGGCACGAACAGCAACAGGGTCAGCCAGACGTATCTGATGGGTCGCATGGAGTCCTCCGGGGGCAATGCTTTCCCTATCATCCCACGTCATTCCGCCCTCCGGGGGATCTTGGCGGTTGACGCCGGGGCTCAGGTGGCGGTAAGTACCCGTCCGTCGCATTCATAGCGCAATTCCCGAAGCCCGCGACGTTTCGAAAGGACCGGTCCATGAAGCGCCTTTTCGTCCCTTTGCTGCTGATTGCCGTCGCGTCCGCGCTGAGCCTGAGTGGCGCCGCGCAGGAGGCCACGCGACCGTTCGTGCCCCTCACCGACGAGATGCTGCAGAAGCCGGATCCGGCGAACTGGCTGTCATGGCGGCGTACCACCGACAGCCATGGATACAGCCCGCTCAACCAGATCAACCGCAACAACGTGGCGAAGCTCCAGCAGACGTGGATGCGGCCGATCGGGAGCGGCACCGGCAATCACGAGGGAACCCCGCTCGTCTACAACGGCGTGATGTACATCCCCAATCCGGGCGACTTCATCATGGCGGTCGACGCCAAGACCGGCGACCCGCTGTGGGAGTACAAGCGCGGCACGCGCGGTTCGACGAACCGCAACATGGCGATCTGGGGAACCACGCTGATCGACGCGAGCTCCGACAACCAGATGTACGCGGTCGACGCACGCACCGGAAAGCTGGTCTGGGAGACGATGGTCTTCGACCCGAAGATGTCGGTCAACGCCAGCTCGGGTCCGATCATCGCCAACGGCAAGGTCATCGAAGGACGCCAGTGCCAGCCGCAGGCGACCAACAACGGCTGCGTGATCACCGCCCACGATGCCAAGACCGGGAAGGAGCTGTGGCGGACACGCACGATTCCGCGGCCCGGTGAGCCGGGCGACGAAACCTGGGGCGGCGTTCCGCTCGAAGAGCGGTGGCACGTCGGCACCTGGATGGTGCCGAGCTATGACCCGGTATCGAACCTCGTCATCGTTGGCACGTCGGTCACCATTCCCGCGCCCAAGTTCCTGCTCGGTGGCAACGACAAAGAGCACCTGTACCACAACTCCACGCTCGCCCTTAACGCCGACACCGGCAAGATCGTCTGGCACTACCAGCACGTCGTCGATCACTGGGATCTCGATCATCCGTTCGAGCGGCTGATCGTAGACACCGCCGTCGCCCCCGACCCGAAGGAAGTGCCCTGGATCAATCCGCGCATCAAACCTGGTGAGCGGCGCCGGGTGATCACCGGCATCCCTGGCAAGACGGGCGTCGTCTACACGCTCGATCTGAGGACCGGCGAATTCCTCTGGGCACGGCCGACGGTTTTCCAGAACGTGATTACGCGGATCGACGGCGCCACCGGGAAGGCGATGGTCAATCCGGAAACGACCTTCAGCCGGATCGACGAAGAACATCTGGTCTGCCCGAGCTCGAGTGGCGGCAAGAACTGGCCCGCCGGCTCGTTCAACCCGCAGACCAACGTGATGTTCTATCCACTGCAGAACCTGTGCATGATGGCGAAAACCAACACCGACAAGCGGGACCCGGCGCGCGTGTACGGCCTCAGCATGCCGGCGAGGCTGGCCCCGAACACCGAAAACGTTGGCGCCGTCTACGCGATCTCGGCCGAGACGGGCCGGACGCTGTGGAAGTACGAGCAGCGGGCCGGAATGCTGTCGCTCGTCGCCACCGGCGGCGGACTCGTGTTCGGCGGCGACGCCAACGGGCGCTTCATGGCCTTCGACGAACGATCCGGCAAGATCATGTGGGAGACCAATCTCGGGGCGCCGGTCAGCGGCTATCCGATTTCGTTTGCCGTCAACGGGAAGCAGTACATCGCCGTGAACACGGGCGGATCGCTCGTGGCCGGCTCGGTGAACCGGGTCGCCGAGCTCAAGCTCGCGAACGCGACCAACATGTACGTGTTCGCCATACCTTAGCGACTCGGGGCTCGGGATCCGGGGCTCGGGACTCGCTTGCTTCTCCTCACTCGGCAAGGCGGACCTTCAAGTCCGCCTTGCATCGTTCTCCATGAAAAAAACTTCAGAGAGTCCCTGCCTCCGGCTCGGCTAGACTGCGGGTTCATCGTCCGCCTGAAGGCGGACACCACGGGAGACGAGGGGAGGAGCGCAGATGCCCAAGGCATTCTGGCTGGTCGTCATCGCCGCCGCCGGAATCGTCGCCGGCGTGATCATCGGCCAGCAGGTCAGGCCCGCCGCCCAGTCGAGCGTTCAGCAACCGCCTTTCGCATACACGGGGACGGTCCGCGAGGTGATGCACATGATCGTCGAGCCCTCGTCGACGGCGCTGTTCGACTCGGTCGTGATCGACATCACGGCAGACGGCATCAAGGAAAAGAAGCCGGAGACCGACGACGACTGGGACACGCTCGAGCACAACGCGATCACGCTCGCGGAAGCGGCGAACCTGATCAAGATGGTCGGCCGCCCGGTTGCGCGGCCCGACGAGCTGAACGTCGACCCGCAGGGACCCGAGCTGCCGCCGGCAGAAATCGCCGTGCGGATTGCCCAAACGCGGGACGCGTGGGTCAAGCACGCCGAAACCCTGCAGGCGGCCGCCACGGAAGCGCTCACGTACATCAAGAACAAGGACGCCGACGGAATGTCCAAGGTCGGCGAAACCATCGACAACGCCTGTGAGAGTTGCCACCTGGCCTACTGGTATCCAGAGGACGAGAAGAACAAGAAGTGAGTGGGCCGTTCCAAGGTTCCAGGTTCCACGTTCCGAGCCCCGAGCCCCGAGCCCCGAGCCCCGAGCCCCGAGCCCCGAGCCCCGATAACTACTTCGGCTCGAAGTTCAGGGCGACTCCGTTGATGCAATAGCGAAGTCCGGTCGGCGGCGGGCCGTCGTTGAACACGTGGCCGAGGTGCCCGCCGCACTGGCTGCAGTGCACCTCGACGCGCGTCATCCCGTAGCTGCGGTCGACGGTCTTCTCCAGCGCCCCCTCCAGCGGCTCGAAGAAGCTCGGCCAGCCTGTGCCGCTCTCGAACTTGCGGTCGGCGACGAAGAGCGGCTGAGCGCAGCCGGCGCACGAGAAGGTGCCCGGACGATGCTCCGTGAGGAGCGCGCACGATCCCGGCGACTCGGTGGCGTGTCCGCGCAGCACGGCGTACTGGGACGGCGTGAGGATGCGGCGCCACTCCTCGTCGGTCTTCTGAACTGGGAAGGTCTTCTGTTCAGTGGGCATCGGTGTCCCCGTTTCGCAGAACCGAGCGTCAGCCCGGTTGGTTGCTCCTACTCTATTCGATCGCATACAACTGCCTTCGCTCGTCGCTGCCGAGCAGCGTGAGCGGCATCGACAGCACGAGATCCCGAACCTGTGCCGTAGCGATGCGCGTGTCGATCACCACGTATTTGACGCCGGCGCGCATCATGAAGTCCCGCACGTCCCGTCCGTCGACCTTGGGTGCGATGCCGGCCTCCCCTGCCGAGAGCTTCAGCAGCGCCTGGAGCACGGGGGAGTCGGTGAAGGTCCGCCGGACCGACGGCGGGATCCGCGACACGTATCCGCCGACGATCGGCTTCCGGTGCACGGACTGGAAATACATGATGTTGGTGTCGATCCGTCCCTCCTCCCCGAAGCTGTCCCGGATGCCGAGCGGAATCTCCAGCAGCCCACCGGCTGGCAGCGTGGCGAGCTGCTGGTAGATCGGGGGCGTCTCGAGGCGGTGGAGCGGCAGCGGTTGCGGCCAGAAGTCGACGAAGACGAGCGCCAGCAGCACCGCCACGCTCCTGTTCGATCGCAGCCGCGGCGACGCTGCGACAGCCAGAGCCAGGAGCATCGCGACACCAAGGGCGACGAACACCACGGCGCGCCCCGGAATCCGCGCATTAGAGACGATGGGGATGTAGCGCAACAGGATTCCTGGCATCGGGAGCCCGGTGTTGACGCCGAAGAGCAGCAGATACGGCCCGAGCGCCCAGAGAAAGAACACGCCGATCACCAGCAGCCACAGGCGCGAGTGCTTCACGCGCGACCACGACGCCCAGGTCGCGAGCAGCACGAGCGGCGCCACTCCAAGCCAGGCGGGTCCGTCGAACGCGAAGACACCGAGCGCCGCGTACAGCCGCATGATGGGCTGTCCCCAGAGGGCGTTGAACGGGTTGCCGAGCACGAGCGCACCCGGATCCATCCCGGCCGGCGCGCTCCTCCAGAAGTAGGTCTGGCTCACGTACTGACCGGCCCGCAACACCGAAAACGCAGCTTCCAGCACCGGCGCGATGAGCAATGCGCACACCAGGCACACGACGCCCACGACGCGAAGGTCGGCCCCGGCAACGCCGCGGGCGACACAGGCCGTCGGCATCGGGCGCCAGCGTCGCCACAGCCACCAGAGCGCTGCCGCCGTCGAGAGCGCGCGCACGTTGGCGCCGCTCCTGAGCGAGATGCGCAGCGGCCCGAGCGTCGCCACGAGCCCGCCGGTCAGGGTGATGACGAGGGCCGCCGCGGCGGCGACGAGGGCGACGGCGGAGATGGCATGGTCGGCACGCGTCGGCGCCGTCCACGGCGAGCGCGCGAGGCCGACGCCGAGCCAGCGGCACGCCAGCACGCAGGCGGCGAACGTGCTGGCGTAGACGAAGTAGTAGTAGTCGATGTAGACGACGACCGCGAGGAGGACGCCGGCGACGATCGGCCAGAGCCACCCGCGCCGCTCGAGCGCCTCGAGCAGCGCGTACGCGAACAGCACCAGCCCCCACTCCGAATAGAGACCGAACTGGCCGAACAGGTGCTTGAACGTGGCCGGGTGGGCGGCAAAGAAGACGCCGGCGAGCACCGACGCGAGCCAGCGGCTCGAGAGGCGACAGGCGAGCAGATACGCCGAGAACCCGTTGAGCGCGCAGCTCCCCAGGATCGTCAGGTTCATCGCCGTCGGAAGCGAGGTCGCGCCCAGCACGGTGGCTCCGACGAACGCGTTCATCGCGATGTGCGTGTGGAGCACGAGGTCGACGCCGCCCGGATGAAAGAGGTAGGGCGTGTGGAAGTAGCCCGAGAGCCCGGTGGCGAGCGCCTCGCGCATCCACCAGAAGTTCCAGAGGAATTGCAGGTTGTCGTCCGGCCCGGTGCCGGGG
>Ga0075418_10007990_pt1 | contig 11877 bp, 8 predicted proteins | sample SoiMetdeltSBSDD2_FD_81776 | JGI IMG/M metagenome (GOLD analysis project Ga0075418, IMG submission 81776) | Bulk soil microbial communities from a Populus tree surrounding site in Tennessee, USA - Soil MetaG P. deltoides SBSDD2 | ecosystem: Environmental > Terrestrial > Soil > Tree plantation...
TCACATCGAACGGCTGATCGAGCGTCAATGCGGCGAGGACACGGCCGGGCGCCTCCACACAGCACGCAGCCGCAACGATATCGATATGACGATGTACCGGCTGCGTCAGAGGGAATACATCCTGACGGCCCTGGATTCGTCGTTGAAGCTGCGGGGGGGATTGATCGCGCTCGCCGGCCGGCACCGGGACACGCTCGTCGCCGCGCTGACGCACACGCAGCCCGCACAGCCGTCGACCGTCGCCCACTATCTGCTGGCGGTGATTGAGCAACTGGAGCGGGACGCGGTCCGGCTGCGGGCGGCGTTCGCAACTACCAATCGGTGTCCGCTAGGCGCGTGCGCGATCACCGGGACAGGTTTTGCCATCGACCGACAGCTGACGAGCGATCTGCTCGGCTTCGATGCGCCGACCGGCAACACCTACGGCAGTATCGCCACGGTGGACTACCTGCTCGAGAGCGTCTCGGCCGTCGCAGTGCTTCTGTCCGGATTGGGACGCGTCGTTCAGGACCTGCTGCTCTGGAGCACGGTGGAATTCGGCTACGTGCGGCTGGCAGACGGATTCGTCCAGGCGAGCAGCATCATGCCGCAGAAGCGGAATCCTGTGGCACTGGAGCACGCCCGGGCGATTGCCAGCAAGGCGCTAGGGCAAGCCGGCGCGGTAATGCTGGCGGTACACAACACGCCCTTCGGCGACGTCGTTGACACCGAAGACGATCTGCAGCCGCTCGTCGCGTCGATGTTTCGAGACGCCCGACGGGCGATCGTGCTGGTCGATGCTGCGCTGCGCGCCGCTGAGTTCGATGTGGCGCGGCTGGAATCGCGCGCGGCCGAAGGCGGCACGACGCTGACAGAGCTGGCAGATCACCTCGTGCGCCAGCATGGGATTCCGTTCAAGACAGCGCACGCCATCGCCGGCCGGCTGCTGAAAGCGCGCTGCGAGCGGCCCGGCGCGCCGCTCGGCGCCACGCTGGCGACGGTCTCGGGCGATCTCCTCGGCGTGCCTTTGCAGTACACAGACGCGCAGATAGAAGAGATCATGAGCGCGCGCCATTTCGTCGAGGTGCGGCAGACACCTGGCGGTCCGGCGCCGTCCGAAACGGCGCGCGCGCTCGGCCGGTCGCGCGAGATCCTTGCCGCCGATGAATCGTGGCTGGCTGACACTGGGGAGCGGCTCGCGGCCGCCCACGCACAGCTCGGCCGCCGCGTCGAACAACTGTGACAGCCAGCTACGTCAAAGTGCTCCTGACCCAGGCTGCGGTTCTCGCGGGCCTCTGGCTGCTCGAACGGGCGTTTCTCTGACGTGCATCCGATCGATTGGACCATCCTGGTCGGGTTCACCGCGTGGATCGTCTACGACGGCCTGAAGCGGACCAAAGATAGCCAGGAGCTCGACGGATATTTCCTCGCCAAGCGCAGCATCCCGTGGTGGGCGGCAGGCATTTCGGTGATGGCGACGCAGCTCAGCGCGATCACCATGATCGGGACGACGGGCCAGGGCTACACCGACGGTATGCGGTTCATCCAGTTCTACTTCGGGCTCCCACTGGCAATGATCATCCTGTCGGTGACTCTTGTGCCGTTCTTCTACCGGTCCGGGGTGTACACCGCGTACGAATATCTGGAGCAGCGGTTCGACGCGAAAACGCGGACGTTCACGAGTCTGCTCTTTCTGATCTCACGGGGAATGTCGTGCGGCGCGGTCGTGTCGGCGCCAGCGGTCGTGCTCTCGCTCGTTCTCGGGTGGAACCTCACCGCCACGTCGCTGCTGATCGTGACGCCCGCTGTCGTTTACACGATGTTTGGCGGGGTTCAGGCCGTGACCTGGACCGACGTCAAAATCATGGTGATCGTCGTGTTCGGATTGCTGGCCGTGATTGCGGCGGCAGTGCTGGGGTTGCCAGAGGGTATTGCCGCGAGCGATGCGCTTGGTCTCGTGGCGGCCACGGGCCGCCTGCGCAGCTTCGACTTCTCCTTCGATCTGACCAGTCAATACACGTTCTGGTCGGGCATGATTGCCGGCCTGTTTCTGTTCTGTTCGTACTTCGGCACCGATCAAAGTCAGGTGCAGCGGTATCTCACGGCGCGGTCCCTCGGCGAGGCCCAGCGTTCGCTGCTCGTGAGCGCGTATTGGAAGATTCCGCTGCAGATCGTCGTGCTGCTGGTCGGTGTGCTCGTTTTCGCTTTCTACGTCTTCAATCGTCCGCCGCTGCTTTTCAGCGCGACCGAGCAAGAACGGTTGGTCGCGGGCGCGGCGGCTCCAGCATATGCGTCACTGCAGACGGAGTTCGACACCGCGTACGAGAATCGGCGGCGCGCGGCTGCCGATTTCGCCGAATCGCGTCGCTCGGGCGATTCGTCGCGTGTCGCGGCGTCGCAAGCCGCGTTTCGAGATCGCAACGCGGAGCTCGAATCAGTACATGCTAAGGCGTTGGCATTGGCGAGGGACAACGATGGCGGGGGCCCTTTCACCGATGTCAACTACATCATTCCGACGTTCATTCTCACGCAGCTCCCGATCGGCCTGATCGGACTGCTCGTCGTCGCCATTGTGATGGCGGCCACCGACACTATCGCGGGCGAGCTGAACTCGCTTTCCACCGCAACCGTTATTGACTTCTACAGGCGCTGGTTCCGGCCGGAAGCATCCGATGCGCATTACCTCGGCGTGTCGAAGGCCGCGACCGGGCTGTGGGGCGTCTTCGCATCGATAGTCGCTGTGTGGGCGGCGGAACTCGGTTCGCTGATCGAGGTCGTGAATCGCTTCGGATCGTTCTTCTATGGATCGATTCTCGGAGTGTTCATTCTTGCCGTGGCGTTCCCGCGCGCCACGTCGAACGGCGCGTTCGTCGGCCTCATTGCGGGGATGGCGTCGGTGGCCTGGGCCGCCAGCTTCACCAGCGTCGCCTTTCTCTGGCACAACGTGATCGGTGCGTTGGTTGTCGTTATCGTGGGATTGGTGGTGAGCGCCGCAACCCAAAAGTCAAAAGTCAAAGGTCAAAAGTTAGAAGTAAGTCAAAAGTAAAATCGTACGCCGGGTCCGGTCGGACCTGCGGGCCCCGTAGGACCAGGCACAGGAGCAGGTCGTATTGACCCGGCGCAGGAGCGTGAATGAACAAGATCAAAGTGAAGACCCCCGTCGTCGAGATGGACGGCGACGAAATGACGCGCATCATCTGGCAGCAGATCCGCGAGACGCTGATCCTTCCCTATCTCGACATCGACCTGAAGTACTACGACCTGTCGGTCCAGTCACGCGATCGGACCGACGATCAAATCACCATCGACGCGGCGGAGGCGACCAAGAAGTACGGCGTTGGCGTGAAATGCGCGACCATCACCCCCGACGAGGCCCGCGTGAAGGAATTCGGTCTGAAGCAGATGTGGCGGTCGCCAAACGGCACCATCCGCAACATTCTCGACGGCACGATTTTCCGGGAGCCGATCATCTGTCGCAACGTGCCGCGTGTCGTTCAGCACTGGGACAAACCGGTCGTCGTCGCGCGTCATGGGTTTGGCGATCAGTATCGAGCACAGGACTTCAGATTCCCGGGTGCAGGGACCGTCCGGCTCAGCTGGACTCCGGAGGCCGGCGGAAGCCCGATCGAGCGCGAGGTGATCAAGACGAAGGACGGCGGCATCGCGATGGCCATGTTCAATCTGGATTCCTCCATCGAAGGATTCGCACGTGCCTGCTTCACGTACGCACTCGGCCGCAACTATCCGGTGTATCTGTCGACCAAGAACACGATCCTGAAGGCCTATGACGGAAGGTTCAAGGACACGTTCCAGCACGTGTTCGACGCCGACTTCAAGGTCGCTTTCGAGGCGAAGGGCCTGACGTACGAGCATCGGCTGATCGACGACATGGTGGCGGCGAACCTGAAATGGTCTGGCGGGTATCTGTGGGCCTGCAAGAACTACGACGGTGACGTTCAGTCCGACACGGTCGCGCAGGGGTACGGCTCACTCGGACTGATGACGTCGGTGCTTATGGCGCCGGCCGGGCGGCCGGTCGAAGCAGAGGCTGCGCACGGGACCGTCACGCGTCACTACCGGCTTCATCAGCAGGGGAAACCAACGTCCACGAACCCGATTGCCTCGATCTATGCCTGGACCAGGGGCCTGCAGTATCGCGGCAGGTTCGACGACACTCCTGACGTTGTCAAGTTCGCAGAGACGCTCGAACGCGTATGCGTCGAGGTCGTGGAATCGGGCCGGATGACGAAAGACCTCGCGATGCTGATTCGCCCCGACCATCCGTTTCTCACGACGGAGCAGTTCATGTCCGCCGTTGACGCGCAACTACGCGAAAGGATGACTGCCGCCGCCTAAAACGCCAACGGGATAACGGTGCGACGGTTCGACGGTGCGATGGTGCGATGGTGCGTGCGACAGTGCGACGGTGCGACGGTGCGATGGTGCGTCGATGACATGGGCTCTCCGTCGCACCTTGCACCGACGCACGCCCCCGTGAGTTCTATGACTACGTGATGTCAGCTACCGCGCCGATGAGACGGCCGCGCCCTGTTCCGATCCGAACGTCCGGATCATGCCGTCCTGCCTCGACGTGAGATAGAGTTCGCCGTTCGCTGCCTGGCTCAGCTGCAGATCGACACGCGGGCGTGACCCCATCAGCTTGTCGACAAGCTGTTGGAGTGACACGTCCGTCGTTGTGCCGGTCGCATCGCGGACGAACAATTGGATCTCTTCGAAGCCGGCAACAGTACTTGGAACGCCGTCGTCGGCGGCCTTGAGTGCAGCAACGTCGGCCGCGAACACGCGGCCTCGCGCGATGTCTCCGAAGATGAACTTGCCCTTCAATGCGGGAATGCGGCCGCTGTAGACGAAGCCCGCGCTGACCGAGAGCCCCTCGCCATGGTCGTACATCGCGACGGGATAGGTGAAGCCGTCCTTCATGGTGCCGTCCAGAACATTAGGCGGCAGCGGGTAGACCTGATTTCCGTTTCCTCCGGACACGTAATATCCGCTCTGGAAAATTCCCTCTCGCTGCATCCAGCCGTGGTTATTGCCCTCGCGAACGATGTTGATCTCCTCGATATTGGAGTTACCGATGTCGGAGACGAACAGCGTGCCGTCGCTTGGATCCCACGACAACCGGTGAGGGTTGCGGAAGCCGTACGCGTAGATCTCGCCGAAGGTCTTCGCATCACCGTCGGCAGCGAACTTGTTGATGGCCGGAATCGTATAGTTGCCGATGCCGCGCGTACCGCCTGACACGTTGGGGCTGCGTGGATCGATCCGCAACACCGCGCCAAGCAAGGTATCTGTCCGCTGCCCCTGGCCAGGGTTGTCCGCCTTGGGGCCGCCGCCGTTGCTGAAGCCCCAGTCGCCGCTGCCGACATAGAGGAGTCCGTAGTCCGGGGCACCCGGCCGGGCGAGCGGGTTGAACTTCAATTCATCCAGCGGGTGGAAAGGATTGGCGACGACATGACCGACCCTGAGCAATTCCCGTCGTGAGCCTTTGAAGACATTCGCTGACGGGCTAGCGGCCTGCCATTCAGTGATGACCGTGTGGTACGTGACGTCCGCCGCCGCAAAGCCCGGCGGAATAAAATGCGGACTCGCGGGATTACCGGTCGCTCGCTCGGTGTGAATGGTGTAGAAGAGGCCGTTTGTCGCAAACTCCGGATGGAACTCGAACGTAATGAAACCGGCCACGAGGCCCCTGTAATATCCCAGCGGGAACGCAGTCCCGGTGTCTGCATATACCGTCGGCCGGTTTTGCGCGTCCAGCATGTAGAGAAGGCCTCGCAGGTCGTTGACAAAACGCCGGCCGTCGGGCAGTTCGCGGACGAAATTCAGCCGCGCCCAACCTGCCGGCATCGAGTCCTCGCTGGCGCCACGGAGTCCGCGTGTGTCCGGCATTCGCACCACGTCCTTGATTTCGACGCGCAACCCGCGCTTCGGAATGGGCGTGGGAATCGGGTTGTTAAGTTGCGCGTGAGCCACGCGACCTGCGGCGAGCGCCATCAACACGAGAACCGCAACTCGTTGAAATCGCATTCGCGTCCTCCTCACCACTCTGCTGCTGATTGCCGGCTCAGCATACCGTCGTCCGCTGCAATCCTCAAACGTCGTCTTACCGATGCTGCGCAGCGAGCCTGGCACGCGGGTCGTTCAGACCGTAGCACCGCCGCAGCTCGAGCCCGCTCCGGCCGTGCAACCGAAGCAGTGCGGGCCTACGACGATACGACGGCCGGCCAGCGCCGCCGGCGTCGCGTCGAAGATCGTACGTGGCGCTTCATCCGCAGTGCCGAGCTCCAGCATCTGGTTGAAGTCGCAGTCGTAGAGTTGTCCGTCCCACCCGACTGAGAGCGTATTGCGGCACATGAGGCCGTCGACGGTCGCCGGATTGAAGGCGCCGGCGAGTCGGTCCATGTAGCCCTGCAGGTTTCCTGAGTCGATCAGGAACTGCAGAAACCGGCTGATCGGCATGTTGGTGATCGTGTACAGCCGGTTGAAAGTCACACCGTGGCGCCGCTGCAATTCGCGCTTCCAGTCGACTTCGAGAGCTGTCTGCGCACCGGGGAGGAACGCCCCCACCGGGTTCGTCACAAGATGCAGTAGCAGTCCCGACCCGTCGACGCCGTAGCCGAGCTCGTTGAAACGGCGCAATGCGGCAATCGAGGCTTCGAAGACACCACTGCCACGCTGGGTATCGGTAAGTCGCGCGGCAAACGACGGAAGAGACGCCATGACTTCCACACGATAGGCAGCAAGGAAATCAGGAAGATCGGAGTAGTTGGGCAGCTGCGTAATTGTGAGATTGCACCTGTCCATGACATGACGTCCGGCCGAGCGGGCTCGCAGAACGATGTCGCGAAAGGAAGGGTGCATCTCCGGCGCACCGCCTGTGATGTCGAGCGTCGGAATGTCGCTGGCGTCGAGAAAGCTCAGACAGGCGTCGACTACGTGAGGCGGCATGACCTCGCGGCGATCCGGGCCCGCATCGACGTGGCAGTGGCGGCATGCCTGATTACAGCGCTTGCCGAGGTTGATCTGAAGGGTGCTGATTGCCGCGGCTCGAAGCGGTGCGTGTCCACACCCGGCCACCGCATCTTCGAACGTGCGCGGGGTGTGGACCTCGGCGAGCGTGGCGCGTTGTGTTGCCGTGTCCGACAGCGAGTGATGGCTGTTCGCAAGGGTCACGAGCAATGAGCAATCTCCCTCCGGAGGGCTAAAGGCCTCCGGCTACCGACCACCAACTACCAAGTAGCTTTACATCGCGAGCTTATCGACGTGGCCCCGCATCTGGACCCCGTGGACAAGCGACGCGCCACCGCGAATCGCCGCTGCCACATGAACGGCCTCGGTCATCTGTTCGGGCGTGGCCCCCTTTTCGAGGCTGCTGGTGCTGAACGCATCGATGCAGTAAGGACACTGAACGGCATGTGCGACACCGAGCGCAATCAGCGCTTTCTCACGCTCGGTGAGAGCGCCTTCCTTGAACACGGCGTTGTACCAGTCCAGGAACTTCTGCCACAGCTCCGGCGCTTCTCGTCCGATCTCAGCGAAGCGACCTAAATCCTTTGGATGGTAGTAAGTGTCCATACCGTCGCACCCTCGCACCCTCGCACCGTCGCACGCACCCTCGCACCGTCGAACCTTCGCACCGTCGCACCGTTGACTATGGTCCGACGGCTTGTTCGACCGTCATGACCTGGACAGGTCCCAGGTTGAGCGCTCGCACGCCCGATTCGATCGTCTTTCGATCACCAACGACGACGACGGCAAAGCGCGACGGGACGATGTACTTCTCAGCGCTGCTTCGGACGCTCTCGGCGGTGACGGCCATGACATTCGCGACATATCGCTCGAAGTAATCGTCCGGCAGGCGATAGACGAGCAGTTCCTCGAGCCGGCGCGACAGATCCGTGCTCGTCTCGAACTCCGCCGGAAAGCCGAGCGCAATGTAGTTCTTGGCCTTGGCAAGTTCATCCGCCCCGATGGGCATCCTGATGCCGTCGAGCTCTTTGAAAAATTCACGAAGCGATTCGGCGGTCTTGTCCGTCTGGACGCCGGCCGCGGCCACAAACGGACCCGCAGACAGTCGCATGTCGAAAGCCGAACTCGCCCCGTATGCGTAGCCATGTTCCTCGCGCAAATTCTGATTCAGCCGCGACGTGAAGGCTCCGCCCAGCACGGTGTTCAGGACTATCAGAGGGAAGTAGTCGGGTGTCGATCGCGGTACGCCGACGTCTCCAATCCTGATCTGCGACTGTTCAGCGTCGGCCTTGTCCACCAGATAAATCTGTCGCTGACGCAGCTGCGGAGCCATTGGAATTAACTGAGGACGTCCCGCAGGCGCCGATGGCCGCCACGTGCCGAAAGTCTTCTCCAACTGCGGTATGACCATATCCGGCGTTGTGTCGCCGACGACGATCAGCGTGGCGTTTGCCGGTTGGTAATAAGCCGCGTGGAAGGTGCGCAAGTCGCCGGACGTCAACGCCTTCAGCGATGTCTCAGTCCCGATCAGACCGGTGCCATACCGGTGGTCCGGACCGAACACGATCCGGGCAAATGCCATCGCTGCGATAGACGAAGCGTCGTCACGCGCCTGCAGCAAAGACGTCAGCCGCTCCTGCCGCAGCCGTTCGACTTCTTTCTCCGGAAACGTGGGGCGCTGCGCCACGTCGGCCAGCAGGGGAAGCGCTTGGTCAAGACGTTGCACGGGGACGTTCAGGCGGACCGCCGACGCGTCGTACGAGCTTGTCGTGGTCAGCGAGGCGCCGAGAAACTCGATCGAGTCGGCGATTTCGAGCGTCGAGCGCTGACCTGCGCCCTCATCGAGCATGGCGGCGGTCAGGCTGGCGGTTCCGAACTTGCCCTGTGGATCATCACCTCCGCCTGCGCGCACCACGAGGCTGAGTTGGACGATTGGTACTTCGTGAGATTCCACCACCCAAACGGCCAGGCCATTCGATAGAGAGCGTTTCGCAATCGCCGGCAGCTTCAACGGCGCGGGTGGGACAAGCACCGGCGGTTTCGATCGGTCGGGCCCGTCCTGGGCGAAGACGACTCCACCCAACAAGAGCAGCGCAGCGATCAAACCGCTTCGTGGTTCGAGCATCGTTGTTACTTTGTTGTGGCAGCCGGTTCGACGATGAGCTCTACCCTGCGGTCGGGCGGCAGCCATCGACGCACCGCCGCCTGGATGTCGGTAGGCGAGAGCGACATATATCTGGCGAGATCCTCGGCGTAAAAGTCCGGTCCGCCGCCGGCGAAGTAGTACGCGTTCAACTGATCGGCTTTGCCGCCAAACCCTCCGACGCGCTCCATGCCTCGGTAGAAGGACGCTTCAATCTGATTCAGCGCGCGCTGGAGCTCACGCTGTTCGGGAGGGTCGCGTCGGAGCTTGTCGAGCTCCTCGTCGATGACCCTCTGAATCTCAGCAATGGTGTGGCCGGGTCTCGCGGTCGCGACTATGAGAAACGATCCGCCGAGGGCCTCTCCCTGTTGAACAGCGGTCACGTCCTGCGCGATTTGCATCTCATACACGAGCCGCGTGTAGAGGCGCGAGTTCTTTCCCCCGGTCAGAATCGATGCGGCTACGTCGAGCGCGGCATCGCCAGGCGCGTACATGCGGGGAGTCAGCCATCCGAGATACAGGCGCGGCAACTGAACCTGATCCGTCAGCGTCTTCCGCGTGACGCCGGTCAGGACTGCAGGTGGCGCTGAGGGCGGCGGCGCAAGCGGACCCCGCGGGATATCCCCGAACCACTTTTCGACCAGCGCACGCGTTCGCGCGATGTCGATATCGCCCGCGATCACCAGGCTGGCGTTGTTGGGCGCGTAGTACGTTTTGAAGAACGCAACGATGTCGTCGTAGCTTGCCGCGGTGAGGTCCTCCATCGAGCCGATCGTGGGCCAGCTGTATGGATGGCCGGGCGGCCAGAGCATGCGGTCGAGCTCGATTGATGCCATGCCGTACGGACGGTTCTCGTAGCTCTGGCGGCGTTCGTTCTTGACCACCTCGCGCTGGCCGTCGACGCGCTCGGGCGACATCGTGTCGAGCAGGTACGCCATTCGATCGGACTCGAGATACAGCGCAAGCTCCAGCGCGTTGGCTGGCAGGTCGATGAAGTAGTTCGTGCGATCGAGGTCAGTGGATCCGTTGCTCGAGGCGCCAGCCGCCTCGAGGAGCGTATCGAACGCGCCTTCCGCGACATGACCCGAGCCCTCGAACATCAGATGCTCGAACAAGTGGGCGAGGCCCGTGCGCCCGGGTCGTTCGTTGGCCGAGCCGACGTGGTACCAAACGTTCACGCTGACAACCGGCACGCTCGTATCGCGGTGAAGAATGACGTTGAGGCCGTTCGCCAGCGTGAACTGGACGTACGGTACCTCCAGCGTTGTCGGAGCTGGGGCTGTTGAAGCGGGCGCTGTCGGACCTGGCGCCTGCGCACCGAGCGCCCGCGGGCACAGAATGATCGCGAGGAGGACGATTCGCCACCGCATAGCGATGCTCCCTTGTGGTGAGTGTACTGCACCACCAGATAGGCAACGGTCCCAGTACAGTAAAATCTCCGTTTCCCTTCATGGACACTCCTCTGGTTGCGGTAGTCATGGGCTCATCGTCTGACTGGGACACGATGCGGCACGCCTCCGAGGCGCTGGATCGGTTCGGTGTGGCGCATGAGCGGCACATTGTGTCGGCCCATCGCACACCGGCGTGGATGGCTGAGTTTGCCGCCGGTGCCGAGGCGCGCGGCATCGAGGTGATCATTGCCGGCGCAGGTGGCGCAGCGCATCTGCCAGGCATGGTTGCGGCGCAGACGACGGTGCCCGTGCTGGGCGTTCCGATTCAAAGCGCGGCTCTACAAGGACTCGATTCACTGCTCTCAATCGTACAGATGCCTGGCGGCGTGCCCGTCGGGACCCTCGCCATCGGCAAGGCCGGCGCGACCAATGCGGGGCTGCTCGCGGTATCCATTCTGTCCAACTCGCGTCCGGAGCTGCGCGCCAAGCTCCGCGCGTTTCGCCACGAGCAGACCGAGAGAGTCCGTCAGGAACGTCTGCCGTGAGCCGGTCTTCGCCACTTGGGTTCGGCGGCCAGGGGCAGGTCGTTGCACCTGGCGCTGCGCTGGGCGTCCTCGGCGGCGGACAACTGGGGCGGATGTTCGCGCTCGCCGCGCGACGGATGGGCTACCGCGTCCATTCGTTTTCGCCTGAAGACGACTCGCCCGCCGGTCAGATTGCGGACGTCGAAATCACCGCCGCATACGAAGATCTCGATGCGCTGCGTGCGTTTGCGCGTGGAGTCGATGTGGTGACGTTCGAGTTCGAGAACGTGCCGATCGATGCCATCGACGCGGTAGAAGCGTTTACGCCGGTACGTCCGTCGGCCGTGGCCTTGCACACTGCGCAGCAGCGTGCCCGTGAGAAGACGTTTCTTGCAGATCGCGGTGTGCCAACGGCGCCGTTCTTTGCGGCAACCACGCTCGACGAATTGTGGGTCGCGGTTGCGCGCGTCGGCACCCCCGCCGTCGTCAAGACGGCGGCGTTCGGATACGACGGCAAAGGGCAGCACAAGGTCACGACGCCGGCTGACGTGGAGCACATCTGGACCGCTATCGGTCACCAGGAATCGGTCGTGGAGAAGTTCGTCAACCTGCAGGCGGAGATCTCGGTCGTGGCCGCACGCGGCATGGACGGGACGATCGTTCAGTATCAGCCCTTCGAGAACCGCCACCGCAACCACATCCTCGATCTGACGACCGTCCCTGCTGCAATCAGTCCAGCGGTTGCCAATCAGGCGTCCGAGGTCACGCGAACGATACTGGAGGAATTGCAATACGTTGGTGTCTTGTGCGTCGAGTTCTTCCTCAGCACCGACGGAGAGCTGCTCGTGAA
>Ga0075418_10007993_pt1 | contig 11875 bp, 7 predicted proteins | sample SoiMetdeltSBSDD2_FD_81776 | JGI IMG/M metagenome (GOLD analysis project Ga0075418, IMG submission 81776) | Bulk soil microbial communities from a Populus tree surrounding site in Tennessee, USA - Soil MetaG P. deltoides SBSDD2 | ecosystem: Environmental > Terrestrial > Soil > Tree plantation...
ATCCTGTTGAATCATTTCCTCAGTCCCAACCCCCTGCTCTCGCGGGCCGAGCGGATGATCTCGCCGTTCACCATTCACATCGGCTTCAAGGCTGACCTCGATCTCCCGGCGTTTCTGGCTCAGTCGGACCTGCAGCCGGTATCGATTGAGAAGGTGAACGTGCCGCGGATCTGGTCGCTGGTCACGTCGATCAAGGACTAGTGGACTGTCCTCGTCAGAATTAGAAGCGGCTTCGGGCGGCTCAGGAGATGATTCGCGTTTTGACCGGCTTTGACGAGCCGCGGCTGCGCGGATCGTAGATGGAGACCGGCGTCGAGCATTTCGCTCTCGCGATTGGCAGCCAGTCCAGTTTTCCAAGGACGTTCCGCTCGGCGAACAGGCGGCGGAAGTCCCCCTCCTCCCATTCATCCAGCACGAAATACACCGGATACCCGCGATCGGCGAAGTACGCCACGAGCTGATCGAGCCGGCCGACGCGTATCTGGTCGTAGCGAATGCTGATGTGGCCTGAGTAATAGCGAAGGCTGCCGCTGTGCTGCATGCTCAGCAGCAGCGCCCGCTCCGGCAGGTTGTCTGCGATGAACTCTCCCACCCGCTGATACCGCGTTTCGCCGAACGACTGTGAGAAGACCGCTCCCCGCCGAGCGTAGTCGATCCCGCCAAAGACAATGACGAGGATCAGCGCGCTGCCGAGCAGCCGCGGCGCGATCGTCCGGCGCAGCGCGAAGACCAGCGCAGCGCTCGACAGGACGATCAATGGCGGGTAAGAGGGCAGCACGAAGCGGAGGTACGACCAGTCGTCGAACGGTACATACGCGAGGTACGGCCCCCAGACGAGCACGCAAATCGCGACGAGCATCCAGGCGATGAGTGCGGGCGTCACAACATCGCGCACGCTCTTCCTGCCTCGCAGTAGGAAGGGCGCGATCAATCCTGCAAGAATCAACACGGTTTGCGACGTGACCAGCCACTGCGGATAACGTTCGAGGTTCGCCTTCACGTACGACCAGGAGAAAATCCCGCTGACCGTGCCGTATCCGGACTTGAGGGGCGAGCCGTACCAGTGATTGAAGAGGACCGCGATGATGCCGGGGCCGATCGCGGAGGTCGCGAGAAAAATCAACGTATCGCGGCCGTGCCGTTTCCAGGCGGCGCGATCGAACACCAGACGATACAGGAACGGCAACGCGACCGCCGCTCCGAGCGGCGCCAGGTTCGGACGCGTCAGGATGGCAACGGTTGTGGCGAAACCCGCCAGCGCCGCCGGGATCGCGCCCGGGCGGCACGCAGCCACCAGCGCGGCAAGCCAGCCCGTCGTGACGGGGAGGTCGCTCATCGGTGTGAACGAACAGGCCAGGAAGGTCGGGCTCGACGCCAGCCACAGTGCTGCGAACAACCCGGTCGCGTTTCCATCCACCCGGCGTCCCAGCAGAAACGTCAGGTAGACCGCGAGTCCGGCGAGGATCGGCACGACCGCAAACACTCCATACGGTCCGAACGCCATCCGCAGTGGCGTCATCATCAATGGCAAGCCGGGTGAGTACGTGGGGACGATGCGGCCGGGAATGCCTTCGTGTTCCTTGGGCACGAAGCCGAGGGGTGACAGGAGCCACTCGTTGGTGAAGTCCGGCAGCTCCTTCACCAGCGGCTGATCGATGTACAGTTTGCCCTCCGCCCAGAGCTTCGACTGGCTGACATAGCCGTACGAATCGGCTCCCCCGGCGATGTGGGTGCCGTAAGCAACTGCGGCCAGGATGACGATGACGGAGGCCACTCCAGCCAATGCGGATGGCAGCCACGGCACCTCGGCGGCCGCGGCGATCTGCGCCTCAACTCGATGCCAGGTCCGCACGAGGCCCGGCGACTGCTTTGCCACAAAGACCTGGAACCGAGCCCAACTCCAGAGCGCAACCCGGCGGACCCACCGCAGCAGTTGCGATGTCCGTTCTGCGTACAGAATCGCCGTGCAGACGGCAAACGCGCTGAACGAGAGCAAGAACTTGTACGGCGAGTACCGATCGGTGAGGAGCACGACCGCGAACAGCGTCAGAACCAGCCCCACACCGAGGTGATAGAGCCGGCGCAGACCGGGCTGCGGCGGCCAATCCGGGCGCGGACGCAAGGCGAGGAGTCCCGCCACGATCGGAATCGACAGCCACAGCGGAAAGAGCCGGACATCCCGCAGATCGCGAGGAACGATCGAAAAGCCGAGGATGCCTCGGGAATAGCCATGGACGTTGGCGACTTCCAGATAAGTCAGCTCCCATCCGGTGCGATCGCCACTCGCGACGAACTGATGCTCTGTTGAATTCGAGATGGTCGTCGACGTGTCCACGCGGATCTCGTTACGCGCGGGGAGGTCCACCTGCGTGAGGTGCACGCCGTCGAGCGCGAGAGTCAGTCGCGTGGGTTGAGCGGCGCCCCGCAATCGGACCACGATCGCCGACGGCGAGCCCGTGAGCCGCGAGATATCCGGCAGATGGATCGTCACGGACGGGTCGTAGAGCGCTGGCCTGGCCGTCGTGACCGCACGGTAGCGGATGCGTGAGAACTCGACCGGCACGCGCGCCGTCAACACCGCCAGGCACGCGGCTGCCAGCACTACCGTGAACATGTTGCGCATCGTCACCATTCCGACAACCAGGGCAGGCGCATGATCTCGAAGCCGTAGAAGACGCCAAGGTTGCCGAGGATCCACAGCGGCAGGAACCACCGGTTCCGCGGCAACAGCACGTTGAAGGCGACGGTCATGGGGATCACGACGCGCGAGATCGCGCCTGGGTGTCCTTCCCAGACGGCGGGGCCGAGAACGAGCATCAGAACCATGTAGACGATTCCCAATCGCCACCACGCACTGTGCCAGCTGCGGTGCCACATCAGCACGAGCGCCTGTGTGGTCAACCCCACCAGCCCGAACAAGCTGAAGCGGGCATACGTCTCCCAGCCTTCGAGCTCGATCGCCTGAACCGCGACGCGCCATTTTTCCAAGTACGCCATCCCCGGCCAGTCGAAATTGCGAGCGCCCGCAAGGTCCGTCGAGAACCGAAGACTCCAGAGATAGGTCGTCCACAGCACGAATGGCGCCGCGACCAGCAGTCCGCGAACGGTCAGCGTTTTCAGCGTGGCTGGCGTCGCCCTTTCGGGTACTAGAACCACGCCGCCGATCAGGTTGGTTTCTCGCGCGAGTCCCGACGCGGCCAGGATTGCGGTGGCCATTCCGCCCCTGTTGTTTTCTACCGCCCGTACCGCCAGTGCCAACAGGAGCATGCTCGGGCCGTCGACCAGCGAGAGGCGCATCGACGCAAGGAGTCCCTCGCCGAACATGACGGCCATCCATGCGAGGGTGGCGTAGATGGATCGGGCAGGCAGCCACCGGAGGAGCACGACACCGAGGAGCAGCCAACAGATCACATTCAACAGCGCAAACACCTGCAACACGTACCAAGGCTGCCCGAGGCCCAGCACGTAGGCCGTCCACGGCAGCAGGATGCGCCGTCCGCGGTACCCCGCATTGTCGACCGCGGTCGTGATCGCCTCTGAGCGCAGGAGCGGATCGAGCGCGAGCTGCGCGTAGAACTGTCCGTCGTAGCCGGCGCCGGCCTCGATATGGTGGGGCACAGCCCGCACAGCCGGCAGCGCGTTGCCTTCGAACTGTCCGCCAAACAGGATCAGGGTGGTGAATCCTGTCGCTGGACGATAGAGCTGTCCGACACCCGACAGAACGACGAACGCGACCGCCGCGTGAGGAACGTAGGGCACGACCACGGGGACCGTTCTGAAAACGTAAGGCTGCACGCGATGCCAGACGCGGGAGAGTGGCTCAGCGTACAGCACAGCAGATGCAAGGATGAATGTGTCGAGCAGGAGCAGAATCTTGTATGAGGTGAACGCCTGAGAGAGGAGCGCCCCTGCGAAGAGTACGAGGACGAGACCAGCGGCGGAGCGATAGACGAGCCGGCCGGTGCGCGTCTGAGGCCAGTCGATTGCCGGCTGCATCCAGAGCGCGGCAATGACGAACAACGCGAGGCCCCAAAGAGGAATCCCGCGATCCAATTGGCGCTCGCGTGGAACGATCACGAATTGCGGAACGCGGTTCGAAAACCCGTAAACGTTCCCCACCTCGAGAGAGGTGAGCTGCCATCCGGGACGAGTGCTGGTGAGAATCAGTTGCTGGCCCGCCCCAACGGCGGCCGGCGTCGAGGCATCGACTCGGATTTCCCGCCGCGCAGGGAGCGTCACGCGCGTCACCGGTGTCGTGTCGAGCGAGATGTTCACGTCGGTGGGTTCGTCGCCACCGCGCAACCTGATGACCATCGCCGTCGGTTTGCCTGCCAGGCGGTTGAGGTCCGGCAACGCGACGGTCAGTGTTGGTTCCTGCGCCGTCAGCGACGACGATCGAACGATGTATCGGTGACGCCTGAAGTCAGTTTCCACCCGGGTGGCGAGCACGGCGAGGCACACGCCTGCGAGGAAGATCGAGAAGAGAAGTCGCCGCGACACGAGGCTGAGGGACAGTATCACACGTGGGTTCAGACGGGGGTTCACACGTTGGTTCAGACGTTGGTTCACACGAGGGTTCACACGTTGGTTCGGCGTTCGTAGTGTCCGGCTTCAGCCGGACGACAATCCTTCGGCAATCATCCCTGCCACGACTTGCGCGCCATCGGTCGGCGGTCTCTCGGGTGCCGGTGGTGAGCAGAGCAGGCGACGAAGTGCGTCTCTCCAGCGGCCCGCAAACAGCGACTCGTGATCGATATACTCGCATCGCAGGAAGCGCGGCATCTCGCGCACGAGCGCGTCGTACTCGACGAAGTGCCCGCGGTCCGTATAGAGCATCGCGGTCCCGTTGGCGACGCATTCGGCAATGATGCCGTATCCGGGCTTGGTCACCACGACCTCGACAGCGCTGACGAGGTCCTCGTATCGCAAGCCCGCAGCGTAGAGACGTGATTCGTGGACGAGATGCACGCCTGACGGCGGCACCCAGGTGGCCTGGACACCAATCCCGACGGTGACGATCACTTCGCAGTCCTGAACGCAGTCCAGACTCGAGAGATAGGACTCCTGCACGCCGTAGCCCCCGAACGACGTCAACGCGAGTGGCGCTTTCTCAGGCAGCCCCAGCGTCTTCCGCACGTGGGCGCGGTCGTGTCGCGCGTGCCGGGCCACGAACGGCACATCGATGATCGAGTCGAACGTCGCGAAGCCCCCGTACATCGGCAGACGCCACGCGCCGGCGGATAGGCGATACGACGCACGGATGTACTCGAGGACGCCTTCTGCGCGGCCATCGCGGTCGTAGGCCTCGTAGATCCAGTCCCAGGTGAAGTTGCTGACGACAACCGAAGGAACGGCCGCGAGCGCAGCGCCGGCGCAGGCCAACGGGGGCGCATCCGACACGACGAAGCGTGCGTCACGAGCGCGAAGCAGATCGGCCTCGACGCTGGCACGCTGCGGAAGGTCTGCGTAAAACGTTTCGGCACGCTCGAGGGTTGCCTGCTCATCGAGGTGCAGGCTGTCGATCTGCACGACGCCCGTATCGATCTCGGTCGACAACAGCGTGTGGGGCACGTCCGCGGTCTTTTCGAACAACCACCCAGGCGCCGTCGTTCTGACGACGATCTCGACGTCCGGGCAGAGCCGGCCGAACGCTTTGATGATTTCGATTTGCCGGGACGCGTGACCGAATCCGTGCCCGGAAATGTAGAAAAAGACGGCCGGCAAGCGTCAGGAAACCGGCACCGGAAGGGCGGTGGCGAGTGCCTGTTCTAGCGTGCGGACGGGGACGAACTCCATCTGCTTTCGCGCGTCCGCAGGAAGTTCCGCCAGATCGACCTCGTTCTGCTGCGGGAGGATCACCGTTCTGATGCCGTGCCGCCGCGCGGCCAGGACCTTCTCGCGGATGCCGCCAACCGGCAGCACCAGGCCCGACAGCGTGATCTCGCCCGTCATCGCCACGTCGTCGCGCACTGGCACGCCGCGCGCCGCGGACACGATCGCTGTGGCCATCGTCACGCCGGCCGAAGGCCCGTCTTTCGGAATCGCTCCGGCCGGAACGTGCACGTGCAAGTCGTGCTTCGAGAAGAAATCAGGCGCAATGCCCAGGCTCTGCGCGTGCTGGCGACTGTGAGACAGCGCCGCCCGTGCAGACTCCTGCATGACGCTTCCGAGCTGACCCGTCAGCGTCAACTGGCCGCTGCCGCCAGGCAATACCGCCACCTCGACGAAGAGCACCTCGCCGCCGGTTTCCGTCCAGGCAAGTCCGGTCGCGACGCCGGGGCGCGACGTGCGGAAGGCCGTCTCCGACCTGTAACGCGGCGGTCCCAGATACGTCTCGACGTCCGCGACGTCGATCACAGCCCTGTGAGAGGAGTCGGTGGCGACCCTGGCGGCGACCTTTCGAGCCAGCGTGCCGATCTGCCGTTCGAGCGAGCGGACGCCCGCCTCGCGCGTGTATTCACTAATCACCCGTCGAAGAGCACCATCGGTGATCTCGATGTGCTCGGGGGTCAGGCCGTGCTCCTCGCGCTGACGCGGGATGAGGTACATCCTTGCAATGTGTACTTTCTCGTCCTCTGTGTAGCCGCTGAGCTGGATCATCTCCATGCGATCGAGCAATGCGGGGTGGATCGTGCCGAGCTGATTCGCCGTCGCAATGAACAGGACCCGTGACAGGTCCATGTTGATCTCGAGGTAATGGTCGCGGAACGAATGGTTCTGTGCCGGATCGAGCACCTCGAGGAGCGCCGCAGCGGGGTCGCCCTGGATTCCGACCGAGATCTTGTCGATCTCGTCGAGCATCAGGACTGGGTTCGATGACGCCGCGGTCTTGAGCGCCTGAGCGATTCGGCCCGGCATGGACCCGATGTACGTCCGGCGATGTCCGCGGATCTCGGCCTCGTCGCGCACGCCGCCAAGCGAGATGCGCATGAACTTGCGGTTCATGGCGCGGGCGATCGACTGGCCGAGCGAGGTCTTGCCGACGCCTGGCGGGCCGACGAAGCACAGGATCGGCCCTTTCATGTCGCCCTTGAGCTTGCGCACTGCCAGGTATTCGACGATGCGGTCCTTTACCTTGTCGAGGTCGTAGTGATCCTCGTCCAGCACCTTGCGCGCGGCGACCGGATCGAGCCGATCCTCCGTCGGCTTGTCCCATGGAATGTCCAGCAACCAGTCGAGGTAGGTGCGGATCATCTGATACTCGGGTGACGCCGGTGTCATGCGCTCCAGCCGGTCGACTTCTCGAAGCGCCACCGTCGCCACGTGCTCCGGCAGCCTGGCTTCCTCCACGCGCTGACGAAGCACCACCGCTTCACTGTCGCCCTCACCGAGCTCCGACTGGATCGCCTTCATCTGCTGCCGCAGCAGGTATTCGCGCTGAGCGTCGGTCATTTCCTTCTCGGCCTTCGACTCGATGCGCCCCTTGACCTCGAGCACTTCGATTTCGCGCGAGAGGGCCATCGACACGGCGTCGAGCTTGACCGACAGATTGTTCTCTTCGAGCAGCTTCTGCTTATCCTCGGGCTTCATGTCGAGGAGGCTGGCGAGCAGGTAAACGATTCTGAGCGGATCGTCCAGGCCGGTGACGAGCGTCTTGATGTCTGGGGAAAGGCCGGTGGCCAGCGACAGGGCGCGATCGACGAGCTCCTGGAGCCGGCGAACGTGCGCCTCGATTTCAATGCTGCGCTCGGAGAGTTCAGGCATCGGCTTGATCAACGCCTTGATGATGCCGCCCTCCGACTGCAGGAACTCTCCCCGCGCGCGGGCAACCCCCTCGACGATCACGCGCAAGCCACCTGGACCCTTGGACATCTGACGGATGACCGCAACGGTCCCGACACGCTCCAGATCATCTGTCGTCGGCTCGTCCGCATCGCTCTTCTGCAACAGGAGCAATACCAGACGATCCCCCGCCAACGCGCGATTCACCGCCTCGACCGAGATCGGCCGGCTGACGCCGAGTGGTGCAACGGTCATCGGCAGGACGACGGCCCCGCGGAGCGGAACGACTGGGAGTTCGGAGGGGAGCGAGGGAGCCGGTTCAGCCATAAAACGTCCAAAGATCATACTGTAGACCGTGGTCGATGTCCGTGGTTCGTGGTTCGTCGCTCGTCGCTCGAAGAGCTCCATCGGCGCTCAAAGGCTTGTCGAGCAACGAGCTACGAACCACGGACCACGGCAAGCGTCCGTTCAAGGAACGCGTTAGTACAAGAACGGAATCATCCTCCACCGCACCGTGCCGCAATAACGTTCGTAGTCCGAACCAAACACCTGGACGAGGCTACGTTCTTCCCACGGGATCGCCACCGCGAGATAGAGCGTGCTGACGAGCGCGAACACGGCACGCGTGCCGGTCATCGTCGGGGCACCGAAAACCATCAAGGCCCAGGCGAAATAGAGAGGATGGCGGACCAATCCGTAGACGCCGGCGGTTTTGAGTGGGACATGGGGCGCGGGTAGCCCGTGACGCGCCAGCAGCGCCGGTCTCACGCCGGCGAGGCCGAGCGGGTCGACGCTAGCAGCGCCGCCGATTGTCAGCAGTATGCCCGCTGCCTGAACGGCGTAGCCTGCGAACGCCCACGGGTAGGGCACCGAATACAACACGCCCGGCACAGGCTGCCAGAACCAGCACACCAGCATGAACAGCAGGCTCGCCACCCACGTGTAGAGGGACCGCTCGAGCGCCGGGGTGACGCGCCGCTGCAGCCAGCGCTTCGCGCCCGTTCGTGCGAGCCCGCTGTGATGTGCCGCGAACACCGTGAACAGGAGGACGTTGAAGCCAACGGGTCGCAAAACGGGGCCGGCCGCGACCGCTGCTCCGTACCTTACGAAATAGGAAAGGAAGAACCACCCCAGCGAGGCAGCAAACAGCACTGCGCCGGTCCACGCAAACGCGACCGTAGCCGGCCCGACCGCAGATTCGGATCGCGCGGCATCGTCAGCCCGCATGGCGCGCATATTATAGGAGCATGGGTTTCGCACGTGTCGCGATCACCGGTATTGGTGTCGTGTCGCCGTACGGTGTCGGTCGCGACCGGTTCTGGCAGCACGTCAGCCGGGGCTGCAGCGCGACGCGCACGATCACCGACTTCGATGCCTCACCGTTTCCGTGCACGGTTGCGGCGCCCGTTCCCGCGGTGACGATCGACGATGCGGTAACGCTCGAGGCGCGTTACGGCAATGGCAACGGGAATGGCCGCGCCGATCCACGCCGGTACTCCAAGGCATCGCTCATTGCCGTCATCGCCGCGACCGAAGCGTGGCACGACGCCGGCCTCAGCCGGAACGAGCCGGACGCCGGCGTGCTGGTTGGAAGCGGTGCCGGCGGCATTGACGTAGCCGAACGCCAGTACTACGAGTTCTTCAATGACGGCTGGAAGCGCGTCACGCCGTACGCCATCCCCGTTTCGATCGTCGGGATGATCTCCAGCGAGATCTCGATCGCGCTCGGCCTGCACGGGATCAGCCACGTGGTCTCCACCGGGTGCACGAGCTCGACGGATGCCATCTCGTACGCCACGTCGATGATTCGCCTTGGCGAGGCCGAGGTGATTCTGTCCGGCGGCGCGGATGCCTGCGTCACGCCCGGCATGATCTTCGGCTTCTCGAAGATGCGGGCCGTTACGACACGCTACAACGACGTCCCGTCATCAGCGTCGCGCCCGTTCGATCACGGCCGGGATGGCTTCGTCCTCGGCGAGGGCGCCTGGATGGTCGTGCTCGAGCGTGAGGAACGCGCGCGCGCGCGGGGCGCGCACATCTACGCGACGGTGGAAGGGTATGGGTCGACTTGCGATGCCTACCATCGCGTGCAGATGGACCCCGACGGGGATCAAATCGTGCGCGCGATGCAACTGGCCGTTGCGCGATCGGGGCGCGAGCTCGAAGAGATCGGCTACGTGAACTTCCACGGCACGTCGACGGTGTTGAACGACGCCGTGGAAGCGCGATGCGTCCGCCGTTTGTTCGGTCCGATGGCTGATCGCGTTCCTGGATCCTCCACGAAATCGATGATCGGCCATCCGCAGGGGGCCAGTGGCGCTGCGGGCATCGTGACGACCGCACTCGCGCTGAGCGAAGGGTTCCTGCCGCCCACGATCAATCAGGTGGATCCCGACCCCGATTGCGACATCGACGTCATTCCGAATAACGGCCGTCCGGCGTCGCCGGAGGCCGCACTGTGCAACTGCCTCGGATTCGGATCGAAGAACAGCGCGATCGTCCTGGGCCGGGCATGAACCGCGTCGCGCGAGACCAGCCTGCTCCCTCCGTGCTCCCCGGCTTGACGGCCTCCTTCGAAACAATCGCGCCAAGCTTGGCCCTCGCAGCGCTCGCGTTCGTGCCGATGATTGGCGAAGCCCTTTACTCGGCACGGAACGAACGGCGCCTTCGTCAGCAGGGCGCTGTCGAGCCGGCCGACGACGTGTTCGCGGCAATGCGACTGATCTATCCGTCGTGCTTCGCCGCGATGATCGTCGAGCACTGGGTGCGGCAGCCGCAGGCGGATGCCGTCACTGTTGCGGGGGCGATGGTCTTCGGCGCCGCCAAAGCCCTGAAGTACTGGGCGATTGTATCGCTCGGTCCGCGCTGGTCGTTCCGCGTCCTCGTGCCGCCCAGATCCGATCTCGTGACCACCGGCCCCTATCGGTTCATGCGTCATCCCAACTATCTCGGTGTACTTGGAGAACTGGCGGGAATGGCATTGCTGGCGCAGGCGCCGCTCAGCGGCGTAGCCGCCCTCCTCGTCTTCGCCGCCCTGCTGCGCGCCCGGATTCGTGTCGAGGAGAGAGCGCTCGGGTAGAATCCGCTCATTGGCGATACGGATTGCTGATTGCCGATGGCAGTGTGGCGTCACCTGATCGCCCATCGCCCATCGCCCATCGCCCATTGCCCATCGCCCATTGCCCATTGCCCATCGTCCATTGATCACCCTAATCCTCGACACCCTGATCTTGCTGGCCTGTATCGCCGCACTAGTGATCGAGCTGTCGGGCGGTTTCTTCACGGCGGTCGGCGGCCTGCGCGTGTCCGCGCGCAGTGCGGACCGTGCGCTCTTCGTCGCGCTGGGCCTGCTGATCGTCAGATACGCGATTGATCGACAAGCGGGCTTCCTCGGTATCGCGAAGGAACGCTGGCGTGAGCGATGGAACCGGTATTTCCAATCGCAGGCTGACCCGGGCTCTACGCTGGCCGGACCGGCGGAAGGGCGTCACCTGGCGCTCGCTATCGCCGGACTCTGTCTGTTCGGCGTGGTCCTGCTGTTCCCTCAGCTGATGGCCATGGACTCGGTGCCCGATCTCGGCGATCCGCTCTTTTCGATGTGGCGGATCGGCTGGGTGAACCGTCAGCTCCTCGGGGATCCCCGTCCGCTGTTCGACGCGAACATCTTCTACCCCGAGCGGCTGACGCTGACCTACTCGGATTCGATGCTCCTGCCCGCGCTGTTCGCGGCGCCGCTCCTCGCCCTCGGCATCCATCCGGTCATCACGTACAACCTGCTGATGTTGTCGGGGTTCATCTTTTCCGGGGTCGCGACCTATGTGCTGGTTTGCCGCCTGACTGGATCGCCTCGGGCGGCTTTCATTGCGGCTGTCATCTACGGCTTCTATCCCTACCGGTTCGAGCACTACAGCCATCTCGAGCTGCAGTTCACGCAGTGGATGCCGCTCTCGCTGCTGGCGATTCATCGATTCGTCGAGACGTCGCGCATGCGGCATGCGGTGGTGGCGGCGCTTGCGGTGGTGGCCCAGCTGTACTCGTCGATGTACTACGCCGTGTTCTTCCTCTTCTACGGCGCGACGGTCTTCTGTGTGCTCGCGCTCGGACGAAAGTTGAAGCTGCGCGGCATCGTGAAACCGGCGTGCATCGCAGGCGG
>Ga0075418_10007996_pt1 | contig 11874 bp, 8 predicted proteins | sample SoiMetdeltSBSDD2_FD_81776 | JGI IMG/M metagenome (GOLD analysis project Ga0075418, IMG submission 81776) | Bulk soil microbial communities from a Populus tree surrounding site in Tennessee, USA - Soil MetaG P. deltoides SBSDD2 | ecosystem: Environmental > Terrestrial > Soil > Tree plantation...
AGGAGCGTGTCGAGCAAGTCGCCCTTCTGTCGGACGAGCTCGGGGGCGCTGCGTGAGCCGCCGCGGAAGGGGTCAGGGGCTGCGGGCGGCGCGGCTCGCGGCGCCGAAGCGTCTCGAGCCTCGCAGTCCCCCTTCATGTCTAATCCTCCAGCGCCTCCAGGATGGCTCCCAGCTCAACAGAAAGGCGGCCTTCGCCGCGCTCGAGGAGCTTCGTGATCTTCTTTTCGGCGCATCTTACCGTGGCATAGTTTCGGTTGCCCAGGTATTTGCCCACCTCGGCGAGCGACTTGCCCGTGCATCGCCGGGCAAGGTACATCGCCACCTGACGCGCGAACGCCACGTGCCGCTCGCGGCTCGCCGAGACGAGCTTCTCGGCGGCGAGCCCGAAATGCCTCGCCACCACTTCGTGGATTTTCCGCAGGTCGACGCGGCGCGAGAACTCCACCGAGAGCTCCGCGAGAATTTTCTGCGCTGCCTTGGGGCTCAAGGGCCCACCCTGCACCTGGAAATGATGGTGCAGGAGCTTCACCGCGCCGAGCACCTCCCGAGCGTTCCCTTTCACGTTCTCCGCGAGGTACCGCAACGTGTCCTCGTCGATCGTGCACGAGAGCCCCCTCGCCTGCGCCCGCGCGATCCCGAGCCGCGTCGCGTAATCCGGCCTTCGGATCCCGACCTGAAGCCCACTCAGGAAGCGGCCCACGAGGCCCGCCTCCAGGTCTTTCAGGCACTTCGGCGGGACGTCGCTCGCCAGAATGATCTGCGCGCCCGAATCGGCCAGCGTGCTGAACGTGTGCAAGAACTCAAGCTGGGTCTTCTTCTTGCTCACGAGCAGGTGGACGTCATCGAGGATCAGTACGTCGAGCGCCCGCGAGCGCTCCTGGAACCTGCGCAGCGCGCGGTCCTGGATGCTCGCGACGTACTGCTGGAAGTACTGCTCCCCCGTAAGGTAGGCCACCCGCAGGAACCGCTGGCCTTTTCGCCGCGATCGATACGCCTGGTACAAACCTTTCAAAAGGTGAGTTTTGCCGACTCCCGATGGCCCGTGGATGAAGAGCGGGTTGTACAGCCCGCCGGGTCGTTCCAGCGCCTCGAGCGCCGCGTTGTAGGCGTAACGATTCGTTTCGCCGACGATGAAGTTTTCGATACGCTGCGGCGCGTAGCCGGGCGCGAACGAGGCCGCCGGATCCTGCCCGAGCGACGCCAGCGAGGAGCTCGAGACGTCGCTTGCGCTCAACGACGGGGCGTCAGGGCTCGCCGTCGGCGTGCTCGAGAGCTCCGCAGTTAGCGCGCCGCTCGAGCCGCGGGCTTCGGGACCGAGCACTTTCTCGCTGCCGAGCCGGTGCTCGCGGAAGAGTTCGGGATCGATGACGAGCTCGAGGGCGACCTCATCGCCGTGCCGTTGGCGCAGCACCCGCTCCAGGTCCGGCAGGTAGCGCTTACGGATCCAATCCAGGACGAAAAGATTGGACGTGCCCAACTGGATCCTCGCCCCGTCCGACGAGACGAGCTTCAAGGGCGCAATCCAGCGATCGTAAAGGTCCCCACCCAGCTTCAGGCGGAAATCCTCCTGGAGCGCTTCCCACAGCGCTGCGTGCGCCTGCGTGCTCATGGGCTCTGATACAACCTCCACCGCAGTCTCCTTCAGAGAACTTCGCGCCTCGCGGGCGGCTGACTCCAGGGATCGGCAGACTCCGCCTGCGGGCCAGTCTCCAACCGGGACTCCACCCGTCTCCACCGAGAACCACGTCGCCGCACTCCGCGCTGTGAGCTGAACCACCGCTGAGCCACGACGGCGAGAGTGATGTCTCGCCCGCGATGCCTCGACCCGAGACCTCGCTGAGAGTGGCTCCGTCTCCAGCTCGACCACAACGCTCGCGAGCTCCTGATCTCGCGGCGTTAACTCGATTCCCTCTCCTTCAAGTCACAGATTCCGCGGACACCCGGCGCAGCGAGCCGAGCATCAATCATCCCAAGACTATCGCCGAAAAACTTCACGGTACGCCGGTGAAACCAACCAATCCGCGGAAACTCCAGAGACGAAGCAACCTTCGCTGGAGATCGCCAAGAAAAGTTTTTCGGTGCTGAACGTGGCGGATAGTACAAAGCTCGCGGCGAGGTGTCAATGGCCAAAGACCATCGCTCAGGATGCTCGACAACGTCGCGCGATGTGCGCGTGCGATGCGAGGATTTGCACGGCGAGCGCGCGGGATGCGCGGCCTCACGGAGCGGAGGCGCACGCATGAGAAATTTTTATGCACCGAACGCGGGAGCGACGAGCAGAGCGTGCGTATCGCGTGCCGCGCGCAGGAAATGAAGGGTCAAGCCACGAGCGAGGCGCTAGTGGGAGGACTTGAGCTTCTCGACCTTCTCAAGCTCGGCCTTTTCCTTGTCCCACCACTTCCTCCACTTGTCGTAAGCAGCCTCGCGGCGCCTCGGGCTTGCGTTGGCTTGGAAGCCGAAGTCCTCGCGGGTGATCCGCTGGAGCGTCCTGTTCGCGAAATCGCGCACGTACTCATTCGGGTCCAGCAGGCCGGAGATGCAGGCCTCGATGACGCTGTCGTCCCCGAAATCGTTGAACAGCCGGAACACCGCCGTGCGCACGAGGTCGGATTCGTTCTTCGTGAGCGGCAGGAGGTAAGGAACGCTCGGCTGCCCGATCGCCTTTAAGTGGCGCTCGGCGCGAACGCGGCTCTGGGGCTTCTGGCGCTGCAGCTCGGCGACGAGGTTCTCGATGCGCGCCTTGAGCTCGGGCGCGATTTTCTTCTCGTCCGCTTTGGACTTCCCTTCGTCGCTGTCGCTCTCGCTGCTCTCTTTCCCGGAGTCCGAGCCCTCGTCCTTCTTGCTCACGCTCTCCGAGTCGTCGGACGGATCGGACTTCTCTTCCTTCTCGTCCTTTTCTTCAGCTTTCGCGTCTTTCTTCGCCGCAGCCAGCTCTTCCAGCTCGATCTTGCGTCCGTCAGCGCCCGCGACGTACTCCGTGCCCGTCCGGCCGTTTTTCTCGATGAGGTGGACGTCGTCGGCCGGGATCTCGACCTTGCCGATCGTCCCGATCTCGACCTCCACGGTCTTCTGCGATCGGGAGCGGACGGTGCCGTCGATCCAGTTTCCGTTCTTCAGGTAAACGGTGTCGGCGAAGGCCGTGCCGGCAAAGGCGAGGCTGAAAGCGGTCGCACCGACCACGGAGAAGAAAGCGTTCCGGCGGTTTGAAGTCATGACGTGAGCTCCTGCTTCGCGGGATAGAGGCCGAGCGGGGTGCTGGCCAATCCTCTACGGGTCTTTTCGGCCCGCGAGGCCCACTCCCCGCAGCCTCCCCGGCAAAGAATAGCATCCCGGTGCTTGAGCGAGCGAACGCGGGGCGTCCAGTCCGTGGACACGACGCATTTCGGGAACCCGGGGAGCCCGTTGAAAAAGCTAGACGGAGAAGCGGAACTCCACGATATCCGCTTCCTGGACGACGTATTCGCGCCCTTCGAGCCGGTACCGACCCTTTTCCTTCGCGCCTTTGACTCCGCCGAACTTCACGTAGTCGTCGAAGGACACGACCTCCGCACGGATGAAGCCGCGCTCGAAGTCGCTGTGAATCGCCCCCGCAGCCTTTGGCGCCGTGTCCCCGACGTGGATCGTCCAGGCGCGGACTTCCTTGTCGCCGGCAGTGAAGAAGCTGATGAGGCCCGCGGCCCGGTACGCGGCCGAGATAATCCGTTCTCGCTGGAACTCCCGGATGCCGTACTCCTCGAGGAAAGGAGCGCGCTCCTCCTCCCTCAGCGACAGAATCTCGAGCTCGTTTCTGGCCGGCACGGAAATGACCTCGCCGCCCGCGGTGGACTGGATGGTGGCCAGGTCCTGGCCGGGCGCCACCACGCCCTCGGTGCTGAGGACCGTCACGAAAGGCTTTCCACTCAGGAAGCAGAAGCCGGCGAGTCTCCGCGCGTCTTCCGCCGAGAGCCCGAGATCGGTCAAGGGTTTCTCCTCCTCGAGACGCACCTTGACGCGCTCGAGGAGCGCTTGCTCGCGCCGATCGTCGTCCGTGAAAGAAGGCTTACGGCTTTTCTCGGCCAGCTTTTCCAGCCGCCGGTCGGTGATCACGAGATCCGTGAGCAGCAGCTCGGCGCGGAGCGAGGCGAGGTCCTTCAAGGGCGCGGGCGCGCCGCTGGCCTGCCCCGGGGTCGCAAACGCCCGTAGGACGATGAGGAGAGCGTCCATCTCGCGCGCCGGTTGCAGGATGTCGGTCAGGCCGGAACGGTCCTCGTCGGTCGACGCGACGCCGGGGAAATCGAGCAGCTCGACCCCGGCCGGCGTGTACTTTTTCGGCTGGTAATCATCGCGCAGCCGCTCGAGGCGCGGGTCGCGCACTTTCACCGTGCGGACTCTAGGCTTCGTCGGGTCCTGGCTGTAGTCGACTCCCTCGAAAGTCTCCGCGAGGAGGTTGAAGACCGTCGACTTGCCGCTGCCGGGCAGACCAATGATTCCGATCTTCATTTCCTGTGCGAGTCCTGAGGTGGGCCGGCGCCGACAAGCTCGGAGACGGGCTCTTTCACGTTGGATCGCGGCTCGAAGAGCTTGCAGATCCAGATCCCGATTTCATAGAGGATGATCATCGGGCCCGCCATGAGCGACCAGCTGAAGGGGTCCGGAGGCGTGAGCACGACCGCGAGGCAGACGCCCACGAAGATGGCCATTTTCCGCGCTCTGCGGAAAGCGTTCACGTTGAGGATGTTGATTTTCGTCAGGAAGACCATGATGAGCGGCGTCTGGAAGACGAGCCCGAGGACGAGCGTGAGCGTCAGGAAGAGGCCGATGTAGTTCTCGAGCGTGAAGCTCAGGTTGACTTCCTCAATGCCCCACCCAGCCAGGAACTTGAGCCCGACGGGGATCATGGCGAAGTAGCCGAAGAGGCAGCCCATGACGAAAAGCATGAGCGAGAACGGCAGCAGCGTGACGACGTACTTTTGCTCGTTGGGATAGAGGCCTGCGCCGACGAATTTCCAGAGCTCGTACAGCATGAAAGGCAGGGTAAGGAAGATCGCGAAGACGAAAGCCACCTTAAGGTAGGCCATGAAGCTCTCGAGGTAGCTCGTGACCATGATGGCCGGAGTCTTCTCGTCGGAGATGTCCCGAGCCGCTTTCTCAAGAGTGTCGAGCACGTCGTCGAGGACGACCGGCAGGTCGGAGCTGCGCGTCCACGTGTGGAGCGTGTCGAGGTCGACGGGGCTGGCGAGGACTTGCTTTTTCCGGCCTTCGAGGACGATCAGGAACTGATCGATCAGCTGGAGAACGGTGTCGATGTCGCCCTCCCAGCCGACGAGCCTCCCCACCGCACCCGTCGTGCTGTTCACTCTCCGCGAGGCCATCTCGTCGCGCAGCCGCTGGAACCGCTCCACCACACCGCCGCGCCGGCCGGAGCCCACGCTCGGCGAGAACTCCGCCGCCAGCAGGTTCGACAGCTCGGCGCCGAGAGCTTTCACGTCCGCGGCGAGCCGAGTTCGGTCCTCCGGAACGAGGCTACCGAGGCTGCCAACGCTCCCCGAAAGCTGCTCGAACGGCTTTTCGAGCCGCCCGGCGAGCCTCGCGTGCGCCAGGTCCTGCGCGAAGACTGCGGTCCAGTCCTCGACGGTCGGCGGCTTCGCCAGGAGCGGCTTGTCCCCCGCTGCTGGCTCGATCGGCCGCACGCTGGCGAGAACCCCGAGCCGCCGCAGATCCTTCTCCATGTGACGCGTCAATCGGACGCGGCTCTCGGTGCGGATCGCGGTGTAGTGCGGCACAAGGACCCACTCGAGGAGATCCTTGCCGAAAATCATGCTGATGGCCACGCCCGCGAAGAGGTAGAGCAGGCAATACAGGATCCGACGACGGAGGTCCTCGAGGTGCTCCCCGAACGTCATCCGGACTTCGCGCATGCATCACTCCCGCAGCCTTCGCCGCCGGCCCTGGTGCCATGCACGGAGGGTGCCGACGGCCAAAGCCGTAGCTCTCTACATCAACCTGGAAGCGATATCCAGGCTGAAGAGCCCGATTCTTGGAGGTCCTGCCTTCTCGAGCGGGCTAATGTCGCCCGCGCAGCGCGAAGTCCCGTGGAAGCCTCCCCGCGCCTGAGCTATTGCCAGGCGCACCGCGGAAGCCTTCCCCCTCCGAACCGTCGGACGCCAGGAGACCCGAAAGTCTCACTGGCCTATGAATTCAAGAAGGTCTCTTTCCCGAATGACCGTAACCCCGAGCTCCCGGGCAGCTTTGTACTCCGGGGTGTTCTCGAAGTTCTTTGTGGCGACCAGAAACTCGGTGTTGATGTCCACCTTGTCGCGGATCTGGGCGCCGTACGACTTCATCTTGGAAATGACATAGTCCTTGGTGACATTCCTCGACTCGAGCTCGCTGCCGGCGAAGACGAAAATCGGCTGGTCCTTCGGGTCGTAGAAGGGGCTCGAGACCATGTCCTGCGCCACGATCGGATTGAGGCCATCCACTTCTTCCACGATGCGGACCTCGCTCGTGTCCTCGTCAACCCGCTGCACCTCCACCTTGCCCTTGTAGAGCTTTTTGCCGCCCTTCAAGTACTGGAAGACGCGGAAGACCAGCCCGTTGCGCAGGTGGTTGACGCGTCCCAGGTTGATCCAGCCCTTGCCCGAGGCGCCGAGGACGTCGACGAGCTTGCCATCCGGCTCGATCTCGTCGAACTCTCGCTCCTTTCTCGATTCCTCGAGGAGCTTGTCGATCCGGTTGTCCAGCGCCTTGATCTGGTTCTCCTTGTAATTGATCTGGCGCGACAGCTGGATGATCCGGTCGGAGCTCTCGTCCTGAATCTTCTCCTTCTCCTTGACGAGCTCGGCTTTCTCCTGCTTCGACTTGTTGTCGAGGTCCTCGAACTTCGTCTGGAGCTCCTGGAGCTGCCCGAGGATCTCCTCGGTCTTCTTCTTCAGCTCGGTGACGGTGGAATCGCTCGTCTCGCGACCTTTCACCTCGGCCTGCGACGCGGTTTCCCGCTTCGCGAAGGCCTCGTCGCGAGCCGCGATGAGCTGCTTGAAGAGGCCCTGGATGTCGCCGTAGCACCCAATGAGCGAGTCGTAGGACCGCTTCGACTGCTTGAGGTCCGCGAGGACTTCGTTGATTGCAGCCTCCGCCTTGGTCTTCATCTCGTTACGGTAGTCCTCTTCTCCGCGCCAGCTCGTATCCCCGCCGGGGCCGGCGATGAGGATTTTCAAGTTGTTGCTCGCGTCGGAAAGCTGGCGGTTGGACGCCTCGAGCTGCTTGATTCGGTCGTCCCTCAGACCCAGCTGCTCTTCGATGCGCTGCTTGTCCGAGTTGTCGATGAAGAACACGACCGTCATGATCATGAAGAGCACGCAGGCCACGATGAACAAGTACAGGTAGGTGGAGCCTTCCCGCTGAGCCATTCAAACCCTCCGCCTCACGGCGAAATTATCGATTCACCCGTCGTAAGACCAAGCAATCCGGGGTGCGAACCGCGCCAGGTGAGTCGTTGGCGTGGGCGAGCTTACGGTTGCGCCCAAGACGCGGCCTCGTCTTCTCCTAGCTTCGAGGGAGTCGATTGTAGAGGGGGCGCAGGGGCTGTCAAGGCGGGAAAGGCGCTGCCGGCATTGCGCGCGGTGTTGCCGTTGAGGATTTCCGTTGTAGCGCACCCGCACTCTGGACTAATATACCGCCGTTCGCTCGCCCCACATTCCCCCGGTTTCCCCTTTCTCCTCCCTTCTCTGGCCCGCCCCAAGGCGATGGCGTTTCCCAGGATTGGCTCATGATCGTGGGACTCCTAGGTGGAGTCGGGGCGGGCAAATCCACCGTGCGCCGGATGCTCGAGGATCTCGGTGCTAAAACCGTGGACGCGGATGCGCTGGCTCACGATGCCCTGGAGTCGCGCGAGGTTCGGAGCCTCCTCGCGGGCTGGCTCGGGAGCGGCTACATCGGTGCCGACGGGAAGGTGGATCGCAAGGCGGTGGCCAGCGTTGTTTTCGCCTCGCGGGAGAAGCTCGTCGAGCTGGAAAGCTGCGTCCACCCCCTGGTGCTGAGCGAGATTGAGAAGAAAGTGAAGGACTTCGAACAGACAAGCACGAAGGGAGTACTGGTGCTGGATGTGCCCCTCCTGCTCAGTTCGCCCCTCGCGAGCCGGTGCGACGCGCTGGTCTTCGTCGAGGCGGGATTGGGTCTCCGCCGGAGCCGCGTCGCAGCCCGCGGCTGGAGCGACGATGAGCTGGAGCGCCGCGAGCAGCTGCAGCCGGCTCTCGAGGCCAAGCGCAGCGCGGCGCATCACGTCATCGACAATACGGGGACCCTCGAGTGGACGCGGCAGCAAGTGGCCCGGTTGTACGAGGGCTGGATGAAGGATCCAGCAGCCTGAGATGCCAGGACGAGAGCCAGAACCGAGAGACCCCCGCGAGTCCCGAGATCCGCGCTCGGCCTCGCCGCCCCCGCCGCACACGATGAGGGATCACGACGCGGGAGAGCCGCGGGCGTCCCAAGAACCGAGAGACTCGAGGAACGGACCGCAGGAAGTATCCATGGACTCAGCAAAACCCCGGAGCCGAGGAAGACCCCGACGCCCCCAGGAGGTCGATCATCGTCAGAACCGCCCCGCGAGCATGGGGGCCAATCTTGGGCTTCCTCGCGACGAGGACCTCGAATTCGAGGCCGCCCAGCTCGGCAAGCTGCCGCAGGACAGCCAGGAGAGGCTCCACGTCGGCACGCTGCAGAAGATGACGATCGGGGAGCTGCACGAGCTGGCCCGGTCCGAGGGGGTCACCGAGTACACGGGCTTGAAGAAGCAGGAGCTCATCTTCAAGATCCTGAAAGACCGCACCTCGAAAAGCGGTGTGATGTACGGCGAGGGAGTCCTCGAGATCCTCCCCGACGGCTTCGGCTTCCTCCGCTCGCCGCGCTACAGCTATTACCCCTGCCCCGACGACATCTACATCTCGCCGTCGCAGATCCGCAGGTTCGGTATCCGGACCGGCGCCGTCGTTTCGGGCCAGATCCGGCCGCCGAAAGACAACGAGCGATACTTTGCGCTCCTCAAAGTCGAGGCGATCAATTACGAGGAGCCGGAGAAGCTCCAGGCCAAAGCCAACTTCGACGATCTCACTCCCCTCTACCCCGAGAAGCGGTTCGTCCTGGAATGCGACCCGGATGGCGTCGAGACGCGAATCATCGATCTCGTCACGCCGATCGGCAAGGGCCAGCGCGGGCTCATCGTGGCTCCGCCGCGGACCGGGAAGACGATCATCCTCCAAAAAATCGCCAACTCGATCACGCGCAACAACCCCGAGGTCGATCTGATCGTCCTCCTCATCGACGAGCGTCCTGAGGAAGTGACCGACATGGAGCGCTCCGTCAAAGGAGAGGTGATCAGCTCCACGTTCGACGAGCCGGCCTCCCGCCACGTGCAGGTCGCCGAAATGGTGATCGAGAAAGCCAAGCGGATGATCGAGTACGGCCGCGACGTGGTCATTCTGCTCGATTCGATCACTCGTCTGGGGCGAGCCTACAACACCGAGGTGCCCCACTCGGGCCGCATCCTTTCAGGCGGCGTCGACGCGAGCGCGCTGCAGAAGCCCAAGCGCTTCTTCGGGGCGGCCCGCAACGTCGAGGAGGGCGGCAGCCTCACGATCATCGCCACCGCGCTCATCGACACGGGCAGCCGGATGGACGAGGTGATTTTCGAGGCGTTCAAGGGCACGGGCAACATGCAGCTCCACCTCGACCGCCGCCTCGCTGAAAAGCGCACCTGGCCGGCTATCGACATCACCCGGTCCGGCACCCGGAAAGAGGAGCTGCTGCTCGATCCCGAGGAGCAGCGCCGCATCTGGGTCCTCCGGAAAGTGCTCCACGACATGAATCCCGTGGAAGCCATGGAGCTTCTCAAAGTGAAGCTCAAGCAGTTCAAGACGAACGCTGAGTTCCTGATGTCGATGAACGCCGAACGCGGCTGAGCCACCGTGCGGCTGAGCCGGCGTCGAGCGGCTCGAGCTCAGCGCGACCTGCGGCGGAGCCAGATCTCGCGCTGGAGAGTCTTCGGGTTCTCGCCGTTGTCGTCGACCATGCGCAGCGTGACGCGCACCGCCCCGGGGATATAGGCGGCCTTGTAGTAGAGCTGCGTCTGCGGCTGGCCGTTCCAACCTGTGCTGTCGATGTCCTCGTTGAACTCGAGCAGCCCGTCCAGGTTCGTCTTCACGGTGAAGTCGCCGTCGGGGAACTTCACGAACTGATTTGCGTTCCCCGCCGACTGGGCAGCGGCGCCCTGCGCCTGCTGGCCGCGGCTCGAAGCCTTGAACACGAAAATCTTGTCGCCCGGCACCAGCTCCGCGAACGAGATCTCCTGGTTGCCGCGGAAGCCGAAGCGCAAGGGGTCGTGCGCGCCCCCACCGGCGCCTTTCGTCAGGCCATCGTCGCCACGCCGCTCCGGGTAACCCGTGGCGAGCTGCATCTTCTCTCCCAGCTTCACGGTCCCGTAGCCGAAAATCTTCCGGTAGCCGCCCCCGACGCCGAGAGCCGGCTCGGCCCGCGGCCTCGTCACGATCTCCGATGGCTTCGAGAATTCCTGCTCGGGCGTGCGGAAATCGGGATTCGCGCGGCCGCGGAACTCTCGGTCGACGAGGTAGTCGATGGAGAAGTCCGTGACGTTCGACGCCACTTCGATCACCCTTCGCTGAATCGGCGTCTCGGCGATTTTCTGGATGCCCCGGAACGAGATGTCCTGGTACCGGACGATCTTAATCAGCGTGAGGTCCTGAACGAATTCCGGTTTCACTTTCCGCGGCGGTCGCGGCACGGCGCCACGTGCGTTGCCCCGCTCGTTCTGCGGCTGGTCGGCGTTGTTGGCGTCGTAGTTCGGGTCGACCAGCATGTACTCGACGTTGGCCACACGCATCGCGCCGTCGGCGAAAGTGACCGTGCGGAAGTAGAGCTGGAAGGCCGCGTGGCGCTTGTCCTCGGCCTGCAGCTTCTCGCGGCCCACGTAATGGCGCTCGACGATCTGCGCGTACTCGTCGTATTGCCCTGCGATCCCGCCGTCGACGACGCCCGGGCCGCGGTCGTCCTTGCGGTCGGGCAGCTCTTCGCCGGGGTCCCAGTGGTAGTTGGTCTTCGAGCCCCTACCTCGGCCGTCCGTGTAGAACTCGAGGTCGCTCGTCGGAATCCAGTTCTTGATGTCGTTCTCGATCGACTTCAGCGCGAACCGAAAGCGACTGTAGACGTCGACTTTCTTCACCGTCCCGTCGTAAGCCAAACGCGCCTGGCTCGAGATGAACATGATCGAAACGCTGATGATGGCCGCCAGGGCGAGGGCGACCATCAGCTCGATGAGGGTGAAACCCGAGCAATCGCACGGCGAAGCTCCGGTCGGCCTGCGGCCGATGGCGATCGGCATCGGGACGCTGGGGTGTGAGGCGTGAGCCGCAGCTCTCATATGGAGACCTCGAAGTCGAGCTCGAAGACGGGCTGGATGGGGGCGTTGAGCACGACTGCCCTCTGTCCCTCGGGAGTCTTCGGGAACCCGCGGTAGATGAGCACGCGGACGCGGTAGAGGCGGTTCGCCGGCTCGAATCGCCGGTTGCTCCAGTCGAGGTTGGCGTCTCCCGTGCTGGCCTGGATCTCGAAAGCGTACGAATACTGCTTCAGAGCCTCGATTTTTTGGTCTTCAAGCACCGACTCCCCCGTGAGCGACGGATCGTCCGACGGCAGGAAATCGCCGATGGGATACGTCCGATCGACCAAAATCTCGTTGAGCGTCTCACCGCTCGCGAACTTGTGCTGGTAGTCGTCGCCGTCGTCGTCCGCGAGAAAAGGGCTGCCGCCGCCGTTGGGGGTCGCATCCGTCTCGGGATAGACGAACGTCTTGGCGGACCTCTGCGCCGTGTCGGGGTTCGGGAA
>Ga0075418_10007997_pt1 | contig 11872 bp, 9 predicted proteins | sample SoiMetdeltSBSDD2_FD_81776 | JGI IMG/M metagenome (GOLD analysis project Ga0075418, IMG submission 81776) | Bulk soil microbial communities from a Populus tree surrounding site in Tennessee, USA - Soil MetaG P. deltoides SBSDD2 | ecosystem: Environmental > Terrestrial > Soil > Tree plantation...
ACGACGCCGTAGGCGTAGTCACCCCAGCCGCCGGGGCGCTGCGGCTGCGCGCCGTCGAAGCGCACCTCCCGCGCATCCTCGCGCGATCGGGCGGTGAAGACGCCGTCCGTACGCGGCGCGGCGAGCGCGAAGGTGTCGCGGACGATCGCGCACGGCAGCACGAAGCCGTCGTTGTAGTCGGTGTGCTCGCCGATCAGGTTGACGCGGCCGGGCGCGCGAACGGCGGCGGTCGGCGCGCGCCCGCACTCCGCGCGGAAGCGCGCAGCCAGCGCCGGGAGCGCGGAGGAGCCGGACGCTTCGCGCACTCGGCGTAGGCTAACCTGCTCGCCCCATGCTCCGCGGCTGCATCGTGCTCGGCGCGTTTCTCGTCGCGACGGCCGCCCTCGCGGACGATCCTTTCCTGCGCCGCACCGCAGCCGTCGAGGCAGTGCAGAGCGCCGGCCCCGCGGTCGTCAACGTCACGACCGAGCGGATCTTGCGGCAGGGGAGCCCGTTCCGCGGCCCCTTCGCCGATCCCTTCTTCGATCGCTTCTTCCAGGACTTCTTCGAGCCCCACGCGCAGGGCTCCGTCGAGAACCTCGGCTCGGGCGTGCTGATCGACGCCGCCGGACACGTGCTGACCAACGAGCACGTCGTCGCGCGGGCGACCCGCATCCAGGTCAGCTTCGCCGACGGCCGCGAGTTCGACGCGACGCTCCTCGGCGCGGACCCCAACACCGACGTCGCGGTGCTCTCGATCGACACGCAGGAGAAGCTGCCCTGGATCAAGCCCGGCACCTCCTCCGACCTGATGGTGGGCGAGCCCGTCATCGCGATCGGCAATCCCTTCGGCCTCTCGCACACCGTCACGACGGGAGTCATCTCCGCGCTCGAGCGCTCGATCCGCGCGGAGGACCGCGTCTACCACGGCTTCATCCAGACCGACGCGTCGATCAACCCGGGCAACTCGGGCGGACCGCTGCTGAACGCCGAAGGCAAGCTGATCGGCATCAACACGGCGGTGTACAACGGCGCGCAGGGCATCGGCTTCGCCATCCCGATCGACGAAGCCTTGGAAATCGCCGCCCGCTTGATGAGCACCGAGCGGCTGGAGCAGACCAGCCACGGCATCGTCGGCAAGACGGTCTGCGAGCCCAACCGGCGGCAATTCGTCGTCTCCACCGCCCGCGACAGCAGCCCGGCGGGTCGCGCCGGCCTGAAGAGCGGCGACGTGATCACCGCGATCGGCGGACACAAGGTCGAGCGCAGCCTGGACATCGAGCTGGCGCTGCTCGGCCAGCCGGTGGGCAGCGAGCTGGAGGTCGAAGTGCACCGCAACGGCCAGACGCTGCCCCTGCAGCTGGCCCTCAGCCCCCTCTCGCGCACCACGCCAAAGCCGGCCTTGGCCGATCGGTCGTGGACCACGCTGGGCTTGCGGCTGGCCGTGATGGACGCAGCCGAGTTCAACCGCCTGGGCACGCGCTACCGTGGCGGCTTGACGGTGCTCGAGGTGCGGCCCAACAGCCCCGCGGCCATTCAAGGCATCCGCCGCGGCGACGTGCTGGTCGGGATGCACGTCTGGGAAACGGTCTCGCTCGAGAACATCGCCTACATCCTCGACCGCGACGACCTGACGAAGCTCGACTCGGTCGTGTTCTATATCGTCCGCGGATCGGACACGCTCTTCGGCCACCTGCGGCTAGCGCAGCGGACGCCGTAACGATCCTTTCACGCTACGGCTCACGCATCGTGGCGGCGGTATTGTGCGGCGAGCCGCTCGGGGCTCGCGCCCAGTGCAAAGGCCGCGAGCAATCGCCAGTTGCGTAGCGTTTGCCGGATGACGCCGTGGCGCTGCCAGCGCCGCGGGCTCACGAAAACGGGTCCCGGCAGCAGCAGCGGCCACGACGCTCGCCGCAGTCGCCGCATCAGGATCACGTCTTCCAAGAGCGGCGCTTCCGGCCAGCCGCCGGCGGCTTCGAAGACCGCGCGGCGGATGAAGATCGCCTGATCGCCGTACGGCACGCCGCACCAGCGGACGCGGGCCGCATTGCCGCGCTCCAGCCAGCGATAGCACCAGCCCGCCGCTTCGATCCGCTGCCACAGAGCGCCATGCGTCGCGGGCCCCGCGGCCAATGCCGCGCGGATTTGCCGGCCGGCATCGGGCGCAAGCCAATTGTCGGCGTGCAAAAACAGCAGCACGTCGCCGCTCGCCAGGCGGGCGGCCGCGTTCTGCTGCGCCGCGCGGCCGCGCGGCGCAGCGATGACCTGTGCGCTGCACGCCGCCGCTCGTGGCGTGCCATCGCTGCTGCCGCCGTCGGCGACGAGCACTTCATCCGCGCCGGCTTCCCACGCCGAACTCACCGCGCGGCCGACGAGCGGCGCTTCGTTTAGAGCCGGAATGACCACGGACAGCCGCAACATGCCTAGCCGATTTCGCCAGAAATTGGTCCGGTTTTTCGTCCGAATTCTGACGAATTCGGCTACAGCCTGACAAGGTACTCTCGTCTGCGATGGCAGACACCGGCACTCGCTGCCGATATAATTTGGCGCTCGTCTTCGAATCTCTTTGGGCCAGGCATGAAACTTCGCGTCGGCATTATTGGATTGGGCGAAGCTTGGGACGCGCGGCATCGCCCGGCGCTGCGGGCGCTTTCCGACCGGTTCGAGGTCAAGGCGGTGTGCTGCGAGGTGGCCCACCTGGCCGAACAGGCGGCCCGCGACTTCGCCGCCTGCGAGGTCGATGGGTTTCGCGCGCTGTGCGCCCGCGAGGACGTCGATGTCATTCTGATTCTCGCCCCCGAGTGGTACGGCCCGCTGCCGGTCGTGGCGGCCTGCGACTTCGGCAAAAGCGTTTACTGCGGAGCGGCCCTCGATTTCGACGACCCCGCGCAAGCCCAAAGCCTCCGGGAGCGCGTCGAGCGGGCCGGCATCGCCTTCATGGCCGAATTTCCCCGCCGGCTCGCGCCCGCGACGCTGCGGCTGAAGGAGCTTATCGCCACGCGGCTGGGCCAGCCGAAGCTGCTGTTTTGTCATCGCCGCTCTCCGATCGATCCCGGAGCCCCACCGCAGCGCCGCGGGCGAAACTGCCCGACGATGCTCCGCGAGATGATCGAACAGGTTGACTGGTGCCGCTACGTCATTGGCCAGAACCCCACGTCGGTCGTCGGCATCGAGCACGGCAACATCGACACTTCCGACGGCGACGACTATCGGATGATGAGCCTGGACTACTCCGCCGCCGGCAAGCTGGGCGAAGGGCCGATCGCTCAAATCAGCTGCGGCCGCTACATGCCGGGCGCGTGGCCGGAAGCCGCGTCGTTCCGGCCGCCGGCGGCCCTGCAGGTCTGCTGCGAACGGGGCATCGCGTTCATCGACCTGCCCGCCACGCTGGTCTGGTTCGACGAGGCCGGCCGGCACATGGAAGCGCTCGACAGCGAACGCCCCGTCGGCGAACGACTGCTGATGCACTTCTACCGCGCGGTCACCAGCCTCGTGCGGCGGTCCGATGACCTGGAGGACGCCTATCGGGCGCTGGCCACGGTGCTGGCCGCCCGGCAAAGCTTCGATACCGGCCGCCGCATCTACTTGGACGGCGCGGAAGCGGGCGAAGTCTCGCGGACGTCGAGCGGCTCGTAGATCGGCACGCGTACTCGCTCGCCGGCCCGCAAGAACGGCCACAATTGGCTGTCGTCCACTACTTCCGCCAGGAACTCGTCGTTGCCGTCCTTTTGTGGCCGGACGCGAATTACCTTCAACCACTGCTCTTCCGCGGCATGCCCGCGCCGCAGGATGACGCGAATCAGCGCGTGGCCGGCCGGATTGGCGACCCGTGCCCGGTCGGCCAGCAGCCGCAGAGCGCGGCCCAGGTCCGGCCGCTCTGCGGAGTCGAAGTCGTCGTGGCTGGCGAAAATTGGCACCTGGGCCTCGCTCGCAGGCGCCTTGCTGGACGGCGGCGAAGCCGCGGCGGGGAAATTGGCGCCTGACCTCAGCCGCTGCCGCGCCGCGGCGTCGAACGACTCCAGCTGCCACTGCCCCCACTGCCGCGGCCCGGAGCGATAGAGCGCCAGGGGACTCAGTTCGGCCAGTGCCGCGGACAACTGGCTGGCCAGCCGCCGCGCCTCGTCGCCCGGCGCCGGCTGGGCCGCCGGCAACAAATCGAGTGCGATCCAGCTGCTGTGCTGCTCCAGCGCCGCGCGTCGCGGATCGTCGGCACCGAGCGTCTCGGGCAGTTGGCCGCACGAACAATAGGGCCCGCTCCCGGCAGTGAGCACCACCGTTTCCGATCCCAGGTTCCAGAGCAACGATTCCTGGTCCGGCCGCCCGCTGATCCGAATTGCGGCGTCCGTTGCTCCGGCCGCACACTCGTCCAGCTGCTGGGCCGGCAGCGGCTCGGCGAAGAACAGGACGAGCGCCGTGCGGCGCGACCAGTGGTCGCTGGGAAGTGCCAGGGCCTGCTGCCGGCGGAGCGCAGCGACTTCGCCGTCGGATAGCAGCGGCGCCAGCTCGCGGTCGCGGTACAGCTGCCGGCCAAACAGCTCCCGGCAAATCCGCGGGTGCTCGATCAATTCCAGCACGGCGGCCTTGTCACCCTGCGCGAGCTTGAGCGCGACCATGGGCGGCTCCACGCCGTATTCGTCGCGGGCCCGGTCGGCCGCCGCCTGTGCTTCGGGCAGCTTGCCCAGCCGCAGCAGGCTGCGCACGAGCAGGTCGCACAGCTCGGTGAGTTGTCCCGGCTCCAGGCGCCCGACGCGGTCCTCGGGCCAGGGACTGAGGTTGTCCACCAGTTCCTGGTACTCCCCGCGATGCCAATGGGCTGCCGCCCGCCAATACAGCGTGGCGGACCGCCGCGGCGCTGCCGCCGCGTGCAGCGTGGCCAGCTCCAGCACGCCGTCCCAGTCCTCCTCACTCGCCAGGTGCGTGACGAGCCGGCGAAACGCCTCCCGCTGGTCGCTACTGCCTTGATAGGCCTGGCCGATGCCTCCGCTCTGGATCAGCAGCTCGTTCTTGAGCCAGCCCAACGTCGGCCGCAGGGTCTCGTCGCTTGCGGCCTCCGCCCGCTGCACGGCGGCGAGCCCGGCCTCCGCGTTCCCCTGAGCCTGGGCCCGCCGCGCGAGGAAGTAGTCGATCCATGGATCGGCCGGCGCACGGGTGCGGTGCAACGCGATCAGCTCCTCCAGCGCGGCCCAGTTGCGGTCCTGCTGGCAGAGGAGCGCCAATTCTCGGAAGACTTCGCCGGGCGGGCTGGTCGCCGTTTGGTAGGCCGCCGCGAGCCGATTCTGCCTGTAGACTGCCTCGACCAGCTTGCTGCGGGCAAGTTCCGCCAGGTGCCCTTCCGGCGGATCGGCTGCTGGAGCCTTGGCCGCTGACCGGAATTTGGCTTCCGCTGCCGCGAACTGGCCGTCCGCCATGGCCACCAGCCCTTCCAGGTACTTCAGCCGCGGATCCTGGGGCGCTCGCTGCGCGTGCAGCGCGATCAGCCGCGGCAGATCGTCAATGACGATGGGGGCCTCGTCATATTCCAGTCCCGCGGTGAGATGCGCCAGGGCGGCTCGCGGATCGTCGGCGGCCTGGTAGCCCGCAGCTGCGCGGCCGGCGTAGGCCATCGCGTCCAGAAACTGCGCGAAGTGCCTCTGCCGGTCCTGTTCGTCCGCGGAGCGCTCGGCTGCGAGACGATAGTGCGCGGCTGCCAGCGCGTGCTCTTGGCGTTGTTCGCACCGCCACGCCGCCAGCGACTCGAGCGCCGCGGCCTGCGGGTCTAGCTCGCGGAAAAACCGTTCGATGACGCCCAACGTCGCGTCGTCGTCGCGATAAATGGCCGTTCGCCCCGCGCCAAGGGCAAATTCTTCCGGGCTAGCAGCGCGGCGCAAGATGCCGACAGCCCTTGACGCTGACTCCCCTGCCAGGCGGCAGTATTCGGCCAGGGCGTCCGCGTCGTCGGGGGTCAGGGCCAGCCGCTTCCACCAGCATTCCGCCGCCTCCGCCCGCCGTCCCAGAGCCTCCAGAGCGTCGGCCTCCACTTCGAGCAAGTGTGGATGCGGGCCCGCGATCGAGCGGTACTGCTGAGCGTCGGCCAGCACGGCGGCAAAGTCCTCGCGCCGCCAGTGGGCCAGCGCCCGCAGATAATGCACTCCGGGACTGGCCCGCGAATCGCGGATGCGATCGCAAGCCGCCAGCACCTGGTCCGAACGGGCGCACCGTTCCCAGGCCCAGGCCAACTCCAATTGCACGACATCGTTCACTACCGGCGGCAGGTCGAGCGACTGGGCGTCGAGCAGGTCCCGCGAGCCCAGCGCCACCAGGCCGGCCTCGATGCTCGTCTGGGCGTTGTGAACTCCCTCCAGCGCCTGGTGAAAGGCGGCCATCTCGGCCGAGTTGCCGATGGCCCCCTCCAGGGCCCACCGCGCCGTCTCGCTAAAGCCCTTGTCGATCCGTTCCCAGTCGCAGACTCGCCAGCTGCGGCCGTCGCGCTTCAGCCACCACCGCAGCGGCGCCGGCGGCTGATCCCCGCCCGTGGCAATCGTATAGACCAGCGCTTCTTCGCCGTCTGCAGAACGCTCGCCGTGGACGATGATCAGCCGGTTCCATCCGCTGGGCCCGCGGAAGCGGAGCTGCATTTGCTGTTCGACCAGCCGCCGTTCGCTGCGCGAGCGGCGGCTGGATGCCGGATGCAGCAGAACGCGGTCCGCCGCAGCTTCCATATCGACCAGGGCGGTGAACGCCGTGCCATTCAGGGGCTGAATGGCGTCGCGGACCTTGTCGAAGAACCGCCGCAATTCGCGGTGCTGGGCCGAATTCAGGCCGGTCTGCTCGGCTTCCAGCGCGGCACTCACCGCCGCCAGCCGCTCGTCGGTCGTTTCCCAGTGGTCCAGCAGCGAGCCGCTGCGGCTGGGTCGCGCGCCGCCGGCGCGGGCCAGCAGCTGTCCCAGCCCCCACAGCAGCAAAGCAAAGCAGACAACGAACAGCAGGAACGCGCCGCAAGCCAGCAGCCATCCCCGGGCGCCGCTCCTCCCGCGGGCCGCCGGCAGGTCGGGCAGCACGGTGGCTTCCAGCGGTTCGCGAGCCGATCCAGGCATACGGGTTCCCCCAAGCGGGTCCGTCGGTCGGTCGGTCAGTCAGTCGGTCGGTTGGACTCACCGATCCACCGACCACCGACTTACCGACCTACCGGCTCCCCGGCGAATACTCGGCCATCGTCATGAACACTCGTTCCACTTTGGCCACGATCTTGCCGTCCTTTTCGCTGGCGTCGCGGGCCTTGGCCCACTCGGGATCGGCCTGAAAGGCCTTCCAGCTCTTGTCCGCCGCCTCCTGGTTGTCGTGCGAGACAATGTAAATCAGCGTGTTGTCTTTCCGCGCCGGATCGGTGGGGACGAAGTACATCTCGTTCTTCATGCCGTGCTTCTCGAACAGTTTCAGGGTGTGCTCGGCGAACCGCTTGTGCAGCGCCGGCAGCCGGCCCTCCAAGGTCGTATAGGTCCGCAGCTCATACAGTCGCGTGTTCACTTTCCTCTCCTGTCCCAGCGAATAGCCAACGGCCAGGCCGCCCGCGGCAACCAATACCAACGCGGGCACAAACCAGCTCCGGGGTAGCTGCATGGAGGGTGCTCCTGATCAGAAGGAAGAAATCACTCTGGCTGTTATCGCCGCCCGCGGCACGGGTTGCAATTCCCTGCCACACGGCGGGTAGCCAATCGCCGCCCCGATGTTATATTGGCCGATCGACCGCCGCAGGAGCGCGGTTTGCGGGGGGAGTTTGGACATGGATGAAATCGCGGTCAACGGCCAGCCGCGGGCAGGCGAAATTCGAATTCTCGACGACGACCGCGAAGTTCTCGCCTTTCTGCTGCGCGCCGCGGGCGGACTGGGCCGTGCGGTTCGCGGCTTCGACGACCCCGATCAATTCCTGCAAGTAGACGGCCCGCCGCCGGCCTGCCTGCTCGTGGATTGGCAGCTGCGCGGACGCGACGGGCTGGAAGTGATCGCCCAGTGCCAGCGGCAGTGGCCAGACGCTCCGGTGATCCTGATCACCGGCCACGCGACGATTCCGGTCGCGGTCACCGCGATGCGGCAAGGCGTGGTCGGAGTCCTCGAAAAGCCGGTGCTCCCGGCCCATCTCGTCCGCGAGATACAGTTCGCCCTCCATCAGTCGCAGTGCCGCTCGGCAGCGGAGGTGGAACGCTGCCGGGCCCGGCGGCTGATCGAATCGCTCAACGAGCAAGAGTTGACGGTGCTGAAACTGGTCGTCGGCGGCACTCCCAACAAGAACATCGCCGGGCAGCTGCGAGTCGCGATGCGAACCGCCGAAAAATACCGGCGGTCCGTCTTCGACAAATTGGGAGTGGATTCAGCGCCCGAAGCCACGCGCATCTGGGTGCTCGCGAACCAGGAGCCGTAGGGTGCATCGCTACAGCACCGCCGCGATCGCGGTGCAGAGCGGGTCCAGATTCTCGCGGGTCATTCCGGCGACGTTGATCCGCCCGCCACTGCCGACGACGTAAACCGCGTGCTTGCTGCGCAGCTCGTCTACCTGCATGCTCGTCAGACCGGAAAACGAGAACATTCCCCTCTGCTCGGCCAGGAATGAGAAATCGTGCTTGGGCGCTTTCTGCTTCATCGTCTCGACGAACAGTTTTCGCATCTGGTGGATCCGCGAGCGCATCGCGGCCAGCTCCTGCTCCCAGGACTTGCGGAGCGCTGCATCGCCCAGCACTTCCGCGACGATCGCCGCGCCGTGCGTGGGCGGATTGCTGTAGTTCGTGCGAATCGCCACGCGGACTTGCGAGAGGGCCCGCTGCGCCGCCGCGGAGTCGGCGGCCACGACGCTGAGGGCTCCCACCCGCTCGCCGTACAGCCCGAAGTTTTTTGAGAACGAGCTGCAAACGAGCAACTCCTGTCCCGGCTGGGCCAGAGCCGCCAGGCCCACCGCATCTTCGGCCAGGCCATCGCCGAAGCCTTGATAGGCAAAATCGACCAGCGGCAAGAGGCCCCGCTCGCGCAGCACCGCGGCGATCGCCAGCCACTGCGTCGGCGTCGGATCGATGCCGGTCGGATTGTGGCAGCAGGCGTGCAACAGCACGATGTCGCCCGCGGGCGCCTGCCGCAGGGCGGCGAGCATCGCCGGGAAGTCCAACTGCCGGCCCTCCTTGTCGATGTACGGATAGGTGCTCACGGTCTGCCCTGCGGCCTGGAAGATCGCGGCGTGGTTGGCCCAGGTCGGCGTGCTGACCCAGACCTTCGCCTGCGGAAAGTGCTTCCTCAAAAAGTCTGCCGCGACGCGGAGCGAGCCGGTGCCGCCCGGCGTCTGGGCCGTCACCGCCCGCTGGCTTTGCAGGACCTCGTGCCCCGTGCCGAAGAGCAGCTCCTGCACTCGGCTGGCATATTGCGGATGCCCTTCGATCGAGAGATAGCCCTTGCTCTTCTCGCTGGCGAAAAGCCGCCGCTCGGCCTCCTTCACGCAGGCGAGGATCGGCGTGTTGCCCTGCTCGTCTTTATAGACGCCGGCGCTGAGGTTGATCTTCCGCGGGTTGGGGTCGAGCTTGAACGCTTCGTTCAAGCCAAGGATGGCGTCGGGCGGAGCCTGGGGAAGGTTCGAGAGCATGGGTCGGGGTCGGGAAGCGGGGAGCGGGAGTCGGCAGGACACTGCGGCTGGCGATCGGGCTCGCTCCTAGACACTACTGGCAAAGCGAATTATCCTAACGCCGCCGCTGCCCGCTCGAACAGGCCCGCCTCTCCCACCCTCGGCGCAAGATACGTCTGATGGCTCGTCGCAAACTCGGCCTGTGGCTCATCGGCGCTAAGGGGGGCGTCGCGACGACCGTCACCCTGGGCCTCTTGGCCCTGCGGCGCGGGCTGACCAAAACGACCGGCCTGGTATCGGCCCTGCCGCAGTTTGCCGGGCTCGATTTCGCCGAGTGGGGCGACTTCACGATCGGCGGCCACGAAATTCGCGAGACGACGCTCTTCGCCGAGGCCCAGCAGCTGGTCCGCGGCAATCACGCCCTCGACGCCGAGCTCGTCGGCAAGCTCAAGGGCGACCTCGACAAGCTTGACAAGAACACGCGGAGCGGAACGCTCGTTAACGTCGGCGCCACCATCGAAGGCCTCGCCGATCCGGCGCTTCGCAAGCAGAAGGATTCTCCCCGCGCCGCCATCGAGCGCGTGCAGGCGGACCTCTCCGACTTCATCAAGAAGCACAGCCTTGACCAGCTGATCGTCGTCAACCTCGCCTCGACCGAGCCCGCGCCGGAGGAAGAGCTGCCCGCGAAGTGGAAGGACCTTTCGAAGCTGCTGGACAAGAGGAAGTGCCCGCTGCCGGCCAGCTCGCTGTACGCCATCGCGGCGCTGGACCTCGGCTGCCCCTATGTAAACTTCACCCCGTCGCTCGGCTCCGCGCCGCCGGCCCTCGACGAACTGGCCCGCGAGCGCGGCACCTGCCACATGGGGCACGACGGCAAGACCGGCGAGACGCTGCTCAAGAGCGTGCTCGCGCCGATGTTCGCCGCTCGCCACCTCGAGGTGCAAAGCTGGGTCGGCCACAACATCTTCGGCAACCTCGACGGCAAGGTCCTCGACGATCCGGCCAACAAGCGCACCAAGGTCCGCAGCAAGGACCGGCTGCTGCACCAGATTCTTGGCTACTCGCCGCAGACGCTGGTCAGCATCGAATACATCGCCAGCCTGGGCGACTGGAAAACCGCCTGGGACCACGTGCACTTCCAGGGTTTTCTCGGCACGCCGATGGTGCTGCAGTTCATCTGGCAAGGCTGCGACTCACTCTTGGCCGCGCCGCTGGTGCTCGACCTCGTCCGCTTCACCGAGCTGGCCCACCGCCGCGGCGAGCGCGGCCTGCTCACGTTTCTGGCCAGCTTCTTCAAGAGCCCCCTCGGCACCACCGACCACGACTTCGCCCGCCAATTCCAGCGCCTCGAACAATGGGCCGCGACTGGCCGCGGCGCTTGAGCAGCGCGTATCGATCTTGCGACAGCCTGTCGTCTGTTTGAGGACATTCACAGGGCCTTCGCGCAGCAGCGCAGCAGGGCAAACCGCGCAGTTTTCCTCGCGATTTGCCCAGTTGCGCGCAGCAGGCACAGAGGCTGCATCTGGTGCAGTCTCAGCAAGCGGCGCAGCCGCGATTTGGCGTCCTGGAAAGGAGTTATTTCTATGAAGCGGTGGATCCTGGCATTTGTGACGGTGTTTGGACTGGCGGTTCTTGCGAGCACTGCGTCGGCCCAAGGCTACGGCCGCTACGGCTACGCCGGTGGCTACAACTGCGCTCCGTATGCGTACGGCGGTTACAACTACGGTCCCGGCGTGGGCCTCTACAACTCCGGTTACCGTGGGCTGAACCTCAGCTATGGCGGCCTGAATTTCAGCTACGGCTATCAGCCGCAATGGCACGACACGACGCACTGGGACTATCACCCCGGCTACCTGCAGCAGCACGGAAACCATTTTCACGTCGTGCCGGGGCACTACGACCTCCACCGCTCTGGCCACTGGCACCCCTAGCCGGTCGTGTGGCCAGTCGCACAATCGTCAGAATCGCTAAAGCTTGCCCAGATTCACGGCCGAAGCCATCGATAGGGGAGGCTTTGGCATGGGTAGGCGAATTCTCCTTCTGGGGTCGATCGTGCTCCTGGTGGGAGGCGGCAGGCTAGCAGCGCAAACGGAGAAGCCGGACTGGCCGCTGCACTTCGATGGCGAGCAGCCAACGGCGGTTGCAGATCCGGTGCTGGGGCTCGAGAGCGCGCGAACCACAGCCTTCACCGACCGGGAACTGGCACCGCAGCCGGCAGCGCCGCAGGCGGAAGCGGGATGCCCGTGTCCGTGCTGCCACTGCGCGCCGTGCGAATGCCCTTGTCCGCCCGCGGCTTGTTTGCCCTGTCCGCGGATC
>Ga0075418_10007998_pt1 | contig 11872 bp, 12 predicted proteins | sample SoiMetdeltSBSDD2_FD_81776 | JGI IMG/M metagenome (GOLD analysis project Ga0075418, IMG submission 81776) | Bulk soil microbial communities from a Populus tree surrounding site in Tennessee, USA - Soil MetaG P. deltoides SBSDD2 | ecosystem: Environmental > Terrestrial > Soil > Tree plantation...
AGAGCCCGCTCAACGATCGCATCAAAGTACTAACCGAGCTTGGCACCATTGGCGCCACCAGTCCGGGCGCTGTATCGGAGCAGATATTTAAATTCCTCGTCCCGAAAGTGAAAGGTGATCCGAGCAAGCTCAAGTTCGCCTACCTGGGCGGGACCGAGTTGCCCGCGGCGCTGATGAACGACGTGGTGGACGCGCTGGCCCAGTCGCCGCCGTCGGCGGAAATCACCGAGGCAGCGGGCAAAGGCTACGTCCTGCTACCCCTCGGCCTCGGCGAAGTGGCGGAACTGACCAACTACCCTTATGAAGTATTAATGGCCCGACCGGATTGGGCCGAGAAGAATTCCGCTCTCGCAACCGGCGCGTCACGCGCAGTCTCGCGAGCCGGCGCGCTTTACCATTCCAACCCGAACGCCTTCAAAGCCGCGCTGCGCGCGCATCGTTACTCCGATAAGTCGAAACTCGAAGACAACGTCTTCGAGCTGGCTTACTCGATGATCGCGCCGGCAATGCCGGCCTGGGGCGACATGAATCAGGAAGGTTGGCAAAAAGTGCTGGATTTCTCGCTCGGCGCGGGGATTGTCAAAGACCGCGCCAAGGCGCCGTCGGCCAAAGAAGGCGTGCTCTGGACCAATAAGTACGCGAAATAGGGGTGAGTCTCGCGTCTAGGCTCTGCGGTTTCGGATTCTGGATGGATGCGAGCAAGTCCTGATGGATTCTCGCTAACTGCACCTCTTCGGAAAAAAGGTCCTCCTAAAATTGCCGTATCGTATTGAGTACTCACCCGATGCAGAAGATCATTTGCGTAGATTGACCGCACGTCAGCGCGCTACTGTCTTGGACAGCGTCGACGAGCAACTCACCCACACGCCTACGAAAGAAACCAGAAACCGTAAACCCCTGCGTCCTAACTCACTGGCTCCTTGGGAGCTACGAATCGGCGACTTGAGGGTGTATTATGATGTTGACGAAGAACCGGAATTGGTGCTGATTCGCGCGGTCGGTATCAAAGTTCGAAACCTTGTGCGCATCGGAAAGGACATATTTGAGCTATGAGGGTCGTCGAAAAATCGAAAGCAACAGCTCCTCTGGCGGACTATACCACTCGGGTGAAAAAGGAACCGGTCATCGTGACCCGTAAAGGGAAACCGATTGCAGCACTAGTGTCCCTCGAAAACGCCGATCTGGAAACCGTTGCGTTAAGTACCAACCGGAAATTTCTGGCCTTGATCGAGCGCTCGCGCACCCGTCATCGCACTGAAGGCGGAATTTCCAGCAACGAGATGCGCCGGAGATTGGGAGTAAAGAAACCCGCCTGAAGCGCCGGTGCGAAGGATTGAACCTTCCAGCGGTGTCACCTCCGGACAGCATGAATCAGGAGGATTGGTACAAGTCGACTTTTCCGGCGGCGCCGGCATCATCAACGACCGCGCCAAGGCGCCGTCGGCCAAAGAAGGGGTGCTGTGGACCAATAAGTACGCGGGTAAGTAAAAAATTTGCGCCTGGCGTCTAAGCTCTTCGGCGTGGGGATCGTAACTACTATTCGGGTGCAATGTGAATTGAGAGATTTTTAGTCTCGCAATCTGTGATGAGTCGCTCGGTCAAGAACTGGCTGTGATGTCTCACTCTCTCGCAGGCAAAATCGCGACAGTTAAGATGCATAGGGTTCCTAAAACTAAACGCTCGTCCACCTGAGCCCAATCCGGTTAATTTCAGCTAATAAAATCAACGATCCGAGTTGTCCGAGTAGCGTTAAGTAGAGCTAGTTATGGCCCGGCTATGGCACAGCTACTCGCGCTTATTTACTTTCCTTGTGGGTAGCGGTCGAAGATACGTCGGTGTCAAACACAATGTCCCTAGTCGACTGTATCTATTCGTAGTTGAAGCGAGGCCCTACCTTTTGCCGGGCCTTTGTAGCTAGTAATATCGACAAAAGCTGATCTGTATATGACTAGTTAGACGGCCATTAAGGCGCGCAGCGGTGCTGTTGTTGGATGGCAAGCCCGTTGGGATCGGCAAGTCAAAAATTGACTGTAGCGCTCGCCGAGAAACATCGGTTGCCCGCGATCTACGCTCGACGACCGGTTGTCGAGGATGGCGGGCTGATGTCCTAGGGCGCCAGCTCCTCTAACCTACTGGGTGTCTGCCAAGGCGGAGTGCCGTCCTGAAGTTGATCCTCTGTGCAGTCCAAAACGTCAGTCGGCTAGTCTTTGCCATTCCTCGGTTAGAGTTACAGAACCTGGATCGGTGCTGCTAAGCTTGATGAGGCTGCCCTTCCCGGGAACGCCCGGGAAAATGACCATGCTCTGGGTAAAGCTTCCTGAACAACCTTCGGTCTGCCCAGTAAAGGTAACGCTCGTTGTACCGGTACAGTTGGCGTTGACCGTATACGTGCCGCTCAACTCATTATTTGTACAGACCTGACTACCGGTGTTGAAGGTCTCAGTGCCCGACACAAAATGGCCTTTACCGTCCGCGGTAATGACGCCTACCCCAGAAAGGGTCTGCTGCCCGGATGACACAACAAAGAACACGCCATAGGTCCCCCTGACACTCTGAAGCGAACATTGGGGGTGAAACGGCGATTCCGCTATGGCAGGTGGGGTGTCCAGCACAAGAACGGCAGATATACCTAGTACAACTAGACTGATCACACGCCATTTTTGCAACGTTATCATTAAGCCTCCTTTATCTGTGCTGCACGAGGACCACTGTCGCAAGCCTCAGCATGACATGCTTAAGGACTACGGCTCGAAGGGCAGGCTAGTGTTGGTATAGAGACAATGTCAAGAAGAAAACGTTACATTTCCAGAGTGCTGATATTGACATCAATCAGGCGGGGCCGCCCGCCACAGGCATATAAACCTCGACTACTAATCACAATTTGCGGCACGGAGCACAGGATTCCTAATCCTGAAGTTCGAGTCACGCCCGGGACATTTACTGTCCAAGTAGTTAGCCAGTAACTCCTCAGTTTTTTTCACCGCGATGCCCGTCGTATTTCGATTCGATCCGATGTCGCTACATCGAACTGATCAAGGGGCTGCCGGCATTCGGGAGCGCACCTGGCGGCATGACGTAAATAGCTGAGGCCTTCGGCTTTTTCCTCGATTCTCTTGTTTATCTTGACCTAGCTCGCATCTCGGAAAAGCGAGACCTGCTCGCCACCATGATTGCTTGAAATTGACGCAGCGTTGAAGTGAAGCGTCGTTCCGTTCAATCGAAGGCTAAAAATCTGGTTCTTCCATGCCACCCGTGGCGGAAATGCGCTCCTATACTAGCTGCTCGCAGCAACGTCACGCCAGAATTGCAAGTTGCGCTCCTGTTTCAGCGGTGACACGCTTATCGTTAAAGGCAGCTAATCCATCAGGAGGACATGACAACATGAACTCCCAAATTACAGGATTGCTCGTGGCAAGTGTTGTGTTTGGTCTGATGGCCATCGCACAGTTGGCGAGGCTTTTGATAAGGCCGGAGGTGATTGTGGGAGGTTATGCGATGCCCTTGTGGCCAAGCGTTGTGGCCTTTATCGTTTTGGGCGGTCTGTGTCTTTGGTTATGGAAACTCGCTCGCACGCCGACCAAATAAATTGAAACATTGCTGTGGCGCGGAAGCGCTACCATTGGGATGGAACTCGGCTGTGCTTTAGAAAAGCCGCTGTTGGCTTTGGATTGGGCTACAGTTAACTCGCTCAGTGCATTCCGCTCGATCGTCTTCCGGCGAATTGACCAGCGTCGAAACCTCGTAGGCTTCCATTTGCCCCGATGGAATCGGTTGCAGCACAAGATCAAGGTCCATCCGTCTGTTTCCAAACGGTCCCCGAAGCCACTGCCGACCCATTTCTCCATCGTAGATCACCGGCATCCGGTCGTGGATTGGTTTCAACAGTGCATTCGGTCTCGTCGTGATGATCGTGAACGTATAAAGCTCGCCGCCGTCGTCCCGATCTCTCCAGCAGTCCCATAGTCCAGGCAAGACGAACGGTTCGCGGTTCTTGAGTTGAATCCACATGGGTATCTTGCGCTTACCTTCGCGCCGCCGCTTTGCTCGTTGGTTGAGGCGCAGCAGCCGGGAAAAATCTTCCGTATCGGTTTCCTGGATCTGTTCCCATTAATTCAAGTTGGGATCAGGGGTGTGCTTTCCGCCGAAATCGCCCCGCAACACCGCGACGAGCGGAAGGTGGTCCGATGCCCTGGCCGACCAGCGTGTCACGACCACGTGAGCGGCGATCGGCGTCAGACCGGCGGCATAGATATAGTCGACCCGCATCCCCCGCAGCCGTGCGTGGAAGGTTGCAGCCCGACCGTTCCCCGCGACTTTGAACGCGTCGGTGAAGCGCCTCCGTAGAAGGCGTGAGACGCGACTTCGCGACACCGTGTTGAAATCACCCATCAAGAGAGCCGGCTCGTGGCCTCCATCCGTCACGATGATCTCCCGGGTCAACCGCTTCACCTGGGCCATGCGCTCCTGGGGCACCAACCCCAGGTGCGTCACGTAACAGCGAAGCGTGCCCTTCGGGGTGGTAAGGTGCGCCTCCAGGCAGGCCCGTCCGGGATGCGGCCGCACGGTGAGACTGTGGTTCATCACGAAGGTGGTCGCCCAGCGCGTGAGCAGCGCGTTGCCGTAACGGCCTTGACGACGCGTACCGCCGATGATCGCGTGCATACTGAGACGATCGGCGAGCCATTGGGCCTGGTTGACGTACCCGCTTCGACGCAATGCAAAATCGACTTCCTGCAGCGCCACGAGGTCCGCCTGCTCTGGCTCGATCACCCGAAGGATGGTGTGAAGGTCGTGGCCGTGCCGTCCAAAGCCACTGTGGATGTTGTAGGTCATGGCGCGGAGATTCACGATCATCTACCCTGAGCAGAAAATGGATGGCTCCAGGCGCGATAATTCTCGTTGGGGAATTCGCTGCAGTTTAGATCTTCGTTAAAGCCGAAATTTAAACTGACTTCTCCCTCGAAGCAATCAAGCATGAGTTACAGGGATTCTGCCGCTATCCGCTCATACGCATCCTCGCACGTGGCCCCACCTTGAAAACAAATCGGAACCTCGCCATCGCTACAATAGCCCCGGTCACTATGTGCGTGGGGGCGTTCCAGGCGGCGACCTGCAGTGCTGGAGTAATCAATAACCCTGCTATTGCGGCAATGGCTAATCTGGCGGAGTTCATTGTCGTTTTTACCATCGCAGTTGGACTAGATTAGCACGATTTATTTTTGTTGGCGCTCGTGCTGCTGGGGAGGGGGCAAAGATATCAGTCACCTGCCGGTGAAACAGAACAGAATGGGGGCAATCATGGAAGAGGCTGTAAGCATTGAGGAACTGCTGGTTTCCAGCTTTGCCCAAACCGATGCGTTGGCGAAATTGCTCAATCGAGAAGGGCATCATCACGCAGCAGGAATTTCTCGCGAAGATTTCCGAAGAGCGAGCGACATATCAGGCGATGTTAAAGCCGACGCCACACTAATGCAGATGAATCTAGCAGCCGCAGTTGAATTATGGCGTCCTTCAGTTCAATCCTGACCAACAGTACAGCCAGCTCGGATCGCCGCCGCTAATCGCATTGCGCTCATCTGTTCGCAATCAAATCTGATACTCACTGTAGTCGAACCGCAACGCTCACTCGGTCTCGTCGCCAGAAAATACTTATATTAATCCGTCCGTCGTTGTGGCATACCCATTGCGGTAATGGGAGCGCGACCATGAATAAAAAGATTCTTTGGTTAATTGCGTTTTTGCTCCTTGTCTCCAGCAACATTGGCGAAGCTCAGCAGCCGAAGAGAATTTCCCGGATCGGTTATCTAGCCCCTGTATTTCCCTGCTCTGGGTCAGTCTCGTCACTTCAAGAATTCCAGCAAGGGCTTCACGATCTCGGCTACGTTGAAGATCTCCGTTCGAGGGTGATCCATCGAGTAGGCTGCGGAGTTCTCGGTTTAGAGTATCGAGCTTTTCTTTGATCGACGCGGCTCGTCGCAAGTGCTGCGGTGTCAGGTCGGTTATGTTCATGAGCGTCAGTACAACACTGGAAGAACTTAAATCAAGTCACTGGTCTGAGCCAAACATTAGTATTGTTGCGACGTAAATTTCACTGAAGACGGGACGCAGGTCAAAGGCTCGCAATAGTCATTACGCAACTCCGCCGCCGCTCCATAGCTGGCGGGCGTGACTACGGCAAGCAGCCAATAACTCGCGGGTGTGTGCTGCGACCAAGTTACCGCACCACTCGCAACGCATTCCAGCGGGCGACTTCTTTGCAGCTTCCGTAGCGGCTTTTAAGCGAGTTTTCTTTTGACGTGTCCTTGGGCTCATTGGTCGGAGGGCCTCAGATCCGGTGTGCAATTACCAGAGCAATGGAAACTAATCAACAGCCCCCTTTACGATCGATGGCTGGCTGGTGGGCGAATAGTCAGTTTGAAGACTCGATAAGAAGGTCGATGTAAGACTGATCCATTAAACGACTATTTTGACTTCATTTTATCTGGTTAGAAATTCTGCGGGCAAACTTGCCGTTTTCAAAATTGCCGAGCTAGTTCTCACACATTACGTCAATTTCCCCAAGGCTCCAGAGATTCATCAGGCATCACCTGTGCTCAAGACCCGCGCAGCCTCGATTCAACTGTTCTCGCTATGAGAATGCTTTTTAGAATAGGTTTAGCGACCGTGATTTTTCTGGCTTCTTTTATTCAGCCACAATCGCCATGAGTTTGATGTACGGCTTAGACTCGGCGTTACTAGGGTTTTGATGCAAAAAGCGACGTGTACAGCTACTCTCAAGGACTTCGTCGATCGTTGTAAAGATTATTCGCGAAAGAAATATTGCGTGCTCTTTTTGACCAGCTATTTGTGTATTTGCTCGTGCAAAACGAGCCAATCTTCGCCTCCGCTGAAACAGTGACAGCTCGGTATGCGTGTCTTTTTTGACCTAGACGTATGTACAGGGAGCCAGAATACAAGCAGCATAAACTCGAAGTTCCCACAGCTAAAGCAAAGGACGGAAGTTGGGGCGTCGAAGTGACGGTTAGCTGGCAAGAAGGAAACGCTGAAAAAAGGTTGAAATATGGTCCATATCAAGCCTTCATCTCATCGCTCGACGCTCAATCGTGGGGAATAATTTCTTGCATAAAATGGATCGACGGCGGAAAGTCGGAAACTTCAGCGTTCCTACAAGTTTCGGCTCAACTTCAAGAAGCTTTCCCAGCAGCCCGCCGCTTCAAGTTTTCCTTTTGCTCGATACCGCGGTTAATGACCGTTTACTTTTCGATTTCCCGCACGATGTCACTGGCCTCTCTTTATCCTCTCGCAACCCGACAAAGGTCGAGTGCCGCAGGTGACTGTCTGGCGTCCACTCGGCAAACTCTATCTGCGCGACCAGTTCAGGCTTTAGCCAAACGAAGTTCCCAAGCCATGGTAAGCATTCCTATGAACACCACCAGTTCCGCTGCAATCCAAAAATTAAGTGGTAGTAAGACCATAGCTATGGTCGTTGAGATTAGGACTTCGTATACCATCACATACCTCACTTGGCATCTCTCACAGACGATAGAGAAGAGCAATCACGGTACCCGAGCAGTTGATGGTAACGGCAGAATCACTTTGGGGAAGTTGGGGTCCACGTTTGAGGATCTGGTTCTCTCTAACGTAAAAAGTTCGTGGAACGGTTCTACGGCAGAGTAGCCCGATTACTTCGCAGATACAGCGCACCGGCCAGCTCCGTCCCCATTTTGGAGAGAGCGGGCGAAAATCGCTTCTGTAACTGTGATACGGTTGCTGGGAAATAGCCGAATGGAGCGAGAATGGCTGAGGAAACCAAAACCGATAGAGTGACGCTCAAAGAGCTGATGGTCAGCACGCTGGCAATGACCGACGCCCTGGCGAAGTTGATGATCGCTAAGGGCATCATCACCGACGAAGAGTTCGAAGCACAGTTAACCACGGAGCGGGCGAATTATCTGGCTGTGCTGAAGCGGGTTTCTAAGCTCGCTTACGCTTGTTTTGGCACGCTTCGTTGCCACTAATTCCGTTTGGTTAGGCTTTGGAGTATCTTTATGAGTTCATCCGGCATGTAGGGTTTGCGCAGCAAATGCTTAACTCCAGCCTGATCAATGTCTGAGTTCAGCTCGTCCTCAAAATGGCCGCTGGCGATAACCACTTTGACATCAGGGTTTTTATTTTTCATTCTAAGTAACACATCTCGACCCGACATTTTCGGCAGACCCAGATCGAGCAGGACGACATCGATTGTATCTTTGTGGCGCTGATACGTCTCTAGTGCCATCTCTCCGTCGGAGGCCTTCAAGACTTTGTATCCTTGTTCCCCGAGTATTTTCCCCAGCGCATGGAGCATCATCTCTTCATCTTCCACGATAAGAACCGTCGCGCTGCTGTTGGATGCCACCGCGGGTTGAGCGTCCACTTTGGTAATAGGCTCGTGGACAGCGGCGTCTGCAGCTTGAGCCGGGAAATACAATCGGAAAGACGTACCGGCCATCGGCTTGCTATCGACATCGATAAAGCCGTCGTGGTTCTTTACGATGCCGTACACGACAGAAAGTCCCAAGCCTGTTCCCTGGCCCTTTTTTTTGGTCGTGAAGAACGGCTCGAAGATTCTCGACCGAACCTTTTCATCCATTCCCACCCCGGTATCTGTCACCTCAATACATACGTACGGTCCCTCTAAATCTTCGCCCAAATGTTGCAACATTGCGCCGGTGACGGAGTGAGTTTTAAACATTAGGGTACCGCGATTCGCCATTGCATCACGAGCGTTGACACAAAGATTTAGCAGTGCTTGTTCGATCTGATTTTTGTCGCCTGCTATTGGTGGTATATCCGTTTCTAAAATGTGGTCTAACTCGATTGTCTTTGGAAACGTTTGTCTGATGAGTACGATTAGCCGTTCCACCAGAATATTAATATCTACTGGTTTCAATCCCATGCCGCGGCTTCTACGGCCCAACGTCAATAGTTGATGGACGAGGGCAGATCCGCGTTGAACGGTGTCGTTGATGGCAACAAGACTTTGCTCCATCTCCTCGTTCTGCTCACAGTGTCCGCGCAATATGAAAGCATATCCCTGAATAATGTTGAGTAGATTATTAAAGTCATGGGCAATGCCGCCTGCCAATGTGCCGACGCTTTCCATCTTCTGTGCCTGTACAAGCTGATTCTCGAGCTTTTTTCGTTGCTCCATGTCACGGACGAGCGCTGCATTGGCTTGCTGCAACTGCTCCGTCCTTTGAGCCACCCGTCTCTCCAGTTCTTCATTGAATCGCTTGAGTTCATCGAGAATGTTGGTGACTTTGTCCTTTGCCTGCTCGGCGTCCCTTTGCTTAATCTCAGCTAGGAGACGCTGCTCATGTTCCACTTCGGCCGCGTGCGCTGCGACTCTTGCAGTCAAAAGAGACCTCTGCAGATGCCCAACCAAGATCCTGGCATCTGACTCACGCAAACGCTCAAAGAGAACTTGCAACAGTTGGAGCGCCACTTTGGGGTCTGTCTGAAAGCTGTTGAAGAAGTCGTCCCGCCCGATCTCACTTACCAGAGTCTCGGTAATGGCTGTGACGGTTGCGCTGCGTGGCTTCTCGTCAATCATGCTCATTTCACCAAAGATTTCTCCCGCCCCGAGGTAAGCCAAGTCGACGTTCTGCCCGTCTAGTCCCTTGCTTACTTCAACCTGCCCTTGCGCGATGACATATGCGGTTTCGCCAACGTCGTTTTCTCGAATAATAACTTCTCCAGCTTTATACCGGCGTGAACTCTCATCGCGTGTGAGCTGCGCCGCGATCGTTAAGTCGACCGGTTCGACGTCCGGGATTGCTTCAGGAGAATTTGCGCGAGTAGAGATCGGATCGGAGATCTTCGTTCGAATCCGTTTGAAAAACCAGGCCGGTTTTTGAATATCGGCACGACCCTTGGATAGGGTGAAAAGATTACGGAGCCTCGATACCACTGAACCTCCGCCGCACCGGTGCATCTGTTGAGGAATGTTAAGCCAGAAGAGACCAAACCGTATCGTGCTCGCGTAAATGTGTCAACAGATTTTGAACGAGCACGATCAATAAGGCTTTAAATCGGATATCAGACGCCCGCCATTTTCGCTTTAGGTTCTAGCGAGCCTTAAAACCGCGATGCGGATTTAGCTAAAACCCGTCAGCCTTTTGCCTTTCCTGGCCTCTGGGACTGCTGGATAGATCCTGAAACCGGAAAACCGCTATAACTTTCACTGTCTCCCCTCGATTCATGACCATTGTTTATCTGATTACTCTATCCTCTCTCCAGCACGTCGGCGGGATCGTGAGGCCGATCTGTTTGGCAGTTTTCAAGTTGATCACTAGCTCAAACTTTGTGGGTTGTTCAACCGGCAATTCGGACGGTTTCGCCCCTTTGAGAATTTTGTCCACGAAAACCGCTGCGCGGCGAAATAATGCTCGGTTGTCAGGACCATAGGCTATGACGCAGCCGTCGTCGGCCCAAACAGCCTGGCCGCACATCGTAAGGAGATGATTCTTGTTGGCAAATTCCAAGAGTTGCGTTCGGTGGAATAACGTGAACGTGCCGTGAAGGATAATGAGGGCTTCGGTTCGGCGTCTAGTTATTGCTGAGTATGCGCTCTGAAACTCGGTGCGATCTTGTACTTGCACTGATTGAATTTGGACCCCAAAATCCGGAGCCGCAGCTCGCGTCTCACTCAATTCCTCATGATCATCTGAACCGCCTGCATGGAGGAGAGCGACACGTGAAAACTTGGGAAATGATTCTTTGAGAATATCCAACCGCTTTACACTGAAGTCCGTATCGCAGCGCCGGCGAGCGGTGCACGAACCCCCAAGTGCACCAAGGATCGGACTCGATCCTCGCTGCCGTAGGCGATTGCATGGTAAGTATTAAAAATTACCGAGCCCGGGCCGACATCATCGCGCAGATCATCCGGCTCGGCACGTTATACCAATCAATGAGCGAAGAAACAGTCGAACTCGAAGATGTGAGTGTTGAGGTCGAGACCGATCTCGCGCTGCTCTGCAATATAGATGACAAAAGGCACTGGATTCCAAAGAGCGTCGTACATGAAGACTCGGAAGTTTCGAGTGAGGGCGACACCGGAACAATCGTGCTTCAGCGATGGTTTGCCGAGAAAGAAGGGCTGGTCTAATCGCCATATGCAATGGCGCACACGCAGCCCAGGCCCTCAACTTACTTGCCTGCTAAAAACGCATTCCAGTGCCCTTCTTGACCCATCCCGGTAGTTAGCGTATATCTCCGCCTCGCTCGGGAGGTAGGCTATGTCGCTTGCTAATTCGCTCTTCTGGTTTGCTATCGGATTTTTTTCCATTTGCGCGTTGGAGATCATCGCCTACGCGTAGGGCATAGAGGTGAAATAATGGCAGTACGTCGCTCACTTTCTCTGGCACGTGATAACGATTGTTTCGGTCTGCGCCTGGACGGTCTATCTCTACGCCTGAGCTGAAAACGACTAGCAGCTTGGGTCACGCCTTCCTTTTTCGCTTCACTCGATCGGCGGCTTTCTGCTGCGGATCGTTCGGCGGTTTCAAGGCTCTTCTTTAATGCCGCGAAGATGTCAACGACCTTGGCCTGTGCGCCGTGGTGCCGACGGGACGGCTTTGATTTCCTGGCCTTCCACTTTTTTCTCGATGCTGCCTATAGAGTCGGCGAACACCGAGACCGAAACAGTTAATCAGATACCCACCGCGATCACCGGCACGGGTTGCTAGTGCAGGCCGAGCCCACAAGATTCCAACACCATAAAGACCATAAAGCCGAGCCCAGCCAACCCGGCAAGCACGCCTAAAGCCTTGATTCCGCACTTCCAAGCGAGGACCAGGGGCATGCTTTTTTTAATGACTTCGAAAGG
>Ga0075418_10008000_pt1 | contig 11871 bp, 16 predicted proteins | sample SoiMetdeltSBSDD2_FD_81776 | JGI IMG/M metagenome (GOLD analysis project Ga0075418, IMG submission 81776) | Bulk soil microbial communities from a Populus tree surrounding site in Tennessee, USA - Soil MetaG P. deltoides SBSDD2 | ecosystem: Environmental > Terrestrial > Soil > Tree plantation...
ACACGTCGGTGTTGAACACGGACGCCATGTCAGCCGCGCGCTCGGTCAGCGCGATCGTGTTCTTTTCGACATCCTTCATCGACAGACCGCTGTTCTTGAGCATGGCGCCGAGCGGGGTGGCCAGTTGCTGGAACGCGCGGCGGCTCAGCCCGAGCGCGTTCGCGTTCGCCTCGCCCCAGGCGATGACGGCCGGCGCCGCCTCGTCGAAGATCTGGTTTACGGCGTTGACCGACTCGCCGAGATCACTCGCCGCGGCGATGGCGGTGTCGAACGCGCTGACGAGCTTGCCGATCCCCTGGGTGACCAGGTTCGCCACGATGAACCCGCCGGCTATCCTGGCCAGCTCGCCGAGCTTGCCGAACGCCGAGCCGAGCCCCTGTGCTTTGGCCTGGGCAGACGCCATCCCCGGGCCGGACGCGTCCCGACTCGTGACGACGATCTCTACCTCATTGGCCATCCGCCAGCTCCTCCGGCCTGCCCAGCGCCTCGATGTTCAGTAGTTGCAACAGCTCCGCCGACTCGGCACGGACCGCGGCCAGGCTGGCGTACCCGAATCGCTCCATCAACCCGAGCAGTAGCTCGGCATGCCCTAGCTCACGGGGCTTGGCGACAACGTTTCCATGGGAATCGATACCGCCGGGTACGAGACGCCACCTGATGATGGCTGAGCTAAAGGGGTGGGTACCCCCGTCACCGCGTCCAGCCAAGCGAACATCAGCATAAGTCCGAAGTCCAGATCCTGTGCCCGTACGCCGTCCACAGTGGTCGGTACCGGCTCGCCTTTGTCGTCCTCCAGGTTCCAACTCACCAGGTGCTCGGCGAACAGCTCGAACAGTTCGAAGATCCTCTTTATGTCGGCCGCGGTAAGCTTGCGCTCACGCAGCTCGGTCAGCTCGCCCACCATATCGAGCACGCCGATCGACATGGGCCGGACGCGAACCTCCAGCGGGTCACCGGTCTCCGGCGAGCAGTACTCGTCATCGGTGAACTTCAGCCGGTAGATCCGGTCACGTACGTAACCCATGGCTCAGCTCCAGGTCGGAACGGTGCCATCGGCGAGTACGCCGGGCGCTGTCCAGGTCAGTTCACCGGATGCCGCGCGGGTCAGCGCGTAGTCCGTGAACAGGCACTCATTGTTCAGGGTCTGGCCGGACACGGCCAGCGAGACGGTACGCAGCACGGACGTACTCGGTACCGTCTTGAAGACCGCGTGTGAGAAGTCGGCCGCGTCGTTGTATACCCCGTTGAGAGTGATCGAGAAATCGGCCAGTAGGAGCAGCCGCTCCATGGCCGACTTGTCGACACCGGTCACATCCTGGACACCCCGCGGCGTGGCGAACTGGAAGTTCGTCACGTCGTTTTTGATCGCCTTCGCTGCGCCCGCGCTGTCATCGACGCTCAGCGTCGTCCAGCCGAGCCCGGGTTCCTTAGCCACGGTTCACCCTCTCTGCTATCTCGATCTGATGGTTAGCGAAGTCATCCACCCAGTCATCCGCGCTGGCGTGCCGGCGCAGGATCTCTAGTGACGAGCGGTGGTCACCCGCGCGCACCAGGAAGTGCTCGGGCCGCTCGACCCGCTCCCGGTGCACGTCGAAACACTGCTGACCGGCCGGGAACGTGAACTCGGTGATCCCGTGCTCGTTGCGCCAGCCGGTGCACTCGCGACCAGACTCGGTCCGGACGTAGTGGGCCTGGCGCCGGCCGAGCTCGGTCGACTCGTCCACATAGGAGCGCCAGCCGTGCACGTGGTTCGGGCAGTTGTCCGCGGTGCACGGTACCTGCCGCCAGTGCGTCTCGACCGGCGCCAGAATCTGATAGGTCTTCATTGCGGTGACCGGCAGTACCGGCTGCGCCCGGTTGATCGGTTGCACCCTCTCCCCTCCTATGACTCGAACGTCACGGCCGTGGCATTCTTCACGACCACTACAGCAAAAACCGCATTGCTGAACACGCCGGTCGTGACCACCCGCAACCAGCGCTCGACGGTCAACGCCCGAGCAGTCTGCACGCGCTGGAACGCCGGAGCCGCGGCGACCGCGGTGAACGACGCGCCGACCACGTCCGCGTACGGGTCGCCAACCGCATTGTCACTGCTCTCTTGGATCTTCACGGTGACGGACGTACCGGTGAAGGCGAAGACCTGCAGGTACGCCTGCAGGCCGAACGCGGTCGATCCGCCAAAATCAACACCCGTGCCGTTGGCCGCGGCACCGTCCGTGCGCTTGCCGGCCGTCATATTGACGCCCCACTCCAGGCCGTACCCGTTGGCCAGGGCCTGCAGGGTGAACAGCAGCGAGCCGTCCGTCTGCCGGTTGCCATCGTAGTTGACCTGTTTGCCGACCAGCGCCGCGGCCGGGTTGCCGAGCGTGGTCCCGCGCAAGTACATGACCTGAGTGTCCACAGTGGGCAACGCCCGGTAGGCGATGTGCGAGGCTGCCGCGGCCTTGTCGAAGTAGCTCGTCCAGTCGATCCCACCGTCGCGCAGTCCGCCGAGCCGCTCATACGCGGACTTGTCGATCGCGGTCAGGTCGAGCGCAGCCGGACCGCCCCCGATGCGCTGCAGGGACTGCGTGTCGCCGGATACGTCGTACCCGCCCACGTAGCAGTTGTCGCCGAGCCCGGTCTGTTTGGTCATGGCCTCACTCCGCCTGGGTCCACGCGTCGTTGATCACGAGAGGGAGAACGATGGTGATCACCCGGTACATGGTGCTGGGACTACCGAGGATCAGATAGCCGGCGCGCGCCTCCAGCGCCGCGCCGTACGCGCCGAGCAAGTCGACGTTACGGATCAGCCCACCCAGGCTGAAGTCGCCGGAGTACGCGCCGATCAGCGTGTCCACGACCTTGACGATCTCGGGATCGATCGACTCCTGGGGTTCGGTGACCATGCCGAGATAGATACGCAGGTTCAGGGTCAGGAGCGCGCTGGTCGCGGCCAGGCCGGACGCGAGCGGTACCGGCTTGATACCGTCAGCCCAGATCGAGGCGCGCAGCCCGCCGGTTGTGAACGCACCCTTGGGCTCGTGCGTGGTGACCGACTCGAACGCCCCGATGCGCATGGCGTGGCTCGCCACCGCATCGATGATCGCCTGGGTGTCCACGTCAGATCCCACCGTTCATCCGGCGCAGCGTCCCGCCGAACACGAGCACGTGCTGCGCGATGGCCGGCGCCTTGCGGCGCAGTGCCTGGGTAACCCGCCGGAAGATCCAGTAGCCCTTGAACCGAGTCGTCTTGTTCCGCGAGCCGGTGCCCTCCAGCCACGGCCCGTAGATGACATCCGAGTCGTTGACCACGATGTCTTGCCGGACGTGCTCGACCTGCAGTTGGGTCTCCCAGTACGGCGTGGGGTGCTTGAGCATCCGGTCCGCTTCGAAATGCACGTCCGCCAGGCCCTGGAAGGCGATCTCGGCCTTGACCTCCTCGACGTACATGGCCAGCGCTCGCTGCGCCCGGCCGTCGAACAGCGGCCCGTGCACCCGATACTGGATCTTGGGATTGCTCATATCGCGGCCAACCGGACGCGGCCGTACTGCGCTTCCGCACGCTGCGCGGCGATCTTGAGCGCGCGCCCGGATGCCTCGCGCTCGTTGTCGCCCGAGCCGACCATCCGGGCGTACCCGCTCGACTCCTGGAGCAATGTGTCGATGGCCAGCGCGCGAGCCCACGCGTCGACCGCGGCGGGCACGACGTACCGGGTGAGCGCTGTCGTGTCGGCGTGCGCCGCCGCGGTGGTTCCGAGAGCTCCACGAGTCACGGTGAGCGTCCGAGGGGCGTAGATGGAGGAGTTGGTATGGGCAGCGAGCACCGAGCCGTCTACGGCCCGTTTGACGGTCAGCACGTTGCCCGCGATGTCGATCACCTGCATGCGCTCGCTGTCGAGTAGCAGGGTCTCCCCGACGTGCAGAGCGGTACCGTCGGCCACGGTCAGGGACACCACGGCCTTGTCCGCGGCGATGGTGCCGATCAGATCCTGCCCGGTATCGAGCTGCGCGCGATCGGTCACGATCATGCGCTCGCTCTCACACTTGACGATGTTGCCCACGCCGACCAGCGCCGCATTGGTCACGTCGACCGCGGTTTCCGAAGAGTCCAGCGCTTCCGCGAGGGCGCCAGCCGGCGCCGAGGTGTCGTCGAACCCGAACAGCCCGGTCGCGGCGATGCTGCGCTGGTGAGTACTGCCCGAGCCGAATGCGGCCGAGCTCGCCAGGTCGATCTCGATCGAGTCGTACGGCGGTTCGTCGAGCCCATCGCTACGGCGCAGGAAGTAGTCCGATGCCGGGATCGTGACCCCACCGGAGACAAGTTGGCTGAGAGAAATTGCCTCGCTGGACTCCAGCCAGAGCCGGAACGTACGCGCGTACTGGTAGTTCGGCCAGTCAAAATAGCGGGTCGCGAGCTCGGGATAGAACCGTCGGTGCAAGCACCCTTCGATCGGTGCACTTGCAGCGTCGATCGCGTCATCGACCAGCGCGTCGATACGCGCGGTCGCGCTGATGTCCAACCGGGCCTTGACCTTCTCCCGGGTGGTGTACCAGACAGCCATACCCTCGCCTTGCTTCCTGGCCTAGGGGCCGTGCCGCTCACACGACGCAGCCCCGGGTCCGAGCTGTGATATTAAGTTATGCAACCCTCTTCGCGCGGAGCCAGCTATCGGCCTTCATGATCGTCGCGGTTGGGTCGGATGTGCCCTGCGCATAGTCGAGCTCCACGGCGCCGGCCGTGACACCCATCCGGACGATACCCCGGATCATGGCGACCAACGGAGTCACTGCGTCCACCGCGCCCACGATCGCCGTGTCGCTGAACGCTTTCGCACCTAGGCTGACCGCACCCGTCGAGCCGGTTGCCGCGCTGGTGATCCCGCCTGGCACCCACGTACCGGTCGCGCCGGCCGGCACCGTCCAGCCGAACTTAATATCTCCTGTAGTTACACCCGTGTAGACCGCCATCGCTTCGACCAGCCATGTCGAGCTGGCGTCCAACGTGAGCGCCAGGCCACTATGCACCAGCACCGTACTCGCAGCTACGCCAGCATGGTCACCGGTCAGATCATCGAACAACTCCCGGCCGATCCCGGTCTGCCCGCCGTCCTGGCCGACCGCGAAGACCGTCGAGCCGGCGCTGTTGCGCAGGTCGAGCAGTACGCCCGCCCCGCGCAGCGTGAGCACCGGCACCCCGGCGTTGCGGGAGAGCACCCGCAGTGCTTCACCACTGCCCGCGGTCGCGTCCTGCGTCACCCCGAGCGCGGGATGATTCGTCGAACCGCCGCGGGGCGCCGCGGTGAACCAGCCGGCCGGCCCCTCGTTCGGGTCGTACGAAACGGCATCGATCCGAAGCGACGGGCCGGCCATAGTTCAGCTCGGCTGTTCAGGCTGGCTGGATCCAGTCTCGGGGGTACTGCCATCCGTCGAAGGGACACCAGAGGACTCCGTCTGGCCCACTTCGGAGAGGCTCTCCGTCGTTGGGACAGGCGACTGGAGGTCTACTCCGTTCGGCTCGTCGCTCGTCAGCGGCTTCTCGGGCGATGTCGATGAGCTGTTGCCATCCGATGGCTCGCTCACCTCCTCCACCTGCTCGGACTCGGCCGCCGGAAGTGGCTCGGTGCCCTCCCAGCGTGGACCCTCGATGCTCGGCCCACCATACCTAGTGATCTTGGGCATGTCAGGCCGCCGCGATGGTCGCGCCGTCGATCACGGCGACGTAGGTGAGATACCAGGTAATACCACCATCGGCGCCGGTCGCGTTGACCTGCTCGATGGCGCCGGCCGGTACCGCGATCGGCCGCTGGAGCATCGGCACTCCGCCTCCGCCGGCGGCCCCGACGTACTGGATCGAGGACGCCCGGATGCCGTCGAAGCTGAGCAGCGAGCCCACCTCGGTATCGGTCGTGCCCAGGTCGGTCGCGGCAACCAGGTCGGTCGTGACCGCGCTGGCCAAGGTCGGGTTGAACTGCAGCTTGGACGTGCCGGCCACGGATATCCGGGTGGTCACCACACCGAAGATCGCGGTGATGATGCACAGGTCGGAGACGTTGAACAGCACCTTGGTTTCGACGGCCAGGGGCGTGTATGCCTTGCTGACCAGGGAGCCGAACGCGCTCTTTCGGAATGCAGCGGCATCGTTGTAGACGCTCACGTCACACCATCGCCGGCAGGTTCTGCGGTGCCCGCTGAATGGCGAGGTCCCGCGTGATGGCGTACACCAGCCCAGCGCCCGTACTGGTGAGCTTCACCCAGTCATAGAGCGCCGAGAGCTCGACTCCCTCGATCTCGACCACGAGCACGTCCTGAGACGCCGTGGTCACGATCGTGGATGCCGCGGCCTGCGTCAGTTTCTGCCAGACCGCGCCGTTGGTCGCGCTGACGTAGTACTGCGTCATGGTCGCCAGTACCTGCGCACCCGTGCCGGCCGCGTCCTTGGCCTCGGTCAGCGTCCACGTGTCGCCCGCGGCATTGACGCCAATGAACGTGACGCCAGCGCACGACTTCAGGTCGACGTACACGTCATCGGCGATCGGCAGGATGTTGAACAACCTACCCAGAGCCCACATATCTCGTCCTCTCCGGCCGGGGGTTGATTGCCGGCGCGGTTCCGCCTACTCCCGGACGGTCCGGGTACGGCGTAGAGCGTGTCACGACCGGTAACGATCCGATCCCCTGCGCGGTCCGGTCTCCCGATCCCTCGCTGCGCGCCTGCGCCCGTGACGACCATCCGTTTCCCGACGCTGCAGCCCCGGTACCGCGGAGGTTTCTTGTAATTACGAACGTGTCTCGATCTGCACGAACGGGGAGAGCGTCGGGCCGTTGTTCTTGGGCGTGATCGCGCTCTGCAACCACGGCCGGCCGTCGACCCTTTCGATGATCCGGTACGCGGTCATGTCGTTACCGAACTTGAAGTGCTCGGACGACATGGCACTCATGGCCTGCCGGTCGCCGATCAGGTAGTAACCGAAGTCCACGAAGGACAGATCTCCCGCGGTGCCCAGCGGCGGGACCTTCTCGGTGAACAGCACCGGCCGGCCGAGGATACTCACGGGCGGACCCTCGACACCGTTGTTCAGCCAGATCGCCGAACCGCCGGTGCCGACCGTGAGCGCCATCGTGGCCAGCTCGGGGAATGTGTTGATCGAGGCAACCCAGACCGCCCGGCCGAGCGAGGACGGCAGCATCCGGGAGTACATCTTGACGATGTTCTCCCAGACGATGGTGCTGGCGACCTGCCCGACTTCCTTGGTCACCGAGATCATGGCCGAGCCGTTCAGGTAGCCGAGCGGCTCGCCCACACCGGTCCCGCTGATGAAGGCGTCGTCCTCGTAGAAACCGAGCGCCTCCGGGAAGAGCATGTCCAGGTACGCCGTGAACGAGGTGATCGAGTCACTGATCAGCTCGCTCGGGACCTCGGTGTACGCGGTCAGCTTCTTGGCATCCAGCACGACCCGGCCGAACGTGGCCGAGCTGGCGGTCAGCGCCGCGGCCTCTTCGGTCCAGTAGGCGACGATGCCGCCGTACACCGAAGACACGTTGCTGGTCGAGTCGACGGCCGGGAACGGCACCCGCAACGACTCCATGGGGATGACCCGAGCGCGCGACCGCACAATCGCGTTCTCCAGCGCCACCCGGAGCAGTTCGGAGCGCAGCGTCTCGGGGATCAGGAAACCGCCCTCGGACGGAATCGTGGAGGAGAACGCATTGCGCAGGGTGCGCAGCTTGGTCTGCAGCTCGACATCTTTCGGCGTGTTGTGCCAGATCGCCTTGAAGTAGTCGCCGCTCGTCTCGAACATGCCATCGATCGAGGCACCCATCGCCCGACTGTTGTACAGCCCGGCGCGCTTGGCCTTGTCGCCGTGCATCCGGTCGGTCGGGCTGACCCGCTGAGCGAGATCGAGGTTCAGCCGGCGTACCGCATCCGGCTGGTTCTCGGTCAGCCACTGAGCCATGAACCGCTGTGCCTCGACACGGACCTCTTGCATGATGTCGGCCTGGTTGCGCATGACCCCACCCGCGTAGTTGCGGATGAACTGGGTTGCGGTCTCCCGATTGCTGAACACCTTCTGCAGCTTGGCCGGATCGGAGAGCATCTCCTCCAGTTCACGCGGGTCGTTCGGAATGGTCAGGGTGTCCAGATCGGGTGCGTTGGTCGGAGGCGCCGCGCGGTTGAACATGGCCTGCTTGCGGTAAGCGTCGAAACCGAGTTGCGCGAGCCGGTGACGTACGCCCCTGCTCATCATGTGAGATCGATTGCTCACTGTCCCTCCCTTTCGGGGGCGTTGTCGGGCTCGGCAGGCCGACTGGCCGACCGAAGGCTGTCGAGGACGGCCGAGCGAACGTCGATCATGTCGAACGGAAGACCGGTCGTCACGGGTACCGGTACCGGCTCGGGTACGGGATCGGGCAGGGCCGGCGCGTCTCGGCGCAGGTCTTCGAAAATGCCCCGGAAGTCGTCAGAGCTGAACGCGATCAGCGGCGCAGACACAGGTTCCGGCGCCGATCGCATGGGGAGTGCGGGTGCGGCCGGCGCCGGAACACTCACGGGCTCGCGCGGCTGCGGAGCACTCGCCATGGGAGCCGGAGCCCGATCCCGGCCAGCGTACTGGAAGACCGAGAAGTCCCAGTTGTTCTCCGGTGCCGGACCGGGCCGCAACGCGACCACCTCGTCCGCCAGGCCGGCACTGACCGCTTCGTCCGCGGAGTACCACGTCTCGGCGCGCATCCGTTCGCGCCACTCGTCGACCGTTCCACCCGCTCGATCGGCGTACACGCTGGCGATGTTGGCCGACTGCACATCGAGATCGTCAGCCATCCGGCGCATGTCCTCGGCGTTGCCGACGCACAGCCCCATCCCGTCATGGATCATCATTTGCGAATTCCGACCCATGATGATCTTGTCGCCGGCCATCGCGATGACCGAAGCGATCGAAGCCGCGAGCGAGTCGACGTACGTGGTCACCGCGGCCGGGTGCGCCAGCAGGCAGTTGTAGATCGCGATGCCGTCGAAGATCTCCCCACCCGGAGAGTTGATGTGCAGGTCGATCCCGGCCGCGGTGATGGCGCGCAGCTCCTTGACGAAATCGTCAGCCGTGGTACCGAACCAACCAATCTCGTTGTAGATGTAGATCTCGGCCTGGGGAGCGGTCGCGTTGACGATCCGGTACCAGTCGGTACGGCCGGCGCGCAGCTCGGCGCGCGGCCGGGCAACCCGTAGTGCCCGGTCGGGCAGCGTCTTTCTGTTCAGCATGCGCGAAACGCGGCGCCTCATGGCATCGCAGGGTAGCACCTCTACCCGGCAACCAGGACAAGATGACCGTTGCTCCAGCCGTTGACCGCGAGCAGGTCGAACGCTTCCGTCCGGTCGACCGCGACCGCACGCATCACCCGGAGCAGGATCGATTCGGCCACGTCACCCTGGCTGGACACCCGGCCGCTCTCGGTCCGGCGCAGCTCGCCGAGCTTGCGACCGACCGCCGCGTCTTGATCTACGACGCGCAGCTCCAGCACCATCGGCTCAGCCATAGAGACCCGACCCCTTCCCGGTCGCGTGCTCGGCCAGCTCGTCGAGCATCGACAACGAGTAGTCCAGCCAGTAACCGCGGTCCAGTTTGTCGAAATCGGCACGCAGTGAAACCAACCGCTGTCGTATCTCTGACACATCATCGGCGGTCAATGGGTTATCGATCCACGAATTCGTGGTGATGTCCAACCGCTCATCGTGCCCTCGCACGACGAACGAGCGAGCCGGTATCGCGCCGACGCTGCCGAGTCCATTCGGACCGAACAACCCGAGATCCAACCCGTTCGTCTCGGCCCCACCCCAGGCAAACGAGTGATCGAGCCCGACATACTCCCCCGTGTCGGTCAGGAACTGGTTACCCGTGTTGCGGTCGGAGTTCGCGGCCAGTGAATCCATGAGTCCGACCCGCTGAACGGGTTTCGTGTCGAGAATCCGATCGTGCCGCTCCGTCCACAGTGTCCGATCGTCGTGGATCAGCTCGGCGTACGTGCGGCCATGCTCGTAGTCCATCCAGACCACGTCCGGCGCGTCCCGGTAGACCCGTGGTACCCGAGCATCGAGCGACCGGGCGGTCAACGAGTAGAGCTGATCGGCGTCGGCTTCCCGCCGGCTGTCCAGCTCGTCATTCCACTTCGGACCTTTCTTGCGAACCACCCGCCGGCCATCGTCGAGCACGTACAGGTCTACCTCCGCGCTCACCCCACCCGTCAACCGGCTGACGGTCACCCCCTGGCCGTGGCGGTGTGCCCGTTGCGCGGCCTGCGCCGTCGCGACCAGATCCTCCATGCCCTCGATCGAGCGGTGATACGGCTGCGCGTCCGGCGGGACCTTGGCCGAGACACTGGGACCCCAGGAAGGCTCGTACCGGCCGCGGCAACGAAAGCCGCCCAAGCACTCGACGTACCCACCGGCTGGGTACGCTTCGCGCGCCTCCTCCAGGGTGGCGAACAGCGTCCCATCGATCATCCGGCACGGCTTGCAAGTGTTCTTGTCCCTGATCTCGTCGGCCACATAGTAGCTCGCCGGCTGGGTGGCCAGCATCCCGGCCAGGGTCTGGTACCGCCCTTCCTCCTGCGCGCTCCACAGCGCCCCGCCGAGCTGATCGGACAGCGAGCGCTCGGGCAGGTTCAACAGGTAGTCGACGACAGCCTCCGCGATCTCCGAACCCTCGGCCCGCTCCTCCGCGTAGAGCCGCATCGCTTCCCGTCCTGCGGCCGAGGACATGTTGCCGGCCAGCAAGGCAGCGATGACGCCGGCCTGCGCGGCGAGCGCGGCATCGTCTGGCTCTTTCGGCTCGGCGCCGGCCACCCCCTGCTCGCCGGCCGTGTCGACGATCTCCTGAGCGCCGAGCGCGGCCAGGGTGATCATTGCCGCGGTAAGTAGATCGGCACCATGCGCGCTGGACACGGTCAGGGTTGCCAGCGCGGCCAGGTCGCCGCGGTCGATGGCCTGCTCGATCTGCACGGCCAACTGGTCGCGTTGTTCCTGGCTGACTTCCCGCCAGGCGAGCAGGAGTGCAGCTAGCTCGTCCTCCCAGGGTTCTCGGTTCTCCTCTTCCGGCCCCTGGTCGCGAACGGTTCCCAACCCGCCTCCTGATCGAAAGGGAGCATCACCAGTTCGAGCCGAGCGGTCGGTGCGCCCGGCGCCGGCTGCGCCGAGCCGGTGCCCTCGCCGGCCGCGGAACCGGGGGGCATCGGCGCAGCCGGCGCCGGAGTCGGCTTGAGCTCCCAGTCGGCCGGAAGCTCCAGATATTCGAGGACCGGCTTGTGCTCGAAACCACAGTCCACAATGTACGTCTTGGCCGCGGTCGCCTTGCTGTCCCGCTCGGCGCGCTGCGCCTCTTCGTCCTCGGGCACCGGGTTCTCGTAGTCGAACTCCAGGTTCGCGCTGGTCGCACCGAACAGCGGCAGGAACCGAGTATTGAGCGCACCCTTGATGCGCTCCAATCGCGGAATGGTGAGCTGGCGGCCGAACCACACCGCGGCAGCGTCGGCGGTCGCCCGGTTGACATCCTCAACATCACCCACAGCGAACTTGGGAATCCCGTACGCCTCCCGGATGACCTCGCGGCTGACCCCGCGCAGCTCGGCGAATTGCATGTCCCGCATGTTGAACTGGCGCTCGACCCACTTACCTTTTTCTATGATCGCTACCCGGTGGGCATTCTCGATACCCTGGTGCTGCTCGCGCCAGCGCTCAACGGTGCGCTTCCACTCAGTGTCGTTCAGCCCGTTCGGGTATTCGACAATGCCGCCCGGCTCGGCGCTGTTCAGGAAGAAATTACGGTTCCACTCGGCGCTGTACCGGGTCGAGTCGAGGTCTACCAGAATCGACTGTACGGGTCCCATGCCACGGTACGGGTC
>Ga0075418_10008001_pt1 | contig 11871 bp, 10 predicted proteins | sample SoiMetdeltSBSDD2_FD_81776 | JGI IMG/M metagenome (GOLD analysis project Ga0075418, IMG submission 81776) | Bulk soil microbial communities from a Populus tree surrounding site in Tennessee, USA - Soil MetaG P. deltoides SBSDD2 | ecosystem: Environmental > Terrestrial > Soil > Tree plantation...
CGCATGGCCCCGAGGAGGGCATCGGCCCGTTCGGGCTCGGCCCGAGTCGCCGCCAGATGGGCGAAGGAGTGGAGCACCACGGTGCGGGTCTCGAACTTGCCCGCAAGCCACTTGATGTTCTTGATGGCCTTGGTGACGAGCTTGTCCTGGCGCTCCGGATCTTCCGCCTCGACGTGGATCAAGGCCACGACGGCAGGTCCGGTTTCGACGCCCGCAGGGGCCTCTGGTGCCTCCGGCAGCGAGCGCTCGAACGGTTTCAGCCAATAGTCGTGCACGTAGAGGAGAAGGAGCTTCACCAGCAGATTCCCTCGTAGCCATCGATGTCCGGCAGGTTCTCCTGGAGTCGCACCAGATCCAGCAGGCGCTGCCCTGGCCGCAGCGTCTCCAAGGCGCGGTGGAACTCGTCGTTGCGGTTCCCCACCACGAGCACCTCGGCATGTTGCAGGACCTCGTCCAGCGTCTTGCACATGAGACGGTCGATGTGCGGGATCTCCTTCTCGATGTACTCCTTGTTGGCACCGAAGAGCCGGGCGAGCGACACGTTCGGGTCGTAGATGCGCACGTCGTAGCCCTTGCCGATCATCGTCTCCACCACTTCCACGATGGGACTCTCGCGCAGATCGTCCGTGCCCCCCTTGAAGGAGAGGCCGAGGAAGCCGAGGCGGCGCGACTTCCAGCGCAGCAGCGTATCGACGGCGCGCTTCACCTGCAGGCTGTTCGAGGCGAGCAGGCTCTCCAGGAGTGGCGCGGACACGTCGAGTTCCCGCGCCCGGAAGGCGAGGGCGCGCACGTCCTTGGGCAGGCAGGAACCGCCGAAGGCGAAGCCCGGCAGCAGATACTTGGTGGAGATGTTCAGCTTTTCGTCCCGGCAGAAGATCTCCATCACCGCGTGGCTGTCGATACCGGTGGCCTTGCAGATGTTTCCGATCTCGTTGGCGAAGGCGATCTTGGTGGCATGGAAGGCGTTGCTCACGTACTTCACCATCTCGGCGACGGGCGTGGCAGTGCGCACGAGCGGCGCCTCCAGGTCATGATAGAGCCCCGCCACGATCTCGAGCGCGTCCGGGTGCTCGCTCCCGATCAAGGTGAGCGGCGGCTGCAGGAAGTCGACGATCGCCGTGCCCTCGCGCATGAACTCGGGGTTGACGACCACGCCGAAGTCCTGCCCCGGCTGCTTCCCGGAGGCGCGGGCCAGGATCCCGGCCACGGTGGCGGCGGTGCCGGGCATCACGGTGCTCCTGATCACGACCACGTGGTAGGCGGACACCGAACGCAGCGCCGCGCCGATCTCTTCGGCCACCTTGTGCACGTGCCCGAGGTCCAGACTGCCGTTCCGCCGGCTCGGTGTGCCGACGCAGACGAGCGAGACCTCCGTGTTCTGCACCGCCTCCAGCGCCGAAGTCGTGGCGCGCAGGCGCCCGGCGGCCTTGCCGGCGGCGAGGAGAGCGTCGACGCCCGATTCGACGATGGGGCTCTGCCCGGCGTTCAGGATGTCGACCTTGACGGGATTCACGTCCACACCGATGACTCGGTGACCGGCGCGGGCGAAGCAGCCGGCGCAGACGCAACCTACGTACCCGAGCCCGAAGACGGCGACTTTCATGTCACCGCCACGGGGGAGCGCAGGAAGCGGCGGTACCAGAGCTCGAAGCTGAGGAGGGCGAAGATACGCCGCCGGTGATCCCGCCGGCGCTCGCGATGTTCCTGCAGGAGTTTTTCCACCGCCGCCGGGTCGAAGTGCTCGCGGCAGGCCGAGTCGCGGCCGAGGAGGGTGTCGACCACGAAGCCGTCGAGCTCGCTCTGGAACCAGGTGTCCACGGGGGTGGCGAAGCCCTTCTTCGGACGGTGGATGATGCTTTCCGGCAACCAGCGCCGGGCGGCCTGCTTGTGTACGTACTTCGCGGTCAGACCGCGGAGCTTGAAGTTGGGTGGCAGCGTTTCCATGAACTCCACCAGCTCCACGTCGAGGATGGGGACGCGCGCCTCGAGGGAGTTGGCCATGGCGAGCTTGTCGCCATAGAAGAGGAGGTCGTCCGGGAGCGAGAGCCGCGTATCGATGTAGAGGAGCTGCGACAACCCGTCCAGGTGCTCCACGTCGCGCTGCCAGCGTCGCAGCGGCTCGATGGGATCGAAGCCTTGCACGACCGCGGCCAGCTCTGGTCGCAGGAGCCGCAAGGCCTCGTCGCGGGGGAAGAGCGCGTGGATGCGGGCGAAGCGCTGCACCGGATCGCGTTCTCCGAGAGAGCGGGCGGCGCGGCGCAGCTTCTCGGCCCGCGGCAGCGCCGCCACCAGGCGTTGCGACACCGGGCTCCCCGCCAGCCAGCCGAGGCTACCCGCCAGCTTTTCGCCCCGATAGCGGTCGTAGCCCGCCAGCGGTTCATCGGCCCCCTGGCCGGTGAGCACGACCTTGACGCTCTCGCGCGCCAGCTTGGTGAGGAAGAAGAAAGCGAAGGTGCTCTGCGACAGCACCGGCTCTTCGAGATGCCACAGCGACTCGGGGAAGAAGTCCACGTAGTGCTTCGAGCTGATGCGCACATCCCGGTGCTGCGTGCCGAGAAAGCGAGCCGACGCCGCCGCCTCCTCGAGCTCGTTCCAGTCGCCTTCCTCTTCGAAGCCGACGGAGAAGCTGGAGATGGGAGACGGGGACACCTGGCGCATGACCGCGGTCACCAGGGCGGAGTCGACGCCGCCGGAGAGCAGAGAAGCCACGGGAACGTCGCTCACCATCTGGCGCTCGACCGCGAGACGGAAGCGGTGGGCGTACTCCTCGATGGCCTCGGCCTCGGCGATCGCACGGATCTGCGGTGTCGTGCGCCAGTAGCGCTCGAGACGGGCCCCGCCGCCGTCGACGCGCAAGCGATGCCCCGGCGGGATCTTGTGGATGCCCTTGAAGAGCGTCCGCGGCGAGGGGACGAAGCCGAGGGCGAGGAAGATGCCGAGGGCTTCCTGATCGAGCTCGCGCGGCACGCGTTCGTCCTGCAGGATGGCCTTGATCTCGGAGCCGAAGAGGAGGCGCGTGCCGTCGTCGTGGTAGTAGAGCGGCTTCACCCCCAGGTGATCGCGGGCGAGGAGCAAGGAGCGCGAGGTACCGTCCCACACGGCGAAGCCGAAGATGCCGTTCAGGTGGTTGGTGACGTCCGAGCCCCATTCCTCGTGGCCGTGGACGATGGTTTCGGTGTCGGAAACGGTGCGGAAACGGTGACCAGCGCCTTCCAGCTGGCGGCGCAGATCGCGATAGTTGTAAATCTCACCGTTGAGGATGACCCAGCGGCTCTCATCCTCGTTCGGGATGGGCTGGTGGCCGGTGGTGAGGTCGATGATCGAGAGCCGGCGGAAACCCAGTCCGATGCTGCCTTCGACGAGGAAGCCGTCGTCGTCGGGTCCCCGGTGGCGGAGGCTCTCCGCCATGGCCTCGACGAGCGGGCGCGACACGTCTTCGCCCCGGCGATAGTGGAAAATGCCGCAGATTCCGCACATGGGGTTCTTCGACGTGATGAGCAGGGTTGCGTCCCGTCGGGCGCGACGGGAGCAGGGCACGAACGCGGCTCAGTCTACCACAGGCATCCAGGGGGGTACCGCACCCCATGTGGGGCCAGGGGAAAACCCTGGTTGCGACCCCGGGATGGGGTCCAGTACATTCGGGATGCGAGCGCCCCTGTCGGGAGGATTCGTGGCCACTCCGGACTCGTCAGGTCAGTTCCGCATCGCCATCCACGTCCGCACCTTGAACGCCATCCTGGAACACGGGCTGCCGGCGCTGCAGGTTCTGGAGGCCCTAGGGGCAAGCACCGCCGCGCGGCCAGGAACGCTCGGCATGGTGCGCCGGACGGAGCTCGGCTGGGGCGACTCGTTGCTCGTGACCACGAAGAACTCCACCTACGCCATCAGCCGCGCCAGCAGCGAGTCGTGGTTCGTCTGGGGTGGTTGGTTCGAGCGCCAGGGTCCGGTGCCAGCAGTCCTCGGCATCAACGGCTGCACCTGGGGCGGCAGCGTCATCTACCCGGACATCCTCGCCGCGCCGGGTCTCTTCCTCGAGTTCGCCAACGGCGTGACCACGACGCGCATCCGCTCGGTGCAGATTCTGCCCCGTGCCGGCGCCGCCGACTTTCCTCTCTCCTAACGAGCGCCTTCATCGCGTTCAGGATCGCCTTGTGGTGACGGCGATGCTTTTGGACGCTCTGATGTTAGAATACGGTCTCTATCCAGCCTGCCATCCCGCAGGGATTGGAAGGGGCTGAGCGAGTCCAAAGCTCGCCTGCCTGCCACCGGAGGCTCACCATGAAGGTCACTCTATGGGTCGCGATGGGCGTCCTGGCCTGCGCCACCTCAGCGTTCGCCCGCGGCAGCATCATCCTGACGCTCACCCCGTATTCGGCACCCGGCCTTGCCACCGCCACGGTCCAGGTCGACCTCACGATCACCGATACCGGGGGCATACCGGACTGCATGTTCATTGACGTTTACCGCCGGGCGGTATACCCGTGCGGCTCCTTAGGGCTCGTCCAGCGCATTCCCCGGCAGCTCGGCACCCGGTCCCTGCAGATCGTCGACACAGTGACACCGAACACGAGCTACCGATACTTCGTCGTCAGCACTCAGAGCATCGGTCCCCCCTGCGATTCTCAAGCCTTTCAGCGCGAGTTCGACCCTTACGGCTATGGCTTCGATATCCAGGCGTACACGACCGTCGGACCCGACCCGACTCCGTTGGTGAAAGGCCGACTGGTGACGACCAACGACGCCACGCCGAACTTCGCGCTGGAGCACTGCAGCGATGATTGCTCAGGCATATGGGCTGGGGTCGGGGGACCCGAGGTCCGGGCGTATGTCGACACGGGCACCGAGTTGCTGCTCTATGGAACCGCGCCTTACTGCTGCAGCACCGGCGGTTGGATGATCCAGGTCACGAACGCCGTGCCGCAGCCTTGTGCACCGGTGGACGTCGAGGCTCGCGATTGGTCGGACCTCAAGATGCTCTACCGAGATGCGACCAGGTGAATCAAGAGAAACCCTCCTCGGTGCAGAAAGGTGCTCTCGACAAGCTCTTTTTAGCACCTGGAGGCTTTTTGGTCTTCAACTTTGCGAATAGTCCGGGCTAAGAGCGCCGCTTTCGCGGTTGCCTGCCGGTAAGGGCCGCCACCTGGGCGTGGCGGAAACAGCCGAGCAGGTGATCGTTCACCATGCCGGTGGCCTGCATGTGGGCGTAGCAGATGGTGGGGCCGACGAAGCGGAAGCCGCGTTGCACGAGGTCGCGGCTCATGACTTCGGACTCCTCGGTCTTGGCGGGGATTTCCGTCATGCGGCGCCAGCGGTTTCGGATCGGTTTGCCCTCCACGAAGCGCCAGCTGTAGGCGTCGAAAGAGCCGAACTCTTCCTGCACCTTCAAATAGGCCCGAGCATTGGCGATCGCCGCCTCGATCTTCTGCCGGTTGCGGACGATGCCGGCGTCGGCGAGCAAGCGCACGATCTTGCGCTGGTCGAAGCGCGCCACCTTCTCCGGGACGAAGTCGGCGAAGGCACGCCGGTAGTTGTCGCGCTTGCGCAGGATCGTGAGCCAGCTGAGCCCGGCTTGCGCCCCCTCGAGGACGAGGAACTCGAAGAGAAGGCGGTCGTCGTGGAGCGGCACGCCCCACTCCGTGTCGTGGTAGGTGATGTAGAGCGGATCGCTCCCCGCCCAGTCGCAGCGGCTCGTCTCTCCAGACACGGTGGACTCCTCTCTTCGCTCGTTGCCCCGAGGCGGCTCTCCCGACTATCGTAGGCGAGTTCCGGCCGGAGGTCTGGCCAGTGCTGCACGGCGGGAACCTGGGCCTCGAGGCCGGTCCTCCCGGTCCCAAAGCGAAGGCGCTGCTCCTGCTCGCGTTCTGCGCCGCGCGACTGCCTTATCTGCTCGTCGGTCCGGGCGTGCAGCTGTCGTTGCTTCCCGACGATGCATCGTACTATCTCGAAGCGGCGCGGCGAAGCGTGGAGACCGGGGCTTGGCCCACGCTGGACGGGCGCAACCCGACCCACGGTTTCCATCCTCTCTACATGCTGGTGCAGATCGCGCTGCAGCGCCTCGTGGGCACGGAGCCGTCGATCGTCGTGCCGTGCACGCTGGCGCTGCACCTCGTCCTGAACGCCGTCGCCGTGGCGCTCGTCCTGCGCGCCCTCTGGAGCTCGCCGGCGCCGGGTACGGCGGCGCGCACCTCTTCAGCGTCCGCGGGCGCGCTCTTCACCTTCCTTCTCCTCGCGCTCGATCCGGCCTGGACTGCCCATGGTCTCTCGGGTCTCGATGCCGGCCTCTCCTCGCTTCTCCTCCTGGTCCTGGCCTGTCGCTGGTACGATCCGTTCACCGATCCGGAGGCGGAGCGCAAGGGGACCGCTTGGATGCTCGATGGTGTCCTCGGCGCCGCCGCTGTTCTGGCGCGCACCGATTCGCTCCTGTTCCTGCTCCTGGGATTCCAGCTCCTCGTGCTGCAGCGGATTCGTGCGCCGCGACGGCGCCTTGCCGGGCCCTTCGTCACCGCACTCGTGGCTTTCGCCCTGGTCTTGCCCTGGCTCGTCGTCTGTTACCTGCGTTTCGGCTCCATTGCCCAGGACAGCGGCGTAGCCATCGCTTACCGCATGCGACAGATCTCGGGCCCGCCGGGATCGCTCGCTTGGCTGGAGGCGACGGGCAGGAACCTCGCCTTCTGGATCTACCGGCTCGGCTGGACCTGGGGCTTCATCCCCTTGACCTTTTGGCTCGTGGGGCTCCGATTGCCCTGGAATCACTGGCGCCGGGACCGCTGGCGGCGGCCGAGCCAAGTCGCAGTGATCGTGCTCTGTCTCCTCACCTTCGTGGAGAGGCGCAACGACCTGTGGTACATCGGCTCGCTCCCTGGCGCGGGGATCGAAATCGCCCTCGGGGCTTTGGGGCTGCTCGCCGGGCTGCTCGTCCGCCGCGTCGCGCCGGTTGGAGCAGGCCTTTGGAGCTGGTTCGCCGGCGGCTATGTCGTGCTCGTCATCGTCGCCTACGTGTTCGGCCTCGGGGCATTTCAGGTGTGGTACTCGACGGGACCCGCGCTCCTGCTCCTCGCGCTCACGGCTCCACCACTCCTGGCGTACGGGCACCGCCACCCGCGTTTCCTTGCCCTCGTCCTGATGCTCGTCGTCGCGCAGTGCGGCTGGCGCACTTTCCGTTACCTGACGCACGGAGCTTTCGAGGGCATGCGCCACGACCTCTTCGCTGCGGGCACCGAGCTGCGGGAACGGCTGAACCACCTCGACGCGCCGCAGCTGGTCGCAGACCGGACGCCGCGCGCGGCGCTTCGCTTCGGGAGCTTCGACTCCGGGGAGCTGAGCTACCTGCTGCATCCGTTCCCCGTCACCAATTTGGACGGGGTGATGAACCATGCAGCGGCCCAGGCCATGCGGGCGGGAGCGTTCGACACCTACCTGCAGGAAGACGGCATCACCCACATCCTGCAGGAGAGGGAGCGGATCGAATACTTCCAGCGTGTGGCCCCGTTCACCGTCCAAGCGGATCCGACACTCAGTCGCGCCTTGCGGCGCGGCGTGTTCCGGATTCTCGCGCCTGACCCGAGCCGACCGCGAGGCCGACCCCGCCGAGGATCATGGCGCCGGCGAGCAGGAGACGCAGGCCGACCGACTCACCGAGCAAGACGACCCCGCCGCAGGCAGCGAGCACCGGTACCGTGAGCTGCAGCGTGGCTGCTCGCGTCGCCGTGAGTCCGGCGAGCGCCGCGTACCAGGCGACGTAGCCGACACCGGAAGCGATCGCCCCAGACAGCACGGCGAGAGCCAAACCCCGGGGCGAAGCGTGCAGCGAGCGGAGCCCGAGGAGCACGAGCAGGGCGACGTACGGCAAGGTGAGGAGGAAGTTCCTCGCCGTGTCGGCAAGAGGAGCGCTCGAGCCACGTCCGCGCAGCGAGTAGATGCCCCAGGAAATCCCGGCGATGGCCATGAGCGCCGAAGCTCCCGGCGCCGGCGCCCGCAGGCCGGGGAACACCAGCACCACGAGCCCGGCGAGGGCGAGGACGAGCCCTGCCCATTGCAACGGATGCGGCCGCTCCCCGGAGCGGAGCGCGGCGAGGAGCATCGTCGCCTGCACGGAGCCGAAGAGGACGAGGGCGCCCGTCCCGACGCTCAAGCCGAGATAGGCGAAAGAGAAGGCGGCCGCATAGGCGAAGAGCAGGAACGCCGAGATCCATGGCGACCCAGCGCGCCGATTCTGCCGTCGCGTCGAAGCAAGCAACCAGAGAGCGAGAGCTCCCGAAAGCAATCGAACGCCGGTGAAAGCGGCGGGATCGGCCTCGGAGGCTCCGAGCGCCATGCGGCAGAGCACGGAATTGGAGGCGAACGAGACCAGGGCGAAGGCGGTGCAGGCGACGAGGCGCGCACGCACTCGGCCCGGCGCAGGCGTGATCACTGGGCATCCTGGAACGCGGTGACCCCGAGATCGCACCTCGGCGTGCTGCTTCGAGCGTTTGAACCACTGCGCCCGGATGCGAGACTCATGCACCCTCCACAAGATCCAGGCTCAGTGTAGAGGCAGTCGGCGCGCGCGGACAACGGTGCAGTGCCTGGAACCGCGACCTCTGGAATCGCAGGCTGCGATTGGGCGCCGCGGAGCCTTCTGCTATGCTCCCCGCCGGTTCGCGCCATCCCCGGAGGTCGCGCTTGTTCAAGAACCATCCGATCGGGCTCCGAGTGCTCTTCTTCACCGAGATGTGGGAGCGTTTCGGCTACTACCTGATCCTCGGCATCTTGTCGCTCTACATGATCGACAGCGCCAAGGGGGGACTCGGCCTCGATCACACCCAGGCCGCGGAGATCTACGGCACCTTCATCGCCCTCGTCTACCTGACGCCCTTCCTGGGTGGGTTGCTCGCCGACCAGTACCTGGGCTACCGGCGAAGCGTCATCCTGGGCGGCATCCTCATGGGGATCGGCTACCTCGGCATCGCCCTCTTCCCTGGGAGAGGGGGCTTCTGGGCGGCGCTGGGCTTGATCATCCTGGGCAACGGTTTCTTCAAGCCCTGCATCAGCACCATCGTGGGACGGCTCTATCCCGAAGGCAGCCCGCTCAAGGACGCGGGCTACAACATCTTCTACATGGGCATCAACGTCGGAGCCTTCGTCTGCAACTTCGTGGCGGCCATCTTGCGCAACCGCTTCGGCTGGCCCTATGCCTTCGCCGCCGCCGGCATCGGCATGTTCATCGGCGTGATCGTCTTCATCTCCGGGCAGAAGCTCATCGCCGGCGCCAAGGATCGCGGTGACGGCTCGGCGGCGCAGGGCGGCGTCCTGCGCAGCCTCTTTCTGCAGGTGATGCTACCGGCGCTCGTCTTCGGCTTCCTCGGCTACCGCTTCCTGGGTCATGCGTTCGGCTCCCCGCAGACGGCGGCCTTCGTCGCCGCGGCGCTGCCCGTGGTGGTGTACTACGTGCTCTTGTGGGCGCGGGCGCCGGTGCAGGAGAAGGGTCCCATCGGCGCCATGCTGGCGATGTTCGCCGTGGTCGTCGTCTTCTGGATGATCTTCCATCAGAACGGTTCGTCTCTCACCTACTGGGCGGAAGAGAACACGCGTCGCGAGGCGGGGGCGTTGGCGCCGGTGCTGCAAACGCTCTACATGGACCAGGACGCCACCATTTGCGTCGCCAGCGATGCCAGCTGCACTGGCATCGTCGATCCCGATGGCAAGGGCTCCTACTGGCACAACGTGGTGGCCGCCGAGCGGCCGGCGGCGGGACAGAAGGCCACGCTCATCTCGACCGAGCTCTTCCAGTCGATCAATCCGTTCTTCGTCGTCGTGCTGACGCCGGTGGTGGTGAGCTTTTTCTCCCTGCTCCGGCGCCGCAAGCGCGAGCCCTCGACGCCGGCCAAGATCGCCTGGGGAATGCTGATCACCGCCGTCTCCACGCTGCTCATGGTGACCGCCGTGACTTTGAGCCGAGACGGCGAGCACAAGGTCTCCCCCTGGTGGCTCTTCTGGACCTACGGCGTCATCACCGTCGGCGAACTCTTCCTGAGCCCCATGGGCTTGTCGATGGTGTCCAAGCTCTCGCCGACGAGGGTCACAGCGCTCATGATGGGCGGCTGGTTCCTGGCGACGTCGATCGGCAACAAGCTGGCAGGCGTGCTCGCCGGCTTCTGGGAGAAGATTCCGCTGGTGGGCATCTTCTGGATCAACTGCGTCACCGCTCTCGCGGCGGCCGTCGTCATCGCGGTCATGGTGCCGTGGATCAAGCGCGCCATGGCGGCGCACGAGACGCAGGTGGCGAAGAACAGCGGCGGGCACTAGCTCACGGGTTGCACCAGGTGAGGAGCGCTTGGCGCTGCGCCTCGGTGAGGCGCGCCTCGGGGTGCATCCAGGTGTAGCTGCGGAGCGGCATCTTCCGGTGCGAGATCTGTTCCTCGATGTCATGGAAGGCATGTTCCTGCGCCTCCAAGTCGAGACGCGGCCATTGGGAAAAGTTGAGGTCTCCCCGGCCATGCTCGACATGCCGCGCCACGATCCAGGCCACCGGCGCCACCCGGCTGTACCAGGGCCAGCGCGTCTCGTGGGAATGGCAGTCGTAGCAGGCGCCGCGCAGGATCGCCGCGACCTCGGCGGGAGCGTCCACGTCCCACTCGACCGGCGGGTTGGTGCGCTCCACGGGCATGGCTTGAGCGATGCCGAAGGCGAGGAGGAGGCCGAGCAAGATCCAACGTCCCCGGCGTCGCGGTCCGGATGCAGGGCTCATGCCGGGCCTCGGTGAAGGTGGGGGCGGCAGCCTGTCCATCCGTTCGCAGCCGGGATTCCTCGACTCATTTGCCCGAGCGCACCCGTTCCAGCATTTGCTTGGCGCGCCCGTCTTCCGGGTTGATCGCCAGAGCCCGTTCGATGCAGGCGATCGCTGCGTCCTTGTCGCCCTTCGTGGCGTACAGCCCCGCGAGACCCAGGTGGCTCTCGCCCTTGTCGCCGTTGAACTCCACGTTGAGCTTCGCCACCTCGATGGCGCCGTCCACGTTGTTCTGCCCGCGTGCCAGGTTCTCGGCCACGCTGTTGAGCGCCCGGGGGCCGAAGTCGTAGGAACCCGAGCCGTAGTACTGCTGGCGCAGCTCGCGATAGCGCGCCGTGGCGGCGGGCACCCCGCCCTTGGTGATCTCCGCCGTGAGGAGCTGGTCCAGCGTCTGTGGCTTGGTGACGCCGCGGTGGCAGGTAACGCAACGCACCTCCATGGGAGACTGCCGGCCTGTCGTGGGCAGGAGATGGCTGTTGATTTCACGAGCCATCTGCAGCATGGCGCGGGCGACGCGCTTGGTCTCCTTGTCGTCGGAGGCGAAGTCGTAGCCCTCGAGGGTATTCGGGTCCTGGCCGACGTGGCAGTGGTTGCAGCGCACTCCCAGGGCGCCGGTGAACTCGCGCATGCGATCCACCAACTCCCGTTTGGGAGTGTCGGCAGGAAACACCTTCAGGTTGGTGAACTTGTCCGGGATCTGGGCCGAGGCGAGGGCGGCGCCGAGGGACAAGAACAGAAACACGGCAACGAGCATGGCGGAACGCGGCATGACTCCTCCTCGTTGGCGAGGTCGATGGAAACGGCGCCTGAACACAACTCCTGTCGGCGAGACCGTACGATCAGTTGAAGGTGTACAAGTGGGGATGCTGGAAGTCGGTGAAGTTCTTCGACACCTGCGTCCCCTGGGCGATCGACTGGACCTCGCTGTTCGTGAGCGGCAGATCATGGGTGTGGCCGCTACCGGTGAAGGTGATGGTCACGGCGGCTCCGGCGTCGAGCTGCGCCTTCGTGATGATACCGGTGTGGGTGTGGCCGCTGCCGGTGGCGTGTCCCGTCACATCCCCGGCACCCGCCTTGGGCGCCGCTGGATCGTCACCGCCGCAATC
>Ga0075418_10008002_pt1 | contig 11870 bp, 7 predicted proteins | sample SoiMetdeltSBSDD2_FD_81776 | JGI IMG/M metagenome (GOLD analysis project Ga0075418, IMG submission 81776) | Bulk soil microbial communities from a Populus tree surrounding site in Tennessee, USA - Soil MetaG P. deltoides SBSDD2 | ecosystem: Environmental > Terrestrial > Soil > Tree plantation...
CCTCGACTTCCTTGTCACCGATCACGAGCGCGTACGGCACCTTGGCCAATTGCGCTTCGCGAATTTTATAGCCGAGCTTTTCATTTCGGCTGTCCAACTCGATGCGCCAGCCAGTGTCGCGAAGGTGCTCGAATACTTTTGTAGCATATTCTTTCTGATCGTCGGTAACGGTCAGGATTTTTACTTGCACCGGCGCCAGCCAGAGTGGAAATGCGCCGGCGCAATGCTCCAGCAGGATGGCAATGAAGCGCTCAATCGAACCCAAAACCGCCCGGTGCAGCATGACCGGCATCGCCTCGCTGCCTTCCGCGGTTACGTATTTGAGATCAAAGCGCTCGGGCATCGCGCAGTCGATCTGCACGGTCGCCAGCGTCCAAGAGCGTTCGAGCACGTCGCGAAAATCAAAACCGATCTTCGGGCCGTAAAACGCGCCCTCGCCCGGAAGAACTTTTACCGAAAATCCTGACTCTTCAAGACAGCGGCGCAGCGCGGCCTCGGCGGCTTCCCATAGCTCGATTCGGCCGAGAAATTTCTCCGGCCGCGTCTGCAGCGTGACTTCGATTTTATCGAAACCGAAGACCTTGTAGACCTCCTTGGTCATGGCGACAAATTGTTCGAGCTCACTGTCAAGCTGCTCGGGCGTGCAGTAAATATGCGCATCGTCTTGAGCGAATGAGCGCACGCGCGTCAAACCGGACAATACGCCCGACGGCTCGAAGCGGTGCAATCGGCTAAAGTCGGCAAAGCGAATCGGCAGATCACGATACGAATATTTGCGCGAAGCGAATAGGTAACAATGGCCGGGACAGTTCATCGGCTTTACGCCGTATTCGCCGTCGTGCACTTCCATCAAGAACATGTCGTCACGAAAGGCTTCATAATGCCCCGAGGTTTTCCACAAATCCGTCTTATAGATCAGCGGCGTTACCACCTCGGTGTAACCGTAGCGGCCGTAAAGCGCGCGGATATATTGGATCAGCCGGTTGTAGATGACCGTGCCCTTGGGATGAAAAAAAGGCGATCCCGGCGCGATCGGGTGAAGCGAGAACAAATCCAAGGCCGGGCCAAGGCGCCGATGATCACGCTGCTTCGCTTCTTCGATCCGCTTGAGATAAGCATCGAGGTCTTTGCGATTGGCCCAGGCGGTGCCGTAGATGCGCTGCAGTTGTTCGTTGCGCGAATCGCCGCGCCAGTACGCACCGGCGATACTGGTCAGCTTAAATGCCTTGATGGCCGAGGTGCGCGGCACGTGGGGACCGCGGCAGAGATCGAGCCAATCGCCCTGGCGGTAAAGCGACACTTTGTCATCCGCGATTCCTTCGATGATCTCGACCTTGTAGTGCTCGCCCATTTTGCGAAAAAGCTCGATGGCTTCGCTGCGCGGCATTTCTTCGCGCACGATTGGCAAATTGGCTTTGACCAATTCCTGCATCTTCTTTTCGATCAACTGCAACTCTTCGGGAGAGAAAGGCGCATCCCGTTTGAAGTCGTAATAGAAACCGTTTTCAATCGTTGGGCCGATCGTGACCTGCGTGCCGGGGAAAAGACTCTGAACCGCTTGCGCCATTAAATGAGCCGTCGAGTGGCGCAGAGTATCAAGCCCCTCTGGGCTTTCCGGCGACACCCACTCCACCGTCGAGTCTTTGTCCAAAATCCGGCTTAGATCGACCAGCTGGCCATCGACTTTGGCCGCGATGAGGTCCCTCTGGCCCCCCACCTCGGAGGCCAACTCGTTGATCCGTATACCAGGACGAACGTCGACGGATTTTCCGGCAGGCAATGTGACGTGGATACTGTCCATGCGATCGGTTAGAAAATGGTAGGCACGGGCAGGATTGAACTGCCGACCTCTTCCGTGTCAAGGAAGCGCTCTCCCACTGAGCTACGTGCCTGCGGGGTCCGATAGAAGAAGTTAGTTTCGCAGAATCGAACAAACATTAAATAGTTTTGAATTTGGCTTTGTGCTGATGCTCCCCTTCAGGGCTCTGCCCGAAAGCGCGGCAAACAGCGCAAGAGATCGATTTTATTATCAATTTCCAGCCCGCATGTCAACCAGGCCGGGTGATAGACGGGGCTCGACTTTGCAACCAGACCAGCCCTCGGTAGAGATACTGACATCCAGAAACAACCGTTACAACGGCCGTCGCGCCGACGAAAACATCCAGGACTCGCGGATCTAAAAGCCGGGGGTCGTCAAGCATCACCAAAGCCACCGCCAACGTTAAAAGCTGCAGCGTGGTGCTCCATTTACCCACGACCGTCGGCTTCACTTGCAGCCGCTCTTCGATCAGAAAATAAATAATAGCGTAACCTACCAGGATCAGAACGTCGCGCCCCACGACGACAATCGCAAGCCACATGGGTATGCCGCCGATGGATCCGAGCACAATGAAGGAAGTAATCACGAGCAGCTTGTCGGCGACTGGATCCAAATAGGCGCCGAGGGCGGTCTGCTGTTTCATCCAGCGGGCAACGAAGCCATCTAAAAAATCGGTCAGACCGCCGATGGCGAAAACCACGAGTGCTTCCCAATAGAAATGATAGGATAAGAATTCCAGAAACACCGGGATCGTCAATATGCGCAGGAGCGTAAGAAAATTCGGCAGGTTCAGCATGAAGGGTCACGACGGCCGCTCGGCCTGAACGGCACTGGCCGTGAGTAGCTTGCGCATCTGTCCGGCGAGCTTGGGCGTAACCAGAGCGGTGACGCGGATCAAATCATTATCATATTCTTCCTGGACGATTCGGCCGCGCTCACGCAATAGCGCCAGCAAGGGTCCCTGAGACGGCGTGAAGCTCGCTTGGAATTGCTCTTTCTTCCGATCGAGAATGTTTCCGACCGTTAGCAAAAGCTGCTCGACGCCGGAACCGGTCAATGCCGAGATCGGACAAACTCCCAGCACATCGTTGTCCTTGAACTGCGCCGTTGGCACGTCTGAGATCCTATCGGTCTTGTTCGGCACCAGCAGTGTCGGCAACTCGCCAGCGCCAATCTCGTCCAGCACATTCTCGATAACCCGAATCTGTTCCTCAAAAAGCGGATTGGCCAAATCCACCAGGTGCAGCAGCAAATCGGCGCGGCTGACTTCTTCGAGCGTGCTCTTGAACGCTTCGATCAAGGAATGGGGAATCTTGTGGATAAAACCGACGGTATCGACGAGCATCACTTTATCGCCGCTGGGCAAACGCAGCGCGCGCGTGGTCGGGTCAAGCGTCGCAAACAGTTTGTCTTCGACAAAGACGCCCGCGCGCGTGAGCGTGTTCATCAGAGTCGATTTACCCGCGTTGGTATACCCGACCAGCGCCACGGTCGGAAACGGCACCTCATGGCGTTCCTTACGTTGCAGCCCACGGGTGCGTTCGACGGTCTCAAGCCGATGCTTGAGATGGCCGATGCGCTCGCGAATGCGGCGTCGATCGACTTCCAACTGCGTCTCGCCGGGACCTCGGGTGCCGATACCGCCACCGAGCCGCGACAGATGGGTCCATTGGCGGGTCAGGCGCGGCAACAGATATTCGAGCTGTGCCAACTCGACCTGCAGCTTGCCCTCGTTGCTGCGCGCGCGCTGCGCAAAGATATCTAGAATCAACTGACTGCGATCGATGACGCGGAGTTTGAACGCCGCTTCCAAGTTACGCTGCTGCGCTGGCGTGAGATCTTCATCGACGATGATCAAGTCGGCGTGATTCTCGCTGAGGCTCTTTTGAATTTCGTCGACCTTGCCACGGCCGATCAAAGTCGCCGGCGTGACGTTTCTTACCTGCTGGGCGAATTTGGTTAAGACCGTCGCGCCCGCTGTTTCTGCCAGCCGTTCGAGCTCTTCCATGCTCTCGTCGAGCGCTAGTTTGTGATCGCGCGACGGCAGCTCGACGCCCACCAGAACGGCTTTCTCCCTACGATGCTCGGTGGAAATCAACTGCTTCAAGAGTCTAAAGAATGAAAACTTACTCGAGAACCGAAAAGTCGCTCGACCGTGTCGGCCAATGCCGGAGAAGAGGTGATACGCACCTGTTCGGGGAGTTCGATGATGGTCTCGCCGTTGGCGGAGGCGAGCATATGCAGATAAACGGTAGCCGGTCCCGGATAGTCGAGCAATGTGTCGCGCAGGCGGACCAGCTCATCGGCCGAGACTTCCGACTCGCGGACATAAAGATGCACCTTTTCGCCGTTCGACCTGCCATTGCCGTTGGTCTGGCCGTTTTTCTGATTTTTCGCGGCATCAGCCAAGAGCACGACCTCGTTGGCGATGACTTGCATCCGTTCTTCGCCGACTTCCAAGCGTCCTTTCACAAAGATCGGATCGTCTGCGCTAAGCAGTTCCGCGCTCTTTTTATAGGTATCGGGCCAGACGATCACTTCGATGAAACCGGTTTTGTCTTCGAGATTGAAATTGGCATAGCGCTCACCTTTTTTAGTATTGCGCAATTTCAGGGCTGACACCACCCCACCGAGTCTGATTTCCCCCGATTGCGCCTTTTCTTTCGATGCCGAGACTGTCCCGCTCGTGATCCTTGTCAGCGCGCGCTCGAATTTATCCAGAGGATGACCGGTAATATAAAAACCCAGGGCCTCTTTTTCGAACGCCAGCGTCTCCTGCGACGTCCATTCCGTCACCTGAGGATAAACGTCGCCCGGTTTGTTGGCGCCTTTTGCCGGTGTGCCGAGCATGGCAAAGATATCGATCTGATTGCTCGACTGATCACGTTGGTGCGCCTGCCCGGCTTTCATCGCGTCATCGAGCGCGCCGGTCATGCGCGCGCGCGAAACATGGGTGCCATCGAAGGCGCCGCATTTGATCAAGCTCTCGATCACCCGGCGGTTGACCGCCGTCATATCGACGCGCCGGCAAAAATCAAAGAGCGATTCGAAAGGCCCGGCCTGAGATCGACTTTCAAGAATAACCTCGACAGCCTTTTCACCGACGTTTTTTACCGCCGCCAGGCCGAAACGGATCTTATCGCCAACCGGTGTGAAGTAGGCGCGACTCTCGTTGACATCGGGCGCAAGTACCTCGATGTCCTTGTCACGACACTCGGCGAGATTTTTGATCACCTTATCGGTGTCGCCCATTTCCGAGGTCATCAAGGATGCCATGAACTCGACCGGATAGTGAGTTTTCAAATAAGCGGTCTGGTAAGAAACCAGCGCGTAAGCCGCGGAATGCGATTTATTGAAACCATAACGCGCAAAGGTTTCCATCTGGTCAAAAATTTCCGTGGCTTTTTTGTCGTCGATCTTTTTTTTGCGCGCGCCGTCGACGAAGCGCTCGCGCTGCGCCGCCATTTCGTCGGGATCTTTCTTGCCCATGGCGCGGCGCAGAATGTCCGCGTCGCCCATGCTGTAGCCGCTGAGCACCTGAGCGATTTGCATAACCTGTTCTTGGTAGACGATCACGCCGTAGGTATCTTTTAAAATCGACTCGAGCAGTGGGTGCAAATATTTGAACTTTTCTTTGCCGTGCTTGCGCTTGATGTACTCTTCGGCCATGCCGCTGTCGAGCGGACCGGGCCGATAGAGAGCGAGAATCGCGACCAGGTCCTCGAAACAGTGGGGCCGGATTTTGACGGTCATCTCGCGGATGCCCGTGCTTTCCAGTTGAAACACGCCGGTGGTGTTGCCGTCGCAAAGGGTCCGGTACGTTTTCTTGTCGTCGAGCGCCAGACGATTGAGGTCGATCTTTTCGCCGCGGGTGACTTCGATGAGCTTCAAACAATCGTACAACAAAGTGAGCGTCTTAAGGCCGAGAAAATCGAATTTGACAAGCCCGATTTTCTCCACCGCGCTCATGTCAAACTGAGTGACGATGCCGCCTTCCTTATCGACGAAAAGCGGCAGATGATCGACGAGCGGCAAGTTCGACAACACCACACCCGCAGCGTGGGTCGAAGCGTGGCGAACCAGCCCTTCGAGCCGTAGCGCATGGTCCATCAGAGTCTTAACCCGCGGGTCGCTCTTCATCATTTCCGGGAGGCGCGGCTCCATTTTCATCGCCTCGGTCAGCGGATAATCGAAGCCCTGCTTCGGCGCGGGGACCAGCTTGGCAATGGCGTCGGTCTCTGCAAAAGAAAAGCCCAGCGCACGGCCGACATCCCGAATCGCGGCTTTGGCTTTGAGCGTCCCAAACGTTGCGATCTGGGCAACCCGGTCGGCACCGTACTTGTCCTTGACGTACTGAATCACTTGGGCCCGGCCGCGGATGCAGAAATCGACGTCGATATCCGGCATGGAGCGGCGCTCGGGATTGAGAAAGCGCTCGAACAAAAGCACGTGGCGAATCGGGTCGAGATCGGTGATGCGCAGCGCGTAGGCCACCAGACTGCCCGCCGACGAACCGCGTCCCGGCCCCACCGGAATGCCGTTCTGCTTGGCGTAATTGATAAAATCCGCGACCACCAGGAAATAACCCGGAAACTGCATGCTCTTGATAACACCGAGCTCGTAGTCGAGCCGTTCGCAATAATTTTTTATGACTTCCGGATCGGTCACGCCTTCGAGCCTTTCGTTCAGGCCTTTGTGCGCTAGCTCATCGAGGTAATCGTCGAGGCTGATCTCTTTGGGCGGAGTGAAATTTGGAAAATGATACTTGCCAAACTCGAGCTCGACGTTACAGCGATCGGCGATTTCCAGAGTTCGTTCCACGGCGCCCGGACAATATTCGAAGCCTTGATGCATCTCTTCGGCTGACTTGAGATAAAGCTCGTCGGTTTCCAGTTTAAGGCGATTGTCGTCGTTAATCGTCTTGCCGGTCTGCACGCACAAAAGCACGTCGTGGGCGTGGTAGTCTTCGCGCTCGCCGTAATGGCAATCGTTGGTTGCGACTACCGGAATGGAAAGGTCTTTGGCGAGGTCGACGAGCAAACGATTGACCTTTTCCTGCTCGGCAAGCTTGTTGTCTTGGATCTCGATATAGTAGCGGTCACCGAAAATCGACGCATAAGTTTCCGCGGCGAACTTGGCCTTTTCGAATTGTCCTCCCGACAACGCTTGCGAAACTTCCCCCTGCAGGCAGGCGCTCAAGGCGATCAGACCGCCGTTGAACTCCCGCAATATTTCCTTGTCGATGCGCGGCTTGTAGTAAAAGCCCTCGATATAGCCAAGAGAAACCAGTTTACAAAGATTTCGATAACCCTCTCGGTTCTTCGCTAGAAGGATCAGATGATTGTTGTATTCTTTGGGCCCCTTATCGACGCCTTTGCGCTCGAAACGGCTCGTCGGCGCGACATAGATTTCGCAACCGATGATCGGCTTGATGCCGTTGCTCATTGCCTCGCGATAAAACTCTACGGCGCCGAACATGTTGCCATGATCGGTCATGGCGACGGCAGGCTGCTTCAGCTTCTTGATGCGCGCGAACAACTTATCGATCTTGTTCGCGCCATCGAGCAGACTGTATTCGCTATGACAATGAAGATGAACGAAACGAGAATGTTCCATTGCGGCTAATCATCAACTATCACAAAGGCGATGACTCGACAATTATTTCGTGACAAATTTCATCGCGAAGTTATCCACAGAACTGGGCCACCAACCGGCAGCGATGAAATCTTCCAAGATCGCGCCGAGAATATTGGCGAAGTTGAAGCGCGAACGCTCCGCGCGCGAAATGCTCGCGAGTCTTTGGCCCTCGTACAGAATCAGGTCGTCGGGCGTTTTGTCGACGCGCGAGCGATAAATATATTTGATATTGGGATAGGCATCGCCTGTCGCGCACTCGTAGGCGCGAAAAAATTCCCAAGTCGGCAATGTGATTCCCAACTCTTCCTTGATCTCGCGTACCAACGCTTGCTCCGGCGTCTCCCCTTCCTCGACGTGGCCGCCGAAAAAATCCCACCGGTTCGGAAATGGAATCTCCGGTTTGTTATCGCGTAGATAGATCAACAACCTGTTGTTACGGTCGAATAAAAGCGCTTGCGCGATCTGGATTTTAATCATGGCGAGTCGGGCGAGTACCGGAACCCAAATCTCCGGTCGCGACGCACGCGAGTTTTTTTTCAGCGAAAAACCAGCGTCGCTTGAGCCGCGCCGGATAAGTCAGGCCGAATTGACCCATCGCTATTTCGGTGATCACTTGCACGGCTTCTTGGGGGGAATCGGTCACGATCAACCGATCGAGATCCGCCTGATCAATCGTCTTTTCCCTAACCAAGCGTTCGGCGAGAAATTCGAGCAGCGGCCGCCAGAATTCTTTTCCCATCAGCACCAGGGGAAAATTGCGGATCTTGGCGGTTTGAATCAAGGTCGCGGCTTCAAATATCTCATCCAGAGTGCCAAATCCGCCGGGCAAAGCGATCAACGCATAAGAATATTTGACCAGCATGACTTTCCGGACAAAGAAGTGGCGAAAAGTAATCCAGCGGTCGAGATAACGATTGGGCTTTTGCTCTTCCGGAAGTTCAATATTACAGCCGATCGAGCGCCCGCCGGCTTCCTTCGCGCCGCCGTTTGCCGCTTCCATGATTCCCGGGCAGCCGCCGGTCAAATAAGGATGGCTTTCGCTAAAACGGGCCGAGCCGAATACCGTCACACAGGGACCGACGAAATGGAGCGCGCGGAAACCGCGCATAAACTCGCAAAATATCCGCACGGCGCGGAGTAGCTCCGAAGTGCGATTCTGCGGCCCTTCGACGAAGCGCACCTCATCGGAGCCTCCGGGCGTCGCGCCCCACTTGCTGCTCGTGCTGATTTCGCCTTCTGCTGTGGTCATTCGGAAATGATTTGCCGCCGCGGTTTGCCGGCGATTGAAGCTGCCGTCATTCCCACTCGATAGTCGCGGGAGGTTTAGAGGAGATATCGTAAACGACCCGATTGACGCCGCGCACTTCGTTTAAGATGCGATTGGAAATTTTGCCGAGCAGATCGAACGGCAACGGCACCCAATCGGCGGTCATGCCGTCTTGGCTGTCGACCACGCGCAGCGCGATGACGTTTTCATAGCTTCGCTCATCGCCGACAACGCCGACAGTTTTGACCGGCAGAAGCACTGCGAACGATTGCCAAACCTTTTCGTAGAATCCCGCAGCTGTGATTTCATCGAGCACGATCACGTCCGCTTCGCGCAAAACCTGTAGGCGCGCGTCGGTTACTTCGCCCAAGACACGGATCGCCAAGCCGGGTCCGGGAAAAGGCTGGCGCTGGATCATTTCATTAGGCAAACCAAGCTCTTTGCCCAATATTCTGACTTCGTCCTTGAATAGCTCGCGGAGCGGCTCGATGAGCTGGAATTTCATATGGGTCGGAAGGCCGCCGACGTTATGGTGCGACTTGATCGTCGCCGAAGGCCCGAGCACCGACACCGACTCGATGACGTCCGGATAAAGAGTTCCTTGCGCCAAATATTGAATCGCGCCGAGCTTGCTCGCCTCTTCTTCGAAGACTTCGATGAACTCATTGCCGATGCGTTTGCGCTTGATCTCCGGATCTTCGATTCCGCTCAACGCCGCGAGAAACTGTTCGCTGGCATCGACGTAACGAAAACTGGCGCCGAATCTTTCGGCAAATAGAGCGCACACTCGCTCGGCTTCGTTTTTACGCAGCAGGCCGTTGTTGACGAACACACAGATGAGCCGATCTTTGATCGCGCGATGAATCAGGGTCGCCGCCACCGACGAATCGACGCCGCCGCTAAGCGCGCAGAGCACGCGGCCAGCGCCGACTTGGTCGCGGATTTTTTTTACGGACGTTTCGATGAAATGCCCCATCGTCCAGTCCGGGCAGCAATGGCAGACACGAAAAACAAAATTGTCGAGGATCTCACGCCCGCGCGGCGTATGTGCGACTTCGGGATGAAACTGCACGCCGAAGAAGCGCCGCGGCGGATCGGCGAAAGCTGCGATGGGCGAATTGGCGCTGTGCGCCAAGACGCTCCAGCCTTTTGGAAAGGCGATCATCTTGTCGCCGTGGCTCATCCAAACCCGCGCTAGTTCGTTCGCAGAAAAACCCTGGAACAGATCGCCGTTATTGTCGATGATCAAGTCGGCGGGACCGTATTCGCGGCGATCGGCCCGGCCGGCTTCGCCGCCAAAGGCTAAATTAAGGACGCCCATGCCGTAGCAGATGCCGAGAAAAGGCACCGGCAACCGGAAAAGCGCTTCATCGACTTTCGGCGCGTTTTCCTGGTAGACGCTGGCTGGCCCGCCGGAAAGAATGATCCCTTCCGGCTTCAGCTCCTGAATCTTTTCCAACGTTAGATTGAACGGACGGATTTCGCAGTAGACTTTAGACTCGCGAATGCGGCGAGCGATCAGTTGCGTGTACTGAGAACCGAAATCGAGAACGAGAATCATTCGACTCTGTAATTGGGCGCTTCCTTGGTGATGAAGACGTCATGCACGTGTCCTTCCCGAAGTGAGGCGGAAGTGATCTGCATGAACTTCGCCTTGTTGTGCAGCGCCGTCACATTCTTACAACCGAGATAACCCATACCCGCCCGCAAGCCGCCGACGAGTTGGTGGATGTTGAACGAGAGTGAACCCTTGTAGGGAACCTGCCCTTCGATACCTTCCGGGACCAGCTTATTGGAATCCATCACGTCGGCCTGCCCGTAACGATCGCGGCTTCCTTGCCCCATGGCCCCGATCGAACCCATGCCGCGATAGGCCTTGTAGGTTCGGCCTTGATACAAAATCGTTTCGCCCGGGCTTTCTTCGGTGCCGGCGAATAGACTACCGATCATCACCGAAGCCGCGCCGGCGGCAAGTGCCTTTGTGATATCGCCGGAATATTTGATGCCGCCGTCAGCGATGATCGGCACATTGTGGCGCGCCGCCGCTTTAGCGCAACTGCCAATGGCAGTGATCTGCGGCACACCCACGCCCGAAACGACGCGCGTGGTGCAGATCGATCCGGGACCCACACCCACTTTGACGACGTTGACGCCGGCTTCAATCAAAGCGGTGGTTCCTTCGGCGGTGGCGACGTTGCCGCCGGAGATTTCCAGATCCGGACAGCGCCGGCGAATTTGTCCAATCACATCGAGAACGTTTTTCGAATGTCCGTGCGCCGTATCAACGGCGATCAAATCGACACCGGCTCGCACTAAAGCTTCGACCCGCTCTTCCCAATCGGAGCCCACCCCTACCGCCGCACCGACACGCAAGCGGCCGCGCTCGTCCTTTGACGCATTGGGATACTGAATCTTCTTTTCGATGTCCTTGACCGTGATCAAGCCCTTGAGCTCGAAGCGGTCGTCGACGACAAGCAGCTTCTCGATGCGGTGTTGGTGCAGTAACTCTTTCGCTTCATCGAGACCGACGCCGAGTTTAACCGTGACGAGATTTTCCTTGGTCATCACTTCGGAAACCGGTCGATCATGGCGCTTCTCGAAGCGCAGGTCGCGGTTGGTGAGAATCCCGACCAGCTTGCCGTTTTTGGTAACCGGCAAACCGGAGATACGGTACTTGTTCATGATCTCTTGGGCGTCGGAGATCTTTTGGTCTGGCGCCACAGTAATCGGATCCGTGATCATGCCGCTCTCGAATTTTTTGACTTTCTCGACTTCGCCGGCTTGAGCCCATACCGACAGATTGCGATGGATAATTCCCAAACCGCCTTCTTGGGCCATAGCAATCGCGGTCTTGGACTCGGTCACAGTGTCCATCGCCGCGCTTACCAGGGGAATGTTGAGCGTGATGCGCTCGGTCAAACGGGTGGAAACATCGATGTCACGCGGCAACACGGAGGACTCGGCCGGAATCAATAAAACATCATCGAAAGTCAAACCGACGGGTAGGACTTCTTGTTCTAGCATCGTTCACCTCCGAGCGAAGCTAAAAAAAAACCCAGACTTGGGCCTGGGTTTTTCGCGCTAGAAAATTGTTTACAACCAAACATGAAATCTTATACCAGGAAACTTTTCGAGCAGCAAGGTCGC
>Ga0075418_10008005_pt1 | contig 11869 bp, 6 predicted proteins | sample SoiMetdeltSBSDD2_FD_81776 | JGI IMG/M metagenome (GOLD analysis project Ga0075418, IMG submission 81776) | Bulk soil microbial communities from a Populus tree surrounding site in Tennessee, USA - Soil MetaG P. deltoides SBSDD2 | ecosystem: Environmental > Terrestrial > Soil > Tree plantation...
CAATATTCGGGACCGGCAGCCGAACAACACATTCGATAAGAGCGCAGGAGGTTACCGCAATGATTCAAACGCGAATTATCACGCTGCTGACCGTGGCCGTCGTCCTTTCGGGCTGTGCCCCAACACCCGGTAGCAAGCTCGACAAAGCGACCAAGGAACTGGGCCAGATCGTCGAGCAGGCGGCACAAAAAGCCGAAGAGCAGTCAGTGGCCAAGGACCTCAGAGAGGTCTTCGACCAGTACATGCTTTATCACGACACGAACCGGCAGGGCCCCGCAAGCTGGGACGAGCTGATCAAATTCGCCGCCGAATCGAAGGGGAATGTCGAGGCCATCCAGCGGGCCAGGGACAAAGGAGTCCAGGTCACGTGGGGCAAGAAACTCGCCAGCCTGACCGAAGGCATGTCCAACACCGTGTTTGCCCAAGGGGGCGGCGGACCGACGATGATGTTCGACGGTTCAATCCAGTAAACGGCCAGGCCAGGGCTTAGCCGCCAATCGCCTCCCAAGCTCCCGCCAGCAGGCTCGCGGCCCGATCGACTTCGTCCTCGCTGGTATACCAGCCCAGGCTCAGACGCACGGTCCCGCGAGCCGCTTCGGCTTCAACGCCCATCGCCGCCAGAGTCGGCGACATGGCCGCGGTGCCGCTGTGGCAGGCGGAGCCGGTCGAAGCGCACAGCTCCGGAATCCGCGCCAATAGCTCGTGCCCGGCAACACCCGGAAAGCTCACGCTCAGCGTGTTGGGCAGTCGCGGGGCAAGCTGGCCGTGCAGCACCAGGCCATCACCGATTTCGCGCACGAGCAAGTGCCACAGCCGATCGCGCAGCGTCGTCGTCCGCTCCTGATTGGCGTCCAGGTTTTTGCCGGCCAGCGAACAGGCCTTGCCCAGCCCCACCATATACGGCACGTTCTCCGTCCCGGCCCGCAGGCCCCCTTCGTGCCCCGCGCCGTGAATGAGCGGTTCGAGCGCCAGCCCGCGGCGGATGTACAGCGCGCCGATCCCCTTGGGCGCGTAAACTTTGTGCCCGGCAATGGTCAGCAGATCGACGTCCAGCTCATCGACGTTCGTCCGCACCTTCCCCACGCTCTGCGACGCGTCGGTGTGCAGCAGTATCTTCCGTTCGTGGCAGACGTCGGCAATCTGCTTCAGCGGCTGAAGCGTGCCGATCTCGTTATTGGCGTGCATGATGCTGACCAGCACCGTGTCGCCGCGCAGCGCGCCCCGCACGGCCGCAGGTTGCACCAGCCCCTGGCCAGAAACGCTGACGACCGTGACGTCGTATCCCAGTCGCTCCAGGTACTTTGCCGGTGCGACAACGCTGGGATGCTCGATCGCCGAGATCACCAGGTGTCCGCCGCCGCCTGGCGCATGCCGCTGCATGACCCCTTTCAGCGCCAGGTTATTGCTCTCCGTGCCTCCCGAAGTGAAGACGATCTCGTCAGCATCCGCGCCCAACAGCGCCGCCACGTGCCCCCGCGCGTCTTCGACTGCTTCCTGGGCGGCACGACCCAGCGTGTGATTGCTGGAAGGATTGCCAAAATGTTCGGCAAGAAATGGAAGCATCGCCTCCTGCACGGCGGCGGCGATGGGCGTGGTGGCGTTGTAGTCGAAATAGAGCTGGCGCATGAAAATGGCCCCGGGCTGCACGGCAAATGACAGAGTGCAGCTTACGAGGCCCTTGTGCAGTTCGCCAGGGAGTTGACCGCCGGCACCGCCCCGCGTTCGGCGGCAGTTACTCGTCGCAGTTCTGGCAGGGACCCATGTTGATCGCCTCGATCGACGCGGCCAGGTCCTGCAACTCGGCCACGGTCGCGGCGCGGACAGCCCCCAGGCCGCCGATGATGCCGATCACGATCACCGTGAGGAGCAAGATCCATTCCAGCGTCAGAACGCCGCGGCGCTTGCTATGGAGGGGTCGCTTTGGCTTTTGCATAGTCGCTTCTCTTTTCCAGACAGGGTCGCCAGCGCAGGTCGGCGCGCGACCCGCGGTGACCAGACCAAGGCAGATGGCGTGCCAGTGGCTGTGGCATCGTCAGTCCGTTTGCCGTCGGCTCGGCAATCGCTTGTGCCGCAATGGCTTGGGTGCCGCGCCCCTACAATCAGAACTCGCCGGCATGTATCGCCCGCGAAACATGCGGGGAGGCAGCCGTGCGCGGACGTTTCGAGACCCTAACACGCGATAGTCGGCTTTCGCTCTATCCGACGCCGCTGGTCAGCCGTGCAATAATAGAGGGATGCTTCGTTTTCGACAGTTCGCTGGCCTGCTGTTCGCCATGGCAACGATGGCGGCGGTGGGTGCCGCCGAGCCGGTCGATTTTGCCCGCGACGTCCGGCCGATCCTGATCGACCACTGCTACCAGTGCCACGGCCCGGATGCCGCTCATCGCAAGGCCGACTTGCGGCTCGATTTGCCGAGCGTCGCCACGGCAAAGCTCCCTTCCGGCAAAGTCGCGGTGGTCCCGTCGAACCTGGCCGCCAGCGAGCTGTGGCGGCGGATTACGCACGAGGCGCCCGAGGAGCGAATGCCGCCGCCGGAAGGCAAGCCGCTGTCGGCCGCCCAGAAGGACCTGCTCAAGCGATGGATCGAAGGGGGGGCGAGATGGCCGCAGCACTGGTCGTTTGGTGCGCCGTTGCGGGCCAGGCTGCCCGAGCTTCCTGCGCCGCTGCGCCGCTGGCCGCGAAACGCCATCGATGTCTTCATTGCCCGCCGCCTGGTGGAGGAAAAACTTTCGCCTTCTCCCCAGGCTGATCGGGCCGTTCTCTTGCGGCGGGTGACGCTCGACCTGACGGGCATCGTGCCCGATCCCGCGGATCTCGAGCGCCATCAGGCGGATTCGTCGCCGGACGCGTATGAGCGAGCCGTCGATCGGCTCTTGGCGTCCCCCCGTTTCGGCGAGCGGATGGCCAGCGACTGGCTCGATGCGGCCCGCTACGGCGATACGCACGGTTACCACAGCGACAGCCAGCGCGACATGTGGCGCTGGCGTCAGTGGGTGATCGACGCCTTCAACGCCAACATGCCGTTCGACCAGTTTACGATCGAGCAGCTTGCGGGTGATCTGTTGCCGCAGCCGACGCTCGAGCAACGGATCGCGACCGGCTTCAACCGCAACCACATGCTCAACGATGAGAACGGGGCGATTCCCGAAGAGTATCTGTGCGAGTACATCGCCGATCGCGTCAACACGACCGCGACCGTCTGGCTCGGACTGACCGTCGGCTGCGCCCGTTGTCACGACCACAAGTACGATCCGCTGCCACAGCGCGACTTCTATCGTCTGTATGCGTTCTTCCACAACGTGCCGGAAAACGGGCTGGGAGGACGCAGCGGCAATGTGCCGCCGCTCGTCGTTGCGCCGACGCCCTTGCAGCAGGCGGAGCTTGCCCGACTCGAAGCGCAAGACGCGCAACTGATGGTCGAACTGGCCCGCCGTGCGAATGCTTCCGCCCGCGACCAGGCGGCTTGGGAGGCAGAGGCGCTCGGTATAGCGGGCGGGCTCAATCGCCCGCCGCAGGACGCCGCGCTACACTTGCCACTTGACGAACCGCCGCCGAAAGACCAGCCATCAGGACTGGTGCTGAAGGGAAAGCCGCAATTCATCGCGAACAAAGAACGAGGCAAGGTGCTGCTGTGCGACGGCGAGACGAGTGCGGAAGTGCCGCGGAGTGCCTTCCGCGCCGGCGGGGGCCTGGAGCGCACCGATGCGCTGACACTGTCGCTGTGGGTATTTGCCACGACCAAGGACCAGGCGTCGCTAATCTCATCGGTTGATGAGACATTGGCCGGCCGCGGCGTGGAGTTGGCCCGAGTGCAGGAGCGGCTGGTGTTTCGGCTGACGCACGTTCCCGATCGCGACGAGCTGAAAGTGCGCACGACGAAAAAGCTCGCCAGCGGCTGGCAGCATGTCGCCGTCACGTGCGACGGTTCGGGCAAGGCAGCCGGCGCGGCCATCTACATCGCCGGCCAGCGCCAGGAGCTGGAAACGGTGAGCGACACCCTTTCCGGCCACATCGCCACCGACCAGCCGATCCGCATCGGCCGCGGTGACGGCGAGACGTTCTTCCGCGGCATGCTCGACGACGTGCAGCTCTTTGCGCGGGCCCTCTCGCCGGCCGAAGTGGCGCTTTTGGCCGGAGGCAATCCGATTCAGGAGTTGCTCTCGATCGAGCCGGCCCGCCGCACGCCGGAGCAAACGGCAACGATTTGCAAGTACTTCCTTGAGCATCACGACGACGCCTATCGCGAGCTGCTGGCTCGCCAGAGCGACATTCGCCGCCGCAAGATCGGCATTCAGCGCGACGCCCCGACGGTGATGGTGATGCAGGAGCTGCCGCAGCCGCGTGACACGTTCGTGCTGTTGCGCGGCCGCTACGACCAGCCGGGGGAAAAGGTCTCCGCCGGCACTCCCGAGATATTGCCGCCGATGGCCAGCGATCTGCCGGCTAGCCGGCTGGACCTGGCGAAGTGGCTGGTCCGCCCCGATCATCCGCTCACCGGCCGCGTGACAGTCAATCGATTCTGGCAGGCGTTTTTTGGCACGGGGCTCGTGAAAACGGCCGACGATTTTGGCGTCCGCGGCGAACCGCCGAGCCACGCGGAATTGCTCGACTGGCTGGCGGTAGAGTTTGCCGGACAGGCGAATGGCGAATCGCGAATGGCGAATGGGGCGAGGCGACAAAGGAACTTCCTTCGCCATTCGCCATTCGCCACTTACCATTCGCCCGGCTGGGACATCAAGCGTCTTTGTCGCCGCATCGTCACTTCGGCTACCTACCGCCAGTCGTCGAGCGTCACGCCGGAGCTGCTGGCTCGCGACGGCGCCAATCGTCTGCTGGCCCGCGGTCCACGGCTGCGGCTGAGTGCCGAGGCAATTCGCGACAGCGCCTTGTCCGCGGCGGGGCTGCTCGACGGCCGCATTGGCGGGCCGAGCGTCCGGCCCTACCAGCCGGCCGATTTGTGGAAGGAACTGGCCTACAATCCGCTCGAGTACACGGCCCAGACGTATGTCCAAAGCCGTGGCGCGGACCTGTATCGCCGCAGCCTCTATACCTTCTGGAAGCGGACGGTGCCTCCGCCGGCCATGGCGATCTTCGACGCGACCGACCGCGAAATTTGCACCGTCGGCCGCAGCCGGACGAGCACGCCGCTTTCCGCACTCGTGCTGCTCAACGATCCGACGTACGTCGAAGCGGCCCGGCATTTGGCGCAGCGGGCGATTCGCCACTCACCCGATGACGCGGGACGGCTGGCGAACCTATTCCTGCGAGTTCTGTCGCGTCCGCCGCGAGAAGAAGAGGTCGCGCTGCTGCTTGCGCAGCTCGCAGAGGAGCGACGCACGTTTGCCAGCGATCCCCAAGCAGCCCGCGACTTGCTCAGCGTGGGTGAGTCCAAAGCGGACCCCGCGCTCGATCCAGTGGAACTGGCAGTCTGGACGACGGTGGCCAGCGTCGTCCTCAACCTGGACGAGGCGATCACGAATCACTAGCGCCACAGCGGCCTGCTCCACCAGCTCCGCATCCGCTCCATCATCCCCGGCTTTTCCTCGGGCTGCTCCGCATTCCTTTCTTCGCGTCGCTCGCGGCGTGCTTGCCCCTCCAGGGCGGGCGACCCGCTCACCGGCGGCGTGAAGAGCTCGCCCGGTGCGACTTCATTGGCCTCCAGCGGCACGTGCAGCTTCAAGAATTGCGCCCAGTATCCGTCCACGAATCGCTGGCAGTCCGCCACGAAGCCCGAAGTGAGCAAAAAGTCCGCGTTGGCGATCGCCTTGAGCAGCTCCGACTGCTCTGCATCCTCGAACCACAGGTCGAAAATCTGCACGTCGTCGATCCACACTTCCCCTTCCCCCATCAGGTCGAAGCCCAACCGCAGCTCGCTGATCCCCTCCGCCGGCAAACTGAGCCGGAAGCGATAGGGCGCCCACTGCGTTCCCAGCGGACGCGCGGGAGTGCCGTTCTCCGGCGCGCCAACGTTGGCAAAGCGATAGAAGCTCTTGCCGTTATGCTTCCCCTCGATGGCCAGCCGCAGTTTCGGTTGTAACTTGGGATCGGCGATCTTCATCCATGCCACCAGGCTGATTCGGCCGGTGACGGCCGGCTCGATCGGTTCGCTGCGGATCCACACCACCGGCGGCGGGAGGTTGCCCTGGCGGCGGCTGGCCAGGCGCAAGCTATTTGTCCCCGTGCGCGCCTGCGACGGCTCTACGGCGGCGACCACTCCAGCCCCGACCGCGGAAGTCCAGCCCGGAATTGCCGCTCCTTCAGGCGGCAGCTCGAAGGACGGATTGGCCAGCGCCTCGCGCGGCAGGGGATTGCGCAGTGCCGCCGCCCGCAGCCGCGACTCGTGGATTTGCTGCTTGAGCCAGGCCTCCGCTTCGGCAGGCAAGGCCACGCGCCAGGTGTTGATCTTGATGTCGTCGCTGGACAGCTCCCCGCCAACCAGATCGAACGGATCGAGCTGCACGCTCCACGTGCCGCGCGATGCCTGTCGAGCCAGTGAGCCCGGCTTGTCCGGATGGTATGATACCAGCCGGAAAATCTCGGCCGACTCAAACTCAATCTCCAGATCCACCGGCCAGGGCGAATCATTCGCGGCATAGAAGTACGTCTTGCCGCCGCGCGCGAGCCACCGCACCACGACCGGCTGCGTGCGGTCCTCTTTACTGCGCGGCGTTGCGGTTTGGAACGTCTCGCCGGGCAGACGCCGATAGACTGCCGCTACTCCGCGCAGCGCGTCGTCCTGGCCCAGCGGCAAGAGCCAGCCGGCGTCGATCGTCGTTTGGGCATCGAATGCCGCCACGCTGTGGACCAGTCGCTGGCGGCTGCTCGCTGCGGCGGGGGTCAGGGCGGGGATGAACCAGGTGTGCGTTTGCTCGGAACCAAAAGGGCTGGCCTGATCGAACGACGACAACCTCAGCGGGGCAGGCTGGTGCGTGAACAAGACGCCGCTTCCCGCGGCCGCGGACAGCGGACTGTTGGGCTGCCACAACTGGTTGAAGTGCTCCTGTAATTCCAATCCCGGGAGAAACGACGGGACGATCCGCTGCGGCCGCAGGATCAGCATGGTCCCTTGTCCCACCAGCCGCTGGGGATCGATCCCGACCTGGAGCAGCGCTTCCTGAGCTTGTTGCGGCTGCGGAAGAGCGGGGCGCAGCGCCGATTGCAGCGTGGTGGCAGTGAGCAGCTCTCCCGTGTGCAGATACAGCCGTGCCCCCGCGTGTGTGCGGGCGATATCCGCTTCCATCCGCTGGTACAAATTGGCCAGTTGACCAGCCCGCCAGTCGAGCCACGCCGCCCGTCCCTCGCGAAGCAAAAACCGGGCCCGCTGAGCGTAGCGATCGGCGCCCGCGCCCGGCACCGCGGTCTTCGTCTCCTCGCTGAACCGCGCCATCGTGACGTCGTCCAGGCTGTAGCCTTCGTCAGGGAGGATCGTGTACGAATCGGGGGCCAGGTGCACCGCCAACCCGCCGAACGACGGATGGTGACCGTATCGCTCGGCAAGCTCAGCCGCCACGCGCCGCATCGCCTCCTGGACGCGCGGGTCGAGCGGGTTGTAGTGCACGCCAGCGCCGCGATGCGTAGCGTGCCGCGCGAGCCAGGGCTGGCCGTCGGGGCCGATCGGAACCAGCCCCATGGCGCGATCGGGGTCTTGTCGCTCTGCTTCCAGTTCCACCAGCGGTGATGTGAACTTCACCAGCGGGATCAGTTGCACTCCGGCCCGGTCGAACATGCGAAACAAAAGCTCGGCCACGTCTTTGCGCAGCGGGTCTTGTCCTGATTCGAAGTAGATGCCCGTGTCGAACTGCGGGGTCGGCTCCAAGAGCGGGCTGGAATACAGAGCGCTCCCTTCGCCCGCCATGCAGATCATGGCCGCATTGCGCCCGGAATTGTGGAGATAGTCCACCAGCCGCGAGGCTCCCTGATAGAACGTCACCCAGTCCTTGCGGGTGTGTCCCGTGGAACCAGCGAGTGCCTCGGCCGCGCCGAAATTCTCACAAAAGAACGGCCGGTCCAGCGACACCGCCAGCATCCGCTGGGGATGAGAAGCCGGCGGCAGTCTGGCCGGCGGCAATTTGGTCGGACCAACCTGCACACGAATCTTGCCGTAAACGGCCGGCAAGTTGGCGGACCGATTGACCAGCAGCACCAGCGGCGCTTTCGTTTGCGGCCAGAAGGGAATCCGGTGTACCCGCACGGCCCCTTTCGTCCCCGGCAGAGGCTCGGCTACGTCGATGCCGCTGTCCAGGCCGACCGGCAACACCTTGCCGGCGGCATTCGGCTCCACCAGGCTGATCTGTAGCGATTGTTGCAAGTCGTTTGGAAATTCGACTTCGAGCATGTGCAGCCGGCCGACGTCGCCGATCGGCAGGGGATAGGCCTGCCACTGATCGGGCGCCAGTTCGACGAGCGTACGGTCCAGGTGGAAGCGCGTCGTCGCCGGGGCGCTACCGTAGGTCTGCTGCCCCATGCCCGGGATCCTGCCGATCGAGGGAATGCGGATCATCTTTTCCCACCAGCGGGGATGAGCCGGGTCGAGTTCGAGGGCCGTCTCCCAGGCGGTCGTCTCGCGGCTGGGGGCCAGGGCCGGATCCACGACCACCAGTTGCACCCGCCGCTCGCTAATCGGTTTGCCGCGCACCAAGGGCGACGTCAGCCGCTTGGGATAGAGGGAGATTCGCACGTCATAGACCCCTTCCTCGTTGGGAAGCGTCAGCGCGAAGATCCCTTCCAGTTGAGGCGCCGCCGCCGAATCGGTTTTGAAGTCGCGGTCCTGGCTGGTCAGTTCCTCGCCTCCGCGGCCGGGGAGCAGCGCGACGTTGAGCAAATAGCCGGTATTGGGCGACAGGTCGAGCGGCCGCGGCATGACGGTAAACTCGAATTTTTCACCCGGTCCAAAGACGAGGTGGTCGCGCGGCAAATCCAGCGGCAAGCGGTCGCCCGGGGAACGCTGCCCGACCAGCCGGTTTTCCTGGTCATCGAGATTGGCCTGCTGCACCACTTTGGCCAGCGTCTCCAGCCGCCACTGAATCGTGGGAAGCGGATCGCCGCCGTCCGCCGCAAGATCGATGATCAACTGTGCGTCCCGCGGCGCGGTCACGAGCAGGTCGACGCCGTCGTAGTTGCGGGGAAAGCGGGGAGCAATAGCCAGCGTGGATTCGTCCAGCAGGCGCATCGAGCCGGGCGTGTCGGCCTCGAGTCCCAGCGGTATGACATCCGCGAGTTTGCCGCTGCTGACGCGGATCGTCCCCTCCCAGGAGCGATGCGCTCCTCCACCCCAGGTCAGGCGCAGGCGCAGCTCGTCCATGTCTTCCGCACGCGCAGGCGCGCAAAAGAACAAAAGCAGCACAAGGGCGACGAGAGGCGCCAGCCAGCGGCGCAGGCGCGCTTGGCAAAGCGGCGCGGCGGCCCTTAGCGGACTTCCGTGTCCTGCCATGGTGGTGAGTTGTATCCCATCCTGGGAAACGCAATTTCGGACCGCGGATTATAGGTTTGCGCATCGCCAAACGCCCACAGCGGAATCGGCAAGCTGCCGACGGCTATCACGCTGCTAGCACGATCATCGCCAGGTGTCGCGCAGAATCTCGGGAAGCGGCGCAAGCGGGGCAATTGCTGGCTGACGGAGGGAGCCCTGGAATCGATCAAGCGCTGCGACGAGGAGTTCCAGTTCGTGTTGACAGCGCGAAGAGACGTCGTTCACCTCCCAGCGGTCGTCGGGCTTGGCAAACAGCTCCAGCCGCCGCTGATCGCTGCCGTGTGACTCGCGCAGAAACCAGGCCGGCGTGCGGATCGCCCGCTCGTTGTCGCCGGCCGCAACGGCCACCTCCCGCGGAGGATGATCTTCATGACGGACGAATTGATATAGCGCGCTGGGCACTTCCAGCGGCAGCCCGAAGTGTTCCGCCACTGCCATCCCCAGATCGGCGGGCTGCAAAATCTCCGCGCTCCTCACGAGCGCCCCTTGCTGGTGCGGAAATCTCACCAGCAGCGGCACCTGGAGCAGCTCCGCATACAGGGCGTGGTCGCACGAGCCGACGCGACCATGCTCCCCGAGCGGATAACCACGCGGCGAGGTGGCCGCCAGGAGCAATTCTTCTTCGAGGCGCTGCTGCAAAGTCTCGAAAACGGCAGCCAGTTGCTCGTCCAGCAGCGACACCTGGCCGGCATAGGCATGTTGTAATTTGAGCAGTTCGTCGGGATCGAAGCTTTGATCGATCCGAATCTGCGGCGGCGCGGCAAAATCCCCTGGCCGCGGATCTTCTTCGTCGCGGAACTGCTCGCGGTACGATAAGGGCGCATCCCACGCTCCCTCCATCCCGCGGCAGTGAATCCACAGCAAGTAAGACTGGTTGAGACCGGCCAAAGCTTCCGCGGCGGCTGCAAACAGGCGAGCCATTCCGGTGTCAGAGGGATCGTCTGCGCAGCGGATTACAGTGGCAGATGGAACGCGGACGATCTGTTCGAATGCCGCTGCCAGCGGATGTTCGGCCACTTGCGGCTCGTCGGTGACAAGCACCGTCGCAATGTTGCGCTGTGTCAGCGCAGTGGCCAGCGAAAGGGGGTGGGAGTCGTTTCGGGCCGAAGATTGTTCGCTTTGGAGGAACCCTTGCCCCGAAACGACTCCCGACGCCGTCCATGCCGCGTCGCCGCCTGCAAGCGAATGTCGTCCGGTCCAATACGAACGATAGATGTCCGCCAGATGTGGCGAATCGGCCAGCACTGTTTCGACCAGCAGCGACTGGCTGGCCAGTGAGTTGAGCGCTGGCGTTTCGAGCCACGTGTTCCCATAGGGGCCAAGAAACCCGGCCCCCAGGCGATCGACGACGACCACGACGGCACTGCGCAGCGACATGGAGTCTGCTATACCTGTTGGCTGTCGGACGTGCCAGAGGACAGAGAGCAGAGCGCAGAGAGTAGAGAATCGCGACGCCGGCGCCTGAGAAGCTGCGAATCGATCGGCAGAAATGCATAATGATCAATGCAAATTGCAAAATGCAAAAGTCAGCAGCGGAGTTCTCCAAGATATTTTGACCTTTGCATTTTGCATTGGTCATTTTGCCTTGCTCGACAATGGGCCGCGATTGATTGTTTCACATCCATTGACTCCTGACCCCTGACCCTTGACTCCTGCCTCATGCCCACTACTGCCGAACTCGATACACCCGTCCTGTGCGTCGACCTCGAGGCCTTCGAGGCGAACGTCAACGAGCTTGCTGGGGCCTGCCGCCGCCAAGGCATTTCCTGGCGGCCGCACGCCAAGTGCCACAAGTCTGTGGATGTGGCCCGCCGGCTGATCGAAGCCGGAGCCATCGGCCTGACCTGCGCCAAGCTCGGCGAGGCCGAGGTCTACGCCGCTGCGGGCATCCGCGACCTGCTGATCGCGAACCTGCTGGTTGGGCCACAAAAGGTGCAGCGGCTCGTCGAGTTGCGGCGGATTGCCGACCCGATCGTTTGCTTCGACTCGCTCGCCCAGGCCGAGCCGATCGGCTCGGCCATGCACGAGGCGGGCCTGCGCGTGCGGGCGCTTTTGGAAATCGACATCGGCATGCAGCGCGTCGGCATTCAGCCCGGCGAAGCGACCCTGACGCTGGCCCGCCAGGTCGCGAAAATTCCCGGCATCGAGCTGGCCGGAATCATGGGTTACGAAGGGCATCTGCTGCTGCTGGAAAATCCGGCCGAGAAGGAAGCCAAGATTCGCGCGGCGCTGACGCAGCTCACGCAGACGCGCGACTTGCTCGTGCAGCACGGCATAGCCTGCCCCATCGTCTCCTGCGGCGGCACCGGCTCGTTTGCGACGTGCGTTTCGCAGCCGGGAATCACGGAAATCCAGTGCGGCGGCGCGATTTTCATGGACGCTTTCTACCGCACGAAGTGC